>Ga0315281_10013378_pt1 | contig 11102 bp, 8 predicted proteins | sample YL17G07_0_MG_FD_204540 | JGI IMG/M metagenome (GOLD analysis project Ga0315281, IMG submission 204540) | Sediment microbial communities from Yellowstone Lake, YNP, Wyoming, USA - YL17G07_0 | ecosystem: Environmental > Aquatic > Freshwater > Lake > Sediment | place: USA: Wyoming | collected... | reverse complement strand
CATTGCAGAACAACACTTAAATCAATCAGACCTGAATAAACGTGACCACACTCAACTTGACCAGGCAAAACATCACTCAACTTTACTAAAACCCCACAGATTTACAGCTCGGAGACGGACACCCTGAGCAAACTGATGTGTGATCGAAAATAAGAAGCTAAGGCTGAGAGCCACAAGGCAATAAACAACTCTTTTTGCCTTGTTCTTCGTTAGTAAAGACTCTGACTATTTATCTACTCAACATGCATGAGACATCTCACAGCGAGGGCGACAATTTGTTTTTGGGGTTGTTGGGATCACGTGTAAAGGCGAATGAGGTTAGAGCCTTGGATCACCATTAGGGGCTTTCGTGGCACATCGAGGATTGAACTGGTACGAAATCACACTTAAAGCAAGTACCATTATCCTATTGATGATTAGTGCGTGATTCCTCACAATTAGATTAGGAAGTGGAAAGGTGGCATAACTATGCGAAGCCAAAAGAAGCTCCGAGGACTGGAATTCAAGAGACACCGTGGAACTACATGCAAAGCTAATACGAACGGCTGTGCCCACGTATTTGCACTACGACGCAGTGACTTCGCCAGAAGACCTAAACACCCCGATATCTCAACAAATGAATTTGATCAAATAGATCTACTTGCTTGCCTCTTTGGTGGCAAGAAAACGGCGTAAAATACTCTGCCCCGCATACTACTGATTATTGTTAACGATTCACCGTGCACCAGGTCGTAACTCTCACTACCACAGAGCCGGGCCCACTCACAACCAGCCCTCGCCCAAAATGAGACTTTACCCTAATATTATATCGATTAACAGCGCCCGCTGTACAACTAACAAAAAAGTTCATACGTGGGTAATGCTCGCCTCAGCTTGAGGGGTTCTAGCTAATCCTGACAGACAGAGAACCATGTTAAGAGAAAAGCCTGTCCTTCGCACAAAGTGAACCATCGCAAGGTAAGTGTATACTTATGAGCGCTTAGCGGAGACAATGATTCAGACTTGTAGAAAGTATAGGGAACAGTCTATTTACTCGTCAAATGTGTCATGGCAAACCTGAGTAGCCCGGTACGGTTCCAGAGTAGTTGTTATAGACTTCCTTAATATTACAATGCATCGGAACCCACAATACGCCAGCCCAGGTACCTGGATATTCAAACGGTTCCCCTATTTGGCAGAAACCCGTCACCGCGAATCTCTTCACAATCTTCACCTGAGTAGTTGTGAAAAGATCGTTTATCCCTGTTTCCCTACAGTAGTCAATAAGACCTTTCATCAAACCGAACCCCACAATAGCGCGGGCTTCGGGCGAGAGACTCTTTATAATAGCAAATCTGCCTCCCTCAACAGCTGTGGATATGCCCTTTTTGCTCATATAGGCCGTCAACGGAAAATCGGATTCCATGGGAAATCCTTTCGAATTATTAGGGAGAGCCCGCAATGTCCCAACTGGTCTATTGTTATCGTCTAAAGCAAGAAAGTTTACCGCATATTCGTCGTATTCATCCACTTGAAGTCCACTGTCGTTCTCAGGCTCGACCCCCAACTCCACGCAATATACCTGATATCTGAGCCTAAAAACCTTCTCAATGTCCTCTCGAGTTTCTGCACTTATAAACCTATAGCCGTTCGCTTCATAGTAGTACCTTGGCTTCAACGCCGTAGCTATAAGCTCGGAAGCAACAGATCTTATAGTGTTTATTCTAAAGCCAGCGGCCTCGAGTTTGCTCCTCAACTGCTCCTCATTAAAGTCAGGCATTTGATGATGTTTATTCAGGCGCCGCGGCTCTGCTAGAATGACCCCACCAGAGGGCTTAAGCACCCTGAAATATTCACGAATAGCAATCTCGGGTTCCTTTAGGAAACGCAAGGTATGAACCGAGAGAATACAATTGAAGACATCCTCAGAATCCAGCGTGAGACCCTTTCCCATGTCCCATTCGCGGAACTCAACTTTTTTTAGCAACATGTTATTCTTCAACAGCCTGGCTTTCATCAACACGGCGTGTGAGTAGTCTCGGTTGTCTACTTCGTAACTTCGACGCCCTAATTCGATGAGACAGTCCCCATTGCTTTGCCCAATACACAACATCCTGCTACACTTGCTAGTAATATTACCCCATGATACTATCATATCCCCTATTAATCGCTGAAACGGGTCATGGGATCTGGACGGCGAATCATAGAGATGCTCATAGAAGTCCTTGAGGCTTAGCTCTCCGAAGCCACAGCATTTCTGCCACAGTTCTTCGATGTCGTCTTCTCTTAGCACCTCAATTGCACTTGACACTGAAGATACCTCCAACTTGCAAAATGAAATCGCGATTCGCTCCCACTCGGTATCTGAAACTAAATAAAAAATTACATGTGTTACTATTATATATCACTTTTTTCTATCCACGTTCTTCTCAGAAGAACTTCTCGAAACTCTGAATCACTTTCCCCACCAATGCAAGCGCCTTTCCATCCTGAGAATTATTAAATAGCTTGCCGACTGCTCGATAAAAAGCCCTTATTTCCTCATGCGAATAGCCAAGGGAGGTGAGATAGCAGGCAACGTATTCGCCTCCCGGGAAACTTGTTGAGGAGGAAACCCCCTGTGTTATCATGAGCATTGCTTCCGACGCCTCTTGGCTTGTCATAGTGTTATGCTTCCAACGAAGCCCATTTCCTTCAATCCCATACTTCTTGGGATTGGCATAAGCAAGTGTGTTAGGTGCAAGAAACAAGAGAAAACAAGAAAAAGTATCAGGTGCTGCCTTGTTAATCATCTCAGCAGTGCTCTGCACAGTCTCCTTGGTCTCGCCGGGAAAACCAACTACCACATTGAAGTTTGTGATTATTCCTAAGTCTCTAGCTGCCCGAGCAACTTCTATTGCTGTTTCTGGGGAGTAGTTTCTCCCCATCCTGTGCAGGATACTCGAAGCGCCTGATTCCACTCCAATGTCGAGCGCCACACATCCAGAGCGCTTCATCTTCTCGAGCAGGCTGCTATTGAGATTCTCCACACGTGCATAAGACGACCACTTTACTTCGCATCCATCTTTGATGCATCCCTGATAGATTGCGTCGCAAATCTCGGCGCTCCTAGTAGGAGGAGCAGAAAAACATGAATCAGTAAAACGGAATGTCTTAATGCCAAACCGCTCCACATTATGCCTGAGTTCTTTCACCACACTATCGCTGGTGCGATACCTCACAGGCTTGCCCCAGTAATGAACCTCCGAGCAATACGCACAGTTATAGGGACAACCCCGACTTGTTTCGACCGGCAAAATAGGAAGCCTCTTAAGTGAAGGCATTTCCATCAACTCCCAGGCAGGTTGAGTCAACTCATTCCCATCCAACAAAGGCCTCGACGGCGTCTCAATTCCAGCTCCCCCCTTCCTAAAAACCAACCCTTTTACTGAGCTAGTGTCACCGCCGTTACGAAGTTCATAAACAAGCTCTAGGAAAGTTTGCTCTCCTTCTCGCAACACAATGAAATCGATATTGGTAATTAGCTCCAGTAGTTTCAAGGGTGATATTGACCAACTCAGAGGGCCCCCAAGGACTATGGTTGCTGATGGGTTCTGCCCTCTTATTAGATCCGCGATCTCCTGCACATTCTCTACACCCATGAAAGTTGATGAAATACCTACAATGTCAACATCGGAAGCACAAACCTCATCAAAGTAGAAGTCCTTTATCTCCACCTCAATGCCACGCTCCTGCAGATAGCTGCCTATGACAGCAGGACCAATTGTAGGGATCGAGATATGGAAACTGCTTCTGCCGGAGATCGAGTTGATAAGATGCGGATTAAGATTAGTCCCCATTTCCTCAAATTGAGGAAGTCCCATAGGAGAGAAGCCAGTTATGATTAGCACCTTCCCACCATGTTTCCGCACCCTTGGCACCGCTGCCCTCCTTCCCAGGAATCCGATGTCAGATAATATCTTTTGGCTATTCACTATTCATTTGTCTTACAGGAATATACCTAAAGTACTACGTAGGGTAGGTATATACAACAAATTTAATAATATGTCAAGTTTCGTATAGTATTGTTAGCTTCAAACCGGAGGGCTTTGACACCAGTCCTCGGACGTGTTACTTTATGACAAAAGGTGACTAAAGGTTTGAGGTACAATCACTGTTGCCTTTCCTTGCCAGGGAGCGCATAGCCATAGTCATACTAAAGTCCTAGAAAAGATAAGTACTAAACTCCCATTGTAGGAAAAGTTAAGTATTATTAAAATCCAGTCACAGTGAGCCAAGAAAGGATGCAAAACTATGGATACAAGCGATAGCAAGATAAGAGAGCTCTGGGGACGGAAGTTCAAGATAGTTAAGAACGGGTTGGATGAAGCCGAAGTATTTTCTTTTATTGGCGGCCTTATAGATCAAAATAACGCTCTATCCAGTAAGCTGGAACACCTCAATTCCCTCACAAAGCTTGCAGAGAGAACTGTAATCGAGGCCAATAATCAGGCCCAGATTATCAAGAAAGAGGCTGAGGAAAAGGCTAACGCCAGTGCTGCTTCAATTATCGTCGAAGCTGAAGAGAAAGCCAGAAAAGAAATAGAGAGGATCACCTCAGAGAGTGAGCGAAAAGCGAGACAGAGCGCCCAAGAAAAAATCGCAGCAGCAGAAGAAAAAGCAGAATCAATCAAGACAAATGCTGATAACGAAGCCAACAGGATTATTGCTGAAGCCAAACAGAACGCTATGGCAATAGAACAACAAGCTCAGGAAGCCCTTAAAGTATCAGAAGAAAAAGCAGAATCAATCAAGATAAATGCTAATGACGAAGCTAACAGGATTACTGCTGAAGCTAAACAGAACGCTACAACAATAGAACAACAAGCTCAAGAAGTCATTAAAGCAGCGGAACAAAAAGCAGAATCAATCAAGATAAACGCTGAAAAGAAAGTCAACAAGATTATCGCCGAAGCAAAACAAAGGGCCGAGGACTTAGTAAACGCAAGAACTGCTAGCGCGGAGAAGGAGGCTCAGAGTATTCTGGAGGAGGCTAAGGCTAAGGCTGAGGAAGAGGCATCTCTCATCAAGCAAAAATCAGAACAACTGCTAAAGAGAAGCAGACGAATAACAGAGAGCGAGATAAAAGAAAAGCTCAAGAGAGTTTATCAGGGATTGCTTTCTAGCTTAGAGGACATCGAGGAAACCACAGTCATATCTACTGAGGAGGGAAAAGACACAGAGGTAGCTAAACCGGAACCAATTGTCCATGCAAAAGCGGAAGGGAAAGCCAAGGAATCACAAAAGCAGCTGCCTCCATCTGAGGAAAAGGTGGAATCAAAGGAAGAGCCTACCCTCTACGAGGGTACTGTAGAACTAGTAATCCCACCTCCCATTGGTTTGGACAGGATGCTGCAACTACACAAACACTTGAGGAATATCCCCAACATAGAGGTCTTGAATCTGGGAGTTTCCGCCGACAAGAGCATAACAATCAAAGTCACGCTAGAAGATCCCACCCCACTTCGCAGCATCTTGGAAGGTCTTCCCGAAGTAGAGATGGCTGCGGACGCGCCACAAGATGCTACGATGGCGATCCCAACCAAGAAGACCGGGGAAAAAGCGCCAGTCAAAAGAATTATAGTGACCACAAAAAAATAGCCCAACTACTTGGCTACAGGCCTTTCGATCAGGATAGTTGTTGATGACCTCGGATTCTCCCTCCATGCCCGCGACATCAAGAACCGCTCACACATAGAATACTTATAGAACCTACACCCAATTCGAAAGCCTATCTGACATATTCAAAAAGGCCATCACTCGATGCACTTAATGATATACAAATCAGCGCACTACGAAACAAGTACACGAAAATTAGTTATCTCTGTGAGATTCAATCACTTACTTCCTTCCCCCAAGCATATGAAACACTACTAAAGTTCTGCACAATCAAGTACGGAAGTCTTATTGCAAAGCAATACGAACTTCAGCAGAATTAAATAGGGGATGCATAGCAACTTAATCACAGGTGGATGTGGATATCATGGAGAAAGAGCCCCGGGGCCAAAAGTCTAAGGTTATTAATAACGGCCTAGATGAAGCCGAGGTATCTACTTTTGTTAATAGCTTAACAGAGCAGAACAACGGCCTAGTTGAGAAACTGGCGCATCTTAATTCTCTCGTTACCAACTTGGGAGACCGAGATAACAACCTCGCCCAAAAATTTGAACAACTGGAATCACTTGTTACTAGCCTGGCAGACCAATTCAATAACTTCATGCTAAAACTTGATCAGCCACAACTAGCCGCAACGTCTACCGACAATCCCTCACCCGGCGCTAACAACGGAAAACTCGAGCCTCTCGATTCACTGCTAAAGTTCGCCGAGAAAACCATAGTCGAGGCTGAGAAACAGGCAGTGGTCATCAAGATGGAAATGGTAGAAAAGGCAAACAGCACCGCCACCGCCATAATCGCAGAAGCCAGAGAAAAGGCCGAATCAGAATCAACCAAAATTGTCGCTGAAGCTAAACGAAGAGCTGAGGAACACGCTCAAGGCATTATCACGAAGGCAGAAGACAAGGCACGGGAAATACAGGCACCAGCCAAGCAAGAGGCTGGGCGAATCTTAGATGAAGCCAGAGAAAAGTTATTGGCAGCAGAAGAACAAACTCAAATTCTTATTACCATGGCAGAAGACAATGCAAAAGCACGAGCAGTCGAGATTACAGCAGAGATCGAACGAAGAGCAGACCAGAGAGCGCAAGACATCCTAAAACAGGCAGAAGATAAAGCAAGAATAAAGGCCAATGAAGCCGTCGCCGAAGCCGAGAGCAAAGCGAAAGTTAGAGCACAACAGATAATCGCAGATGCAGAGCACCAAGCTCAAGAGATCCCAAAGAAAGCACAAAACAAAGCGGAGGCAATTGTCATAGCTGCCGACAAGCAAGCTTCCTGGATAGTCGCCGAAGCTACGGAAAAGGCCAAGGAAAAAGCTAAGGCAGAATTAGATAAAATCGCCGCCGAAGTTGAGCGAAAAGCACAACAGAGGGCACAGGAAAAAATCGCTGATGCAGAGCAACAAGCTCAAGACATCCTAAAAGAGGCAGAGGACAAAGCAAAAGCAAGAGCAAACGACATTACCGCCGAGATTGAACGAAGAGCAGACCAGACCGTACTAGAAAAAATCACAGCGGTACAGCACCAAGCTGAGGAAATCCTGAAACAGGCAGAAGACAAAGCAAGAATACAGGCAGATGAAATCATAGCTGAAGCTGAAATGAAGGCGAAAGTCAGGGCGCACCAAAGAATCGCAGATGCAGAACAACAAGCTCAGGAAATCCCTAAGAAAGCCCAATACAAAGCAGAGGCAATCATAGCAGCAGCAGAAAGGCAGGCTTCCTGGATTACCGCAGAGGCTCCCGAAAAGGCGGCAGCCAAAGCTAAGGCAGAAGCAGATGAAATAACTGCGGAAGCTGAGCGTGCGGCGGAACAGAGAGCGCAGGAAAGAATCGCTGAGGCGGAACAACAAGCGAAGCACCTCCTCAGGCAGGCAGAAGAGAGCGCGGCGAAAGCTAAGACAGAGTCAGACAAAACTATCGCCGAAGCTGAGAGAAAAGCCAAGATTAAAGCTCAAGAAAGAATCTCCGCAGCAGAGCAACAAGCTAGGAACGTTCTGAAACAGGCGGAAGACGAAGCAGAAAAGACTAATGCATCAGCAGAGAAAAAAGCCAACCGGATTATAGCCGAAGCAAAGGAAAACGCTGTATCAACGGAACAGCAGGCGCAGGAAATCCTTAAGCAGGCAGAGGAAAAGGCAGAGAAAATCAATGCATCCGCTCAAAAAGAAGCTAATAAGATCGTAGCCGAAGTGAAACAAAACACTCTAGGAGCAGAACAGCAGGCTCAGAGCGTTATTAGAGAAGCCGAAAGAAAAGCGCAAGCAGCCAAGGCATTAGCAGAAAAAGAAGCTAATAGGATTATATCCGAAGCTAGAGAAAAAGCTGAGGAAAAAGCAAAAATAGAAGCAGAGCGAATCTTTGCCGAAGCTGAACAGAGAGCAGAGCGACAAGTAATGGAAAGAGTCTCAGCTGGTGAACAGCATGCCCAGGATATTCTGAGTGAGACTGAACAGAAGGCACAGGCCTCACTTACCCATGCCCAGCAGGAAGCCAACAGGATTATTGCTGAGGCTAGAGAAAGAGCCGAGCATCTAGTCAAGACAAGATTAGAAACTGCGGAGAAGGAAGCTCAAAATATCCTGGCGGCCTCAAAGGGCACTGGACCAACTGCAGAGCCCCACAAATCTCCTGAAGCGTCAAACCTAGAAACAGCCGCACCCGTACAAGCAAAGAAGAAGAAGGGGGGATCCCCAGGGCAGCCTTCCCAAGGCCACGAAGATAAACAGTTGGATCCCGGGATTTACAAAGGCACTATTGAACTAGCGATACCACCTCCCATAGGTTTGGAGCGAATGCTTCAACTCCATAAACACCTAAAACAAACCCCCCAAGTAGAAGTCTTGAACCTGGGTGGCTCGGTGGACAAGGGTATTACCATCCGACTACTTCTCGAGAATCCCACACCGCTCCTGAAAGTCCTCGAAGACCTACCTGAGGTAAAAAAAGTGTCAGACGAGCTATCGGGAACCGAGAGGACAGTGCCTGCTAGACAGACAGGAGAAGAACCACCTGTCAAAAGAATCTTAGTCATTACCAGAGAATAAATGACGAGATACAGCCCTTCGTTGTTAGGTATAAAGGTCCAATCTCCTCTAAATCGAATATTACGTTAACACCGTGTTATATCATGCTGGGAACCAAACTCAATATGTCAACTGCGGTGAGAAACTGCGTGTACAGTCACGGAGATGAGGGTGACGCCTGCGGCTCTTCCATCTGGTACATCCTATCTTTCAGTAACTGCGCTCGACCCCGGGCATGTTCCGAGCGTGCCAGTGCTTCCTGTAGCTTCAGCTTCGCCTTCGAGGGAACCTTTTCCATTAACTCCCCCAACACAGTCTTCTGATTAGAAGTCAGCCCCATCAGCCTGTCAATCGATTCGTTTCCGACCTGTTTATTTCGGCTTAATATTTCAATTGCCCCCTCTGTTTCGGTATTCATTACCCCAGGAAGTGACTCAGGTATATTTCGACTTCCCTCGACCAACAACTTGAGCTCATCGAGCCTCCGCTGAGCGAGTTTCATATGAAAGTTCGCCTTAGCTTCACTACCGAAGGTAAAGAATCCTTGCACCTTCTCAGTCGCTGTTTTCACTGGGTAAAGTGTATCCCCAGGCAAACTACTTGCCGATGCTGATACCGTACCCACACCGATCAAAATGAGTACCAGAACCGCTGCCAAAGCCACGGCCCAGCGCCGCTGCCAGCCCAAAAGCGGCATTCGCCGTTCTGCCCGCTTCTTGCCTTTATCCTCAAGCGCTGAAATCAGTCGGTGCTTGGCTAATCTCTGGAATTCAGGGCTAGGTTCAATACGAGAAGAGGCCTTGACGCTGGATAAGGCTGCTCTAAGAAGAGGCTCGAGCTCCCCTGCCTGCTCTGGATAGCTTTCCAAGCATTGCTCTATAGTATCACCCTTTACCATGATATGATCGAGGCATATGTCCAATATGTCGTCAAAGCTCTTCTTCATGATTCCTCTCCGAAGAAAGCCTCTTCCGCAACGCTACAAGCGCGCTATGTTGCAGCACTTTCACTGCCCCCTGACTCTTCCCAAGCACCTTCGCCACCTCGGCAGTGGATAATCCGCCAGCAAAGCGTAACTCAATCACATCTCGCTGCGCTTGAGTGAGATGCCCCACCGCCTGAACCACCTGATGCATATCCAAATTCCTTTCAGCTTCCAACACAGGGTCTGTACCATCGCTTACTAAGGATTCCTCCAAGGGCAAGTGCAATTTTGCCTTACTTGTTCTCCTGTAATCGATAACCTGATTATGCGCGATGCGAAACAGCCAGGCTGAAACAGGCACCCCTCGCCACTTGAATGAAGAGATAGACTCAAGCGCTTTGAGGAACACCTGTTCCGCTAAGTCCTCGGCCTCCGTCTTATCGCCCACCCTTAGAGCAATGTATCTGTGTACCCTGGAGAAGTACTTCTCGTAAATCTCAGCCCAAGCCTCAGGATCCCGCCTTTGCAGCCCTCGGGCAGTGCTTTCCTCATCTCCCACCTGCAACTCCTCCCCTGAATTGCTACTTATCAGTATAATCCAGAGAAAGAGTGCAGGAAAGCTTCTAATCGTCAAACAACTTTGCCGAACGTCAACCCTTTCAACAAAACGGCTCGCCTCCAGCTGTCAGCGGCCAATAATCGCTTAATCTCCTCGGCCCATCATCCACCCGTGGTTTCTCATCCAAACTCCAATCTCTGCGCCAAGATTCCTCAAGGCAAGCCCCTGGAATAGCCCCCAGGCGGGAGGGACGTTCTTGCCAATATTAAGCTCTATGGGTTGCCCTGCTGCGCCGATGAAGTTCCCACTCACGCCGGTTAGGTCTATTGTGAAAATGCCTCCACCTTTTATGTTGCCGGTAATTACATTGCCGTTAACAGCGGTCACATTGCCCTGAAGCCTGAGGTAGAAAGGTTTTGGGGGAACCTGTAACAGAACTACCAGCCTGGCTACATTATTGTTAGCGCACACTGCTATCCAGTCGCCGTATCCAAGGTCATCAAATGTGACTTCCTGATTCGGCGCCATCCAACTCCTGTACCTGGTATCAGAATTTACAGTAATGTTGACATTTGTGCTCTCTCCTCGGGGTAGCAAGGTGATCGTCCCGGCCTCTGCGTTTACTTGTTTAACTGTGCCCAGCAGCAATTGGTCGCAGAGCTGGGTTCTTTCTTGCAGTTGCACGCCATTACCATTGCCATTACCGTTACCTTTAGCATATGCGATGGTCACTCCGCTGGCCAAGGCTACCAAAGCCACCAGCACACCCAGAATCAGCAACAACTTCTTCATCGGTAAACTCCTTGTTTAATCTATAGTTGATAGACCCCTCCTTAAAATGTGTGCCACTATATTCGATAACCCTCATTCATATTCCCACCCCCTACTCGCCCTTTGTGCTTCTAAATATCTAAAACGAAAAAAGGAGCAAAAGGTTAGCCTGTTAAAAGTCGAAA
>Ga0315281_10013377_pt1 | contig 11103 bp, 6 predicted proteins | sample YL17G07_0_MG_FD_204540 | JGI IMG/M metagenome (GOLD analysis project Ga0315281, IMG submission 204540) | Sediment microbial communities from Yellowstone Lake, YNP, Wyoming, USA - YL17G07_0 | ecosystem: Environmental > Aquatic > Freshwater > Lake > Sediment | place: USA: Wyoming | collected... | reverse complement strand
AGACCGCGCCCAGCAAGGCCCGCGAGATCGCGCGCGGGCACATGGCCACCTACCTGGGTCTGCCCAACTACGTGAACAACCTGAAGCGGCTGGGCTTCAGCGACGGCGACATCGCCAACGGCGGCAGCGATCGGCTGGTGGATGCCATCGTGGCGTGGGGCGACGTCGATGCGGTGGTGAAACGCGTGCGCGCGCACCACGATGCCGGCGCCGACCACGTTTGCATCCAGGTGCTGGACGCCGATCCCCGGGCGGTGCCGGTGCGGCAGTGGCGTGAGCTGGCAGCGGCACTGCTGTGACCGGGTGGTGTCACCGGCTCACCGGCTGGCGCGTACCGAGCGCAGATGGGCGGCGGCTTTCGGCCGGCGGTGGTGTTTGCGTGCCGAGGCCACGCGCGCGCCTGCGTTGCGCGCGGCGTCCTGCAGCTCATGGAAGGAGGATTCGATGGCCAGGACGAAGTCATGCAGATCCAACAGCTGCTCCCAATCGGCATTGATGCCCCAATACAGCCCACCGTTGTAACTGAACAGACCGACGACCAAGCCGAGATTCTCGAACAGCGGCACCACCGGGTAGGCCGTTCGCATCAGAGCGCCCTGCAGATACAGCGGGATTTGCGGGCCGGGAACGTTGGTGACGATGAGGTTGTAGGGGTGCCTGCGTGAAGCCAGACGCACAGCTTGAACCAGAAGATTGGGGACGGTCCAGTCACTGATCGCGGTCAGCACTTGCGCGCCGAGCGCCTGGTGCGATTTCTTCAGGGCGGCGGTGGCCTCCTGAACGAAGCGCAACCGTGCCACCGCGGTGGGCAGCTTGACCGGCAGCGGCACGATCATCTCGGCGACGCGGTTGCCCAACCGGCCGCGATCGTCTTGGGTGTGGACGCTCACGGGGACGAGGCCGCGAATCTCCATTTCGTCCGGATCGACGCCGCGTTGCGTAAAGAAGACGCGCAGCGCGCCCGCCACTGTCGCCAGCACCACGTCGTTGAGCGTACCGCCGAGCACGTTCTTCACGGCCTTCAGGTCAGCGACTCGCATGTCGGTCCAATCGAAACGCCGGTGTGGGCCGACATCGACATTGATCGGGGTCTCCGACACCGGGCTGAGGGCCGGTGCGACCGTTTGCACTACGGCAATGGTGGCGTCGGTCAGCTTGCGCAGCGTCTCCTGGGGATGGCCGAGGGCGTCGCGCACCGCATGCAGCGCCTCGGTCGGTTGCGCGACGCGGCGGCGAATCTCGTCGAGCACGAGCGTCACGTCACTCGGATACGGCCGCGGCTTCCAGGGTTGCGGAGGCGCGCTCTCCGTATGCGGGTTCGGATCCAGGATCACCGACATGACGTCGGCGCCCGAAATGCCGTCGATCATGCAATGGTGGGTCTTGCTGATGAGCGCAAACCGGTCACCCTGCAACCCTTCCACCACCCACATCTCCCACAGCGGGCGCTTGCGATCGAGCGGCTGCGACATAATGTGGCCGATGAGCCGCTTCAGCATGCGGTCGTCGCCGGGCTGCGGTAGCGCGGTGTGGCGCACGTGGTAGGCGAGCCGGAAGCGCTCGTCGTCTACCCAAATGGGCATACGCTCGTACGGGATGTAGGCCAGGCGCTGGCGAAGGCGTGGCGCCAAGCGCAGTTGCGCCTCAATGGTGTTGCGGATGCGTCCGATGTCGATGCCGCCACTGCTGCTCCGCAACGGCCCGGCATCGAAGATCATCACGCTGCCCACGTGCATGTGGTAGCTCTCGTCCTCGAGACCCAGAAAGGACGCGTCCAGTGCACTCAAAAGCTCGTAATTGGCCACACTGACCTCCGCGATACGAAGCAGAACGTCACCCGAGCGCGCGTTCGCGCTCCGCAAGAGACTACTCCATCGAATCCGCCAATCAACCGGCGTGGGACGTCTTCTGCCGCCAACGCAGCATTGCCGCGCAGCCGCCTGCGCGCGGAACAGCGCCGGGGCCGGAACGGGTGCACGACAGAAAAGTTGTAAGGAGGTTGCTTCCCGTTCGTCCCGAGTAGCATTGGCAGGCGCTTGCGGCGCCACCTGTCGGAGAGAAACGCAACGTACTCGCATCGGACGCACGCCTCGATACGCCGGCAAAGGAGGCCGGCTACTCGGCGCGAACGGGGGTTGGGTTCCTTGCCATTCTACCCCCGTCCCCTCCCGGTCACCCCGAGTAGGAGCCCCTCCTTTGGGCTCCGTATCGAGGGGCCTCGCACCCAGCACCGGCGGTTGTTTCTTAGGAGCCGCCCTCTTCTGGCGGCGTATCGAGGGACAGGCTATGCGATGGTCCTGAGCCGACCGTTCTTCACCTACATGCTGCAATGCGCTGACGGCTCCTACTACGTTGGGCACACAGATGACCTGGAGAAGCGCCTGGCGGAGCACGAGGAAGGCGGAAAGTGCGCCTATACCGAGACCCGCCGGCCGGTGCAGTTGCGCTGGTCGCAGGAGTTTGCGAGTCGCGCCGAGGCCTTAGCAGCGGAGCTGCAGATCAAGACATGGAGCCGGGCCAAGAAGCGGGCATTGGTCAGCGGCGACCTGGTCGCTCTGCGCAGGGTAGCCAAGAAGAAGGATTGGGCCGCGTATCGCCAGCGTAAACAGCACCCGTGAGGCGGCCCCCCTCGATACGACCCCTGAGAGGACGGGGGCTACTCGGGGCGAACGGGAGGGCCTTACGGCAATGAGTGCCGAAAGACGACTGCGACCAAGCCTCGATGGTGTGAGCCGTTTTTGTCGCCTATTCCCGTTCTTCACTTTCCTGTCGTGCGCCCGGCCGGAACCGCGAATTTGAACGTACGGATGGCTGCTGCTATGAAAACGCATTCGGCATTCAGACGTCCATGGACTACAAGCACACGCTCAACCTGCCGCAGACGGATTTTCCCATGCGTGGCAACCTGCCGGCGCGCGAGCCGTCGATCGTCGCCCGCTGGGTGGAAATCGATCTCTACCAGCAGCTCTTGCGCGCCAACGCCGGCCGCCCGAAGTACGTGCTGCATGACGGCCCACCGTACGCCAACGGCCACGTTCATCTCGGTACCGCCCTGAATAAGATCATCAAAGACATCATTGTAAAGTCCAAGTTGATGGCCGGATTCGAAGCTCCGTACGTCCCCGGCTGGGATTGCCACGGCATGCCGATCGAGCACCAGGTGACGAAGGAGCTCGGGAGCAAGGGCCGGAAGTTGAGCCGGCTCGACATCCGGCGGCGCTGCCGCGCTTACGCCGAGAAGTATCTTGGCGTCCAGCGCGAGGAGTTCCGCCGCCTCGGGGTACTGGGTGACTGGGAACGCCCGTACCTGACGATGGCGCCGGAGTATGAAGCGGCAATCATTCGGGTATTCCGCGAGCTGGTCGAGGGCGGCTTCATCTACCGCGGCTTGCGGCCGGTGCATTGGTGCCCGGTATGTGCGACGGCATTGGCGGAAGCCGAGGTCGAATATACAGAGCACACCTCGCCCTCGATTTACGTGCGCTTCCCGTTCACCGGCTCGGCAGACGAGGCGGCGGCGATGGCGGTGCGGCCGGATGATGCGTCGGAACTGGCACAGCACTACGGCCAGCTGGCAGTGGTGATCTGGACGACGACGCCGTGGACGCTGCCGGCGAACCTGGCGGTGTGTCTCAACCCGCACCTCGATTACGTGGTCGTGCCCGTAGATGGTTTCGCTTACATCGTCGCGGCGCGTCTGGTCGATGCCTTCCTCGCGGCCGTTGGAGGGCAGGAGAGTGGGCGCCGGATCCCCGTCGATCTGTCCTCGCTGGATGGGCGTGACGTGTTCCGCCACCCGTTCATCGACCGGCCGGCCCAACTGCTTTTCGAATCGCACGTCACCGCCGATGTCGGCACGGGCTGCGTGCACACGGCGCCCGGACATGGCTACGAGGACTTCGCCGTCGGGCAGAAATACGGCTTGCCGGTGCTCGCACCGGTCGATGCCGCCGGCCGCTTCACCGCCGAGGCCGGAAAGTACGCTGGCCGCCAGGTGTTCGAGGCCAACGATGCCATCGTCGAAGAGGTCCGGGCACACGATGCACTGGTGCACGTCGAGCGCCTGCAGCACTCGTATCCGCACTGCTGGCGTTGTAAGAGCCCGTTGATCTTCCGCGCCACGGAGCAGTGGTTCCTGCGCGTCGACCACGCCGGGATGCGCGCCGCGGCGCTGGCGGAGATCAATCGCGTCACCTGGGTGCCGCCGTGGGGGCGCGACCGCATCTACCACATGATGGAAACGCGTCCGGACTGGTGCTTGTCGCGCCAGCGGGCCTGGGGCGTTCCGATTCCGGCGTTTCGTTGCCGCGGCTGCGGCGAGTTCATCTTCTCACCGGATGTGATTCGGCACGTAGAGGAGATCTTCGGGGAACGCGGTTCCGATGCCTGGTACGAGCTCTCCAGCCGCGAGCTGCTACCCGCCGGCTTCCGTTGTTCGTGCGGCGGCGAAGAGTTCGATGTGGACGACAACATTCTCGACGTCTGGTTCGACGCCGGCTGCTCGCACGAGGCGGTGTTGCGCCACCGTCGCGATCTGGCGTGGCCCGCTGATCTCTACGTCGAAGCGGTCGATCAGCACCGCGGTTGGTTTCAGGTCTCGCTCATGACCTCGGTCGGCGTCCGCGGCCAAGCGCCCTACCGGAGCGTGCTGACGCATGGGCTGATCCTCGATGAGACGGCGAAGAAGATGTCGAAGTCGCTGGGCAACGTCGTCGGCCCGGACGAGGTGATCAAGGCGCACGGGGCGGAGATCTTGCGTCTGCTGTTCGCCTCCGTCGACTACACCGCCGACACCTGCTTCTCGAAGGGGCTGCTGCCGCCGTTGTTGGAGGCCTACCGTAAGATCCGCAACACCTGCCGTTTCCTCCTCGGCAACCTCTACGATTTCGATCCGCAGCGCGACCGTGTTCCCGACGACAAGTTGCACGAGCTGGATCGTTGGATCTTGCATCGCGCCGCAGAGCTGACCGCCCGCGCCCGCAAAGCCTACGAGAGCTTCAGCTTCCATGTCGTGGTCCAGCAGCTGATCAACTTCTGCGCGGTCGACTTGAGTGCGCTGTATCTCGACATCGTGAAGGACCGGCTCTACTGCTCCGCGGCCACGGCGCCGGGCCGGCGCTCGGCGCAAACGACCTTGTGGCAGATTCTGGGCGCGGTGACGCGATTGATGGCGCCGATCCTCTCGTTCACCGCCGATGAGATCTGGTCGCACCTGCCGGCCGGGGAGCAGCCACCGAGCGTCTTCCTTGCTGGGATGCCGGAGCCGACTGGGCAGGACGAGCAACTCGCCGCCAAGTGGGATCGGCTACTCGCGGTGCGTGCTGCCGTGACCAAGGCTTTGGAGGAGACCCGCCAATCGGGGCTCATCGGACACTCGCTCGATGCGTGCGTGCAGCTGGGCGCGGGCAACGGGTTGCGCCCGCTGCTCGAGCAGGAAGCCGGCGATCTGCCAGCGCTCTTCATCGTCTCACAGGTGCAGCTCACCGACGGGCTCGGCGACGATGCTGTGAGCCCCGTCCTCGGCGATCTCAAGGTGAAGGTGGAGCGGGCCCGCGGTGGCAAGTGTGAGCGCTGCTGGAATTACAGCGAAGCCGTGGGACGCAACGCCATGCATCCCGGCCTGTGCGAACGCTGTCTCGAGGTCGTGCAGGCGGTTGGCACATGAGGAAATATCCGCTGGTCTTCGCCGTGGCGGCGCTCGTGCTGCTGCTCGACCAGCTCACCAAGTGGTACATCCGTCACGCCTTCGGTTTGTACGAATCCGTGACGCTGATCGATTCGGTGTTCCATATCACCCACGTGCGCAACGCCGGTGGGGCCTTCGGTTTCTTGAACCAGGGCGCCCGCGCCTGGCGCTTGCCCTTCTTTCTGGTGGTGTCGTGCATCGCGGTCGGCGTGCTGCTGGCGTTCGTGCGCCGTATCCAACCCGGGCAACGCTGGTTGCTGCTGGCACTCGGCGCCATTCTCGGCGGGGCGTTGGGCAATCTGGTGGACCGTATGATCTCCGGCGAGGTGACGGACTTCCTCGACTTTCACTGGCGCGGATATTACTGGCCGGCGTTCAACGTTGCCGACTCGTGCATCACCGCCGGCATGTTGATTCTGTTAGTTTATTCGCTCTTCGCGCGTGACGACAGCGGTAAAGAAACCTGACTGAACCGATTATCGCCAAAAGGAAACCTCCCCTGTCCCCTCCTTGGTAAGGAGGGGAAGAGGCTCGTGCGTTGAGCTTCCATTTTCTTCTCGCGAGAGTTACGCGAGCCCTAGCTCCGCCAGCTTCTGCGGCGTCGGCCGCCCGTCGTGATCCCACCCGCGGTACCGGTAGTAGTCGTTGAGCATCTCTTCAAGCGGGACGACATGGCCTCGCGCCGACCCCTCAGTCAGCGGCTCTTCGAGCATACGTGGTGGGAGGCTGTCATCCTCGCGGGTGAAACCCGCCCTGTTGTTGTACAGCCGCTCCAGATTCCAGATGCGCTCGCCGATGCGCTGCATGTCACGCTCGTCGATCTTCATGTCGAGGGTGTGACCGACCATATCTGCGAGCGTCTGGGCACCCATTATCATCGTCGAAAACAAGCACATGCCGCTGGCATCGACGAACGCGGTGGAGTTCTGCAGGCTGGACAGCCACATGCCCTTTTCTTTGGGCGTGAACGGATCGAGCTTTACCGGATTCCCGAAGCGTTCCAGTGACACCATGTAGCCGCGGAGGTGGCAGGCGCCGCGATTCGAGGTGGCGTACCCGAGCCCCATGCCCACGGAGCCGCGCGGATCGTATGCGGCGAACGCCTGCTTCTTCGAGCCGATGAACAGCTCGGGGTGTCCATACTTCGCGGCCACTCGATAGCCGCCTTCCGCCAACGTGTCGCCGAAGCCCTTGCGGTAGGCCATGGCCTCGGTCAACCCGAGCAGAGCTTCGGCGTCGCCGAACTTCAAGGGAAAGCCTATGTGGGCCTCGGGGATATACCCTCGCTCCGCCAGTTCCATCGCGGTGGCGACGGTGGCGCCCGCCTCGATCGTGTCCATGCCGAGCTCATTGCAGAGGTAATTGGCCTTGATGATGGCCGCGAGATCTCCGACGCCGCAGTCGGTGCCTAAGCCGTAGATGGTTTCGTACTCCGGCCCTTCGCCGTGGCCATCGAGCTTCCCGTGGCCGGTGATCTTGGTGACGCGCCCGCAGGCGATGGTGCAGCTGTGGCAGCCGCGGTTACGCGTCATGAAGTCGTTGCGCACGCGCTCACCGTTCACGGCACTGGCGTGCACGAAAATCCCCTTCTGGAAGTTGTAAGTGGGGAGCATGCCGATCTTGTTCATGGCGTCGATGGTGCCGGCGGTGCCGAGCATGGTCAGGCCGGATCCGAGCTCCGACTTGGCGACCGCATCGACGGCGGTCTTCACGGTCTGCAGGAAATCCTGCGAGTTCGGCACGCGCAAACCCTTGCTGCCGTACACGGCCACGGCTTTCAGGTTCTTGGCGCCCATCACCGCGCCCACGCCGGAGCGGCCGGCGGCGCGGCCCTTGTCGTTCATCACACAGGCGACCCGCCCCCGATTCTCACCTGCCGGGCCGATGCACGCGACCCGCGCTTCGGGATGCGTCTCGTTGCGCACCAAGTCCTCGGTTTCGGACACCAACTTTCCCCACAAGTGTTTCGCACTGCGGATCTGGACCGTGTCATCGTTGATCCATACGTACACCGGTTCGCGCGCGGCGCCTTCGATCTTCAGATAGTCGTATCCCGAGTAGCGCAGCGCCGGACCCCAGTAGCCGCCGGAGTTGGAGCAGGCGACTGTGCCAGTGAGCGGTGACTTGGTCACCACCATGTAGCGTCCGCCCGTCGGTGCAAAGGTGCCGGTCAGCGGGCCAGTGGCAAAGATCAGCGGGTTGGCGGGATCCAACGGATCGATGCTGGGGTCAACGACGGCGTCGGCGAGCAGCTTCGTCGCCAGGCCACGGCCACCGATGAACTGCCGCACCAGTGCCTCTGCAATCGGCTCCTTGCTGATCTTCCCGTTGCTCAGATTGACACATAACAGCGTTGCAGCCATGGGGTTCAACCTCCGACGACCAAGCCAGTATGATGACCAAGTCCTCGATACCACCTCGCACCTGCACGGACAAGAAAGGTTCCGGCGCGGCACATTCTTCTCCCTCTTCCTTAGTGCTCTTGTTCATAACTACGGTGACGTATCCAAAAGGTCCCCTCTCCTTTCGGGAGAGGCCTGTCCTGAGCCCGTCGAAGGGGTCAGGGTGAGGGGATGAAACGTCCGACGAAGTCGGCTCATTCGTCACCGTAGTTACCGTAGTTGTGAAATGCTGTACTTAGGAGGCCCCATCTTCTCAGGGGCGGTATCGAGGGACCGCCCGCGAAAATCGGCACCCTTATCGCGCCGCTGCATTCTGACCGCGACATATCCCGAAACATTTGATAGGCAGTCAGCAGCATGCAACAAGTGTTACCGTCGCGCGCCTGCGCCATAGCCTTGCTGACGGCGGTGCTGGTGGACACCGCCGTGGCCGAGCTGTCGTTTGTCACACGGACGGACTTTCCCGCCGGCTTGGCGCCCACCGCGCTGCAGGTCGCACCTGTAAACGCGGATCCATTTCCCGACGTCGTCGTCGCCAACGAAAACGGCGTGTCGATCCTTTTCGGATCGGCACATGCAACCCTGTCGACGCCGTTGACCATCCGCACTCCGCTGTCCCCCGACTCACTGGTCGTCGCCGATTTCGATCGAGATGGGCATTCGGATCTCGCGTACGTGAGCGCGCTCGACCCGCAGCTCCGAGTGCGGGGCGGCGACGGCAGTGGCGGGTTCGGGGCACCGCGGCGCTACGAAGCCGGCCCTCATCCGTACGTCGTGGCGGCCCTCGACGCCAACAACGACGGATACATTGACCTCATCGTCGGTCACAGCCAAGGCATCACCGTCTTCCTCGGTGACGGCCACGGCGGCTTCGCTGCTGGCCATCCCGTTGACACCGGTATCCGTGCACGCGTGTTGACCAGCGGCGATTTCAACGGCGACGGCAAAGTCGATCTCGCGATCGCCGACACCGACGGCGAAGCAGTCGGCGTGTTCGCCGGCGATGGGACCGGCGACTTCCGGCCGCTGGAGGCTTCGAGCGCCGGGCGCCGCCCTCGGTGCCTGGCTGCCCGCGATTTCAACGGCGACGGCAAACTCGACCTTGCGGTGGTCGACGACACCGGCCTGTTGCTCTTGCTCGGGGAGGGCACCGGAATCTTTCAGAAACCGCGGCGCGTTCTTCGCAACCCTAATTTGCGTGCGTTATCGGCGGCAGATCTCGACGGCGATGGCCATATGGATCTCGCGCTTTTGGACAGCGTCCAGTGCAGTATGAGCCTGTTGTTTGGCGATGGCCAGGGCCGTTTTCGCAAAGGTCCCGCTTACAGCGCCGGCGCCGGTGCGGTGGACTTGGTCGCCGCCAATCTCGGCGGCGATCGGACTGTGGATCTGATCGCCAGCAACCGGCTGGCCGATTCGGTCACCGTGCTCAAAGGCGACGGCAAGGGGCGCTTCTCGGGGGCGCAGATCATCGAGTCAGGTGCGCATCCGGTGGCGGCCGCCATCGCGGACTTCAACGGCGATCGTCACCTCGACTTGGCCGTTGCCGATCAACGGGCGGATTCCGTTCAGGTGCTCCTCGGAGACGGGCACGCCAACTTCAGCCCAGGGCCCGCCATCCGCGTCGGCCAGGAGCCGCACGCGATCGTGGCTGCCGATTTCGACGGCGATGGTCATCCGGACCTAGCCGTCGCCGACTTCGGCGCCGACGACATAGCCGTGCTGCAAGCAGACGGCAACGGCAATTTCGCTTCGCCGCTGTTCATTCCCGTGGGCATTGGCCCGACGGCGATCGTGAGCGCCGACTTCGACCACGACGGTCACCCCGACCTCGCCGTGGCCAATGCAATGTCCGACAGTGTCTCGGTCCTCTTCGGCGATGGCCGTGGGCGCTTTCCGCGCGTGAAGAACTCCCCGGTGATTCGCCACCCCACGTTTTTGATGACCGGCTATGCCAGTAGCGACCACCGCATCGACCTGGTCGTCGGCAGCCAGCAGGATGAAAAGGTTTCGATCTTGCGCGGTGAGCCCGGCGGACTCGCTGAGCCGAGTGTCGGCGATATGGGGACGACCGTGCGCCCGCTCGTTTCCGGTGACTTCAACGGCGATGGCCAAATCGATCTCGCAGTGGCGGACGAAAGCGAGGACCGCATCTCCATCTTGCTCGGCGTGGGAAACAACGCCTTCGGCGATCCGATCCGTTTTCCGGCCGGGCGCCGTCCGTTCGCGATCGTCGCCGGGGACTTCAACGAAGACAAACGGGTCGACCTGGCAGTGATCAACCGGGATTCGCATTCTGTTTTACTGCTCATCAACGACAGCAGCCGTAGCCCCGAACGTCCGATCATCACGACACCGACGCCGGCGCTGCCAGGGCAAACGACCGACCCCTGGCAGCGCGCCATCCATGCGTGGTGAGGATAAGTGCTGAGTGCTGAGTCCTGAGAGCGCTCACGGCATGAGCGAGTGAGCGAACCTCCCCTCGCCCCTCCTTAGTAAGGAGGGGAACCCGGGTTCCTCTCCTTACCAAGGGGAGATCAGGAAGGGTTTCTTTGCTTTCGCGAGTGCCCTTGGCCATAATGCCTACCTCATGACCATGAACGAGCAAGAGTTCTCGACCGAAGTGCACGCGTCGGTGGCGCAGTGCTTCGCGACGATCACGGATTTCGAGCAATATCCGAGCTGGTTTTCGACCATACAGCACAGCAAGATTCTGGATCGCCATCCGAACCAGCTGCCGAAGCGAGTCGAGTATTACATAGACATGAAAGTCAAGACTGTGCGTTACGTCCTGGAATACGAGTACGACAAGCCCCTGCATTTCACGTGGAAATCGGTGGACGGCGATGTCGAGGCGATCGAGGGCAGCTACCGGTTCAAGAAGCTCGGGCCCGCCTTGAGCCGCGCCACCTGCCGGCAGGCGGTGTCGCTCGGTTTTTGGGTGCCAGGTCTTCTGCTGGGGTGGATGGAGCACCAGGCGCTAAAGCAGTCGGTGTTGGAATTCAAAGCCGCGGC
>Ga0315281_10013375_pt1 | contig 11104 bp, 16 predicted proteins | sample YL17G07_0_MG_FD_204540 | JGI IMG/M metagenome (GOLD analysis project Ga0315281, IMG submission 204540) | Sediment microbial communities from Yellowstone Lake, YNP, Wyoming, USA - YL17G07_0 | ecosystem: Environmental > Aquatic > Freshwater > Lake > Sediment | place: USA: Wyoming | collected... | reverse complement strand
TTCGCCGACCTCTACCCCGGGGCCGAAGCCAGCAAAAACATCGTCGCAATAACCGACACACTGTTGAAAACCATATCCACCGGCGAGATGGAATGGGACAACATTTTTAAAGGATAAAATAAACGGTTATGACCTCCATCGCAAAAAAAATACCGTCCATAACGGCGTTGCTGTTTTTCGCCGTCGCGGCGCTCGCCTCCGTCGTCAAAGGCGGAGGGATTGTGACCGCCGTCTCGCGCGGAATATTGGCGGGAGCCGTCTCGTGGATTTTCGCCTCACTTCTGGCTTACATAATATTCTCGGAAAAAATACCGGAGGCCAAGGCTCCGGCCGGCCTTGAGGATTTAGAGAAAGAATATCAGTCGAAATCAGGCCGTGGATAACACAACGGGACACCGGTACCAAGCCTCAAAAACGCTTGTCTCCGCCTTTTCTAGAAAACACCCCTGGGTCTACAGGAAGGCCCTTAGCGGAGCCATCCAAGCCATCCCGCATCCCAGCCTTGTAAGAATAGTGGACGGTGAAAACCACTTCATGACCCACGCAATATACGAGCCGTTAGGAAGTGTGGCCATGCGCCTCCTTTTCACATCCGAGCCGTTCGACGATGCGCAACTAAGGCGCAGGCTCTCCTCTGTGATAGCAAAAAAAGCGAAAAAAGTCAGTTTTGGCCTCACTTCTGCATACCGTCTTCTCAACGGCGAGGGGGACAGATTCCCCGGCTTGACCTGCGACATATATGGAAACATCGCCGTATGGCAACCGTACCTAGAGTTTTGGGAGCCGTTCCTGAAAGGGTTGGCGGAGGAGGCTGATTCGGCGCTCATGATAGAATGGCACGTCGTAAAGCCGCCCACGCGCCGAGGCGGCAAAGCGAGTTTTTACATGTTAAAGGGAGCCGAGCCGGAGGAGCCGATAACTTTTGAGGAAAACGGGATAAAGTTTCTTGTGTGGCCCTTGACGGGCCAGAAAAGCGGCTTCTTTTTGGACCTTCGCGATGTGCGCTTTTGTCTGCCCGGATACGTGCGCGGGAAAAGCGTCCTAAACTGTTTCGCAGGAACAGGGTCGTTCACGGTGATAGCCCGCCATTTCGGGGCCGCAAGCACCCTATCCATCGACGCGGACCAGGATTGCGCCGAACGCTCCGCGACCCAGATGAAAGCCAACGGACACGCCACCGCCAATGACGAATGGATAACGGCGGACGTGTTTGAGGAGATTGAGCGGCTGGTAGCCGACGGCAAAAAGTTCGACGTGGTGATAATAGACCCCCCCAACATGTGCTCGAAAAAGAGCTCGCTCCACCCCTCCCTCAAGGGATGGGAAAAACTACTGCGGTACGGAAAGGAACTGACCGCCGCCGGTGGAAAGATGATAGCGATAAATTGTTCGTCGTTCATGACGAAGGAGTTTTGCGAGGACGCCATCAAGGAACTGAAGCTTAAACCGGAGAGTTTTGGCGGCCTTCCGCCGGATCACACGGTAAGATTAGATTTCCCCGAGGGCGACTACCTCAAATGGTGGGTGTACCGCCTGTAACCGACCCCCTCCCCTCTTCTTTTTGGCGCGAAAATGATATGCCAGTTTTTTCTTTTTATTTTCCGTGCTGGAGTATAATACGCCTTCTTCGCGATGTTAGCCCCCGTAGCTCAGTTGGATAGAGCAACGGTTTCCTAAACCGGAGGTCGTGTGTTCAAGTCACGCCGGGGGCACCATTTTTATCAATCACTTAACCGCCCGCTCCGCCCTCTTTTTTGCCACTGTCAACACTTTTGTCAACAAACTCGAGCACTGGAGCCACATTTAGGGGCGCCAACCCTTTCCTGAGCTGATCGACAATATGATGCAAATATCGCATCGTGGTCGTTATAGACTTGTGCCCGAGAAGTTTTGACACCGTAAATAAATCCGTCCCGCCCTGGATAAGCCGCGTCGCAAAGGTGTGCCGAAGGTCGTGGAAATGGAAATCCTCGATCCCCGCGTCGCTCGTAATCTTGCGCCATTTCTTTCCGAACCATCCAGCCCCTATGCGACGGCCCCCTTTCCTGTTCGGGAACACCCACGGGCTGGAGCCTCCTCGCTCGGCGAAAAGGCGTTTAAGCATTGTGAACACCGCCCCTGTCATCGGCAGTATCTGCGGGATATGCCGCTTGTTGGTAACCGCCCTAATCGTGATGTTTTGTCGGAAAAAATCCACGTTCTCCCACCTCAGGGCGAAAATAGCGTCCTGACGAATGCCGGTGTTCAAGGCGAACAGAATAACTTCCCTCATCCATGCCGGTGCTTTGTCCAACAGACGGGCCTCTTCCTCGTGCGAGAGATATCGGTCGCGCGGAGTCTCTTTCTCCTTGCGAATCCCCTGGCAGGGATTCGATTTGGCAACACCCCATTCCCTGACGGCCATGTTGAACATCACCGAAAGCCCGCTTATTTCGCGGTTGATTGTCGCGCCCGAAACTTTCTGGGCGTAACGAATCTGCTTATATTTGGAAATCATCGCCGAGTTCACCTCGTCCAGCATGAACCCGCCGAAAAACGGGACGAGGTTGTTGATGGATATGCCGTCCCTTTTGGTCATGTCGTTGCTGACCATGTTCGGGCGCTCTGCCTTAAAACGCTCGAAAGCCTCCCTTACTGTAAGAGGCATAGAAACCGCCATTTCAAATTTCTGCGCCGTTTCACGTGCGCCGGCCAGATAGAGCAACCTCAAATGAGCCTCTATTTTCTCGGCCTGTTTCCGGTCAGGTGTCTTGAGGGATCGCTGAACTAGCTTCCCGTCGACCCTGAATCCGGAATGCCAAATACCGCCGCGTTGATACATGTTCATCCCTTCCGCGATGATATTGGCGAAGATCCGGTACGCTCATTATATATCGAATTCGCCATTTCCTTGGCCGCACTGTCGGGATCAACCCCCGCTTTTTGTGCCAGAAACTCGTCCAACTTTTCACGGTCGATAAGAACACGCCCACCCAGATGAACGATCACGTTTTTGGGGATGACCCCCCTGCCCAAGTATTCATACGCAGTGGACCGCCCTATCCCCATATAGGCGCACAGCCCTTTGACGGAAATGAACTTTCCTTGCGGAGTGGTTATATTAGGCATGGACTACCGCTTATTCAGCGGCATTCCATTCCCGCTTATGGGAAGAAACATTCTCGCCCCTTTTTTAAAGGGACGGCATACACACGCCTTTTTTACGCCTGTCGGACGAAATAGTCAAGATTTTTTCCATATTTTTTCCAGTAAGGGGACAATGTAGCCGCTGATCGCACACGTCGAAAAAATGGAAGCGTGAGGTTGGTAAATCTCGGACTTTTTCATTATGGGACGGCCATTAAATTGACATATGGCATGGCGCAAGGTATTGTCTTAGCTGAGGAAAATAAACTGCTAAAAATGTGGGTATGTTGGGTTAATGTGCGGTCAATTTACTCTATTTGGAGGTGCGAAGAATGGAACCATTGATAATCAAGCTTTCCAGGAAAAACGATGTTAATAAAATTCCAGCCTCGATTCTTTGTAAGGATTCCGATACGGCAGATGAATTAAATTTACGCCCTGTATCTGCTTTTGGTGACATTTTAAATCATGGAAAGACAAAAATTACGGAAGTTCGCCGTGAAACTACCGACGACAACTGAAGGTGACGATGTCCATGACATACGCCCTTTTTTGTTAATCTTCGGAGAAAGAATTGTTTCAGAAGACTCCGCTGAAGATGGTTTGTCTAGCAAAGAAATAATTCTCAAAACAACGAATTTAAGAAAGTTGGCATTTCTTTCAGAAACAAAATGCACAAAGATTTCTAGGGAAACAACGGACGATGATTAGATCAATTAGGGGGGATAATGGGTGAATCCCCATGTTCTCATAATTAGCACAAAGGTTGATGTTTCAACAGATGCCGTTGTTGAAGCGCTGGAAGCAAAAAATGTGGGATATACGCGCGTTGATACTGAAGAGTTTCCCTTTTCCGATTCTTTAACCTTCGCCATAGCTACAGGCATGCGCCAACCTCAAATAACATTCCGCCACATGGAAAAATATGTTCAAAATGTAGAAGATGTTTCAAGCGTGTGGTACCGGAGAGTTCGAGCGCCAGAACGTCCTCAAAATATGTCTATCGGTGTGTATGATTTTTGCATGAGGGAGGCGCGCTCTGCTTTAAATGGCGTGGTACTTGCGTTAGAAGGAAGAGCCATGAGTCCTCCATCAAGCGTTTGGTCCGCTGAACATAAGCCTTTTCAGCTTCATATGGCAAGCAAGATAGGTCTAAATATCCCAGAAACAGTCATTACAAACGACCCTAATGAAGTGCAGGAGGCCTTTAGGAGGTATCATGGAAAAATGATTGCAAAGCCTGTACGTACCGGCTTTGTTGATTATGGAAGTGAGCAACATGCAATTTATACTTCTCAGGTTTTGGAAGAACATCTTGACCACTTAAGTTCAACTAAATGGAGCCCCGCAATTTATCAGCCTTTAATTGAAAAAGAATGTGACATTCGAGTAACTGTGGTAGGGGATAATGTTTTTACGGCTGAGATTGATTCTCAAAGCGATCCTACGGCTCTTGTAGATTGGCGAAAAACGCAGAATCCACTTCTTCCGCATAGAAAATGCGAGTTGAATTCAACCGTTCAAGAAAAACTCCTTAGATTGCTTTCAGCTCTCAATCTAAAATTTGGCGCAATTGACCTAATCCGGACGAAGAGCGGAGAACTAATATTCCTGGAGGTCAATCCAAATGGTCAGTGGCTATGGTTGGATGACCAACTAGAATTTGGAATAACTGAGGCTATTGCCAAATGGTTGATATGAAAATGAACATTAGTTCATCATTTTCATGGTTGGTCGATTTGTTCTGGCCGCGAATAGACTCTTGGAGTCAAGAGAAAGAAAACGAGGAAAATGAGAAGCTGGATCGGCTTAAACAAAATGATTTAAGTGCATTAGCGGCAATGCCAGACGAAACTAATACAATCACTTCTGCTAAAGAAACGGTCAAGTTTTTATCCGAAGAAGAAAGAGACCGCAAGGAAAGTGTAGCTTCGCGCTTGAAGAGCATTATTGGTCTAGCATCGGTTTCGGCGACCCTCGCTCTAGGGTTTCAAGCGTGGATCATGAATATTCAGCATTCTGCCAATCATTCACTATCCTTGCTACTGAGCGTAATCAACCTTTACGTTGTTGTTCAATTAGTTTGTGCCTTGTTAGCCTCAGTAAAGGGGCTTCAGGGATCCCCTTACCTAATGCTTGTCGCCGAGGATTTAGTCCAAAAACACGACGAAGAATATTTCGAAAGCGAAAAACGAATTATGTGTGAGCATATAATGTGTATCCATTTCAATCAGAAATTAAACACCGAAAAATTTCAACATCTGGCGGTTGCGCATCGCGCACTTAAAAATTATCTTTGGGGCATTCTCCTCCTCGTTTTAACTCTTGGGACGCTAAATTATTATTCATCTGACCAAAAATTGTTAGAAGAAAGGCTTCTAAGGCAAATTCGAGCCGAGGCTCAAACGTTAGAGTTGTTAAGGGGGCCTCAAGGTCTGCAGGGAGTACAAGGCCAGAAAGGAGAACGTGGGGAGCGGGGCATGCGGGGTTTGCCAAGTAAATCGTGTCAATAATTACTAGGGGGCTTGACGCAAGGAGATTCTTTGCACAACGCAGAGAATATTCTTCCAAGTTGTATATACCGCTAATCAATTTCCCAAACTGGGACGCTTAGAGTTTGACTATTTCTACCTAGGCGCATATCATCTCCATAATGGGAATTTTGCTAAACGGACATCTCTGGGATGTGCGCCAATAATGGGCAAGTTTTTACTGCTGTTGATTGTTGTCGTCGCCGTAATAGCTCTTTTGGCTTTCTTGAAAACCAAGTCTAAGAGTGAACCCAAAGATGCTCTGTGGCCTTTCTATGCCAAGAAGCCTCTGTCCCAGCCTGAGCAGATTCTCTATTTTCGGATCGTCCAAGCCCTGCCCGAACATATCGTTCTCGCCCAAGTCCAGCTTTCCCAATTGCTCGGAGTTAAGAAAGGTAACAATTATCAGGCTTGGCTTAACCGAATTAGCCGAATGAGCGCTGATTTCGTAGTGTGCAACAAGGATTCAAGCATTGTCGCAGTTATAGAACTTGATGACTCCACGCACCAAAGGCAAGACCGTCAGGTCGCAGACAAGAAAAAAGAGAAAGCGCTTGCCTCGGCTGGCATTCGCATAATCCGTTGGAATGTAAAATCAATTCCAGACATCGCTGTCATTCAATCATCGGTTAAGCAGGGGTAACCCATAACCGCGTGAGTCACGACACACTATTGGCGTCTCAAAAAGTTGGTAATTCTGGGACAGATTTGGGAAGTATAGATTTGGTCGCGTTGAAAGATAACCGTCACATCAGCTCGAAGAACGACTCCCTGCCAATGTGCTTGATGTATTTGTTGGCCACCACGCCGATTGTTCCGGGAGACAACTTCAACCAATCCAAGTCCCCCTTAAAACATCTGCGGTGGACAAGGTATTTTCCGAGAAGACCGTCCCATGTAAATCGCAAAATGGGAGAAAAACTGAGTCGCCCAACCATGGATTCATATGCGCTCTTTAGTTTTTGTGCGGCTTCGTATGCGTCGAGCTTTTTCAGTTCAGCGACAGTAATACCCATTTGGGACGCGGCATCGGCCAAGAAATCGTTAAAATCGCGCTTGAGTGGTCAAAAAGGCCCGCATGCTTGCAATAGTCGAAAACTGGTTTGAGGTTTCCACATGTTCTAAAGCGTGAAGCTCATTCGGTTGATAGACGATGATTTCTATCCCCTTGGCCTCGACCTTGTAAAGCTTCAGATGCTTAAACGACGAGACCTTTTTTCGAACACATTCCAAATCCGCTAGTGGTATTAAAGCCGGTTTCGGCTTTTGAACCGAAACCACGGCGTTAATGCTCTCCGTGATTTCATAACCGTCCGGAACCCGACTTAATGCCTCATCGGGATTTCTACTCGTGAAATATCTCGTCTTGCCGGTCTTCGAAACGCCTTGGTGAATGAAATATTCATCGCCTTTGCGGTTGGTATGGGAGAAAACGCCAGCGCCCTTCGACGCAGAGCCATTTTTATTCTTCGTCGGTTTCGCCATATTTTCTTATCTTCCGAGCAGAGACGCCAAAGTTCCGTGCAAGTCCCTGTGGCAGGAATATTTTCTTTCAACAAGCTCTTTTAAAGCCAATTTGACCTTCTCCTCCGAATTGATTTTCCTGGACGCCGCCATGGCGTGTCCGAATGCCAGATGCATGTCAAGAATCCGAATTTCATACCCAAATCCTTGCAACAATAAATCAACCGCCCTTATGGCCACCTTCATTGAAAACGCCGGCGAGGTTTCAATCGTGTCCTTTGCGGCGCGAATAAGCGTCTTCGGGTCAACATTTCCGGAAAGCGCGCAATCCAAGGCGATATCAAGGTGTCCCATCTGCCTGGCGGATGCAAACCACGCTCCCTTCTCTCCCGACCAGCGTATGAAGTCCTGAAGAATCACCCGCGTATCTTTGCCTGGATACTTCTTTACCGTGCTCCGAAACTGGTTGATGTATGTCTGCCCCGACTTGGACTCATATGCATATCTCTCATACGCCTCGTCGGCCCTGCCGGCATTCATCAACGTCCGTTCGCAAAACTCCGATATTCTCGAACTGTCATACCCTTTTTTCAAAACGGACTCGGCATAGGCCAACGCCTCGTCAACACGGTTTTGCCTGACAAGGGCTTCGGCCAAAAACTTGTCATAAAACCAAGAAGGATACTTTTTTAAGGACAACGCGCTCTTAAGTTCCTCGTATCGACCGGCCTGGAGAAGGCAGGAAAGGCAAGCGATGGACCCGCGAAAAGACGCTCCCGGTTTATCCGAAAAGCACATCTTCATCGTGGGCAACAAGTAATCCGCCCATTTATTCACAAGCTCTGGAAATACACAGATGGCGCCCCATTCATCGGTCACCGGGGATAGATAGTCAACACCGTCATCCTGAACGGCCTCATAAAGCCTTTCCAACAGTTTCCCGCGAGTTTGGATGTCCAGAGGGGCATTTTTGAGAACCGGTATTAGTTCCATAAGGGCGCCATATACCGCGTTACCCATCGCACCGGACGAAGTGTCAATATGCTCCAACGCCGGCCAGATCCGTTCCATTAAATCAACGGAGCCCTCCGCCGATGTTTCTGGGTCGGCTTTTGCCACCGTCTTTATCTCCGCGAGGGCCTCTTTTAAACGCTTGGATGCGAGCGACGTGCCATTCCATGAATAGGCCCCGCTCCGGAATCTGGCCTTAAATCCCCATTTATGCTTAGTCCTTTTGCTCATTTATATCAACGGAAAGGAATATATTTCCAAAGAATCACAAGCGCGATAATCACGATTAACACCAACCAAACCCCTGCAGGGATAAAGGGCCGCTCCGGCGCGGAGCCGCTAGGTGCGCTGGTTGAAGTTTCGGAGTAACTCAAGCCTGTTCCCGGAATTCCAATGGTCATCTTGGTCTTTCCGCCCTTCAAGTTGACGGTCAGCCCTTTTCCGCCGATGGATGTGCTAACCCCACTTTTGCCAAGGTTAATCCATAGGCCCGGAAATATTTTAATTCGATTGCGGAACCGGAAACCCATCTCTTGCCCTCCAAGTTTGCAATATACCACGGATGAAATGGTGGTGATGGCAAACTCCTCCTAAAAATGGCTAGTTTTCAGGCGTCCCTAAGTGCCCGGTTTTGAGTGGCCGCTTACACCCAAGGTTCTACGGACCCACAGGGCCACAGAATTCACTTGCAAATATGTGCCATTTTTGGCACAATGTCCAATAATGATTGACCGCAATAAAAAATTGCCCGCGCGGTTCTATGTGAGTTCTACGGGCCGCAAGCCGGTGCGCGAATGGATTTTGGGTTTGCCCGAAACAGACCGGCACACGGTCGGAAAGGACATTCAAAAAGTCGAATTTGAGTGGCCTGTCGGTCGACCACATTGTGCGCCGCTTGGTCACGGCTTATGGGAAGTGAGGAGTTACCTCGATAGCAACAGAATTGCACGTGTGATTTTTTGCATTGGCAACGGCCATATAATCTTGTTGCACGGCTTTATAAAAAAGACACAGAAAACGCCGCAGGCGGACATTGATATTGCTCTAAAACGCAAAAGAGAGGTGACATGATGACAAAACGAAAAAAAGGTAGCGTAAGCAAAGAGACATTTGACGATTTTCTTGCCGAGGAAGGATTACTGCAAGAGTGCGAGGATCACGCGATCAAGGAAATTATCGCCGAGCAACTTGCCGCCGCGATGAAAGAAAGCGGCCTGACAAAAAGCTCAATGGCAGAACGTATGCACACCAGCCGGCGCCAACTTGATCGACTGTTTGATCCATCCGTTCAATCGGTGACGCTGGACACGCTACGACGTGCGGCAAGCGCGGTAGGACGCACCCTGCGGGTCGAGCTTGTGTAACTCCATGGCAAGGTGCGGCATCGTCCATGCCGAAACCGCGACCCGGCGGTCACTCAAAACCGGCCGCTACTAAGTTTTGGTCTCCTTGTGAGTGTCAAAAAGGAATGTCGCGAGGGTTGACGCGGCTCCGACTGCCAGTTTTGCGTGGCGCGGAGAGAGTCCTTCCGCATTACCATGCTTCCCATGACCCGTGCCGTAAAGATTGCGAAATTCGGCAAGATTGTTGCCAATTGCGCCAAGGTTGTGGAGTAGCCGTCTGATGACGTCGGCTCCCCTTCCCGATTCGTGGATTCCCTCCGGGACAAGTTTCAGTTCTGTTAAAGTATTTTTGGTCAACTCCGGAATGTCTGGTGAACCTTTAACGGGCTTTCCTCGTTCTGCAAGAATAGTTTTGCAACAGGTTTCAATAAGCTCCTTTGCCGTACCGATGCAAGCGATGGATCGCTTTCAATGGCTCGTTCCATGCGCTGAATCTGCTCGGCCAAGTATTTTGCATTAAAAACAACGGCTGCATCCTTCAGGTGTTCGAGATTTACATTTCCAGCAAGCAATCGGTTTGCGATGTTTTTGCATTCAGGAGTCAGAGCAATGTATTCGTCAGCCTTTGGTGAGGCGCCTTTATCCCATGGATTTGGGGTAGTTCTTGGGCGTGATGCGAGCGATTCTGCCCGCTGAATAAGAGCAAGAATAACCGTTCCGACGATATAATCTGGCTCCAACTTCCAGAACTCACGCAGTTTATTTGCCTTGGAGGGGCCACTTGAAAGATATTTTTCTTGGTGAATATCGATATTTGCGACCTCTACAAAGAACTCGCCAAAAGTTCTGTCTGAAAATCTAGTAATATTCGACATTTCATGGCCTAAAAAATCCGAAACATACCCTGAACGCATATCTAGAAACTTTTCAAGTTGCCCTTTTTCTTTAAGATTAAGAGAACTCACAACACACCTCTCAATAGCACTATTTCTTACGGACAATCCTTATTTCACCAATTCCATTAGTTTGCCGTAGCTGTCTACCACGTCGTATTTGACTTGGTCGGAGGTGATTTTATAGAAGAATTTGCGGGCGCAGTCGATTTTGCATTCCTCGATTTTACGCAGTTGCATTGACGACATGTCGCCTTTTGTTTCGGCGACGAAGTATATGTGTTTGACCGTGCCTTCCTTGAATGCGATTGCCCAGTCCGGGTTGTAATCGCCGACGGGCGTTGGGATGGAGAAACCCTTGGGCAGTTTGGCATAGACAACGACTTCGTTGCTGGTATCGAGTTCTTTTACGAAGGTGCGCTCGTTTTTTGAGTCGGTGAAGACATAGTCGTAAATATGGCGGTCCACCTTGATAGCCTTGCTGAAATCTTCCTTCGGTTTTTCTTTGGTGAAAATGTCTATATCGTAAGATTCGACCACGGAATCGTAGGTCAGCTTCTCGATGATGACTGTTGCCTTCTGTTCATTGATCAAGCGTCCAGCCTTGGCAATAAAGTCCTCCGGGTTGGTTTTGTATTGGCTGAAAACAGCCGCATCTACTCCCAAAAGTATTTGGGCGATGGTGCTTCGGGTGAGTTTTGTTTCTTCCGCAACCTTTCCAATTAGGTCATATTTG
>Ga0315281_10013372_pt1 | contig 11107 bp, 16 predicted proteins | sample YL17G07_0_MG_FD_204540 | JGI IMG/M metagenome (GOLD analysis project Ga0315281, IMG submission 204540) | Sediment microbial communities from Yellowstone Lake, YNP, Wyoming, USA - YL17G07_0 | ecosystem: Environmental > Aquatic > Freshwater > Lake > Sediment | place: USA: Wyoming | collected... | reverse complement strand
TAACATACCATTCCCTTACTGGGAGATGTGGTATACGGTTGATCCATTTGCTGACATGGGGGGAAAGGCACAATCCCTCAGTTCTTCAACGGTAACCGGTCCGAAACAAAGCGGGGTTAAAGGCAGTGGAAGCTCCCAGACCGTAATTCAGGGATCGTTTTCTGTAACGAATCCCACGTTCTCAATTCAGGTGATGGACGCTGCCGATCCAAACCGGATTATCCGGACCATCACCCCTCCCGGTGGACTTGATAGTGCCCTTTGGAAGGGAATAACTGTTGAGGGTGATTATTCCGGTTCAACTGCAATTCCGGATCCCCGTCCCTGGAAAGAAAAATTCTTTGAAGGCCAGAGGGAATATTTTTTCATTATAAATACGCATGCAATTAATTCATACGCTATTGAAATTCGTGTTCCTTCAGGATATATCAAATAATAGTATTTTCCTTTCGGTAGTTTTTTAGATATTATTACTACACTTCAAAAGAATTAAAAAAAAGTAAACCTCCTTAAAAAATTTGATTCAATCGAATTTTTTCTTTCCCATGGATTCGATATACATATACTCTTTTCCGACTTCAATGGACCCTTTCTTGTCATCCGGAATGGGAATTTCAAAGTTGGTGAAGTCTTTCATATCCATCAGTTGTGCCGTGGATCCGGCAATGGAAAGAATCTGGCCGCTCTTTCGCTCAACAACCGGGATATAGGTCTTTGCTGATACCGGCTGGACGATAGAACGTTTGACGCCGTCAAAAAGGCCCATTGCATCAATACGGGCTTTTGCTGCACCATGTTTCCCGGGTTTGGATGTGGCAATACTCAGCACCCTGCAGGGTTCGTCTTCGATAACAATATAACGTCCTTCCTTGATCTTTCCGATTTCTGTCTGTTCTTTCATCTTATTCACATCTCATTTTTTTGAATTTCATAATCGCGGTATTAATTTATCTCCATGGCATTACATAAATACAGCGTAGAAAAATGGTGTTCTGGTCATGGAGTTCCTTTCAGCATGCAATCAGATGGCAGATCTGGTGGAAGAAAGTATCCGTGATCTGGTTGGCACTCCTGAAGGTGGTATCACTGTCGGGATGGGTGCTGATCTCACACCCACAAAGAAGATCGATCAGCTTGCAGAAGACTGCATCCTTCACTTTTTAGAAGAGAACCCCTTATGCAGACTTCTTATCAGTGAAGAGGCCGGAAAAGTTGAGTTCAAAGGGGAACGAGGAACCATATTTCTTGATCCCGTTGACGGTACTTTCAACGCAGTTACCGGAATACCCTTTTATGCGCTCTCCATAGCTTACGCTGAAGACGGGGAAACACAGCAGGCTTTCGTACGCAATCTTGCAAGTGGTGAAACCTTTACAGCAATACGGGGAAAATTTGCCCTGTGTAATAATAAGCCGATACGCGTATCGACTGTCCGTAATCTCGATGAATGCGCGATGAGTATCTATGGGCGGAAATTTGATCCCACGCGCGTGATGCAGCTGGGACAGAGGATACGCCGCTGGCGTCTGTTGGGTGCATCCGCCCTGGAACTCTGCTATGTCGGCTGCGGGAGAATTGATGGTTTTATCGATCTGCGTGACACACTCAGGGTTACCGATGCTGCGGCGGGGATGCTGGTCTGTACTGAAGCAGGAGGAAAAGTGTCTGATCTTGATGGGGGCACCATACGGTTCCCGGATGAAGTGACCATCGGGCGATGCATTGTTGCAACCAACGGGGCCGTGCACCACAAAGTAATCGAATACCTGCGGTGATACCGGATGCGTCTGTTACTTGTTTCACGGATTGATAATCCGGATGCAATTGCCTATTCCCTGAAGGTCAAGGCAGTTCTGGAACAGGATGGGGTGGAGGTGTGTTTCGATGATGATACTGCGGCAATTCTTGGTGAAACCGGGTTACCGTTAACTGACACCACCGCAGATGTGGTGGTAGTTGTTGGCGGGGATGGCACGATCCTCCGCACTATCCAGCAGATGCGGCGTCCGGTTCCGGTGATCGGTATCAACCGGGGGGAGGTGGGTTTTTTAGCAGATCTCGATCCATCCGAAGCGATCGATTTTGTAAGAACCCTTTCCCGGGGTTTTTCTGTTGAGGAACGGATGCGGATCACGCTCTTGAAAGATGGCATCAGTCTGGGAACCGCTCTCAACGAGGCTCTGATCGTAACAACGCGTCCGGCAAAGATGCTGCGATTTTCGATCATTGTTGACGGTATCACCACCGGGCAGTTCCGTGCTGACGGGCTCCTTATCAGTACTCCGACCGGCTCCACGGCATATGCCATGAGCGCAGGGGGGCCTATTGTAGATCCGAGGATACAGGGTTTTATCCTTGTCCCGCTCGCTCCCTACCTCCTCTCGTCCCGTCCCCACATCATCAGCAGCAACCGGCGCCTTGAAGTGAGGCTCGAGAGCACCAAACCGGCAAATCTTGTCATTGACGGTCAGCAGACCATTGAACTGGGCACCTCTACGACAATTGAGGTAAAACCTGCTCAGTACCCTGCAAGGTTTGTTGATGTCGGGCGGAATTTCTTTGAAAAAGTGGATAACAAATTACGGAAACTCTGATCGTTTTTTGGACTATTCAGTCCCCCGGCTTCCTGCTTGAGTTCATGTCCGGAGAACACACCCATGTCTCTGGTGCCCGGATTGTTACACAGAGCCGGAACTTTCCATTCAATTCTCTCGGGGTATATTGCCCGGATTTAAAGATTTGAAGTTTTATAAACCTTTAAAGCATCTCGGTATTGAGCATCCGGGCGTTGTGCAGCACCCTTAAAATGATTACTCGGGAATCGATGATCTTGATGATGATTCGATACTTGTGATAGAGAAAATGGCGATACTCAGTTCCGAGTAGCACATTCTCCGGTAATGACGGACAACGCAGGGGAAAGAGTTCAAGGCTTTTAATCTGCTCTTCAAGATGCAGCACAAAGGAGTCAGCTGCATCAATATTTTCTTTTGCTATATACTCCCATATCTCCTTAACGTCCGTTTCAGCAACGGAGGTGATCTCAACCCGAAATTTTTCTGGCACTTTTGAACCCTTTCACAAACTCACGAGCTGAACGGGTCCGTCCGCGTTCCACATCCTCTTCTGCCGGGGCGAGCAACCTTGCCAGGTTCCCCGCCTGGAGGTGTTTTTCATAAACTTTTACATCCAGCAAAACTGAATCAGCCCTGCCATTTACCGTGAGAATTATTGGGCGACCCGTGGTATGGAGCTGGTCAAGAATATCACGGGTGTGACGCTTCAGGTCCGTAACTGAGAAAATATCTTCTGATGGGCTTATCTGCGACATATCGTAACCTCCTGATGTATGATTACATATTGAATATCGCACTATATATGGTGTCTGAAAAAGGTAAAATCCGGATGATAATAATCTTCTATTGCAAGCTGTGAGGTATTTTTCAGGCCCGCATGTTTTTTTTGTAAATGCCGGTACTCAAAATAAAAGACTTATCTCAATAGCCGTGCTACTACTGGTCAGGTGGTTTTGTGCAGCTCTCCATGAAACTTGAGATGAAGGATTCGCCCGGCCAGCTGGTCGCGGCCTTAAAACCCATATCCGATGTCGGGGGAAATATTATCGCGGTGATCCACCAGCGGGAACCGGGCTCGGATCACGGTACTCTTGATGTGCAGATCGTGCTTGAATTACCGGAAGGACGGCTTGAAAAGCTGGTAGGACTTCTCAAGGAACAGGGTGTTCATATACAGCGCATTGGTGAGCAGCGCCTGCTCTATAAGCGGACGGTCATTCTGATCGGGCATCTCATGCATACCGATCTTTCCGATACGGTAGACCAGATAGATTCCACCGGGTTTGCTGAAGTGAGTGAACTTGCCATGAGTATGCCTGCGGTAAAAGAACGGTCATCCTCACGACTGACCATAAAATCGGTAACCAGAGAGGATATGGAAGCGGCCTTAGCGATCCTGCGCCGGGTATCGCAGCAGAAGTCCCTGCTCCTGATTGAGCCCATGGAGGAGATTGCATGAAGATTGCATTGATCGGTCTCGGTTCTGTGGGACGCGGCGTGGCCGAAATGATCACCAGAAAAGTGCTTGGTCTTACCATAACCGGGCTCGCCGATTCAAAAAGCGGGGCAATGGATCCCGAGGGGCTTGACATTCCCGCACTTCTTGCCAACAAGAAAAAGCATGGATATTGCGGCGATCCCAATCTTTCGACTATTGATATTATCAAAAGGGCAGATTATGATGCACTGGTTGAAGTCACGCCGACAAACGCGCTATCGGGTGAACCTGCAATCGGTTACATAAAGGCAGCCCTTGCCCGGAAAAAGCATGTTGTCACTTCAAATAAGGGTCCTATCGCACTGGCGAACAAAGAGCTCCGCGCAATGGCGCATAAAAAAGGTGTTGCGCTCCGGTATGAGGCAACGGTTGCCGGTGCGATTCCGATCATGCATACGCTGGAGCACGGGCTTGCCGGAAACGAGATCCTTGCACTCTATGGCGTGCTCAACGGGACCTGCAATTATATTCTCACACGGATGGCAGCGGAAGGTCTGACCTATGAACAAGCCCTGATGGAAGCCCGCGAGATGGGGTACGCTGAAGCAGATCCAAGCTATGATGTCAAGGGCATCGATGCGGCGATCAAACTGGTGATTCTTTCGAACACGATATGGGGACACGATGTACGGTTGAATGATGTGGACTGCACGGGCATCGATCTCTTAACGCCGGATGCTCTCAGACTTGCAGAAGATGAAGGATGCACTATCCGTCTTATTGCAGAAGCGATACCCCGTAAGCACATTCTCCGTGTCTCTCCCCGCATCATAGAGAAGAACCATCCTCTCGTAGTTGATGGCACCTTGAATGCCCTGACGCTTGAAACCGATATGGCTAAAGAGATTACGCTTATCGGCCGGGGTGCAGGATCGATTGAGACGGCAAGTGCGATTATCGGGGATCTCCTGTACATTAAGGACCGCTATGACCGGCGTACTTGAACACCGGCGCGAGTACCTGCGCCTGATGCGACAGCACACGCTCGACAAGGGGTTTTTTTCGGTAACTGATATCCATACCGCAGCAAACATTCCCCGCAGCACCGCTCAGGACTGGGTAAGCCGCCTGCTCCGTGAAGGGTGCGTGTTCCTTCGGGAGGAGAAGCGGGGACGGAGTGCGGCACGCTATGCAGCGATAAGCGCGATACCTTCCAGTGCCTGCCGGCGTATCTTCACGACAGTGGATGGGGATAACGTTGAGATTTATCATGACTGTATGAGCGGAGCCTGTGCAGCGTTCTGCGGGTATCATCATGCCCTTGCCGGGGGAGTCTTATCCCATGTCCAGCGTGACGGAACCCTGCTCAGGGAATGTGCCCGTGTAGGATATGTTGATGTGCCTGTCGGGTTAATGCCACTTCCCGCAGTGGGCGTCATTGGCGTTAAGCGAAGTGGCGAATCGGTGATACAGAAGATACGGTGCATTGGCGGACCGGCGTATTCCCTGTCCGATATGATGGCCCGGGCAGAAGGAGTCACGCGGGTAGATACAAGCCAGAACGGTCACATTGTTGAAGGTGATGTCTGGACACAGGCAATGGTCCATGTGACAATCGGGGTCGATGACACCGATTCAAAGGAAGGGGGTGCAACCTTTGCGCTCGCGCTTGCACTTCTTTCGCATGTGACCCGGATCAAAGGCGTGCTGCCGATCAGTCATCACGTTGCGATGCTCAACCAGGATGTGTTTGCAAAGACTGCGGGCAACTCGGCAAGTTTTATTGAAGTGGCAGTAGTGCCGGATCGGCTTGACGAACTTGCCGATAAAGTACGGCGGTTTGTGGCCGATGAATCACTTTCCCGGGAATGGGGCATTGCGATACGTACAGGGATTGGTGTTCCGGAAAGCCTGCGGGAATATGGCAGGCTGGTGCGTGAGCAGGTCATCACCAGGACCCTTACCGAAGCAACGGCTGAGCGCTTTGGAATACGACTTATGGGGGGTAATGGAGTGATCGGGGCACTGGGTGCTGTCGCGCTTGCCGGGCTCCCGAATGAGGTGCTGCTCGATCCTGCACAGGAAATTCTCATGTAATCATGCACAGAAAAACTTTGTAATGCATAAAAGTGGATAAAATCGAGCATTACAATTCAATCTGCGCCCCTGCCCGGATTTACCCCACAACTTTTCTCCGTCCCTCACCAGATGGGTGCACGGGACTGCCAGATCCCGGGAAGAAAAACAACCTAGTTCACCGGTTTACAAAATCCTCCGCTACCCGCATGCAGAGGCGGTTGCTTTCAGGTAAGATACCGGGGCGTTTTTCGGATTTTCGTTTCCTGCGCATGCCTGTTGAGATCCCTGCTCCTGTCGCGGATAATTTTTGCGGTAAGTTCGAGCTGGAACTACTGTCCAAGGGACCGGGCTTTCCCGCATCGCCCGACCGTTTCGCGGGCTGAGCGGTACGAGGCGAAAGGAGAACGCCCATAGGGTTGGACGGGGAGCCGGTGTGATAGGAATCGAGGCTTCGTCACATCTCCCGGAATCAAGGCACTGTCATACAGATTCCGCAGACACTGCCTGCCTAATTGATACCCCACTTCACCCTCAGCCTAAATGGGGGTACCCCCTTGCCTGCAGGTATATTGCCTACGGTCAGCGGGGTACTCAAGACAGAAAACTCACACACACCATCCCATGTCAGCCAGATGAGGTACCCCTCCAGACTTTTTAGAGGCACACCCCGCCTACCCCTCCCTCCGGATACTTGAGCGGGGGACCTCTCATGAACATGGATGGGTGGGTGCAGGGGGATCCCTCATGTTCCGGGCGACACCTCACACCCCTTTGACACTGAGAAACCGGCATTTAACGTCGTAAAGTTGTGGCGGCTAATGGACAACAGGGAGGACCGAAAAGGGGGTCACCTTCATTATAAGAGGGGTGGGTCGGATGGACCCCTCCCTCAACAGGACCCACCCCCCGGGGGTACCCCTGCCTCTAAAGGAGGGGTGGGGTAGGAGGGACCCCTGGCACTGAGGGTGGGATCCCCCTGAGGGGACCCGTCCTGTTCCGGGCAGGAAGTGTGCAATGGTTATCGTCGGAATTCCATACGAACCGTTGGTAATGAACATGCAAAAGGGGAGGGATCCCCCCGGGGGTACCCCTCCCTCAACAGGACCCACCCCCCAAGGGGGACCCCTGCCTCTAAGGGAGGGGTGGGTCGGAAGGGTCCCTGCAAACTCTGTTTTTTTCTTATGGATACCGGAGTAAAGGTGCGTATCGACAAATTATCAGCCGGTGTGATCGACAAAACGTGCCGCGGGATTTCTCATCAGGAAACGACCGAAAAAAAATGGGTGAAATATTTTGGAACAGTTACGCACGGATTACTCTTCGGGAATCTGGGGCTGGACGAGTCGGGTAATCCCTTCTAACCCGTCAAAATCAGAATCAAATGAATAGATATAGTGCAGGCCAAGATCTTTCAAACAGGCAACCGTGAGAGCATCCACAAAAGAAAGTCTCGGATACTTCTCGAACCAGATCCGGCCGGAAGCATATTGCACATCCGTGATCCGGATGATCGTGATCTTATCAGAATCCTCAAGCGCCCCCAGTGCCTCGATCGCAGCAGCATGTCCTGCCTTCTGGTGGAGAAAATTAATCACTTCTGCGAGAATAAAGTCCGTGATGTAGGCTTGGGAGGAACCCGAATCGATTGCCCGTATGATCGGTGACGCCTTTGTGTGCCATTGATCATTCCGGTAATATGCACCAATGATCACAACCGAGTCAATGATCGTTTCCATTACTGCATACCTGTGAGATTATGTGACGCCACGGAATCAGTTGCCTCACCGGAAAATTTTCCTACGAGTGATGACAATGCCCCTTTTCGTTTCTTGATAACTTCTGCGACAATCCTGTCGTTCTGATACGACCAGCGTATCCGGTCCCCGGCACGAAGGTGAAGCATCGCTCTCAACTCCAGGGGGACATCCAAGGGGACATTCTCTCTAACTATAGTCTCCAGAATTTCATCCATAAAGTACTGTCACTTAGATCCATGATTATATAAATTTGCGGTGATTCGGATCAGACACAACTGGTGGAGCTGAACATTACATGGCCTGCGGGCGTTGAGACGCCGGATCTGGTGACATTCATGGAAAAGACCGTGCAGGCGCAGGCATGAGCAGCCTGTCGCTGCCGGTGAAGGATTGTCGGAAAATACCGCCCCTTCGATGCAATCGTTTCCATCATTGATGGCAAAGCAGAGATCTCCATCGCAAAGCACGAGTACGTGCTCACCAGAAGCAAGAAAATCATCATGCCGGCAAACAAACCCCACGCCCAACATGCACGGCAGCAGTTCAAGATGATGCAGACCATTATCCATGAATGAAACTTCGTGAATTTCCCGTCCCCAAAAAATGTACTCTTCTTTTCAGTAAATTCCACGAAAAAATTATCCATTTTTAGCCAATGGATACCAGCTAAAAACCTGAACAAAACCCCCTACCACCCCATTCTCCGACGTGATCACATTATCGGGCAATAGCGGGCTTCCGGCAGCCTTTCGCACCCTTTTATGAACAAAATCAGGGTGCACGTGACCAACCGGAGCCCGCTAAAGAGCAGGCTCAAATCACGGTTAAACGGGTTATTTTTAAGAAATAACTCTTTAAAACAGTATTTTCTATCGCGGTGGACACCACTTCCCCATAAACCCGGAAACCAGATCTGGAAAATGGCAAACGGAGCCTGAAATGGGCTCTAAATAGATCATCTCCCCGGCACCCGGATCTGATCCGTAAAATGCACGGATTCGAGGGTTTTTTAAGATCCCGATCGCGTTTCCCCTGGTATCGCGGATATGCTCCTGTCACCCGATATCCGAAATTGCCCGTTTTTTAAGATGAGGATGTCCCACCTGTATTTGAAAAAATGGATCACGCGTTGGTAAACGGGTTGATAACCGTTATCCATGGCACCTTTTTAAAATGGAAATTATCAGTAAAGATCGTGCCAATAGTGTGCTGTTTCATGGTCGCGGCAATAAGGGCATCCCAAAAGTGGAGGGAGAACCTGCGCCTGATATCGACAGCATCCATAATTGTCCCCGGGTCATAGCCGATCACCGTCCAGCCGTTGAACGAGACGATGTCCCGGATAAACCGCGTCACAACTTCATCCGGTACCGGGTGTTTAACTTTCTCCGTCATAACAACGGAGAACTCCGCAAGGTTTTGCACCGAAACGACGAGAGCGATCTCGGAGCGCCAGCATTGTGAGAGAAGTTCTGCTGCCACCGCCCGCTTCTCCGGCTCCCCGGCATCGAGGGCATAGCAGAGGATATTCGTATCAATAAGAGCCGGTGGCGCGGTCATAGAGATCCTTTCGTTCCGTATAGAGGTGCTTGCCGAGAGGATGTCCCGTTTCTAAAAGAGCAAGTGCGTCGCGTGCGATCTCCTCCTGTGTCTGCTTCCGGATCCAGCACTCCAGGGCTTCGGTTGTTGCCTTGCCGAGGTACCCTTTCCGCTCGCCCAGCTTCTTCTTTGCCGCCTCCCGGAAACGCTTCTCGGTATCATCATCAACGCTGATCGTAATGGTGCCCATATAAATTTACATAGGTTTTTGGTTTATTTAAATAATTGGAGATGTAAATCCAGAAAACCCCACAAACCTTTTGCATAACGCGAAAACGGCAGACAATGTGTACAATTGGGGTAAAGAGAATGCTTTCTTTTTAAAAAATGCAGGGATATTTCTGAACTCAACGGACGCAATAGTACAATCAGGTTTATTCATGCAAACGCCTCTTACCTACCTCCTGAAAAAACACTATCGTTTTTAAATGCTCTTAATAATCCTGAACAAACCCCCCATCCCCCCAATTCTCCGACGTGATCGCATTATCGGGCAATAACGGGCTTCCGGCAGCCTTTCGCACCCTGTCATGACCTGAATCAGGGGGCAAAAAACGTGACCAACCGGAGCCCGCTAATTTAACAGGTTTTATCCGGTTTAAACCGCTTCTTTTTCGAAAATAAGCGGTTTAATCGATATTTTTCACAGATGTTGACACCTCTCCACCGGGACCGGAAAATGAGTGCGCCGGATTGGCAATCGGAGCCCGTATATGGCTCAGAATAGATCATCTCCCCGGAACCCTTATCTGATCCATAAAATGCCCGGATTCAAGGGATTACCGGAACCCTGCATACTTTTTTACGTATGGATAGCGGGGCAAAGGGGCGTATCGAAAAAATATCAGAAGGTGTGATCGACAAAAAGTGCCAAGACTTTTCTCATCGGGACACGACCGGAAAATTGTGTGAAAGATGTTCTCGTTCGCTCTACACTTTTTTTTATAACCTATGACTGATGCGTTGTCGTGACACCAACCTTAGCCAATAACATGAGCAAGGTTGCACTCGATATATTTATTTGAGATAATTTATCTGATACCCGTCCAGCAACCGGAACAACTGTTTTGTATGAATACACTAAAACAACAGTACAGTGACTGAGTATGCAATCCCGAATCCCCTCTTCAAAACTCCGCCAGAATGTGCTTGATCTCCTTCAGCAGCACCGCGAGGCGATCATTGCACAATTCCATATCCGGCGAATGGGGATATATGGATCAGTCAATCGAAGTGAGGAGAACGAAAAGAGCGATATCGATATCCTCATTGATTTTGAAACCGGATACGCTACGTTACGTAACTACATGAACCTGCGACGATATCTTCAGGCATTCTTTTCACGTGAGGTTGATCTCGTAACCTATGGTTCATTAAGTCCTCATATCCGTCCATTTGTAGAGCGGGAGGTGGTCTGGGTTGGAGAAAGATAGGGTATATCTCCTCCATATGAGTGAAGAATGCTCTTATCTGATACTTCTGGTAAGTACAACCTCAATCAATGAGATCATTCATGATTCTACCTTACAACGTGCGGTTGTGCGTAGCATCGAAGTATTGGGTGAAGCCTCGAAGAATATATCTCCGGTTCTCAAACAAAAGAATCCCGAAATTCCCTGGGAGGACATTGCAGGAATTCGTGATATACTTGCTCACCG
>Ga0315281_10013371_pt1 | contig 11107 bp, 8 predicted proteins | sample YL17G07_0_MG_FD_204540 | JGI IMG/M metagenome (GOLD analysis project Ga0315281, IMG submission 204540) | Sediment microbial communities from Yellowstone Lake, YNP, Wyoming, USA - YL17G07_0 | ecosystem: Environmental > Aquatic > Freshwater > Lake > Sediment | place: USA: Wyoming | collected... | reverse complement strand
CCACAGGATACGCACAAAGCGATGAACTTGTCAAATCGGTAAATCAAAATAGTGTAATAATATCAATAATATATAAAACATTTTTAGTAGCTTTAGGGGCATTATTTTTTCTTCCATGACTCCCCCCTCGTCCCATGCCAAAACATTGCCTTATCAAACCACAGAATGCCCCTGAGATGCTTTTATGAAGCATTCTCGAACTACACTCCCAAATTTCAACACCACAGGTTTCTCCGAAAATTTTTTATTTTTTTCGATCCTTATATCGGAGTTCCAGTTTTGGTCTATTCTGGTTGACACAAAAAACACACTTATCCTATGCTTAATACAACTATTTTGAATTGAGCGGAGGTCCTTTATGGCGTGTGAACACAAATCAAAGAAAACTCTGGAAAAGAAAGTGATCAACCAAGAAGAGTTACCATGTGCCTACGCCGCAACCGTAACGACTACTACCTATGAAATACTTTATGAATGCAAGGACTGTGGAGAAAAGTGGACCGAAACCAAGGAAGAGACGAAATTGGATTAATCCTCCTTCACCATTCTTGATATCTGGACCATTCCAAATCAGATACGATCAGGCTTGATAAATTATTTTTATATCTCGGGATAGAGTTTTTTCAAACAATCGGGGCAGAGGCTGTGGCTGAATTCTACTTCTGAATGGTCTCGAATGTAGGATTCGATTTGAGTCCAGTAGCCTTTATCGTCTCGTATCTTCTTGCAGGAAGCACAGATCGGTAAAAGACCGCTTAATGGTTTCACCATGGTGAGAGCCTCCTGAAGCTCCCGGATCAATCTATCCTTCCCCTTTTCAGCCTTCCGGACGTGGTCCTGGGGTCGGACTTGAGCCTATAGCAAACCTTAAATCCACTTGGCCTGTCTGAGCCTCACGTCCCCAGGATATTCTTCCAGGAATAGTTTTCTATTCCCCTGGTGAGATGAAAATTGTCTGATGAGGTGGAAATGACAGCGGAAGTTCCGACCTCTGATTTTAATTCGCTGGCAATCCTTGAGAGGGAGGAAGCATGTTTGGGCAAGATGGTCATCGCGCTCTTGATCTCAAACAAATATAATTTTTGTCCCAATTCCAATACCAAATCTACTTCCAAGCCATCTCGAGTTCGCAAATAATACATGGAAGGCATCTGCCCAAAATGGAGAAATCTCTTTAAGAAATCGGTCACGATCATGGTTTCAAATAAATTGCCAAAATTTGGACTGTTGATCAAGGTGTCTCGATCATTCAGACCCAAAAGATAAGAGGCCAGGCCAGTATCGTTAAAATATAGCTTTGGGCTTTTGACGAGACGTTTACCTAAATTCTTATAATAGGGATAAAGCAAATAAACCTGATGCCCTGTTTCCAACATGGAAAGCCACCTTTTCATTGTCGGAACACTCATCCCAACCTCTTTCGCTAACTCCGAAAGATTGAGGATCTGCCCTGTCCGGATGGCGCAAAGCTTCAAAAATCTCTCGAATTGGGCCAGATCACCCACTTGAGCCAAATTCCTCACATCTCTTTCTAAATAAGTAGAAATATAAGATCCACACCATAGCTGCCGATCCACAGATCTCTTGCTGGCAATTTCTGGATAGTTCCCCCTCAATATCAATTCAGTGAGTGAAATCTTACTTTCACATTTTTGATGAAGATTCAATCCCTTCAGCCAGTCCACCATCTCTTTGGTCCTCTCTCCTTGTTCGATTCTCTCCGAAAAGGAGAATGGCAGAAGAGAAAGGACGGCCGCTCTTCCAGCTAAAGATTGACTGATCCCATGCATCAAGACAAAATTTTGAGACCCCGTAAAGAGCCATTGTCCTGGTCTCCTTTTTTGGTCAATCTTAGTCTTGATATAGGATAGTAATTCCGGGACGTATTGGATCTCGTCAATGATGACAGGTGGCCTAAATTGTTCTAAGAAACGCAGGGGATCTTCTTTGGCCCGCATTCTAACATCCGGGTCTTCCAGGGTGACAAATCGGTGGCTTTTGGCAAAAAGCATCTTTAGAAGAGTGGTCTTACCCGATTGTCGGGGGCCTGTCACCACGATCGCTGGAAATGATTTCATGGCCTTCTTGATCGTTCGGGCCAATATTCGAGGTTTCATTGGAGATTATTATACCCTTTAAATTTAATATGTCAATTTAAATTTTAAGGTATTTTGAGGAGGGCGCAGCCAGACGCATTCTTGTATTATCTATGTCTTCGAACTCCTCACTCCGAACTATTATTTTGTTTCTGTTTACCTTCGTTTCGTCCATCGTCTATCGCTTGCCCGCCGAAACTTCAGTGTAGGCGGGTCCATCGTTTCATTGATCCAGCACTTCTCTCACTTTTCTTACGAGCCCATCTACAGTAAAGGGTTTCTGGATATAGCTTAGTCCTCTTGTCCCTCAACAGTCTTAATAATAACCTCTTTCAGTTCGTTGAGATCGAAAGGTTTTTCTATGTAGGGATTCATAACTGAATCAATAAAAACCCTGGTTGTCTCACCCAAGAGGTCACCCGTCGAAAAGATGATCCGATCTTTCAAAGAAGGTTTCTTCTGTTTAATGATTTCGTAAAAATCGCTTCCACCCATTACAGGCATTTTCATATCGCAGATCACAAAGTCGAAGTCTTCATCTTCGACGATATTTAATGCTGTTCTCACATCTTCGGCAGTGCTGATCTTACATCCCACACGTTCTAAATATTCAGAAACTACTTCGAGAATAGAAGGGTCATCGTCAATCACTAACCCTTTCAACCCTCTCAAATCCCTTTCAGGAGCTTTTCTCTCATCTTTCTCCATTTTGCCTTCACCCACAATGATCGGTAGAGTGATAATGAATGTTGCTCCTTTTCCCCACTCACTTTCCACTCTCATTGTACCGCCATGGGCTGAAAGGATGTCATTAGAAATCGCCAGCCCCAGCCCAACCCCTCTTCCTTTGGTCGTGAAGAAGGGATCCGTGAGTTTAGAAATGTCTTCCTTCTGGATTCCAGGCCCATCATCTGAGACTATAATTTCTATCTGGCTTTCCACGACACGAGTTTTAACCCTTATTTCGCCAAATCCATGAAATCCTGAGATGGCTTCTTCTGAATTGTTAATCAGATAGAACAATACTTCCTGGATCTGTTTTGGATCCACTTGGGTGAAAGGAAGAAATGGAGAGAGTTGTTTCACCACATTAATTTTCTTAAGATTTAATTCCGGTATTTTCATTTCGAGCACTGACTCGACTAAACCGTTGATGTCCTCTGTTTCTTTTTGAGGTTTTCTCTTCCTTGCAAAGTTCACGAGATCTTTAATCACTTGGGATGCTTGCCGAGCCTCCTCAATGATTCTATGCAAGTCCTTCTTTATCACAGGATCGATCAGCTTGGGCAATAAAAGCTGTCCGTATCCAATGATAGATGCCAGATGGTTATTCAACTTATGAACAAGACCAGGAATCAAATTCTGCAGGTCGGCCATCTCTTCCACCTGAGTTCTTTGATTTCCTACCGCCCTTTCTTTTTCTATCCTCTTATCTTCCATTGTGCCTCCTATTTTTTCGACAGCCTTTCTGAGTTCGGCCCTTTTCGATTTAGTGAATGTCACAAAAAAGGGCCTGTGTTAATATAGACCACGGGCCCTGCAAAATTTCCCTGCCTGTCGGCAGACAGGTCTTGCTTCGGCAACCCGGCTATCCCAATGGGACCCGTGCCTGCACGCCGTAGTGCCTGCCAATAGTTGGTAGGCGTTTTGGCTTTGAGGCACTCCTGCGTTTCGGCACGCAGGCGTGGCTTTCCGTCCCACGATTACTCGTGGTTTGGCTTTATCGGCAAATCTGATTTAAAAAATCTTAATCCTATTTACTAAGCAGCAATTTTAATGCCAAAAGACATTAAATGTTCAAACTCTTTGATTTCTAATAGATTGATCAAAACTCGAAATTTTATGGGAAAGGGAAAATGTGACTTTTTTTGTCTCTATAAATAACTATTTATTGACTGCTGTAAGGGAAGAGAGCTCTTTTGTCGATTCCAATTCCTCAATAACCAGATTATGCAAACCCGCGCAGTTTGAGACGGAGGTCACTTGGACTATCGGCATACATCATGGCTTTTCCTTCGATATAGCCTCTTCGCCATTTTCTGCCAGGATGACCTCACATTCATTTTTAACAAGAATGGCATCAAGGAATTTTAAGATCTTGGGCTCATCATCCACACAAAGAATTTTTGGTCTTCCTGACATCATGAAATCTCCTCGTTTCTCAATGTTTTGACATAGAAACTATTCTTGTTTTCCAAAATCACCCGCGATAGAGGCTGCAATTGATCTCTTAGTAATTTTTCATAAAAAGATTAACCGTATCGAGTATCTCATTGACTTCGAAAGGTTTCCCAATGATCAAGTCCACGCCGGAGTCTTTAATCTTCTCTTCATCCAAATCTGTTCCCCATCCAGTAATAAGAATGACTGGGAGTTGAGGGATTCTTGTTTTTATCCATTTAGCCACCTCCCAACCATTTTTCAATGGCATCCCTAAATCGGTCAGGACCATATCCACTGATTCGCCTTCTTCGAAATATCTAATCCCGGATTCCCCATCTGAAGCTTCAATAACCCGATGTCCTGCAAACAGGAGGATGTCTCTGAGAAGGGTTCGGACTCGATCATCATCATCAATCACAAGGATATTCATGGACTGTCTGGTTTCTTGTATCATCTTCTCCTTCCTTTACGGTAACTCTCCCACTTTAGCAATGGGAAGTTTGATCATAAAAGTAGTTCCAATTCCTTCTTGACTTTCCACCTGGATCTCTCCTTGATGCCGGTGAATAATTCCGTAAGAGATGCTTAGACCTAATCCTGATCGTTGCACTCCTTTCGTGGTAAAAAAAGGATCGAACACACGATGTCGAATAGGTTCTGGTATTCCAATTCCATCGTCGCTCACTTCAATGAAAACATACCCATTCACTCTCTTTGTCTTAAAAGTGATCGTTCCTCCTTTAGGCATTGCATCAATCGAATTGAGGACAAGGTTTAAAAGCACCTCCTGTAACTCGTCGGAATTTCCCATCACCCAGCAGACTTCACCTTTAATCGTTTGAACTTGAATTTGAATTCCTTTCTCTTCGGCTTCGTCCTTAATTTTTGTTTTCATCAATTCGATGGCCTCTTCCAGAAGCTCATTGACATTAAGAAGGGCGAAAAGGGTTTCATCCGTTTTGGGCCGCGAAAATTCTTGGATCTTCTTAATCGTGTGGGCTCCATCTTTTGCCGCCTGCTCGATGATCCCTAATTCTTTGTGGATGGTTTCATCAAATATTTCGCCGCAATCCCTCTTCTTTCTCATCAATCCCAATTGGATCAACTGGGCTCTGCCTAAGATAGCTCCTAAGACATTATTTAGATCATGCGCTACTCCCGCAGCCATCTCCCCAAGAGCCCTCAGTTTCTCAGATTGAATAAGCCTTTCTTCCAACCGCTTCTTATCTGTGATATCTTTCAGATAGAGTATCGTATGTATTCTCCCTGTCGGTAGGGGGAACTGTGAAGCACTGACTTCCACCTTTCTTTTTTCTCCATCTTTTCGGAATACCTCGGTTTCATGTATGAGGGGATCTCCCTCCGACTCTAAATTGTGGGTGAGAATATTTGTAATTTCACCTACACCCAATCCGTTCCCGATCTTTTTCAATTCCAGTCCGGTTAATTCTTCGTAGGTGTACTGAGTCAATTGAAGAAAACGCCTGTTGGAAAATTTTATTCGGTTCTTTTCATCTAAAATGACCACTGCGTCATGGGCACTCTCTACAATCTGCCGATATCTTTGTGCACCTTCCTCTACCTCCTTTAACTCCATTTTGATCCGTTTCGTCCTCTCTTCAAAGGTCTGGATGAGGAATCCATAAAAAATGTTCATAATAAAGATAAAGGGAATCCGTAACAGAATGCCTTCCTCTAACGATTTCAAATTCCATCCTTTTGTCCATAGGAACCAGCCATAAATCCCACAGATCACCAAGGCGTTGACCATTAGCAACTTGAAACTTCGAGCGATTGAAGCGAAGAGGATAATTAAAAAATAGACCAGATAGAAATCGGTATCAAATTGAGAAGTGATGTAGATCCCCAAAGAAACCATGAAGGTATCAAAAAGCAGTACGACATAAAAAAAGGAGAGTTTTACAAAATAGGACACGGGAATGAAATAGGCAATGATGTTAGAGAAGAGGTAAAAGCCTATGAGCAAGGAGGGAAGGAATTGAGGAAAGTTGATCCCTCGACTAAATAAAATGAGATAAGAGGTAATGATGATGGTCATCCATCTCAGGCGAAGAACGATTTGCTTGTGTTTTGTCGGGTCTTCTAAATTCATTCTTATCCTAATAATTATTTATCCAGCACTTCTCGGACTTTTCTCAACAGCCCTTCCAGGGTAAAAGGCTTTTGGATAAAATTTAGCCCTTTCTCCAGAATGCCATGATGAACAATGGCATTGTCTGTATAGCCTGACATATAGAGCACCTTCATCTCCGGATGATGAGGTTCCAGAGATTTGGCTAACTCGCGGCCGTTCATTCCTGGCATCACCACATCCATTACCATCAGGTGAATTGGTCCTTTATGTTGCTCACAAATGTGTGAAGCTTCATTCCCTTGAGAGGCTTCGAGAACAGTGTACCCCTGCCTTCTGAGGATTTGAACGGTCAACTGCCGAACCTTCTCTTCATCCTCCACTACCAAAATCGTCTCACCCCTACCAGTAAACTCCTTTTGAACCACCTTCTCCCCCACCTCCTCCAGAGGCTCATCCACGCGGGAAAGATAGATCTTAAATGTTGTGCCCTTCCCTGGTTCGCTGTACACCCAGATATTTCCTCCGCTCTGCTTCACAATGCCGTACACTGTCGATAACCCTAACCCTGTCCCTTTACCTTTTTCTTTGGTCGTAAAAAAGGGCTCAAAGACACGGTCCCTCACTTCCGGAGTCATCCCCACACCCGTATCACTCACTGAGAGCATCACGTAAGGACCCGACTTCACCGCTACATGGTTGCGGGCATAATTCTCATCCAACTCCACATTGGCCGTCTCAATGGTGAGTTTCCCTCCCTTTTGCATGGCGTCCCTCGCATTGACCGCAAGGTTCAACACCACCTGTTCAATCTGCCCGGCATCGGCCTTAACCGTTCCCAAATCGTCTGCCAATAGAGTGACCAGCTCGATATCTTCTCCGATGATTCGACGCAACATTTTGTCCAGGTCTCTAAGAAGAGTGTTTGGATCGAGAACCCTCATCTCCATCACCTGACGCCTGCTGAAGGCAAGAAGCTGTCGGGTGAGTCCTGCGGCCCGGTCCGCTGCTTTCTGAACCTCTTCGATGTTCGGTTTCAAAGGGTCCCCCTCTTTAAGTTCCATCAGAGAAAGTTGACTGTAACCTTTGATAATGGTGAGGAGGTTGTTGAAGTCATGGGCGATGCCTCCTGCTAAACTCCCGATGGCCTCCATCTTCTGAGATTGACGAAACTGGTCTTCAAGAGTTCTCATCTCTTGTTCCGCCCGCTTGCGCTCGGTGATGTCGCGCTCTGTGGATGCAATACCAATCGGTTTTCCGGTATCGTCCACTAGTTTCGTCACCGTCATCCAGATATCGAGAATGCGGCCGTCTTTGGCCACCCGCTGGGTCTCAAGCGAGGTGATCGCTTCGCCCGCTATCAGCCGACGGGTGAACTCCTTCTGCTCTGCCTCTTTGCCGGGGGACGTGAGGCGCCCAATGTTCATCTGAAGCGCCTCTTCCTCGCTAAAGCCATACATCAATTCAGCGCCGCGGTTCCAGGCGGTGATCCGCCCCTCAAAATCCTGAATCGTAATCGCATCGTTCGAGTCTTTCACCACCGTCGCCAGGCGTCTTGTTTTCTCCTCCGCCCGCTTGCGCTCGGCTTCCTGTTCGGTAAACTCCATTGCGAAAGAAATATCGAGCGCCAGCTCATCCAGTAGTTTAATCTCCTCTTCGTCGAAGAAATCTGGTTCACCGGCGTAGAGATTGAAAGTTCCCCGAATCTTACCAGATACTATCAAAGGGAAGGACGCGGATGAGTGGAAACCCTGTTGGAACGCAATCTTTTGGCATGGAGCCATGTGCGCATCGTGCGGAATGACATGACAGATAGCATGTCGCCTTTCACGTAGGGCACAATCAACGGGACAATAACTCAAGGGTTTGCCACGCAAGGAAATATCGAGTGTCTCAAAATAAGCATCGGTTCCGCCAACATGTGCAACGACTTGAATCTTCTGGGATGATTCATCCATGAGGCCGATCCACGCCATACGAAAACCACCTGTTTCAACGGCGATGCGGCAGGCTTTATCGAACAGCGATTGCGGCTCACGGATGCGCACGATGGCCTGATTGATGTCACTCAACACGGCGTAAACCCGGTTCAGTTTCCGGATGTGTTCTTCCGCCCCCTTACGTTTGGCAATCTCCTTTTCCAATCCTCCAAAGGATTCTTTTAATTCAATAGTCATCCGGTCAAAAGCCCTCGAAAGCTGTCCAACCTCATCCTTTGCCATTGTGCCTACTTTGTAATTGAGGTTGCCAGCGCCGATGATTTCGGTCCCCTCGTGGAGCTTCCTGATCGGCTTCACCACCCCTCTGTGGATTGAAAATGAAACTGTGGCTACAACCACTGCTATAATTAAAGTGAACAATACAACGAGGAAATAAGCCCTCTGCTGAGAGACTACCAACCTTGCACTGCTTATTTGAGCCAATTGATAGGCATCAAAGACTATAGAGCGTGATTTCGTAACCAGATTGCCCACCAGCATCTCATTCAATTCCTGAGATACACCCGATTTCTCATCTCGATAACCTTCGTAATTTAAGACCATCTGGGAAAAGATGTTTTTTATATCCATATGGCTTTCACGTATCCTTTTTAACAAAACCATCTTTTCCGGACTTTTGACTTCAATTTCTTCCAGAAGCCTCTTTATAGAGTCATGTTTTAATTGCCACTGTGTTTTAGCCCTCTCTTCATGATGCATTAAATACTCATTGGTAAGAATATTAAGCTCAAATAACCCTCTGATGATCTCATCAGCGGCCATGTCCTTCTTGATCCCCTCGTTTACTTGTTGCGCTGAAAAAAAGAGGATTGAGCCGATCACAAGGGCTACTATTAAAGATACGACTGTAGTGATCTGTAGCTTAGTCTTAATCTTCATATTTGTTTCACCTGATAATAGTCACCCCTTTAGGTTTCACTGCCTCGAGGGCATTAAGATAAATAAAATTGAGGTAGTTCGGAACCTTTTTTCTGTCCGTTAGCTTATTTCGTATCGCCCATCTGGCCTCATTTTCCAATGTGATTAGAAGGGACTGCTCTAAGGAAACCTCAAATCTTAGATCCGGCCAGAGGCCAGTGATCTCGGACTCCTTAACCCCTATTTTGTTGGAGATAATCCTTTGGGCATGCTCCGGATATTTCTTTGCAAACTTCTCCGATTCTACCAATGCCTGTAATACGCCCGTGACCGCTTGTGGTCTATCCTTAATAAAAGCATTCAGGGCTACTAAGTTGCGCGTGATTTTGCAGAGCCCTGGTTCTTCAAACACAACTACATTGTCTCTCAGTAATGTCTTTGCCCTACTGATATAAGGTTCTCTCATGGAAAAGGCATCTATTTCACCGTTTGCCAATGCCGGAACGAGCTCATCTGGATGTTTGAAAGAGAGCTTAATATCTTTCTCGGATAGACCGTGTTTTATTAAAAAGCTATGCAGAAAGAAGTGAACCGCTGAGGCTTTCTGAGTGGCTATGCATTTGCCTCGCAGGTTTCCCGGTTTTTGAATTCCCCTATCTTTGCGAGCAACGATTTTTGGCTCATTATCCGAAGAACCAATAGTAGCAACAATGCTGAAGTCCATCCGCTCAAAGCTGCTGAAGACAATCGGCGTCTCTGCTGGTGTGGCCAGTTCAACCTCTCCGGAAAACATACCATTCAGGGCAAGCTTTCCACTGGCATAGTATTTAACCTTCACATCAACTCCCTGCTTGGAAAAGAATCCCTGATCCTCTGCGATCATAATAAGTGCCAATAATGGGCTCTGCTCAACCCCGATTGTTATTGGTTCCCTGATACCTGTAAATCCCTTTGTTGGGGTAAATAGAATAACACTTGCTATCCCCACCATAATCCCAAGCAATATAGTCACCCTCACTATTTTAATTATCTTCATCTGTCCTCTCATCTCTTGTCCTCATTTAAATAGCGACCCTCCCCATATTTTCATATTAAACGGCCTTTGATGAGTCATAGATCTTCCCTTTTAAAAAAATCTCCAGAATCCCGGGATCGAATTGTTTTCCCTTTCCTTTCTCCATCTCCGCAAGAACTGCTTCCAGGGGCATAGCTTCACGATGGGGCCTTAGGCTGGTCATCGCATCGAAAGCATCCGATACACCAATGATCCGTGCTTCGAGTGGAATGGTCTCTCCCCTCAAGCCATCGGGGTAGCCACTTCCATCGAAATGTTCGTGATGGTTGCGAATCATGGAAATCTTGTCTTTAAAAAAATCAATCCCTTCCAAAATCTTCACTCCAATCAACGGATGCTGCTGAACATATTGATACTCTTCCGGTGTCAATTGGCCCTTTTTCTGGAGCACTTCATCCCTGATACCGATCTTGCCGATGTCATGAAGGAGCGCTCCAAAAACTAAGTTTTCCAACCTCTCTTCGTTAAAACTTAGCTTCATCCCGATCCTCATACTCATCTTTCTCACCCTGTCCGAATGGCCTCGGGTGTAGGGGTCCTTGGCATCGATCGCTCCGGCCAGTACCTTGACGGAATCGAGATGGGTCTTCTGCAGGACGAGCAACGCTTCTCGAAGTTTTGATGTCCTTTCCTCGACCAACTTCCCCAAATGTTTATGATGGGCCTCGATCTCCTCCTCCATCCTCTTCTGCTCAACAGCAATTCTCGGTGAAAATAAATCCGTTGTGGTATCTCGATTCTGAAAGAAAAAGGAATTTATTTTTCGCAAAGTGGGTTTTGGGAGTTCAATTCTACAATATCGATATAAGTCATGGAATTTATT
>Ga0315281_10013370_pt1 | contig 11108 bp, 11 predicted proteins | sample YL17G07_0_MG_FD_204540 | JGI IMG/M metagenome (GOLD analysis project Ga0315281, IMG submission 204540) | Sediment microbial communities from Yellowstone Lake, YNP, Wyoming, USA - YL17G07_0 | ecosystem: Environmental > Aquatic > Freshwater > Lake > Sediment | place: USA: Wyoming | collected... | reverse complement strand
TCGCCGGTAGATATGCGAGAACGGGCAACGTTGCGCATTACCGGCGCGCGCTGCTCTTTGCACGCGTCCGTGTAGATGCAGCGGTCAGACCTCGCAAGTATTCCGGCATTTCCTGGCGCAACACTTGTCGCAACAGCTTTTCGGTCACTGGTTGGTCGGTTTCGGAGAGATACTTCCGCAGAGCTTCGTTCATCATGGTTTGGTACCCCGTTCCCGCTCTTTCGGCGCGCGCCCGAAACTGATCGAGGACTACGTCGTCAATAAAAATGGAAATGCGCGTCTTGCCCTTCTGCCGGATCACCGCGCCACGCCTGCCTTTGGAAAAATCGTATTCAGCTCTCATAGTGTTTTCGTTCCTTTCGCGTAGGACGTCGCGCCGAAATCGGACGGTACTCGCCGTTGCGCTCCGTCCAAACCAAAACTAGTAATTCACCCGCGCTTCCCATCCCGACGGTTACGAAGCGTTGTTCACCTTCGGCGTCCGGGTCCTCGACAGTGACCGCCAATGGATCCTCAAGCACGCCTTCCGCATCGGAAAACGAAACGCCATGCTTCTTGAGATTCACGGCAGCTTTCGCCGGATCATGCTTGAAGCCCATGCTGTTATGATATATACGTTATATGCATAACGCAACCCGCGTTCCTGCGAAGCCCGACGTTCCCGCTCCGGCAGCGCCTCAGGAGCCCTCTGGGTCAGGCATGGCCTTTTCTCCAGACTGCGGTTACAAACACGACCAGGCCGGCCAATGAAACCAGGATCAACAGCGGTTACAACGCGACGCTTGCGTGCGTGTCCGGGTTGGCTGGACGGTTACGTCGCTGAAGCTTGAGCATTGATATAGAGGCGAACCCTGGATCCAACAAACGCTCCAAAAAGAAAAAGCAACAAGTAGCCCAGCAGGAAACCCAGCCCCAGGACAAACAACGGACCTATCGGCAGGAAAATGAGCTCGTAGAGCATTTGGCCGACCACGCTTCCCGTATAGTGCGCCCATAGCGGCTTCGGGATCGACAGGCCGGAGATGAGCCCACCGACTATCAGTGACGCGACATAGTACAAGCCTTCTGCATCCCACGGTTCACTATGACCGGTAACCCATAGGGATGACGCCCAAACGGCAGCGCTTATGATTGCGGCAATGGCGAATGCCGGGATAGTCCATTTGTCATTGGTTGCGCAGTCAATCCCCATCAAATCATCGCATTGTCCGAATACGCTGATTATCCGCCACCCAGTTGGACGGCAGACTATGGATCAACGCGCTGAATCCCAAGCAGTTTCGAAATCGCAGCCGGGCAAACAGAGATTGCTCGATCAAGCGCGCATGACGCTCGGCGGGCGCCCTGAAGGGCATTGAAAACTATCGTCACGTTGGCGGTGACCCGGAAAAACCCTACACTGCGCTTTGTCGAGCAATCATCTATTCGAAGCAAGGAGCATCCCCATGCATTGCAGAACGATATTGTCTTCGGTCATCCTCGCGGCCAACATGCCGCTTCAAGGTCATGCCCAGACATATCCGGTCAAACCGATCCGCCTGATCAACGCGTTTGCGCCAGGCGGAGCGAGCGACGTCGTCGCCCGCAACTTCGCCGCCAAGCTCACCGAGTCCCTGGGGCAGCAGGTCACTGTCGACCCCCGGCCCGGCGCCGGCGGCAACATCGCCGCGGAACTGGCCGCGCGCAGCCCGGCCGACGGCTACACCTTGCTGATGGGAACGTTTTTCCTTGCGACCAACGCGAGCCTGTACGCCAAGCTGAGCTGGGATGTGCAGAAGGATTTCGCGCCGATCTCGATGTTGACGGCGGCACCGCTGATTCTGTGCGTGCACCCCTCGCTGCCGGCCAAGAGTACCAGGGACTTGATCGCGTTGGCGAAAAAGCGACCGGGCGAGCTTGATTTCCCGTCGGCGGGCAACGGCACGTCGATGCATCTTGCCAGCGAGTTGTTCAACATGATGGCCGGCATCAAGACCGTGCACGTGCCCTACAAAGGCTCCGGCCCGGGCGTGCTCGATCTGGTCAGCGGGCGGTTGCACTTCATGCTGAATCCCATGCCGGAGCCGGTGCCGTTCATCAAATCCGGCAAGCTGCGTGCGTTGGCTACCACGACTGCCAAGCGTATATCCGCGCTGCCCGAGCTGCCGCCCGTCGCCGAAGCCATTCCGGGATACGAAGTTCTGACTTGGCAGGGACTCGTCGCGCCGGCCGGCACGCCCGCGGAAATCATCAACCGCCTGAATTCCGAGCTCGTCAAGGCGCTCAAGAACCCCGAGTTCGAGTCGCGCATGCGCGGAATGGGACTGGAACTCTATGGCACCTCGCCCGAACAATTCGCGCAGTTCATCAAGGACGAAAACGTGAAGTGGGCCAAGGTCATCAAGGCCACCGGCGCCCGCATCGATTAGGTGTTAACCGCAGCCGGGTGATTCGACCCCCGCACTAGAGGCTGGGGGAATTGGGAATCTACTTCGCCGGGCGCGAGCGCGGACTGGTCATCATCGACTCCTGATAGCTGCCCATGGTCCGCAGATTATTGGGCTTGCCCAGCACCAGCTTGGCCAGTTCCTCCAGCAATCCCTGGTTGATTTCGGCGGGGTCATAGATGAAATCGACGTTGCCCAGGGTTTCGACGTTCGAGAGCGTGAGCTTGATTTTGCCCGTGTCCCAATTGCCGGTGAAGGCGGCAAAGCCCGGCACCTCGCTCATGATCGTGAAAACCGCGCGCTCGACCAGGTGGCGGTCGTTCTTGACCTCGTTGCACTCGAACTTCAGCTTGTAGCCCCACAAATAGTCGCGCGTGCGTTTGATCGTTTCGGGAGACTGTTTCTCCAATACCACGTTCTGGGTCCCGCAACTGCGGAACTGGAACGCGACCTGGTGGACGTAATCGACAAAATCCACCGACTTGCGCTCGTCGCGCACGGAGTAGTCGCCCTGAATCAGATTGCTGAGCCTGGTTGTCGATTCTATGTAGAAATTGCGCTCGACCCTGGGTTTCACCGCGTTCAACGACTTGGCAAGGTCGTTGAGATACTGGAACACTTCCTTGAGTTTCGCGTGCTCAATCTTGGAATTCGCGCTTGTCCTCTCCTGACTGGACAGGTCCCGCTGATTGAGCGTATCGGCCTGCTGCTTCAAGTCATCAAGTAACCCCATCGCATCCCCTGTCTCGCGTAAACGTCCGCGTTACGTCTGGTCGTTTGATTGACCGTCGCGGACCGAAAGGCGCTCCTCTTGTGTATCGCCGCACCTTCACCGGCCAGCAAGGCAACATAACACTTGCACCAGCTATTCTCCCAATTATTCAGGCGAATGGAAAGGGTGGACAGCTAACGCGTTCGCCTGCGCGGTGCGCGCCACGCGGAGAGTGACACGACGCCCGCCAGCAGCTTTGTCATTGAGTTATCAGGGAAATCCGCAATCCGGTAACCGGCTCATTGCGCGCGGCGGGCAACCAGCATGACTGGAATGCCGGCGCACAGCATCGCAATGCCGACGATCGCGCCTATGCTGCCGGGATCGAGGCTCATCGCATAATTGAAACTGGAATACAGCATGTAGACGCACATCGCGCAGAACAACGCTGGCGTAACCGGGTATAGCGGCACGCGGAACGGATCGGCGTTGACCGGCTGCTGCCGGCGCAGCACGAAAAGCGAAATGCCGGTCAACAGGAAAAACAGCCAGAACGCCGGCGCGGTATACGCGACCATGGTCTGAAAGCCGTCCGGCGTAAACGAGGCCAGCAGCACCAGCAACAACGCGATCGCGCCCTGCAGCAGCAGCGCATTGACCGGGCCGCGTTCGTGCCAGCGGCCGAGAAAACCAAACAGCGGGAAATCGCGGCCCAGCGCGTAGTTGGTGCGCGCGCCGGTGAATACCGTCGCATTCAGCGTCGACAACGCGGCCGTCACTACCGCCGCGCCCAGCACCAGCGCACCGGTGTTGCCCCAGGTCACTTTCATCAGGTCGGTCGCCACCGCTTTCGACTCCCGCATTCCCGCGAGTCCGAGCGCGTTAAGGTAAGCAAGGTTGAGCAGCACGTACAACGCGGTGATCACCAGAATGCCGATGATGAGCGCGCGAACGATGCCGCGCCGGGAGTCGCGCATCTCCGCCGTCAGATACGCAGCTTCGTTCCAGCCGCCGTAAGTGAGCAATATGAAAATCAGCGCGAGCCCCGAGAACAACGGCACCGATTTGTCCGCTACCGCCGGCGCCACGGCGACCGCCGCCGGCGCCGCCGTCAGCCCCGCCACCACCACGCCGAGCAAGGACAGCGCGAGTATCAAGGTCAGCGTTTTCTGCAACCATTTGCTGTGGGTCGTGCCGATGATATTGAGGCCGGTGATAAACGCCACGGCGAACGCCGCATAGAGGGCGGCGCTGTTCGCGCCCAGCGACAGCATCTGCGTCGCGTAATCGCCGATCACGAAAGCGATCGCGGCGATCGCGCCGGTCTGGATCACCGTCATGCGCGCCCAGGCGAAAAGAAATCCAAGCCAGTCGCCATAAGCGCGGCGCAGAAAATAATATTCGCCGCCGGCATTGGGATAGGCGCTGCCGAGCTCCGCATAACACAGCGCGCCAATCAGCGACACTACGCCGCCGGCGACCCACAGCGCGATAAACACGCCCTCGCTGCTCACGTTGCCGGCAACGATGGCGGGCGCGCGGAATATGCCGACGCCGACCACGATGCCGACGATCATCGCGACCGCGTCGGCGAGCGTGAGGCTCGCCCGCGGCTGTGCGCCCTGCCCGGCTGCAGGCGAAGTCATCGTGCGGGCGCCATCGCCTGAAACGATTTCAGATCGCCGCGCTTGATGAGCTTGGCGCTCCACGGCAGCTTCTGCCCGGTGCCCGCACCCACCACAACAGTGCCCTCAATCAAGTCGCCTTTGACTGTGCCTTTGAACTGGTGGCGCGTGGAATTATCGCCCGGCTTGGTGAATACCGTGAATCCGATCTGCTCTCCGTCGAGTTTGAACTCGGGCAGTTTGATACTCCTGCCGCCGCTAGTGGCCATTCCCTCGACCATCTGGAACGTCTGCGTGAAATCGAAATCCCAGCTCACGAGCTGCGCCCCGGCCGCGATTTGTGACTGCCAGCGCCCGGCGACTTTCGCCGGCACGATCCACATGTAGATAAAGCTTTTGCCAGGAGCGCCGACCGTCTTCTCGGGCACGCTCAGCGTATCGTTTGCATCCGGGTGCCACTCGCCCATGTGATAGTCGTGGGCGACGACGCGCGTTCCCGGCTTGAGGTTCAATATCTTGGGCCGCAGTCTTTGGTTCATCTCCGGCAGCAGATAACTCGAAATCACCGTCGCCAGGCCCAGCTCGGTCTCGAACAAATTCTGCTCGACGAAATTCGCACGGTCAGCCACACCCTCGCGTTTGGCATTTTCGTTGCTCATTTTCAGCAGCACCGGATCGAGATCGACGCCGAATCCGCGCGCACCGAATTTTTTCGCCGCTGTGATCACCATGCGGCCGTCACCCGAACCCAGATCGATAATGAAATCCTTTGGCCCCACCTTCGCCATGTTCAGCATCGCATCGACCACGACCTGCGGTGTCGGCACGTAAATAACGTCGCCGACGCCGTCCTGCGCCGGCGCCAGCAACGGTATCGCCAGCGCACAAGTCAGCCCCACACTTAACAATCGTCTTAGTCGTCCCATTACATTCTCCGCAGTGATTATCCGTTACGCATCGCGCCGCGCATGGCGCGCATCATGTTGTCAGGAGGCAGGCGCAATGCGGGCGGCGCGCCACTTGATCTGCTTCTCGTCGCTGCCGATGCCGCGCTTGATCACACCCTCAATCGTATCGCCGATGGCACGGCCGTCGAAGTAGAGATTGGTTTCGATGGTCCCGCTGTCATCGACGATCGTGAAGCTCACGCGGTCGCCCTGCAGCTTTGCATTCCACAGCCCCGCGACTTTCTTGTCATAACGCGCAAGACCATCGATCTCCTGAAACTTCTGTTTGATCTCGAACTCATAACTGCGCTCCCCGGCGGGCAGCGCCACGGTGGTTCTCCAGCGCCCCCCGACCTGCGCCGGCACAATCCAGAGGAACACGTTCTTGCGTACCGTGGATTTCTGGTCGGGCTGCCAGTCCTCCATGCTGAAATCATGCGACACGATGCGTGTGCCCGGCTTCAATTCCCCAAGCAGCCGCGGCCGCAGCTTCATGTTGACCGACGGCAGCAGGTACATCGTCACCACGGTCGCCTGGCGGATGTCGAACTTGAACAGGTCCTGGCGGAGAAAAGCGACCCTGTCCGCGACGCCCTGCAGTTCGGCGCTGTACACGCTTTCCGCAATGCGGTCCGGGTCGAGATCGACACCGACCCCGCGCGCACCGAATTTCCTGACCGCTGCTATTACGACGCGGCCGTCGCCGGAGCCCAGGTCAATCACAAAGTCGTCGCGGCCGACATTGGCAAGCCGCAGCATTTCCTCGACTACCACCGGTGGCGTTGGAACGAACGGCACATCGTAGCTGAACTGCGCACGCGCAATCTGCGGCGCCACCGAATTCGCCACTACGCACGCGGCCAGGGCCAGGATCGCTCGCCACCGCGAATTCACGATCATGGCTGCATTTTTTCCTGCAGTTCTTGCATCTGCGGCTTTTTGAGCAATGCGTGTGCTGGCACGCCACGCTCGACCCGCGCCGCGTTCCATTCGAGCTGGCGCTGGGAAGCCGGACCGGTCACGCGAACGGTTCCCGAGATGGCCTGGCCGGCAATTCGTCCGTCGAACTGGTAACGCGATGAAACGCGCGAGTCGTTCAGGGCGAAACTGATCTCCTCGCCGCTCAGCCGCGCGCCGGTGATCGGAAAGGAACTGCCGCCCAGCGTGACATTGCCGGTTATTTTCTGGAAATTCTGCGCCACGGCCAGCTGAAATTCCGCGGGCTTGCCCGCGACCGTCAGTTGCCAGCGCCATTTACCGGCCGCGTTTGCGGGCACCACCCAGAAGAACACTTTGCTTTTCATATCGCGCCCAACCGGCTTGTCGGGGGCGTCGAGCACCATTTGCTGGTCAGGCGGCCATTCGCCCATGTTGTAATCGTGGGAAACGATACGCGTTCCGGGCTTGAGAGTCGCGAGTAGTTTGGGCCGCACCATCAAATTCACTTCCGGCAGCAGGTAGATCGTCACCACGCTCGCCGCAGTCAGATCGGTGTCGTAGAGATCGCGTTCGTAAAACACCGCGCGGTCAGCCACGCCCGAGCGCGCAGCCAGCTGGTTTGCCAGCGCGACCAACCGGCGGTCGAGATCGACGCCGAATCCGCGCGCGCCGTATCTCATGGCGGCGGTAATCACCATGCGCCCGTCGCCCGAGCCAAGATCAATCACGTAATCGCCAGGCCCGACGCGCGCAACTTCGAGCATGCGGTCGACGACGTTCTGCGGGGTCTGCACGTAGGGCGTATCGCCGAAATCCTGGGCGGCCGCCGGCGCTGTAATAAGCGCTGCCGCCAACGACAGCGCACCGGCCGCGGTTGCGGCGATCAAAGAAGCTGATGTCATGCTAACGGGCGGTCGCCAGGCGCACAGCGCCGGCGGCACTCGACTTCGCACCGCGTGTCGCCGTCCACTCGACGCGTGCCTGCGTGCGGGGGCCGGCGAGGTTAGCCGTACCTTCAATAGCATTACCCGCCACGCGTCCGGAGAACCCCTGCGTAAGCGGGGCGCCGTTTATCTCGGTAGTAAAGCTGAAGCTGATCTGGTCACCGCGCAGTTTGGCATCCTGCAGCCTGACGCTGCGACCGCCAACGCGCACCGTGCCCGAGATTGCCTGATATTTCTGGTCGAGCACGAGTTCATAGGTCTGGGGTTTGCCGCCGACAGTGAGCTGCCATTGCCACGACCCGGCTGCTTTGGCCGGAACTATCCAGAAATAGACCGAGCTGTCGCCGCCGGACACGCCATATTTTTCCTTGACGTTCATGGTAACGCTCTCATCGGCCGACCAGTCGCCCATGTCGAAATCGTGGGACACGATGCGGGTGCCCGGCTTGAGGTCGAGCAGCTTGGGCCGCAGTTCGAGATTGACGCGCGGCAGCAGATACATGGTGATGACGGTCGCATCATTCAAATCGGTCTCGAAAAGATTGCGCTGGTGAAACGCCACGCGGTCGCTCACACCTGCAGCAGCGGCGTTGTCGACGCTTTCCTTGATGCGCACCGGGTTGAGATCGACACCGAATCCGCGCGCTTTGAATTTCTTGGCCGCCGTCACCACGATGCGACCGTCGCCGGAGCCCAGGTCGATCAGGTAATCCTGTTCGCTTACCTTCGCCATCTCGAGCATGCGCTCGACTACTTCCTGCGGCGTCGGCACGTAAGGTACGGTCGGCTCGGCCGCACCGGCGTTTGCCATCAAGCCTGAAACGGCAAGCATCGCCAGCGCCCGCGAGGCTAGCTTAGTCAATCCGAACATTTCTTCCTCACTTGGCTCAGAACGCGATCGGCCTGAAGCGCAGTTGCCGACAGCACCCGCGCTCGCACCGGCTGTTGAAGTCTGGTAAATTTGCCCGCTGCCGGCACATCCGCGACGCACAACCAGTCTCAACGCACGCCGTTATTATACCCGACCACCCTTCACTCACGCATGCTGCTGCAGGCGATCATTTTTGTCACGGGCGGCGCGATTCTCGCGCTGGAGCTGCTCGCGTCCCGGATCATGACGCCTTACTTCGGCGTCAGCCTTTATATCTGGAGCGGCATCCTGTCGATCACGCTGGTGTCCCTGGCGCTCGGCTACTGGGGGGGCGGCAAACTCGCCGCGGGCAAGCGGGGCCGCGCAGTGCCGCCGGAAAAACTCTCCTTCCTTTTTGCATTGATGCCGGCGCTCGCCGCGATCGCCATCGTCATCGCGTGCCTCGCCTACCCTCACCTGTTTTACCAGCTTGCCCGGCTCAACCTCGTGCTCGGGGCGTTTCTGGCGTGCGTAGCACTGCTGGGCGTGCCGCTAATGGCGACCGCGGCAATGAATCCGCTGCTGGTCGCCATGCTGCTGCGCCAATCGGCCGGGCGTGGCGAGCTGGCCGACGCCGGCGCCGGCCGCGTTTTTTTCGTGAGCACCATCGGCTCGGTCGCAGGCGTGCTGGTGACCGCATTCGGCTTGATACCACACCTGAGCAATTTCAAGTCCACACTGGCCGTGGCCGTAATACTGGCCATTCTGCCGCTCGCGCTGTTCTTCGGTAGCGCAATCAAAATTGTCGAGCGCAAAGCGTTGGGAATTACCACCGGAATCGCACTGACCTGTGCTCTCGGCCTGCTTGCTGCCTCGGATGCCTACACCGGGCGCATGTGGCCTGCGAGCTACCGCGGCGCCACATGGCAGCCCGAAGTGGTCTACCGCTCGCTGTTCGGCACGGTCAAGGTGCTCAGAAGCGAGCCGCGCAGTAACGAACCCTTCATGCGCATGTATTTCCAGGACGGCCTGGTGCAAAACATGGTCGGGCCGGATAACCGCTCGCTGTCGTTATATACCTATGCACTCGAAGCGCTGTCATACGCCTACCGGCCCGAACTGCGCTCGGTGCTCGCACTCGGCATCGGCGCCGGCATGGTGCCCATGAGCATGGCGGGCCGCGGTGCTGCCGTCACCACCGTCGACATCGACCCTGCCTCGCTGCAAGCGGCGGCTGAGGTGTTCGGTTTCGATCCGTCCAAAGTGCAGGCGCACCAGGCGGACGCACGTGCCTTCCTGCGCTCGTGCCACGGCGGCTTCGACGTCGCCATCGTCGACCTTTTCCATGGCGACGGTGTTCCGGATTATCTGGTTACGCGTGATTTCTTTCGCGATCTGAAGCGTTGTCTCGGGCCCGGCGGCGTCGCCGTTTTCAACACCTTCGCGGATCTCGATCGACCGCTCCCTTATGCGCATTTCCTGACGACCCTGCGCAGCGAACTGCCGTTCATCGTTTTGTACCGCCCCGATTACGGAATCGCCACGCACATCAACAGCTTCGTCGTCGCTGCGGCCCAGCCGTTGCCGCTCCCCGTCAGCGCCGATCTTGCCCACGTCCCATCGCTGCACCTACCCGTGTTATCCGCGATGCTCAAGGCGCCGCGACCGCTCGATCAGCGGCTGTTGGAGCATGGGCGCATTATTACCGACGCGAGCAACCCGGTGATGACGGATTTCGCTGCAAGCCAGCTGATGAATCGCCGTTACGTGATCGAAGCGATGCCTGCGGCGTTTTTCGTCAACTGATTTAAGCTCATTCGATCACCACCGTGCCAGCCAAAGTGCGCACGGCCGACCAGCGCACCGGCGTCCTGCCATCCGGCAACTCGACCGTGCCTTCCATCGCATCGCCCTTTACGCGGCCGGCAAAGCGCGCAATACCCTTGCCATCGGGCAATGCAAAACCGAAATCGGCACCACGCAGAGTAAGCATTTGAGGCAGCAGCGGCTTGCCCGCTGCCGTCACGCCGGCCTCGACGCTTTGGAAGCGCTGCCTGATCGCAAACTCGTAGGTTCCGCCGCCGGCGACCTTGATCTCCCACTTGCCGGCGATTTTCGCCGGCACATGCCATAGATAGACCGTCGCGCTCGGCACGCCGTTGATCGCCTCCTTCTCCGGCACGTCAAACCTTATCTGATCGTCGGGCGACCATTCGCTGCCGAAATTGTAATCGTGCGACACCACGCGCACCCCCGGCTTGAGCTCGTTGAAAATCTTGCTGCGTAAATTGATCATCATGGCGGGCAGCAGGTACAGCGTCAGCACCGAAGCTTTGCCCAGGTCGGCCTTGAACACGTCGAGTTGCTCGAAGCGCGCGCGGTCGGAGAGGCCCAGCTTCCGCGCGGACTCGTTGGATTTCCTGACCAGATCCGCATCGATGTCAACTCCCATGCCGCTCGCCTTGTACTGCTTCGCCGCGGTAAGCACGATGACGCCGTCGCCCGAACCCAGGTCGATGACGAAGTCCTTCTCGCCCACGTTCGCAAAGCGCAGCATCTGATCCACCACTACCTGCGGCGTCGGCACGTACGGACCGCCGGTCTTCAGATCTTCGGCGGCTTGCACTGGAGCAAACAAACAGGCCACCGCCAATATCGCAGCCGT
>Ga0315281_10013369_pt1 | contig 11108 bp, 13 predicted proteins | sample YL17G07_0_MG_FD_204540 | JGI IMG/M metagenome (GOLD analysis project Ga0315281, IMG submission 204540) | Sediment microbial communities from Yellowstone Lake, YNP, Wyoming, USA - YL17G07_0 | ecosystem: Environmental > Aquatic > Freshwater > Lake > Sediment | place: USA: Wyoming | collected... | reverse complement strand
TTAAAGTGAGTACCACTCTCATCCGAGTTACCCAATCCACTACCCCCATGTCTCCACGAAAGCAGCTATCAGGTTACCCAGCAAGTGTACCCACCTCTATCGGCTGTTCAATTGTTAAAGAGCAGGCCCTGAACATGCGGACTTTCAAGGCGAAGGGCGCATTATACAGACCTGAAAAAGCTGGTCAAGACTTTTCGGGCTTTCTGTAAAAGTCAAGGCAGGTCGGGCAATAAAATCAGGTCAGCGTGATACGCGCGAACTTGCGCTTACCGACCTGTGCGACGACAGTTTTTCCTTTGGGGATTTTCAGATTCTTGTCATTTACCCTTTCGCCATCGAGTTTCACGCCGCCTTGCTCGACCAGACGCAACGCTTCGGAGGTACTCGGCGCCAGGCCCGCCTGTTTGAGAATCTGACCGATCGGCAAGCCGTCAGGCTGAGCTACGAGCGTCACTCCGGGGATATCCTCAGGAATGCCGCCATGATGGCGCGCTTCGAAATCGGCAAGGGCGCGCGCTGCCTCTTCACGTGAATGAAAGCGCATCACGATTTCCTGCGCGAAGGCAACCTTGATATCGCGCGGATTCCTGCCGCCCTCGACCTCCTTCTTCCACACACGAACGGTGTCACTGGATTCAAACGACAGCAGTTCGATATAGCGCCACATGAGCTCATCGGAAACGGACATGAGCTTCCCGAATATCTGCTCGGGAGGTTCATTGATGCCGACATAATTGCCGAGAGACTTGGACATTTTGTTCACACCATCGAGACCAACGAGCAAGGGCAAGGTGAGAATGCACTGCGGCTCCTGCCCATAATGCTTTTGCAGTTCGCGCCCGACCAGAAGATTGAATTTCTGGTCGGTGCCGCCGAGTTCGACGTCGGCACGCATTGCAACGGAATCGTATCCCTGCATGAGCGGATAGAGAAATTCATGCACCGCGATCGGCTTTTGCCCGGCGTAGCGTCTGGCGAAATCTTCGCGCTCTAGCATGCGCGCCACCGTATAGGTCGCCGCCAGCCTGATCATCCCTGCGGCGCCCAATTCGTTGCCCCACGTGGAGTTGAACATCACCTCGGTTTTTTCCGGGTCGAGCACCTTGAACACTTGCGCTTTGTAGGTTTCGGCGTTGGCGGCGATCTGCTCCGGCGTCAGCGGCGGCCGCGTGGCATTGCGTCCGCTCGGGTCACCGATCAGTCCGGTGAAGTCGCCAATCAGAAACATGACGTGGTGACCCAGATTCTGAAACTGGCGCATTTTATTGAGCAGCACCGTATGCCCAAGATGAAGATCCGGCGCTGTGGGATCGAACCCTGCCTTGATGCGCAGCTTGCGTCCCGCGGAAAGCTTCTGCTTCATCTCTTCCTCGACAAGCAGCTCGTCTGTGCCGCGCCGGATCAATTCAAGATCAGCTTGTAGGGTCATTGCCATCCTGGTGTAATAGTCGCATTACGATGTTGGGCTGCGGATGATTCTGGTATTCTGATGCTGTTTTGCACCCCGCCGCCGAGAAAGAATGCATTCGCGTAAGTTGATTATTTTAGCGCAAAACGCTTGGGCCTCCCTGCCCAAAAAGCCATTCGCCTTCGCTGCTCTCCTGCTCGGGCTGCCTGCTTTCAGTGTCCTGACCGCTTTCGGGATCGCACCCGATACCCGCCTCGAAAATATCGAGCGCCGCGAAATCGTCGAATTCGTCACGCTGTCTGATCCCACTTTTGCCGATGCAAGTCTCGAACGATTCAATTATCAGGACAAGGTTCAGCGCGGCGATAGCGTAGCGGCTATTTTGACGCGCTTGCATGTCGACGACCGTCGCGCCTTCGATTTTCTGCGCCGCTCCCCCGACGCGCGCAGCCTATTCCAGTTACGTCCCGGGAAATCCGTGCAAGCCACGACCGACAGTGCTGGCAGCCTCCTGGGGTTGCGCTATCTCAATGGCGGAGACACTTTCCTTGAGGTTACGCGCGATGTAGACCGGTTCAAGGTCAGCGAACCAGCCTACAGCGAGGCGCCGCAACGGGTGTTCAAGACCGCCACCATCAGATCATCGCTGTTTGCCGCGACCGACAACGCCGGCATACCCGATGCGATCGCCATGCAGGTCGCGCGCATTTTTTCCACCGACATTGATTTCCACATCGATCTGCGTAAAGGAGACCGTCTCGCCGTCGTGTACGAAATGCAGTACCAGGACGGCGAATTGATCAGGCCTGGTCGCGTGCTTTCCGCCGAATTCACCAATGCCGGCAAGACTTATGACGCTTACCTGTTCACCGGCGAAGCAGGCAGCGAATCCTACTATTCACATGACGGCGAAAATCGCGCCAAGTCCTTCTTGCGATCGCCTCTCGAATTTTCGCGAGTCAGCTCGGGATTCGGGTCGCGCCTGCACCCCATATTCAGAAACTGGCGCGCTCACACGGGCGCCGACTTTGCCGCGCCCAAGGGAACGCGCATCTGGACGACAGCGGATGGCAGGGTGGAATTCACCGGTGCAAAAGGGGGATATGGAAACTGCATCGAAATCCGCCATAGTGGCGGCATTACCACCCTGTATGGGCACCTGTCCGGGATAGCGCGCGACATCAGGCGCGGAACGCGCGTAAAGCAAGGCGAAGTCATCGGATATGTCGGCGCCACCGGCTGGGCGACCGGGCCGCATCTCCACTATGAATTCAGGATTGCAGGCATTCATCACGACCCGCTGCGTGTCGCCCTTCCCAAGGCAGCTCCGCTCCCCGAAAGCCTCAGGCCCGCGTTCCGGCAAGTGGCTGCGCAGGGCAACCAGCAGCTCACACTGCTGCGGGCGGCAAATTTCAGCCGCTTCGAATAACATCCACCCGTGGCCTCCCCCACCCTCTACATCGGCATCATGTCGGGAACCAGTCTCGACGGGGCCGATGCCGTCCTGGTCGATCTGCAGGGAAGCCCCAGGGTACTCGGTTTCGCCAGCCTGCCTTTTCCGGATGACCTGCGCAAGGTATTGCTCGGGCTGCACCTGCCCGCCCACAACGAGCTGCATGATGCGCTGCTCGCCGCCAACGCTTTATCCAGGCTTTATGCAGATACAGTCAGCAAGCTCCTAAGGATGGCAGGGATTGAAAGGAAGGGTGTGCACGCCATTGGCTGTCATGGACAGACTATTCGTCATCACCCCGAGCTTGGCTACACGCTACAACTGCAGAATCCTGCTTTACTCGCGGAGCTTGCGCGTATCACCGTGGTTGCGGATTTCAGAAGCCGCGATATCGCGGCCGGCGGGCAAGGCGCTCCGCTGGTTCCCGCATTTCACGACAAAGTATTTCGCAGCATGACAGTTGATCGCACTGTGGTGAATATCGGCGGTATCAGCAACATTACTTTTCTCCTGCGCAGCCACCCCGCGACCGGATTTGATTGCGGCCCGGGCAATATGCTGATGGATGCATGGATAAAACGTCACCTCAACCGGGATTTCGATATCGATGGCAATTGGGCCGCCGGCGGGAAAGCGATACCCGCATTGTTCGAAGCCCTGCACAGCGATGCCTATTTCCACACTCCTCCACCCAAAAGCACCGGGCGGGACCACTTCAATCTGGCATGGCTCGAGGACAAGATGACGCCGCATTACGCAGCGCAGGACGTGCAGGCCACCTTACTTGAACTCACGGCGCAAGCCATCGCGCGCGAGGCAGTACGTCATGCTTCAAGTTGCGCGGAAATGTATCTTTGCGGCGGCGGCGCGCTGAATGGCGCACTCAAGGCACGGCTTCAGGAGCTACTTTCTGGAGTCTCCGTGCAGGCAACCAGCCAACTGGGTATTCCAGAGTTGCAGGTCGAGGCCATTGCCTTTGCCTGGCTGGCGCAACAAGCTCTCGACGGCAATGCTCTCGATCTTACCAATATCAGCGGCGCGCTCCACCCCGCCATGCTCGGCGCAATCTATCCGGCTTGAAAACGACAAGGGAGCCGAAGCCCCCTTGTTTCACGAAGAGAAACGAGAATCAAGCGGAAAAGGACGAACCGCAGCCGCAAGTGCTGCTGGCATTGGGATTCTTGATGACGAACTGCGCGCCCTCAAGACCCTCGCTGTAGTCGATTTCGGCGCCGACCAGATACTGGTAGCTCATCGGATCGATAAGCAGTTTGACACCGTTTTTTTCCATCACGGTATCGTCTTCTCCAGCCGTTTCGTCAAAGGTAAAACCGTATTGCAAGCCGGAACATCCTCCACCGGTGACGAATACACGCAGCTTGAGTTCGGCATTGCCTTCTTCCTCGATCAGCATCTTCACCTTGTTGGCGGCGTTGTCGGTAAAAACAAGCGGATCGGGCATTACTGTTGACATATCGTTCATGGAGATCTCCTGGACAAAATAAATGCGGACAGCGGCAGGAATTTCAAGTATTGGCGCCGGCGGAAGGTTTCAGTTCGATCACTTTATCATCTTTTGCCTCGCGGCTCTCGTGGATCAGCCGTCCTACCACAATGGCGCCCACATGGACCTCGATGGATTTGTAGGAAACTTCACCCGTCACACGCGCCTTGGGGAGGAGTTCGAGATATTCGCTCGAGCGAACCGGGCCGGCTACCGTGCCGTTGATGACCACATGCGCGACATCCACCTCGCCTTCGATCTTGGCAATTTCGGATAGCACCAGCGTGCCGGGCTTATTGCCGATGGCGCGGATGTTCCCCTTGACCTGGCCATCCACACGCAATCCGCCGCTGAACGTGATATTCCCTTCGATGACCGACCCCGCGCCGATCAGATTATCGATGGGGCTGGGCTTGTTGGTTTTTCCGAACATAAGGTTGCTCCTAGGAAAGATTCAACGTTTTGCTGGTCCTGACCTCGCCGCCGGGCAGGCCAAGCAAACGAACTTGAACGCTCTTGAGCAGGGCGTCTTGCGGAATTTTAAACCGGCCTTCGATCTTCTGGTAGTACCTGAACACAATTTCGGATCCCGGCGCCTTGAGGACGGCATCCTCGGGGAAATTGAGCACCGAAACCATGCCATTTTGCGCAAATCGCACTACCACCTGGATTTTACCGTGGAAATCCTGCTTGCGCGTTCCACCCTGTATGAGCAGCATGCGATAGCGATAGTCGCCTGCCGAGGTATCGGCATCGACCTTGAGATTCTGTACCGAAAGCCCCTCGGGAACATTGCCGGCCGACATGATGCCGCGCAGGAAACCCAGGTCTTCCTTCAGACCCGAGTTTTCCTCCTGCAACTGGGCCACGTTTCTGGCGAGTTCCGACTGCACCGCCTTTTCGATCTGGATTTGACGGTCGCGTTCCAGAAGAGAGTTCTTGAGACTCTCTGCGTCGGTTTTTAATTTGCCATTGTGCTCGCTGAGCTCGGCGATTTGCTGTTTGGCTTCCTCGCGGTTGAAACCGGTGATGCGATAACTGTTGTCCACCAGCCACCAAGCCACGGCGGCCGCCACCCCCATCATGAGCGCGGTGCCCGTCCAGCGCACATACCACGGGACATGCGTACGCACCGCCATCCGTGCCGAACGGATGCCTACTTTGCTGCGTATTTTGCGAAGTACACCGTGCATGCCGTTATTCCATTGTCATCGCGCTGTTTCCTATCACGGCAATACCGGGAGCGATGTCAAACCCTGCGTCTCGGCAAATCCAAACATGATGTTCATGTTCTGCACTGCCTGGCCTGCGGCGCCCTTGACCAGATTGTCCTCTACCGCCAGTACTACCAGCGTGTCGCCTCCGCCGGGGCGATGCACCGCGATACGGCAGACATTGGATGCCCTGACCGAACGCGTATCCGGATGGCTGCCCGGAGGCATGACATCGACAAAAGGTTCGCCGGCAAAGCGGCCCTCGTAAAGCTTCTGGAAATCCGCTTCCTTGGTGATGCGCGCATACAGCGTGGCATGGATGCCGCGAATCATGGGAGTCATATGAGGCACAAACGTGATCCCAACCGCCCTGCCCGCCGCAACGGCAAGTCCCTGGGCTATTTCCGGCTGATGGCGATGCCCGGCAACCGCGTAGGCTTTCATTGAATCGGACGCCTCGCAATACATGAGCCCCAACTCTTCCTTGCGCCCCGCGCCGCTCACACCCGATTTGGTGTCGGCGATGAGGTGGCCAATATCGACCAGACCAGCCTCGACCGCGGGCAGGAAACCCAGTTGCGTGGCGGTCGGATAGCATCCAGGATTGGCGACCAGACGGGCCTTGCGAATATCATCGCGGAACATTTCCGGCAGCCCGTACACGGCGCTCCCGATCAGCGCGGGCGCAGCATGAGGCATTTTGTACCACTTTTCCCAAAGCGCGACGTCCTTGATGCGGAAATCGGCGGAAAAATCGACCATACGCACGCCGGCATCCAGCAATCCCTGCGCCTGCGACATGGCCACGCCGTTGGGGGTCGCAAAAAATACGCAATCGCATTTTTCGAGCCCGGCCCTGCTGGGGTCGCTGAAGGACAAATCATAAGCACCGCGCAGGCTGTGAAACACCTCGGCTACAGGCGTTCCGGCTTCTTTGCGTGAAGTGATGGCGGTAACTTGCACCTGCGGATGACCGGCCAGAATGCGCAGGAGTTCCACGCCCGAGTATCCCGTACCTCCTACCACACCCACTTTAATCATTTTCTAGCGCATCCCCAAATGTTGTCGCCAAATAGCAACAAAATCTCACTGCAAAGAGAGAAAAAGCCGCGCAATGGCGGCTTTTTCAGCACAACAAATGCTCCCCGCCTAGCGCTTCGAGAATTGCTTGCGGCGGCGCGCCTTGTGCAAACCGACCTTCTTGCGCTCGACCGCGCGCGCATCGCGCGTGACCAGTCCAGCTTTGCTCAATTGCGGCTTGAGGGTGGCATCGTAGTCGATAAGCGCACGCGTGATGCCATGACGCACCGCCCCGGCCTGACCCGATTCGCCGCCACCAAATACATTGACCATGATATCGAACTTGTCGACGCTGCCGATCAGTACCAGCGGCTGCCGGACAATCATGCGCCCCGTTTCGCGCGAGAAATACTCGTCGAGCGGCTTTTCGTTGACAACAATGTCGCCCTTCCCGGGTTTGATGAATACGCGTGCCACGGCATTTTTGCGGCGGCCCGTTCCGTAATGATAATCTCCGACCATTTTCTATCCTTAAATTTCGAGAGTCTTGGGTTGCTGGGCAGTGTGCGGGTGCTGATTGCCGGCATACACCTTGAGCTTCTTGAACATGGCGTAGCCGAGCGGCCCCTTGGGCAGCATGCCCTTGACCGCTTTTTGCAAAACGCGCTCGGGAAAGCGCTGCTGCAGCTTGGTGAAATTCGTCTCGTAAATTCCGCCGGGATAGCCGGAGTGGCGAAAGTATTTCTTGTCCTCGGCTTTGTTGCCGGTGACGCGTAGTTTCTCGGCATTCACCACAACGATATAGTCTCCCGTATCGACGTGGGGCGTGAATTCCGGTTTGTGCTTGCCGCGCAAACGGCGCGCGACCTCGGTGGCCACTCGGCCAAGCACTTTGTCCGTGGCATCTACCACGAACCAGTCGCGCTTCACCTCATGGGGTTTGGCTGAAAAAGTTTTCATAGGCGTCTTCGCTACCTTTGAGTTAACGGAACCGGCTATTTTAATTGAAGTTTTACTACCCTGTCAAAAAAACCCGTTAAAATCGCGAATTTACCCATACACGACAAGTCAGGGCGGAGCCATGAAAGCCAGAATCAAGTGGAATGAAGGCGTCAGTTTCGTCGCCGAAAGCGGCAGCGGTCACGCCATCGTTGTGGATGGCGCGTCCGACGCGGGCGGCAAAAACCTTGGTCCACGCCCCATGGAGCTGGTGCTGATGGGCACGGCGGCATGCAGCGCTTTCGATGTCGTACTCATCCTGAAGCGCGGACGCCAGGACATTCTCGACTGCATCGCCGAGGCCGAGGCCGAGCGTGCCGACGCCGATCCCAAGGCTTTCACCAAAATCCACCTGCATTTTGTGCTCAAGGGCCGCAATCTGGATAGCGCCAAAGTCGCGCGTGCCATAGAGCTTTCTGCGGAGAAATATTGCTCGGCATCGGCGATGCTCGCCAAAACCGCGATCATTACCCACGACTTTGAACTGGTCGAAGTTCAGTAACTACCGGCTAAATCCAGTAGGTTGAGCGCGTCATGACGCGCGACATCAGGCGCATCGCAGCCTTTATCGGCGGGGGCAGCGTTGCTGCCCCGTGTTTTTCACCGCTATCGCCGTGGCGAATTTCGTCCTCGCGCATCACCTCCAGCACGCGGCGGCTTTTCACGTCCGACGCAGGCAGGCGCTGCAAATGATCGTCGATGTGGCGCTCAACCTGGCGTTCGGTTTCGACCAGGAATGCCATGCTCCACTTATCCCCGAGGGTACCGGATACCAGGCCCAGCCCGAATGAACCCGCATACCAGAACGGATTGAAAAGGCTTTTCCTGCCGCCCAAGTCGTTCAGGCGCTGCTCGCACCATGCGAGGTGATCCTGCTCTTCACGAGATGCATTCTGCAGTACGGTGCGGATTTCCGGCGAACGCGCCACCAGAGCCTGGCCTTGATACAGTGCCTGGGCGCACACCTCGCCGCAATGGTCAATGCGCATCAGGCGGATCGCCGCTTCCCTGTCCTCTGCGGGCACGGCGCCGGATAGCGTCTGCGCCGGCGATGGGCGCGCAGCCTGCGGCGACGCCAGTATCGTGCGCAGACCGCGGTCGAATTCGCAAATCAGACGGTCGAGTAAGTTCATGTGCCCTAAAATAAAACGGGCGCCGGAATACTCCGGCGCCCGTCAAGTTTACTACAGTGTTATTCGAGCTTATTCGCGTTCGGAAAATTAGAACGTGTGCTTGATGCCGACGCCAAAGCCCTTTGGATCGCCGCCGGTAGCCGGGGTGATGCCATTCAGGCCAAAGTCGTTGTTGCCCGCGTTGTTGTTCTTGACTTGCGAATACAGACCATAAGCGGTGGTGCGGCCCGATAGCGCATACTTGACACCCAGAACCGTGGACTTGGTATTGGGTTGCGTTACCGCGGTGGAAGCTGCTCCATCCTTCGATTCGCCATAGCTCAGGGCGACGGTCGCCTTGCCCATGGTGTACTCACCGCTCAGGAACCAAGCTTTTTTATCGGTCAGATTGGTTTTCTTGATTTTTTCCGTCGCCAGGCCGAGCTTGATTGGACCCATTTTGTAGGTCGCCGCGAGTTCGTTGCCGGTCTCAGTTGTATTTACCAAAGCTGCGCCGCCATTCTGGTCGGAATGCTTTTCATAGGCATAAGCCACGGAAAACGCATCCATGGCATAGGTGGCGCTGAGCGACGCAGTCGAAGGATTGGCTGTGGCTTTCGCTTCGTTGGCGCTATAGTGCAGACGCATTTCGAAACCGCTGTATTTTGCGGTCCAGAATTGCACGGCGTTGTTTTCGCGGCGATCGAAGTTGCCCTTGTCGTGCATGACGGTCACGTAGCCGCCAATGGTCACGTCACCCCAGGGATCGACCGACAGGGAGGCCAGCTTGTAAGGTGTATCCCAGCGGCCCAGCAGAATGCTGCCGAAACCACCTTGCAGTCCAACAGCCGAATTACGGCTGGCAAGAGCCTTGCCGCCATTGCCGGTAATACTGCAACCGCCATTCGGCAATGTGCCTGGATTGGGGTTGCCACCCTGACCGCAGGCGTCATCCGGGTTAACCTGGCTTTCCAACTGGAAAAATGCCTTGAGACCGTCACCCAAGTCTTCCGTACCGCGCACGCCCAGGCGCGACGCCTGACTAGTGACACGGTTACGGCTCGAAATCGAGCTACCGGCAGCCGGGCCAGCATCGGCCTTGACGTTTTCCAGGGTCATATCCACCAGACCGTAAACCGTCACTGCGTTAGCCGGAGTCTGCGCCAGAGCCGCAGGTGCAAACACCGCGCCCGCTACAGCCAGAGCAATAAGTTTCTTATTCATAACAAATCTCCTTTGGTTAAATTGAGGCTTTTATTTCTCAGCGCTTTGAAACCTCTTGGGCATTTTTTGCCCGTTAGATCCTGTCCCGCCGCTTAATACTACTTCTCCCGGTATACAACATTTCTTTTGAGAAGCTCGTAGCATATTGCCAAAGTTACGAATTTTCCTCAAGTTTTCTCACGCATTTTTACAACAACCCTTAGTGGTTGTTGCAGACATACAACACAATCGGAATATTGAAATCAGCCCAAAAATTCCTTCAAAGAAGCCCCAGGATCGGGCGACTGCATGAAGGCGCCGCCAACAAGGTAAGTGCTTACTCCTATTTGATGCATTCTCACTATATCTTCTTTTGAGTTAATGCCGCTTTCGGTGACCAAAATTCGTTCATCGGGCACGAATTTGCGCAAATTCCTGGAAACGTCCAGATCGACGACAAAGGTTTTCAAATCGCGATTATTGATGCCAATCAACGGCGTTTTGAGCTGCAAAGCCTGCAAAAGCTCATCTTGATTGTGCGATTCGACCAACACCGCCATGCCAAGGGAAAATGCCAGGCTCTCCATCTCCTGTGCCAGCGACAAGGGAATTGCCCCGGAAATCAGCAATATACAGTCGGCGCCCATAGCGCGCGACTCGACGATCTGGTAAGGGTCGATCATAAAATCCTTGCGCAGAACAGGCAGGTTGCAGGCAGACCGCGCCAACTTGAGGTCCTCTGCGCTACCGCGGAAAAAGGCCGCATCGGTCAAAACCGAAAGGCAGGCTGCGCCATTGGTTTCATAGCTGCGCGCAAAAGCGGCGGCGTCGAAATCCGGCCGGAACACACCCATGCTCGGACTGGCGCGCTTGATTTCCGCGATGACAGCGGGTTTCTCCACGGCATGTTTGGCGCGGATCGCGGCGACAAAATCGCGCGGCGGCGGCATGGCTTCGGCCTGTTCGCGCAATGCTGATAAGGGCAAGCGCAACTTGGAAGCAGCCACCTCCTCGCGCTTGGCAGCCAGTATCTTGTGCAGAATTTCCGAATCAGGCATATGGACACCTCTAATAATTTGATAGGGGTCGAGAAAGGCTCTCGCCCTCCCCGCCCTCCGAACCGTGCGTGCGGTTCTCCCGCACACGGCTCTCCAGTCAGTGGTTTCCTCATCGGGATTGGCTCGCACACATTCGG
>Ga0315281_10013368_pt1 | contig 11109 bp, 7 predicted proteins | sample YL17G07_0_MG_FD_204540 | JGI IMG/M metagenome (GOLD analysis project Ga0315281, IMG submission 204540) | Sediment microbial communities from Yellowstone Lake, YNP, Wyoming, USA - YL17G07_0 | ecosystem: Environmental > Aquatic > Freshwater > Lake > Sediment | place: USA: Wyoming | collected... | reverse complement strand
TCGAACACCGTCCTGATCCAGATCGAGCTGTCCAAGGCCGACCCCAAGCAGGTGGCCGTGATCCAGGCGAGCTACGAGCCCCAGGCGCTCGAGGCGCTGCGAAAACAGCCGAACGACCCTATAGCAGCCTGGCTTCTGACGGTCTACGACTCCTCTCACAAGGTTCTGGCGCAGGGCAATCCGCCGCTCACCCGTCAGGTCTCCGACGCCTTCCTCGAGGCCCTGTTCTTCATGCTGGGTGAGGTGCAGGGAAAGCGCGACGAAGTCCCGAGCGCGCAGCTGAAGAATGACATGGCGGCCTCGTTGACCAGCGCCTATCCGCGCATGTCCGACGACATGAAGAAGCAGATGGCCGGGATGCCGCTCTTTGTCGCCCAGCTGCGGCTCCAATGGCCGGCCCTGGCCGCATCCGAGAAAGCCAAGTATCGCGCCACTTGGGCCGAAGCCATCAATACGCTTCTCCCCGCAGCGACGCCTTCGGCCTCGAACGGCACGGCCACCGGCAAGAAGTCGATCGGGGAGATGATGGCTGAGCAGAACCGCCGCCATGAGAGCGCTATGAACACGAACAGCTTTATGAGGAACATGGCCACGCTGAGTTACAATACCTCGGCGAACTTTAGCGGGAACCCCTGGCGCTACTGGTGAGTCTTGGCGTCCCGGCCGCTCCGGCGTCGAGATCTGCTATTCAATGCATCGAGCGGAAGCCGGCGCCTCCAAAGCCTAAGGTCTGCGCGGCAGACCGAGAACGTTCGTGCCGCGGAAGGAAGCTCTCATGAAAGAAGGTCGTTCTCAATGGTCCAACGGAGGAGCGGGGGGAGGCGCGCCGGCCGGCCGGGTGCGCGCGACGCGCACGACAGGGCTCGCGCTCCTCGCCGCGCTCGTGCTCTTCCTTCTGGCCGGCGTCGTTCGCATTTCGGCCGGCGGTCCCGCGACGGCGCCGAAACGTGTCCCCGCCTTTAAATACAGCTACCGGGTGCTCGAAGTCTACCTCTACGGCGAGTTCGTTACAACAATCAACGACGAGGGATTCACGTTCAGCGGGAAGGAAATGATCTCTGTGTGGGGCAGGGACCACAACATGAAATTCGAGGTGGGAGATCCCCCCCACATCCCCAGTTGGCTTTACCCCATGGAGGGCACGCTCACGCTTCAGAGCCCCTCCTCCAACATCGGAGTCAACGGGTTGCTTCAGACCTCGGACTTCAAGCGCCATTTCGTGACCAAGGGGGCCGGTGTCGACCAAAACGGCAAGAATTTCTCCTGCGGAGAAAGTACTATAGATGATTTCGGGGGTTTCATAGGGGCCATGAGGCTCAGCGGATCCGAAAAGGTCAAGGTCCACTGGGTCCTGCCGGGCGTATCGTACAAATGCGGGCCGGTGGGCATCGACTACAACGACCAGCACCGACTTAAGCGCATCGAGGGCGACCCCGCCGAGAGCACCGCGGACGACCCGAACCAGGAGGCACAGACGTACCCGCTCAGCGTCTTCCGCCAGAAGCGTTTCGAGCTCAATATCGACATCGCGCACTCCTGGGAGCCGGACTACGCCACGAAGGCGAATGTCATCTGGGAAGGTAGGGTCTTGCTCGAGCGCATCGAAAGCGGAAAAGGGAAGAAATGATTCTTGAGAAGGGCTCGCAGGACTGAGGTTTGAGGCTTAGGATAAGCCGAAGCCCCTGCGGCCGAGCCTCGCCACGCGGCCCCATCGGACACTCTGGGATGTGCTGGTCAGGCGATGTTCTCGAGGGAAAGCCTATGAAACAGATTTCCGGTGGACGCTCGTCAGCTTCAAGCCGAGTCCCCTTATGGTTGATGATCGCGGCCGGTGCCCTGCTGATGGCCGGCGCGCCCGATATGCCCTCAGCCCTATGGGCCCAATGGCCGTTTGACCCCAGCGGTCATTTCTACCCCAAAGAAAAGCTGCCGGGGCAGTTTGTCGATTTCGATCATGTGACTCTTTCGAGAAGCCCCGAGGACGCCGCCGATCGCCCGCGGCCGGGCGTTTATACGACGCAGGGGGAGGTCTACACGTTCACCACGCTTCATACGAATGCCACGCCCGACTTCCGGAAGATATCGTTTGAATTTACCACTACGAACGTCAATGGGATCGGATACGAATTCACGGGCGAATTTCTGAACAACCATGTCTTTGAAGAATACGTGACCGACCCGAATGAGGTCGTCGCCCAAGGTCGGCTGCTCAAGCTCAAGAACGCCGGGATAGAAGCTGAAGCACAGGTGCAGTTTGTGTACTCGGCCAAGCTGCGGACTTTGAGTGCGGACGTCAACGTCAAGTATCCCTCGGGCAAGACGGATTTGATCTATGCCGCGGCGAATGGCGACACGGCCCGGGTGCGGGAGCTGATCGCCGAGGGGACGCAAGTCAATGCCAGGGGTCCGAACGGAGCAACGGCCCTGGAGTACGCCGTCCGGCGGTTCAGGGGCCAGGAAGAAATGGTCGAAGCGCTGATCGCCGCGGGCGCTGATGTGAACCTGGCCAATGAATCCGGCGAGACGCCTTTGATGTACGCCGGCTATGCTGGGGTCAAGCTCGTGGAGCTTTTGCTGGCCGCCGGGGCCGAGGCAAACGCCCGAGCCAAAGATGGCCGCACACCGCTCATTCATGCGGCTCAGGCCGTCGGCGCGCGCCTGGGTTCTCTCGAAATCGTAAAAGCGCTCATCCGGGCGAAAGCCGACCCCAACGCCCGTGACAAGTTCGGCCGGACGGCGCTGTCCATCGCCGAGGAAGGCCGCGACGCCGAGCTTTCGAGCTTGCTGAGGAAGGCCGTGGCAAAAAAGTGAGTGATCGATTTTGGCCGGGGACGAAGGCCGGGCCCTTGAGCGGGGCGGAGTCTCTTTGGTGAAAGGAAGAACATGACCATGAATTCAAGGACGCGTCTCCATTTCCGGGTTGCAGGGCTCGTGATTTCCTTGCTCGTCATTTCGAGCGCCCTTTCGGCACAATCCGGCCGAAGCTGGATGAACGGCATGGTGTTCGGCGTCTCGGACAGCCAGGGGATGGGCGGCGCCTCCGTGGAACTGGCGGGGGACCAGGATAACCCTCGCCTTCGCGCCGTGTCGCTCAAGGCCGTGACGGACGACAACGGCCGTTACTTTTTCAAGGTCGTGCCCTATGGAGATTACATGTTCAAAGTATCGGCGCCGGGCTTCCTCCCTTACGAGATCAAGCTCTATATCGCCTCTGATTCAGAGACTCAACTGCATGTCAGGTTGAGAAAAGAAAATTGATAGGCCTCACCACTGAGGGATCGAAAGACCCCCTCCTGAAAGGGACCCCCCACGCCCCGATACTCTTGGGCAGCAAGACCGTCAATCTTTCCCATAACCCGGATGTCCAGGAGACGATGTCCTATACCTGGAGCTTGCCCCGGCGGTGAGAATAATAGGCTCACGTCACTCAATACCGGTCAGGCTTTCTTTTTCAAAAGCCGGCGATATCCGTCCCTAAAAACGCCGATGAGCCTTTAAAACCAGTCGGGCCTATTCAGCTGAGGGTGTTTCCTGCGGCACGGCTCATGCACCCATGACATCGGCGGCCAAAAAAATCTAAATCTCGGCGCTGCATCCCCGACTCAAATAGAGGGACAGAGTATTGTGTCCCCCCAGCAAATATGCTATAAGCCTGAGCCATGAAGAAGGAAACGGTCATCCTGCGGCGGTGTCCGGATTATGACCCGGGCAAGGTCTCGACGATCATCGGCGAGGGCATTGAAGCTTTCGGCCTGGCGCCCCGCATCAAGGGCAAGGTCACGATCAAGCCCAACGTCGTTTTGGCCCACCACAAGGTCGCGCCCTCGGCCTACACGCGCTCGGAATTCGTGGACGGGCTGCTTGATGCGCTCGAACACAAGGCCTCGGGTGAGGCCGTGTTCACCATCGCCGAGAAGACGGGGGCCGCCATCCCCACCTCCCGCATGTTCCGTCATGCCGGCTATTACAAGCTCAAAAAGAAGCACCGCGTCCGTGTCGTGCCCATCGAGGAAGCCAAAAAAGTGCGCGTGCCGCTGGCCAAGGGCGTTCTGCACAAGGATGTCTGTATGTCCCGCGATATCGCCCAGCGCGATTTCCTGGTCTATGCCCCCAAGCTCAAGTCCAACGTCCTAGCCCACGGGATGACCGCCTCGATCAAGCTCAACATCGGCATCCTCTGCGACAAGGAACGGATGTGGAACCACAACTATCATCTGGATGAGAAGATCGTGGACATGCTCGAGGTCGGGTACCCGGATTTCATCGCCACGGACGGCGTCGAGGCTGCCGTCGGCGGGAATCAGATGACAGAGCACGGTCGGCCCCTGGGCCTGATCATCATGGCGACCAGCCCGCTGGCCCATGACGTCGTCTGCGCCCACATCCTGCACCTCGACCCCGAAAAGGTCGGTCACCTGCGCGAGGCGCGCGAACGCGGCTACGGCTCCCTCGACCTTAAGGACATTGACCTCCGGGGGGATATCACCCTGGAAGAGGTGAGAAGCCGGACCAAGGATTGGGACCTGGGCTTTATCCCGGTCACGGACATTCCCGGCAACATCAAAGTCCTGAGCGGCGACCCCTACTGCACGGGCGGCTGCCAGGGCGTCTTCCTTGATTGGCTGTACATGATCAAGGACCGCAAACCCAAGCTCTGGAAGAAGCTCCCGGCCTGGACGGCCGTCATCGGCGATTACAAGGGCGATGTCGAGGCCAAGCGGGTCCTCCTTCTCGGGACGTGCACCAAAGTCGAAGGCAAGATCAAGGCCCGACGCAAGATCCGGATCAAGGGCTGCCCGCCCAAGCATAAAACCATCGTCCTGTTGCTCCTCCTCAGGGCCGGGATCCTGAACCCCCTTTTAAGGCTGGACCTGATCATCGATGCCTACTTTTTCTTGTTTCTCTCCTGGCTGCGACGGATTGTCAAAGAAAGGCTGTGAACCATGGATGGACGCCTGATCATCAACAACCAGCGCCTCGAAACGGCCAAGACGCTCAACGTCAAGAACCCCGCCACGCTTGAATCCCTGGGGCAGGTCTTCCTGGCTTCCGACAACGATTGCCGGCAGGCCCTGGCCGCGGCCCGCGAGGCCTATCCCGTCTGGAACTGCATGACGTTCGCCCAGAAAAAGAAGGTCTTCCGGGCCGCCCGCAACATCCTCCTCCGCCGGGCGCGCGAAGTGGCCGAGCTCGTCACCCGGGAGAAGGGCTCGCCCATCGTCGAGTCCATGAACACCGATGTCCTGACCGGACTCGAGCTCCTGGATTATTACGGCCACAACCTGGAAAAGATCCGGGCCCCGCGCAAGCAAAAGCTCCACATGCCTTTCTTAGTTCACAAGAAGAGCACCTTCCTATTCCAGCCCCTGGGCGTCAGCCTGATCATCAGCCCCTGGAACTTTCCGTTCATCATCCCCTTCGGCGACACGCTGAGCGCCCTGGCCGCCGGGAACACCGTCGTTTTGCGCCCGTCGTCGGCCACGCCCTTCACCGGGCTCATCATCGGCGAGATCTTCCTCGAGGCCGGCCTGCCGCCCGGCGTGTTGAACGTTCTCAGCACGTTGACCGCCCAGGCCGAATTTCTGATCTCGGAACCCACGGTCGACACGGTTATGTTCACCGGCAGTGTGAACATCGGCAAGCGGGTCATGGAGCTGGCCAGCCGCAACCTGACCCATGTCGTGCTCGAGCTGGGGGGCAAGGACCCCATGGTCGTCCTCGAGGACGCGGACCTGGAGAAGGCCGCCCGGGGCGCTCTCTGGGGAGGGTTCATGAACACCGGCCAGAGCTGCGCTTCGATCGAGCGGGTCTATGTCGACCGCAGGGTTTCGGAGCGCTTCCTGGACCGCCTGGTGGAGCTGACTAAAACCCTGAAGGTCGGCAACCCGATCGAGCCTGACGTGGACGTCGGGCCCATGACCACCCTGGGCCAGCTCGAGATCGTGCAGGAGCATATCGCCGACGCCCAGGCCAAGGGCGCCCGGATCATGTGCGGCGGCGCCAGGATGAACGACTTCCCGGGTTACTTTCTCCAACCGGCGGTCCTGTCCCAGGTGAACCATTCCATGAAGATCATGAAGGAAGAGACTTTCGGCCCGGCCCTGCCGGTCCAAATCGTCTCCGGTCCGGACGAAGCCCTGGCGATGGCCAACGATTGCCAGTACGGACTGACGGCCTCGGTCTGGACGCGTGATAAAAAAAAGGCGGTCTGGATGGCCGAACGGCTCGAAGTGGGTACGGTGACGGTCAACGACCACATGTTCTCCTTCTCGGAGCCCAGGGCCATCTGGGGCGGGATCAAGAAAACGGGCGTCGGCCGGTCCCACGGGCCTTACGGCCTGCTCGAGATATCGAACATCAAGTTCGTCAGCCTGGACTTTCACAAGAGGAACGACCAGGTCTGGTGGTATCCCTACGGCCGGGTCAAGAGGGCCATCATGGAGAAGGTTATCGTCCTTCTTCACCACCGGAGCTTCGTCAAGAGGCTCGGGGCGCTCTTTGGGCTTTTGCCCCAGATGTCCATGTTGAAGAAGAACAACTCTCTCAAGAATTTCCTGAAGATCACGGGGCGGATGTTCCGCCGCTGACCCAGGCCCGCCGCCCGATTCCGCCTAACGGATGGTGGACGAGTTTCCCCGCCGAGGCACGCCGTCCCCGGGCGAAATGATCCGGATGGGCTCCTTGGGCTGTTTTGTCGGGAGGACGGGCCCTGCCGCCACGAAGCGCGCCGCGCTGTCGTTGAACACCTGCATCTGGGATTCGTCCTTAGTGACCCGGTCGACGTACACTCCGGCCGAGGGGTTGTACAGCCCGCCGCGGTTGTTGATCGTGTCGCGGGCCTGTGTCAGCCAGGCGTCGATGCCGGCAAAAGACGGGTGGTGGCGCTCATTCTTGTCGATGGGGTAGATGATGTTCTTGGCGCTGAAGGCATCCAGGGCCACCGGGTCCTGGCTGGCCGCGACCTGGTTCGCGCGGAAGGTCGCTTCGGCCGGGAAGCCTTTGATCGAGGCGTGGGACACCCAGATGGCGTCGATGATGTTCAGGACGGGCGTGCGGACCTTGGCCGCCATGGTGCCCGTGGTCCGGCCGAGCTGGTCGTAATGACGGACCGAGCTGCTGCCGTCGGCCATGGACACGACGCCATAAAAATGCTTGAGGCTGGCCGTTATCTCGGAGCCGTTCTGGTCGTGGTGCTTGAGGACGGGGACGTTGATCAGCTTCAGGTTCTGGCTGTAGCCGCTGCCGTTCCAAACACCTTCCTTCAGTTCGACACGGTGCCCGCCGTCCGTCGTGATGCAGGGATAAGAGACATCCTCGAACTTTCGGAAACCGTTGGTGACGTGGTCCGAGGCCGTCAGGAAGGTCCAGCGCACGTCGTCCATGAGACGGGCCGAGACCCTCTTGTCCTTGAAGATTTCGCTGACCAGGTGCAGGAACGACTGGCGTTCGTCGTTGGCGTTGGCGTGGACAGCCTTGTCCTTGCCGTAGGAGGTGTCGCAGGCCAGGCTGCCCCGGCCCTGGCCGTTCTCGAAGATGACCACTTCGCCCGTGTAGCCGTCGGGGTGGTCGAGGATCCTCTGGATCAGGCCGCGGACCAGGTCCGAGTTGGTGCAGCCCCGGTATTTCCACTGGGCATTGACCTTGATCATGACGATGTCGTCGGCGGCGATCAGGCCGATCGGCCCGCTCAAGGTGGTCTTGGTGTTCGACCGATAGAACTTCAGGCCGTTGACGGCCAAAAGATAGAGGAGCGTCTCGAACCCGGCATGGTAGTTCGGGTGGGAGGCGAAGGCGTACGGCATATCGGGGATCTCGTCCACCCAGAACACGGGGTTGCCCGCGGGCGGTGTGGCCGCCCGGAGCAATCCCCGGAACGGGTTGAAGAGGACGGATGACAGACCGGCCGCGGCCGCTTTGAGGAACGTCCTCCTCTTCCAGTTCCCGGTGAATGGCGCGTTGCTCATCGGCTCACCTTCGACTCAGGCCGTGGCCGCGCTGGCGTGATAAACCGCCATATTCGATTCGGACGTCTGGGCCTTGGCGACCTGCAGGCCCATCGACGGCTTGTACAGCCCGCCGCGGGCGTTGATCGTATCCCGGGCCTGGACCAGCCAGCGGTTGACCCCGGGGAACGTGGGCAGGTGGCGGGTGTTGTTGTCGATGGGGTAGAGGACGTACTTGGCCGCCCAGTAGTCGAGGGCCACCGGGTCCTGGCTGGCGACGAGCTTGTTGGCCCGGACGGTCGTGTTTTCCGGGTAGCCGGTGATCGAGGCGTGGGACACCCAGATGGCGTCGATGATGTTCAGGACCGGGGTGCGCACCGCGGCCACCATCTTGCCGCACGTTCGGCCCAGTTTGGAATAGTGCCGGATGCCGCTGTTGCCGTCGGACATGGACACGACCCCGTAGAAGTGCTTCAAGCTGGCGGTGATCTCCGACCCGCCCTGGTCGTGGTGCTTAAGGACCGGGACGTTGATCAGTTTGAGCTTGGGGCTGTAGCCGCTCCCCGTCCACACGCCTTCCTTGAGCTCGACGCGCCGGCCGTGGGTCGTGGTGAAACATGGGTAGGAAACGTTCTCAAAATGGCGGAAGCCGTCCTGGACATGGTTGCCCTTGGCTAGGAACACCCCCCGGGCGGGGTCCATCAACTTGGCCGACACGCGCGGGTCGTTGAAAACCGAGTCGACCAGGTACAGAAACGACTGGTTCTCGTCGTTGGCATTGGCGTGGACCGTATTGTCATTGCCGTAGGACGAGGACGTGTCGCAGGCCAGGCTGCCCCGGCCCTGGCCGTTCTCGAACATGACCACTTCGCCCTTATACCCGTCGGGGTGGTCGAGGATCCGTTGGATGAGCCCGCGGATGACGTCCGAGTTGGTCGTGCCGCGGTATTTCCACTGTGCGTTGACCTTGATCAGAACGACGTCGTCGCTCGCGATCAGACCGTCGGGCCCGCTGAGGGCGGACTTAGCGTCCGAGCGATAGAACTTCAGGCCGTTGGCCCCCTGAAGGTTGAGGAGAGCCTCGACGCCGGCGTGATAGTTGGGATGGCCGGAATCGATAAAAGGCGCGTCGGGGATCTGGTTCACCCAGAAGATCGGGCTCTTGGTCAGGGCCGCGGCCTCCGCCCGGCCCCGGAACGGCCCGGCCAGCAGAGAGGTCAATCCTGCGGCCGAGAGTTTCAGGAAATCCCGGCGGCTCCAGAAATTCTTGAAAATCCGATCAGTCATGGTCTTACCTCGTTTCTTATCCTCATACAGTTAAGTCGGAGGACAGTATAAAATATAGAAATTTGATGGGATTTGTCAATTCGAACCTGGACCGGGACCTTCAAGAGCCTCCCTGCCCGTGGCCCCCGGTAGTTTGCCCGCGGATAGAGGGGGGGCGCCGCGCCGGGTCAACCTTGAGGGCTCTGCCGGGCCGGGGTCTTGCCCGCGTCAGGATGAGGCCTTGGCCGCGCTGTTGTTGGACCAGATCCGGCTGATGACCCTCAAGAGGATTATGCTGCCGACGATGAAGACGGCCAGGCAGATCGCCGCGGAATTCCAGCGTCCGTACAGCACGTTTCCGACCGCGAAGAGCGCCGACCAGATCGTGGCCACTCCTGAGGCCCAGCCGACCAGGGACAGCGGGAAGTTCTCGCTCGTGGAACGGGCCTCGGCCTCGGAGATGCCGGCTTCCTTGCGCACGGGCCGCCAGCCGGGGCCGAACGGCCTGATCTTTTTGTAGAAATCGATGAGCGTCTTCCGGTCCGTCTTGGGGCCGATGTAAGCGGTCAGAATCCAGCAGACCGAAGTCACGGCGATCGTGATCAGGAGAGCGTGGTGCGTGGCCAGGATGAGACCGGCTTTCCTGAGGATGAGCAGGGCCACCGACACGGCGAAGGAACTGACCATGGCCACGACCTCGCACCAGGCGTTGACCCGCCACCAGAACCAGCGGACGAGGTAGAGGAGGCCGGTGCCGGCGCCGACCTGGAGGATGATGTCGAAGGAGTCCTTGGCCGTTTCCAGGACAAAGACCAGCCCCGTGGCCGACAGGAACAGCCCGATCGTAACCAGCCGCCCGACCATGACGTAGTGTTTTTCATCGCGGCCTTTGCGGATGAAGCGCCGGTAGAGATCATGGACGAGGTACGAGGCCCCCCAGTTGAGGTGGGTCAGGTTGGTCGAGGAGTTGGCCGCGATTAAGCCCCCGACCATCAGCCCGATGAAGCCCATGGGCAGGAACTTGAGCATGGCCGGGAAAGCGATGTCGTGACCCAGGAGGCGCGGGTCGAGGTGGGGGAAGGCTTTCTGGATGTCGCCCAGCTGCGGGTAGACGATGATTGAGCATAGGGCCACCAGGATCCACGGCCAGGGACGGAGGACGTAGTGGGCTATGTTGAAGAACAGGACCGAGCCCAGGGCGTCTTTCTCGGACTTGGAGGCCAGCATCCTCTGGGCGATGTAACTGCCGCCGCCCGGCTCGGCGCCCGGGTACCAGACCGCCCACCACTGGACGGCGATGGGCATGACGAACACGGCCACGGCTAGGTCCCAGTTGCTCTTGAAATTGGGCAGGATGTTCAAGAAGTGCAGGCCGCCCGGTCCGGTCTTGGCTTGGAGCGTGCTGACCATGGTGTGCAGGCCGCCGACATACTTGACGGCGAAGTAGGCCGCGGCGATGACGGCCGTCATCTTGATGAAGAACTGGAACATGTCGATGATCAGGACTCCCCACAGGCCGGAGAAGGTGGCGAAGACCACGTTGAGCAGGCCGACGGCCAGGAGCGTTTGCCAGCGGGGCAGGTTGAAAAGGATGGCCGCGATCTTGCACGCGGCCAGGTTGACAGTGGCCATGATCATGCAGTTGAAGAACAGCCCCAGGTAAACGGACCGGAAGCCGCGCACCAGGCTGGCCGCCTTGCCCGAGTAGCGGAGCTCGTAGAACTCGAGGTCGGTCAGCACCCCGGAGCGCCGCCACAGCCGGGCGTAGAAGAAAACGGTGGCCACGCCGGTCAGGGTGAAGGCCCACCAGACCCAGTTCCCCGCGACGCCGTTGCGCCGGACGATATCGGTCACGAGGTTGGGCGTATCGCTGCTGAAGGTGGTGGCCACCATGGACAGG
>Ga0315281_10013367_pt1 | contig 11109 bp, 10 predicted proteins | sample YL17G07_0_MG_FD_204540 | JGI IMG/M metagenome (GOLD analysis project Ga0315281, IMG submission 204540) | Sediment microbial communities from Yellowstone Lake, YNP, Wyoming, USA - YL17G07_0 | ecosystem: Environmental > Aquatic > Freshwater > Lake > Sediment | place: USA: Wyoming | collected... | reverse complement strand
GCTCACTCCGGGCTTCATTCCCTTCTGCCGAATCGCTGCTATGGTACGATCCAGTAGCGAACATGCCTCGGCATGGACAGTGAGGTACGTTGTTCCGGCTTTTTGAAAATCGTCGAGAAAAAGATCTGGATCTTCTATCATCAAATGCGTATCGAGAGGGAGTTGCGTCAGTCCGTGAACGGTCTTCACGATGGCAGGCCCGAAACTTATGTTCGGCACAAAATGCCCATCCATGATATCAAGATGGATCAGATCAGCTCCCGACTTCTCAACGGCGGAAATCTGATCGCCCAGCTTCGCAAAGTCTGCGGCGAGGATTGAAGGCGCGAGCAATATCGGATTCCGTGTTGCCATAGATCTCAGTGTTCTCTTCTCACTCCCTTATTTTCCGGAGCTTGCGCAATAAACAGGTCGATGGATCTGCCATAACTAACGACCTCATTCATTCGTGGCAATTGATCGATCACCGTGTTCGGAAGCAGATCAGCGTTAATTTGATATGTAATACTGCCCACCTTGAATCCTTTTTGGGTGAGGACCTTCTGTGCTTCGTTCAATGTTTTCCCGACTACGCTCGGGACTACGAGGCTGTCCGTTGTTTGGCCTGCACTTTGAGACACTCTGATGTACGAGCCGCGCTTCACCCTTGCCCCCGCCGTCACATCTTGCGAAATTATGGTTCCTTCGGGAAATTCTTTTGAAATTTCGCGGAGGATCGCCCCGAGTTTCAACCCCGAGCGCTCCAAGGCAAATTTTGTATCCCGAATGGACCGGCCTTTCAATTCCGGAACGATCGCAAGTTGCTCGCCGCCGCTGATCGTCAGATATACACGACGATTGGGCTTTACAATCTGTGACGGAATAGGGTTTTGTGCAACAACGTATCCTTCCGGATAGTCTTTGTCCGGTCGCACTTCTCCTCTTCGCGGTTCGAGTTTCAGCGAGTCTAAAACGCGAATTGCATCAACCTCAGGCATGCCGATGACGTCGGGAACAGAGAGAGTCCCGCCACGGTTCACATACCACGGCAACGCGATTTTATCCAGAATGATGACAAGCACGAAGAACGAGCCAATGGCCCACACAATGATCTTTGCTATTTTCGAACGATAGAAGTCTCGCATCATCTTCTTTTATCCCAAGTATCAACTCAAAATTTTTGAGACATCTCTGATCCACGGTTCACTTGTGCCGCAAGAGGGATTCAATGTATTTTCCCACGATATCAAACTCAAGGTTTACTTTCGATCCTGCACTATACTCCTGAAATATTGTATTCTCAAATGTATAAGGGATAATTGCCACTTCAAAGCGATCGGCGAAAAGACGTGCGACCGTCAAACTGACGCCGTCGACTGCAATCGATCCGACCGGGATTAGATATCTCCGAAAGCGTTTCGGAAATCCTATTGTGTACATCCAACTTGTCTTGAGATCGGTTCGCTTCAGTACCGTCCCTGTCGTATCGACATGTCCAAGCACAAGGTGCCCTCCCAAGCGCTGACGGAGAGTCACGGCGCGCTCCAGGTTCACCCTACTGCCCCTTCGCAGCCCTCCCAAACTCGTCTTGCGAAGGGTCTCCTTTACTGCATCGAGGAAAAACGATCCCTGCGTACGCGAGACGATCGTGAGGCACGTCCCGTTCACTGAAATGCTATTGTCGACACTTAAGCCGGCGAGAACTTTTTTGGCCCCGATCTCTATTCGCATTCCATCGCCCCGAACTCCAATCGCCTTTACTTTTCCGACCTCTTCGACTATTCCAGTGAACATAATTATTGGACTTCGTAATCGTAGATTATCTTTGAAATGCGCGCAATCGCATCAATCCCTTTCTTCGCATCTTTCAGATCCTTCGACAAAACAACAAGAACGTACTTTCTTCCATCCGGCAAATAGATGATACCTGAATCGTGCTGCACACCAGTGATGCTGCCCGTCTTGTGCGCCACTTTGACGTTTTTCGGAAGCAATCCGGGAATCATATCATTGAATTTTTGATGAAGCAAGACATCGAGCATTTCGTCGCACGCCCTTCGGCTCACGATTTTTCTACGGGCAAGTTTTTCATAGACAACCGCTAAGTCTTTCGCGGTAGTAGTATTGTTTTTGCCGGCTTCAAATGCTTTGCTATCTTCAACGCCGCGGAGAATCTGAATATCTTTTAACCCGATCCCACTCATTGTCCGTTGAACATTTCGCGGGTCGACTTTCTGCATAAGAAGATTTGTCGCAAGATTGCTGCTCACCGTGACCATGGCGTAGACGAGAGTACGAATCGATTCCTTCTTACCCAGAAGCGCGTACAAACTGTCGTCACTGTCACTCGAAATATCCAACGAATAGGGGCTGCCGTCGATTAAGCTAGAAAAATTATTGACAATTTGTATAGAGTCTTCAAGGGAAAATTTCTTGTGCCTCGCTTGATTGAACACTTCAATCATGACGGGCGTTTTCATCGTGCTTGCGGCATGAAAGCTTTCCGTCGCATTCCGGTAAATCGTCTTTCCGGTTTGCAGATCCTTGAATGCGATCCCGAATTTCCCGTTGGCAGCGGTCACGATAGAATCGATCTGTGTCTCAACTTCCTTAAGATTCATACCAGTTGTTTTTGGAGAAGAGGATGCAAGGGCGACAGAGCACAAGAGAAGCGAGATGACCTTCACACTAATTCCCCTTTCGATAAGCAATGTATCCTTCCATGTAGTGATCACCTCCGACGCGTTTTTCAGTTTTCCGGACAATGCGGAAAGAATTCTTGACGTCATCAAATAGTGGGATGCCATCGTTGAATTTCTTCGGTGATGTGAAGAGATATATTTTCTGTACAGCTCTTTTTTGCAGAAATTGGCGGTACATTATCTGTCCACCTTCTACCAGGAGTGAAGCAATCCCCCTCTTGGCCAGCTCGTTGAGGATTATATCAACAGGGATAATTCCGTTATTCTCTCCGTTCACGACAATCACTCGAACTCCCCTGAGTCTAAGCTCCTTGATCCTCTTCGCATTTGACTTTCCCGTGAAAACAATCGTCTGCCGACGACATTTGTCATTGAAAAGGTGCGCCGATAACGGTGTGCGAAGTCTCCCGTCGACGAGCACCCGAACGGGATTTCGGCCTATAATGTGGCGGACAGTCAATCGCGGATTGTCTGCGATGGCCGTACCTGCACCCACAAGCACTGCATCGTATTCACGACGAAGACGGTGAACAAGGGCGCGCGATTTATTTGATGATATCCATCGTGACGATCCGTCTTTCCGCGCAATGAATCCGTTGTTTGTTTGCGCCGCTTTTATCGCTACAAAGGGCTTACCAGCACTTATGTAGTGTGAAAACTTCTCGTTAAGAAGCTCAGCCTCCGATCGCAATAATCCCGTAACCACAGACACGCCAGCCCGTCGGAGGGCTCGAAATCCTTTTCCTGCAACACGCGGATTAGGATCTTGAATCCCGGCGACAACTTTTCTGATCCCGTGCCGGACAATAGCATCTACACATGGGGGCGTTTTGCCATGGTGAACGCAGGGTTCGAGGTTTACGTACAACGTTGCACCCTGAATACTCGAGTGCCGTCGGAGCGCATCGTGGATTGCATTTATCTCGGCGTGCGGTCCACCATATTTTTCATGGAAGCCTTTCCCGAGAACCTTACCATGCAGAACGATAAGTGCGCCAACGAGCGGATTAGGGCTGACCGCCCCCACTCCCATTAGAGCGAGCGCAAAACACCTGCGCATTCGTTCTTCATCTTCACCATGGCTCATACTAAACATCATTGTAAAACAAAATGGACATCACAGACAAATTCGGCAGCCGTCTATGATGTCTCAATAACAATTTGGGCGCTCATCACTTGAAGTAGATTTCTTTTCCCTTGGCAGCAGATTTGTAGATGGCGTCGACAATTCTCATGCGCTGCACGGCTTCGTCAGCGGTGGAAATAATGGGATGGATACCGCGGACGGCGCCAATAAAATGCTTTAGCTCATTTTCATACGATTTCCGAAACAGATTTTGCGTGTCGTCGACTTTGCCCGGAGTGACATTAACGATACTTCCATGCATTTCACGGTGGATCTTCAACGGATTTAACTTCGCGCTTCCCTTTTCGCCGTAAATATTGCAGTAAAACAACTCATGCTCTATGTAGAAGCTCCAGCTTACTTCAATCGTAATCGTGGCGCCGTTTTTCATGAAAAGAAACACCGCAGCGGAGTCTTCCACACCGGGCGTTGTGTGCGAATAATTGGCGGCATTGACGCGCTGAACATCGGGGTAGCCCGTCATCCAGAGAGCGAGGTCGAGCATCACGATACCTAGGTCGAGAAAAACCCCGCCGCCGGATTTATCCTTATGTCCCATCCACGTGCTCTGATCGGTGAGTTTCTTGAGCCAGCCCCCTTTGACGTAAAATATCTTTCCAAGTTCGTTGTTTTCGATAAAGCTTCGGAGAATCATCGTGTCCGGGCGAAAACGGTTGTTCATACCGACCATTACCTTTTTTTTCGATTTCTTTGCTGCGTCGGCAATTGCGACAGCTTCAGTGTACTGTCGGGCGATGGGCTTTTCGATGAAGATATCTTTATGAGCTTCGAGACAAGCCAGGGCTACTTCTTCGTGTGCGTTCGTCGTCGTACAAATGTCGACAGCATCGATTTCTTCCGACGACAGCATCTCTTGGACGTCCGTGTAGAAACGCTTTATGCCGTATTTGTCGGCAAGAGCTTTCGCGCGTGATTTGTCCTTGTCGCAAACGCAAGTGATTGCTGCGTCTGGCACTTTGGTGAGAATAGGAAGGTGAAAAACCTGTGCAATCCAGCCTAATCCAACAATACCGATTTTTGCTTTTTCCATTGTTGGTGAGAAGTTAATCGTAACCGCGTTTATTGTGCTTTTCGCTCAACCGATCGTATGTTCGGAGGATTCGCCTCGCAGAATTCCCGCACTACTTCTGCGATTCCTGCGGCGTCAAGCTTTACAATTTTGTGAAGTTCGGCGGGAGATCCGTGCTCGATGAACTCATCCGGTACACCGTGAACGCGCACTTTGACGTCGCCGTGTTTCAATTCGGTTAACGTTTCAAGAATGCCGGCGCCGAATCCTCCGAGAACGCTATTTTCTTCGACTGTGACGAATCGATCAAATCTCGCGAGTAGGTGCTCGAGCAGGTTCTTATCAATCGGCTTCACGAAACGCATGTTGACGACTTCTGCAAGTATCCCCTCCTTCGCCAATATGTCCGCCGCTTCGAGGGAATTGAACACCATCGTTCCGACACTCAGAATTGCGATATCGTTTCCAGTACGAAGAATTTCTCCCTTGCCGATCTCAATTTTTTCAAATCCCTTCTTCAATGGGACGCCAAAAGCTGTGCCGCGTGGATAGCGTAATGCGACAGGTCCGGCATGGTGCTCCACTGCCGTGTAAAGCATGTCGCGCAATTCACTTTCGTCCTTAGGAGCCATGACGACCATCCCAGGTATGCAACGGAGGTACGACAAATCGAATGTCCCGTGGTGTGTCGGCCCGTCCGCACCCACAAGGCCCCCTCTGTCAAGCACAAAGACGACCTGCAAATTCTGCAACGCGACATCGTGAATTATTTGATCGTATGCCCGCTGCAAGAATGTCGAGTAGATCGCCGTTACGGGAATATAGCCTTCAGTGGCGAGACCTGCGGCAAACGTTACGGCATGCTGTTCCGCAATACCCACATCAAAAAAGCGTTCGGGCATCGCTTTCTGCAACGCGGTAAGTCCTGTCCCGTCAGGCATTGCAGCAGTGATGCCGACGACCTTTTGATTTTGCTTGCATATTTCGACCAGGGCATCGCCGAAAATTGTGGTAAACGCCGGGGGGGCGTTCGGGTTCTTAGGGGAAATTCCCGTTACCTTGTCGAAAGGTGTTACGCCGTGGAGCCGGGTCGCTTCCCTTTCTGCCGGTGCATACCCCTTTCCTTTTTCGGTGATCGCATGAATGAGGATTGGTCCTTTGAGATCTTTCACGTGACGAAAGATTTCCACAAGTTTCACGACGTTATGTCCGTTGAACGGTCCAAAATAGCGAAAGCCCAAAGCCTCGAATAACATCCCCGGAGTAATAACCGCCTTCAATCCTTTTTCAACATTTTGCGCAACCGAACGCAGGCGATCGCCGAATGAATCCAACTTGCCCGTCAAATCCCAGACATTCGCTTTGAACTTGTTGTAGCTGGGATGGGTTAGCACTTCGGCGAAGTAACTGTGGAATGACCAAAGGTTTGGCGCCACTGAGGAGAGGGATACCATGCGGTTATCGTTCAAAACTACGATCATATCTTTTTTCAGGAGTCCCGCATTGTTCATCGCCTCATAGGCCATGCCTCCGGTGAGCGATCCATCGCCGACAACCGCAACCACTTTGAATTTATCGTGGTTGAAGTCGCGTGCGGTCGCGATTCCAAGCGCGGCAGAAATCGCTGTGCTCGCATGCCCGGCGCCGAAGGTGTCAAATTCGCTTTCACTTCGTTTCAAAAAACCGCTGATGCCATTGAGCTGGCGTATGGTGTGAAATCGGCTCTTGCGTCCGGTGAGTATTTTGTGAGGATACGCTTGATGTCCGACATCCCATACAAGTTTGTCCTGAGGCGTATTAAAGACATAGTGAAGCGCTACTGCAAGCTCTATCGCTCCGAGACCGGCACCGAGATGCCCCCCTGTTTTTGAGATCGAGTCGACGAGGAATTCGCGTATCTCCTTGGAGAGAATGCGAAGGTCCATCACTTCTAATTTTCGTAAATCGTACGGAGTATCTATCTTTTGAAAAAATTTTGTGGATGGTTCGGGCATTACTTTCTCCGTCATTCAAAATCCGCCAATTCAATTTTACCGCTCAAGTCTTTGCTGAGCTTCTTGATCTTTAATTCTGCCTTCGAGAGGGTCTCCATGCATTCTTTAGACAGCTCAATTCCCTCTTCGTACAGTTCGATGGCATTTTCGAGCGGCACTTCTCCCTGTTCGAGCGAATCGACAATTTTCTCCAATCGTGTTAGAGACTGCTCAAATGTTCTTTTTGAAGATTCTTTTTTGGAAGAGCCCATTTTCTCACGCTATGTTTTCTTTACCGATTCTACGACTGATTCTGCTTCGCCATCCCGAAATTTCACCGTGACACGCTCTTTCGCCGAAAGCTGAGCCACCGACGGGACGATCTTCTGATTCCGATAGACGATAGTATAGCCGCGTTTAAGAGCCAGTTCCGGATTAAGCGATTGAATGCGCTTTGTGAAAGACTCCGCTCGCTGGCGATCCACAGTCAGACGTTGGCCAACAATTTGGTGCAACCGGCGCTCCACCTCGTCAACCCGTTGACTCCGCTGGCGAAACAGATCTAGCGGCTTGTTGAACGAGTAGCTTCCTACCAGACTCTGGACTTTTTCTTTTCTGGAACGAAGTTTGTTGACGACAGAATTTTGAATAGTATATGAAAGATTTCGTAGAATATCAATGAGATCATTTCTGTCCCTTACGACCAGTTCGGCCGCTGCCGACGGAGTAGGCGCTCGCAAATCCGCGACGAAATCACTGATACTGAAATCAATCTCATGACCCACGGCACTCACTATTGGAATTCTCGAAGAATAGATGGCGCGAGCAACAGTCTCTTCGTTAAACGCCCAAAGATCCTCTAGCGAACCGCCTCCCCTCCCAACAATGATCACGTCGATATCAGAAAATGAATTAAGATCTTGAATCGCCTGTGCAATTTCTTCTGCGGCTCCAATTCCCTGAACTTTCACTGGAGCTATAACGACCTCGAGCGCAGGGAATCGTCGCGCGAGAATATTCAACATGTCTTGGATCGCCGCTCCCGTCGGTGATGTAACGATTCCTATTTTTTGCGGATACTCCGGCAGCGGTTTCTTGTGGGCTTCATCAAACAAGCCTTCTGCGCTGAGTTTTTGCTTGAGACGGTCAAACGCGAGTTGAAGCTCGCCGATTCCTACTGGTTGAATTTGGAGACAGTCAATTTGATAATTTCCACGCGGTTCGTAAACGGTGATGTTACCGCGAACAATTACTTTCATCCCATCATTTGGGCGGAAAAGAAGTTGAGCTACCCGGCTTCGCCACATTACCGCGGACAGCGACGCACCAGCGTCCTTCAAAGTGAAATAGAGGTGGCCGGAAGAATGATTTTTGCAATTTGAAATCTCCCCTTGAACCCACACCTCGCTGAATCCCATCTCGAGAACGCCCTTAATGCGGCGGGTAATCTCAGTTACGGACAATATGTTCTTTTCTTCAGCCATGGATGAATAATATACCGCAAATTGTCTGAATTTCAAAAAATGCAGGGCGAGCAGTAATGTCCCACTTCAACTGAGGCGGCGATTGTCCTCGTTGGAGGGCTCCATCATCTCGTTAAGCACTGCCCCTGACGCTACGCGTCTTCCCCTCTTCATTGAGGAGGGGATTAAGGGGTGGTGGCAAACAATCTCGGTAGTGTCTCGCTTTCTTTGGGACAAAGAGAATGGAATTGGTGACCCATCGAATCCTGATGGACGATGAGCTTATTTATCTTTCTCAGGCATCAGAGAAAGAAGAGAGACGGCATATCTGCTCAACAAGAGACCCTACTCAAAGCTCGGCAAAGAAAACTTTTGCTCTAGTGTACGCCTTTGCGTATATTGACAAACCAAATGGAGAAAACATGAAAGTGGATGTATTGGCGTTCGGCGCCCATCCGGACGACGTGGAAATTACCTGCGCTGGAACGGTTGCAAAACTTGCCCGAAGCGGAAAAACTGTCGGCATTGTCGACTTGACACAGGGAGAACTCGGAACACGCGGAACTAAATCGATTCGCAATAAAGAGGCAGAGGAAGCAGGGAAAATCCTCGGCATTGCGTTTCGTGAGAATCTGAAAATTCCCGACGGAAATATTGAAGTGAACAAGAGAAATGTGACGAGAATTATTGAAACATTACGGACGTACCGACCGGACGTGATCCTTTTTCCCCACTCGCTCGAACGTCATCCTGATCATGAACATGCCTTCCGATTATGCAAAGAAGCATGGTTCTACGCGGGTCTTGAAAAAATTTCAACAAGGATTAACGGACGTAAACAGGAGCCGTTTAGGCCAAAGAAATATTTTCATTTCATGCAGAAGTATGAGTTCACGCCTTCTTTTATCGTCGACGTCTCTGAGGTCTACGAGTTGAAAACAAAGTGTCTGCATGCCTACGAGTCCCAATTTCACAACCCGGGGAGCAAAGAAAGGGAAACCCTCCTTTCTTCAAAACTTTTTCTTGAACACATCAGGGCGCGGGACTTGCATTACGGCAGCCTGATTAATGTTGAGTTCGGCGAGCCGTTCTTTTCTATTGAACCGATAGGATTAGAATCTCTCTTCGATCTGAAATTATGACTGTTGACTTTTACAGATTATTTGCGTACCTATGAAATGGCATCGGAGTGTATATGCCTTCTGATTGTCGACATCTCGATTCACTGCGTTATAACCCACAGACTCTTCCGAACCATGCAGGAAAATCTAGAAATACTGCACTAACGTGCTTGACCCACCATTAATCGCGGTACGGCGTGGTGGGCAACCATTCCACACAGTCCAAAAGATTCAGGGAGGATCATATGGATCGAATAACTGCAACCCTATTGATAATAATTTCTTTGATTATTTCAGGATGTAAAGATCAAGGTACCTCAGCCCCTCCAGGCGGCAGTAAAGCTGATCAATCGACCAATGTCGCCCTTGTCATCGACTTGAGTAAGGCGCTAGATCAAATCACAAAAGTCAGTGCAATTCTCAGTCGTCAGAATTTTGACACGGTACGGGCGGAATTTGCTATTTCCAATGACACGGCACGAGCGCAATTGCAGAATATTGCCATCGGCCGTTGGCATTTAGTGGTCAATGCTTTTGATGCAACAAACATAATACAGTACTCCGGAAATGCAGATATTGACGTTGTGCCCTCAGTTGTCACGTCAGTCTCACTTATTCTGAATCCCGCCACGGGCGCAATCAGTATTACAGCTATCTGGGGGAGTACACTTGCAGGCAACGCCCTGAAGCTCGATGGCCTGGATGATTACGTTGACATTACCAATTCGCCCTCTTTGTCCAATATTGATTCAGCAATCACGATGGAAGTCTGGGTAAAGCCCGTCAATCAGTACTATAACTACATCATCTGTAAAGGGGTGTCGAACGTGAACTATTCAACGGAGCTATTGGACGGCCTTCATCCGGCGTTCTCTCTATATGGACTAGTCATTGACTACACTGGGGCAATCAACTTCTGGTCTCGCCTCAAACTCTCAACAAGCCTCACCGCAGATGCGTGGACCCATTTGGCAATTACATATCAATTAGGAGAGGGAATAAGAATATATAAGAACGGAGCGCTCCTACACAGCACCAACGCGACCGGCATCCTGGATCCCGGACACGAGAACCTTAGAATCGGAGCATTGATAAATTCTACATATCATTTGTACTTTAAGGGAACTCTAGATGAACTTCGCATCTGGAAAATCAGACGCACACAAATGGAAATTTCTACTTCAATGAAAGCAAAGTTGACAGGCGCAGAAAATGGCTTGGTTGGTTATTGGAATTTCGATGAGGCGCCGGTTTCAGGAATCCTGAAAGACTTATCACCTTACCACAATGATGGGACTTTGTACGGGAATCCTTTCTTAATTAGATCGGATGCATATTAATGGAATGCTGAAGGGATTTGACTGACCTGCCTGAATATGAACAAGGCATGCAAATATTTATTGAGTGAAGAAAATACATAAATCCGATCCCCCAAAAGGAATATGAGTCATCTCGTGACGAAGATCGAGCCTTCGGCGGCTTATTCCTATGTACACACATAGCCTGTCTTGCATTTCTCAACAGTGGGATTGAGAATACCGAATTTGAAAAGGATTCAGGAATTTTCTCGGCGGCACGGTTGTTGTATGAGGTATCACCCATGAGATTCTTTTCCCAACATACGATCATTGCAGGCCGGATTCTCGCAGTTCTATTCGTCCTGGCAAACTCCGGCTTCACAACGGTCTTGCGTCAATGCACGATGAAAAGTGATG
>Ga0315281_10013366_pt1 | contig 11110 bp, 8 predicted proteins | sample YL17G07_0_MG_FD_204540 | JGI IMG/M metagenome (GOLD analysis project Ga0315281, IMG submission 204540) | Sediment microbial communities from Yellowstone Lake, YNP, Wyoming, USA - YL17G07_0 | ecosystem: Environmental > Aquatic > Freshwater > Lake > Sediment | place: USA: Wyoming | collected... | reverse complement strand
GTATGGCGATGCTGAACCTCTCGCTTCTGGGGTACTTTCCAATCGTCACCTGAAGGGTCTTTTTCTCTCCTTTCCTCACAAGGGTGATGGAGACCTTCGTACCCGGTTTGGTCTTGGCGACCGCCTCCTGGAGATTGGATGCTTCACCGATGTCTTTTCCGTCGAATTGAACGATCACATCATCTTCCTTGATCCCGGCTGAGTCTGCAGGGCTGTCATCGACAACGTTGCTGACGAGCGCCCCTTCGGTCGTCTTCAGATCCATCGATCGTTTGAGATGAGTCGTGATGTCCTGAATGGAGACGCCAAGCCATCCTTTCTGAGAACCGATCTCTTTTTCTTTGATCACTGAGTACGCGCGACCACCAGGTTGCGCAGCTCCGACACTGATCATCAGCGCAAACAGCGCAGCAGTAGCAAGAAGCTTTCTCATAGTCTTACCTCCTGAAAATCTCTGAGCGGTTGAGTCGGACGGACCAAATCTCGTTCTCGTGTCCTTTCATTCTTAGACGACCCCTGCATTGAAATGTTCCAACGGGAGCATAGAGCGGATCGGGCGGATCGAGAGCACCGCCGTGAAAAGGAGAGCTCTACCCACTGTCCACAAAAAGATCCAGCCCGCTTGCGCAGATTGGATTCTCTGGAGAACCGATTTTGACGGCGCCTATGTCAACAGGATCAACCGTTTCGTCTCGACAGATGCATTCGCCTGGATGCGGTAGAGGTACACCCCGCTTGCCAGGCCAGAAGGCACCCACTGTTTACGATACGTGCCAGGAGAGAGATTCTTGTCGACCTGCTTATGGAGTCAGAACCCGCGACAGCTCAGCGCGGCACAATCGAACAGAGAGGAGTCACGGTGAGAGTAGGAAGGAGGGAGAACGACGATGAGGAAGAGAGAATCTACCTGAGCTTTCCGCTTAGGATTTCCGCAGATGAACAATTGCCGCGCGACGCTTCATTTCTTCCTCCCGGTTTGCTTCGCCGTTTCTTGATTCCAGCCCGGAGGCATCTTGTATCCAATTCGTTGATTGCCCAAGTGCAGAATGATGGAGTCCTCACCGATGGGCACGACACTAGCATTCTGCAATTCCGGATCAGTCGCGAGCGTGTCAAGATAGAGTGTCAGGCGCATCCCTCCTTTTGCCCGTTGAAACAGCGTCTGGACGGTATTCAATTTTTGACCCTCTGCCTGGCGGGACACGGGGAGATCGGAAAGGCGTCTTTGAGTAAGGATGAGGCCTGCAGGCTCTTTTGCCCCCGCACGGTCTTGTTGTTGCTGAGCTGTTGGAGCCCTTGCCTCCATTTTGTTCGCACGCAACTGTTCGGTCTTCTTCCCGGTAGGAGGTGCGAACAACTGAGGCGCTGCTCGTTCTTCGGCTCCTCGCGGAAGAACGGTCCCCTCGACCCATGTCGCGGTTTCCCCCCGACCCCCTTTGCCAGGCTCTTCGGACGCCTTCCCCGCCTGAGCTGCTGCGAGCTGGAGGGGAGCTACTGTCACAATACTCTTCTCCTTCTCTCGCTGACGTGCCGAGGCGGCATCAGCCGCACTCGGCGCACTTTTTGCCTTGTCTTTCTCACCGAGTTTCGACCGATCCGCCAGCGCCTCGAGTTTGCCCGCTTCCTGCTCTTTCTGCACAACCGAGGGAGCCTGTTCCTTCTCGCCCACAATAAACCAATGATTGTAGATGCCGATGCTGACAAGAACCACAATCGCTGCCGCCACACCAGCAACTTGATACCAGGCGACTTTGAACGTCCTCCGAGGGGCAACCCGCTCCTTCAGTCTCATCTTCAGCTCCTCTCTCTCCGCACGCTTGATCCCGGCAGCCAGCAACTGCTCAGCCCGCACTGCACGCCGGCACTTCTCGCACGTGCTCAGATGCACCTCAAGTGCTGGCCGCTCCGCCGCCTCCACGCGATCCAGAACGAATCGCGTCAGCAGATCCTCGTTTTCAGTCCAATGTGAGTTTCGTTCAGGCATAACAAGATCAGGTTGAAGTTACACGTTCGAAGTCTAAAGTTTCAAGTTCTAGGTTTCAGACTCCATCAGTTCTTTCAGCACCGTTTCCAGAGCTTTCTTGCACTGATATTTCTTTGCCTTGGCGCTGTCCGAGTTCGCGAAGCCCATCTGAACCGCGATCTCCTCCATCGAGAGCTCTTCCCAATAGAACAGCTTCAAAAGTTGCTTACACCGCTCCCCAATTCTCTCCAGCGCCGTGCGCACGAGTTCCGCTTCCTCGCACTCCATCAGATCTTCAAGCGGCGAAAGGGCCCCATCCGAGTGGCGCTCAGGATCAAGCTCGGTAGGGGTTTCCATTCTTTTCCGTGCGAGTCGGCGTGACCATATATTCTTGACAATCCCGTAGATGAACGTGCTCAACTTTGCCGTGTACTCGAATTGTCCGGACCGGACCCGCTCCCACAACACCACCAGCGATTCCTGCAGCATATCTTCGCCATCATCCTCGGTCCCACTGTTGCGAGTCACGTATGCGAAGACGGGGCGCCGATTCGATTCATACAACAGAAAATTGCTAAGAACCAAGCCATTATCCAAACAACTCAACGAGGGCTGCCATGTTCAAATTTCATAGGATTTTTGCCACTCTGCTGACGGTTTTGGGGGTCGGCACAGGCATTTTCGCGCAGGAGAACCTGCAGGCGACTGCCGGCGATCGAGCTGCCGTCGACCTTACCATCTACAATCAAAACCTCTCCCTCATCAGGGAGGAGCGGATCATCAACCTCGCGAAAGGCATGAGTCGTGTCGCCCTGCCCGATATCCCGGCCACGATCGATGGAACTTCGCTGCATTTCGTGAGCCTCACGGATCCCTCCGCAGTCCGAATCCTCGAGCAGAATTATGAGTACGACCTCGTCCATCCGGCGAAGCTGCTCGAGAAATACATCGGGAAGGAAGTTGAATTCGTCCGTGTCGATCCGGAAACGGAGAGGCAGTACACCGTCCGCGGAAAGCTCCTCGCGACCGGCTATCAAGTCCAACCGCAATCCGGTTTCTCAGTCCCCAATTACTATTCCACCGGAGGTATGATTGCAGAGATCAACCCGGCTGGAGAGCTCCTCCTCCCAGGTCTCCCCGAGGGCCTCATCCTGCGCCCGCAGCTTGAGTGGCTTGTCAGCAACTCGCGGGAGGGCCGGCAGAAGGCGGAGATCGGCTACCTCGCCCGGCAGCTCTCGTGGAATTGCGACTACGTTGCGCTGCTAAGCAAGGACGATTCGAAGATCGATGTCACGGGCTGGGTCACGGTCACGAACAATTCCGGCACAAGCTTCAAGAATGCGGGACTCAAGTTGGTGGCAGGGGATGTGAACATTGTGAAGAAAGCTCTTGAGTATGAGGCACGGGCGGCGAAGGGTTTGGCTGTTGCAGACGTTTCTGCTCCCCAATTCAAACAGACGGACCTCTTCGAATACAAGCTCTATTCGCTCCAGCGCCAGACGGATCTGAACAACAATGAGACCAAGCAGATCGAGCTGACCTCCGCGAACGGCGTATCGGCGAGGAAAGTCTTTATTTACGACGGCCTCGCGGATCAGTGGCGGGCATGGTACCGGAACTACTCCTACCGTTCACAGGGGAGCTTCGGCCAGCAGTCGAACACGAAGGTGGGCGTGTACGTGACGTTCAAGAACGACGAGCGATCCGGCCTCGGCATGCCGCTCCCGAAGGGTAAAGTCCGGGTCTACAAGCGGAATGAAGAGGGAAGGGAACAATTCATCGGGGAGGATCAGATCGACCACACTCCCAAAGACGAGGAGGTAAAGCTCTATCTCGGCAACGCGTTCGACGTCGTCGGCGAGCGAGCACAGAAAGACTTCAAGACCTACGCCTCAGGTCATATCATAGAAGAGACCATCGAGATCAAGGTCCGCAACCACAAGGAAAAGGCGGTGGAGGTTCAGGTCTACGAGCACCCGTGGCGGTGGAGCCAGTGGGAGCTTGTCAAAAGCAATGCAGACTGGACGAAAGTCGACCAAACGACGCTCAGGTTTCCCGTGAAGATTGCCAGAGGCGGAGAGGCGGTCGTGAACTATACGATTCGGTATTCGTGGTAAGGCAGGTGCCATGGCACCTCCAACAAGGCTGAAAGGAGGGTGAAACTATGAAACCAATGATCGCTCTAGCACTTGCGCTCGCCGCCGCGGTAACAGTTGCCTCAGCGGGAGACCCTTACAAAGGCATCACGATCGACGGGCGGCTCAGCTATCCATGCATTTCGTTCAATGGCGGGAGGGTCTATCTGCAGGTGGCCATCACAGCTCCGGGGATCGAGTCACTGCACCGGTGGCCGATGAACCTCTCGGTTGTCCTCGACCGCAGCGGCTCGATGGCCGATGAGGCGAAGATCGAGTACGCGAAGAAGACACTCTACGCGCTGATCGGTCAACTTCGCGACGACGGTATCCTCTCCATCGTCATCTATGATAACGTCATTCAGGTTTTGCGGCCGGCACAACGAGTCTGCGACAAGCGGGAATTGAAGCGTCTCGTCGAGCAGGTCTACCCCAGGGGAACCACCAACCTGGGCGGCGGAATGATGGAGGGTCTCCGGCAGGTTGAACGCAACCTCGACAAAGAGTATGTGAATCGGGTGGTTTTGCTCTCCGATGGGCTGGCCAATCAGGGGATCACGGATCCAGGTGAGTTGCAGAGGATCGCTCGGCGGTATCGGGCGAGATCCATCTCCTTGACGACGATGGGTGTCGGGCTCGACTACAATGAAAACCTGATGGTGGGTCTCGCTGCGAGCGGTGGCGGGAACTACTACTTCATTGAGAGTCCGCACAGTCTGGCGTCGATCTTCCGGAAGGAGTTCAATCTCCTTTCCTGCGTTGCTGCTCAAAACGCGTCCGTCGAAATGAGCCTTGGAAGGGGCGTGCGACTCCTTGATGTTATCGGATGCGAGTATCGAGAAGAGGGGGATCGATACGTCGTTCCGCTCGGCGACCTGTACTCGAACGACCGGCGCGAGCTTACGGTCGAGTTGGGAGTGCCTGAAGGAACCGGTTCTCTGACCGTCGCACGGGGCGTCCTGCACTACGAGGGCAAGCTCGGGTGGCTCGAGCGGTGGCCCTCCTTTGCGGCAACCGTTCGTTATACAGACGACCTCGTGGAAATCGACAAGAACCGGGACCTTGAGACCCAGGCGAAAGCGGACGTTGCGGTTTCAACCCGTAAGGTCGAGCACGCGATGAAGGCACTGGATGAAGGTCGACACGAGGAGGCAGCGGATGAGACTGCAGTCGTATCAGAACATCCTGAGGGACAGCTCCGACTCACGCAAGGCAAAGAAGTCGATCCAATACGACAACTACCAGACGCAGAAACGGCGTCAGTGACGCTCGCTCTCCTTGCGCCAAACGAATGAGGTGAGGTTGAAAGACGGTCAGAAATGACCTCATCCCCACCAAAAGGCTCGGCGGGCAACTACGAAGCTTGACATGATCTTTCTTGCGGCCCCCCACCAGCATGAGGCGCTCGGGCAGGCTATTGCTTATGCCAGGACGAATCACGTGTGCCGCCGTGGACCGCAGCGCGGCAGGCAAAGATGAACAATAGCAGCGGAGTCATTGATGAAGGGAATTGCAGTTCTCCCGCAGGGGCGAGATAACACTCGCCCTTTTTTTGTTGCCGGTGAGGTGATCCCTTCCGGGATGTGGTTCGTGTGATCGCGGCCGGCTATAGATGAAGACCGAGCTCGGCAGGAATGGTTGCAGCAAAGAGGCGAAAATTGTCGATCTTTGCAAGTCTCGTAGTCGCTTGTAAGACCCTATCACGCACAACCTTCCGACGCCTGTCGCGGTCTATTGGGTGAAGTCCTTGTTTGCTATATTCCAATCGCTGACCTCTTACATAACCCTCGGAGTACACCAATGAAGCCCTTGCAAGTTCGTCAAATCCTGACGCTTCTCTTCCTCATTCTGCCCTCTTGCGTCGTGTTCCCCTTGCAGCAGGATGAGAGGGCAGCACGTGTTGAAAATGGACTCCTTCCTCCTGTACTGATCAAGGGGGAGGGGGGATGGAACATTGAAGAGAGGATGAAGTTCTACAACATTCCGGGCGTGAGCATCGCCGTCATTCAGGACTTCAAGATCGCCTGGGTGAGGGGGTATGGGGTAATGGACAACGAGACAAAGGAACCGTTAACGGAGAAGACGCTTTTCGTCGCAGGCTCGGTGAGCAAACCGGTCGCGGCGATGGGTGCGTTGCGGCTGGTGGATGAAGGGAAACTTGCACTCGACGGGAACATCAACGAGAAGCTGGTTTCGTGGAAGGTGCCGGAGAATGAATTCACCAGGACGGAAAAAGTGACGCTGCGCCGGATACTGAGCCACAGCGCGGGGGTCACGGTCCACGGGTTCCACGGCTATGCCGCCGATGAACCTGTGCCGACCCTGATTCAGATTCTCGACGGGGAACCGCCCGCCAATTCTCCTCCCATCCGCGTCGATCTGGTACCGGGAACGCAATGGCGCTATTCCGGCGGCGGTTTAACGATCATGCAGCAGGCGATGATCGACATCGAGGGAAAGCCCTTTCCTGAAATCATGCGCGAAAAGGTCCTCGAGCCTCTCGGTATGGCCTCCAGCTCGTACGAACAGACGATGAGCCCGGAGCGTCTCAAGTACGCGGCCTCGGGACATTACGGAGACGGTCGAGTAGTTGAAGGGAAGCGCTTCATCTATCCTGAGATGGCTGCAGCGGGATTATGGACCACCCCCACCGATCTGGCAAGGTTCGCTATCGAAGTGCAGCTCTCTCTCAAGGGTCGGTCGAACAAGGTTCTCCCGCAAAAGACCGCCCGATTGATGGCAACAAAGCAGATCTCGGTCAATAACTCCCAGGATATGGCTTTCGGTTTCTTTCTTGAAGAAAACGACAAGTATTTCAGTCATGGCGGGGAAGACATCGGATTTATCTGCGGTCTGATGGCCCACAGAGAAGATGGCTATGGGGCGGTGGTGATGACGAATTCCGACGGGCGATCAGGCGAGCTGATCGGGGAAATCCTGCGAAGTATTGCGAAGGAGTACGAGTGGCGTGGTCAACTGCCGACGCCGGTCGAAGTCGTCACTCTCAGCCGGGAGAAGATGGAGCCGCTCGCCGGACGTTACCGGCTCAGCTCCGACCGCGTGCTGAGCGTGAAGAGCGAAGGAGGGAAATTGGTGGGAGAAGAGCCTCAAGAGCCGCAGTTTGAGCTTCTGCCGATTTCCGAGAAGGAGTTCGTTCGAAGGGATCGAAACGTGCGGTACGTGTTCAGCGCGCCGGACGAGGTGATGCTTCGCTCTTCCGCGAGAGAAGAAAAGGGAGAGCGCATGAGCCCGGATGTGAAGGTACCGTACGAGTATCTGATGGGCGGGAGGTTCGACTTGGCAGCAGAGGGATATCGAGAGATATTGAAGAAAGACCCGAAGGATCCTGCAGTAGATGAGAACCGACTCAATCACCTAGGCTATACGCTCATGGGAGAGCGCAGATATGCCACGGCCATCGTAGTTTTCAAGGTTAATGTCGAGTTTTACCCTGGCTCCTGGAATGTGTATGACAGCCTCGGCGAAGCCTACATGAACGCCAGCGACAAGGATCTCGCGATTCAGAACTACAAGAAGTCGCTCGAGCTCAACCCGAACAGCGCAAACGGCCGGAAGATGCTGGAGAAGTTGCAGGGGAAGTAAAACCAGGTGGATTCCCGAAATCCTGCCGTGTCGTTCGAGGGAGTTTCCGGGAATCTCAAACATCCAGGCCACCAACATTTGCCGTAATGCAAAACAATTACTAGATTTGACCGAACGTCTCAGCGCTCCCCGCATAAAGCAATGGCCCTCAACATCGCCCAATACCTGACCTCGCATTCTCTCGATAAGAACCTCGAGCTCTTTCCGACCGCAGCAAGCGGGAAAGCAACCGAAGTGGACACGGCAACGATAAACGGCCAAAAGGTTGCTAGGTATATCAGCGAGTTTTGGACTTCAAAACAGAGACAGGCTTCCTCCATTCAAGAGGTTTCCTACAGAGCTTGTTTCAAGCCACAACTTCCGCACTTCTTTATTGAGCTACTCACCAACGAGAATGATATTGTCTACGATCCATTCAGCGGAAGAGGAACCACAGTTATTGAGGCGGGCCTGATGGGACGCAATGTCATTTCCAACGACATCAATCCTCTCAGCCAGATTCTGACGGAACCAAGATTCTTTGTTCCGACTCTCCCAGAGCTCGAGAAGAGGCTGGCGGAGATCCGCGTTCGAGAAAAAGCAAAGGCGGACATTGACCTCTCGATGTTCTACCACACAACCACGGAGGCAGAGATCGTATCGCTCCGGAAGTATCTGAAAGAGCGAAGAGACTCCGGTGAGGAAGACGCTCTCGACAAGTGGATCAGGATGGTGGCGACCAACCGGCTCACAGGGCATTCAAAAGGCTTCTTTTCCGTTTATACACTGCCACCGAATCAGGCCGTCAGCCCACAAAGCCAAGTTGAAATCAACAAGAAACTGCGGCAGAAGCCAGAGTACCGAGATACGAGGAGGTTGATACTGGGGAAAACCAGAGACTTATTGAGAAATCTCGCGGCGAAGCAAGTGAGCAATCTGAAGCGCGCCGGCCAAAAAGCAATGTTTCTGACGTGCGACTCGAGACAAACAAAGAACATCCGATCCAAATCCGTGAACCTCACAGTCACCTCTCCCCCATTTCTTGATATTGTGGATTACCATCAGGACAATTGGCTCCGATGCTGGTTTAACTCGATAGATGATGAGGAAGTGTCGAAGAAGATCACGATGTCGAAGACACTCGAAGGTTGGTCAGGCATAATGCTAGACGTCTTCCGAGAGCTCTTTCGAATCACGAGAGCCGGGGGTTGGGTTGCGTTTGAGGTGGGCGAGCTCCGTAACGGCAAGATCAAGTTGGATGAATACGTGGTCCCTCTGGGTCTAGAGGCAGGATTTGGCTGCGAAGGAATCGTGATCAATTCCCAGCAGTTCACGAAAACTTCGAACATCTGGGGCATCAAGAACAACCAGCGGGGGACAAACACGAATCGCATAGTTCTGTTCCATAAGAGCTAGGCCTAGCCCAGCACCGTAAGGGATACCCAATACCAGACCGGCCACGCCGCACGGGCATTCTCAAGTGGGATATCGGAGAGATCGCGCGTGCACTTAGGATTTCCGAAGGAGACGTTAAAGAGTATTTTACTGACGGCCGCCGTGTCTCATTTCTACTTGAAAGAAGAATTTGCGCGGAGATCATGCACGGGAAATTGGCTCCAAGTGAAGGAGCGGGCTTCGATCTGATCGACAGCCACGGTGAGAAATGGGAGCTGATGTTACGCAGAGCACCTATTTGTAACACCCTTTCAGGGACAGGTATTTGCGCGAGGCGACGCTGAAAGCGTCACATAGTTTGGGTCGGGGTAACACCCCGACCTTGAAACAAACAGACACATTCGAACCCTGAAGGGGTTCCATATTCCTCTTTGCGTAACATCAGATGGGAGGTTTGCAGCATCAGCAAAGACGGCGTGTATTTTTCTCCCAGCCACATGGTTGGTTCGGGAAAGCAGTTTGAAGAGGAAGGTTTCCTGGCAAAGCTCTCGGAAATAGAATCGTTTCCTGAGATTCCGTTCTGGATAGTCACAGCGAACGATGTCATGAATTGGTGGCGGTCAGGGGAACTTGGAGTTAACAGCAAAATCAGTCGGGAGAGAGCATTGAGGCTCTTGTCCAAATGAGTAACCTTTCGCCTACGGGAAACCACTTAGCCGATGGCACGCACACCATTCGAGACTATCCCAAGGTGGAATTGACACAGCAGATGATATTCGCTGCGAAAGCGATGGTAGACAGAGTTAGAGTGAAAAGGACGGTGGCTTCGAAGATCGACACATTGGCTGGGATACTTGGCGAGTTTGCATTTGCGCAGTATTTCTTTGGCGACTGGACGAAAAACAGAGTTGGCTCCAATAAGGGTCATACAGATTTCACCAATATTGATATCAAAACTTCTGCCTTCCCTCTCCGTGAGAATCTGAATCTACTGGTGAGAGAAGATTACGCGCAAAAGCGGAAGCCTGCTTTCTACATCCAGGTGATCATAGATGTTCAGTCACCCCATGCCGACGATATTAAGCCAGGTACCGTTGCCTACATCTGCGGGTTCGCAACAGCCAAGGAGGTAGATGAGGCTCCCAAGAAGGACTTTGGCTCGAAATTCGGAAGGCGAGCTGGCTACCGGTGCCACTACGTTCCGTTGCCGCTGTTGCATGCTATGGATGAGTTTGAACAAACCTATACGGACTTCGTGAAAGGCAAAAATGCGGCCGGCGGTAATTGAATCGCAAAGCGGGAGGTGAGATAACACCAATCGCTGAACAGCCTCGGTTACACGTTCATGGGAGAGCGGAAGTACGCGGCGGCCACAGTGGTGTTCAAGATAAGTGTCGAATTCTACCCGCTGTCCTGGAACGTATACGACAGCCTCGGCGAAGCTTACATGAACGCCGGCGACAAAGATCTCGCCGTTCAGAACTACAAGAAATCGCTCGAGCTCAACCCGCAGAACGCCAACGGCCGGAAGATGCTGGAGAAGCTGCAGGGGAAGTAGTGCCGGGTAGATTCCCAAAATCTTCTCGCGACACTCGAGGGAGATCTTGGGAATCTCTGCTTGGCGTTACCTCCTTCCCTCATTCATCACGCCCTCAATGAACTTCTCCATCCTTTCGTAGTGCGACCCCTTCCAATAGACCCGGTCGCAGGTCGGGCAGAGCTGAAACTCGTTGAAGAGCTCTCTGACCTTTTCGGGGAGGCGATGAAGAACAGCCTCCTTGCTCACAGGCTCCAGGAGGCTGTTGCAGATGAGACAGCGAATGAAAGGATGAATGGATTCGAAGAGATCAAACCTCCGCATGACTTCCAACAGTTGCTCACGCGGATCCTTCCCCCTCACACAATAACCCCGCGTTACAGCCGGATCTTCCAATAATTCCCGATCCTTCGTCAGGAGCACTCTCCTCTCGTTGGTGGAGATCGTCAGGAGCTCGGCGTCGTCGTAGTCGTTCCGGTAGAGCGTATTGAAGCCGAG
>Ga0315281_10013365_pt1 | contig 11110 bp, 15 predicted proteins | sample YL17G07_0_MG_FD_204540 | JGI IMG/M metagenome (GOLD analysis project Ga0315281, IMG submission 204540) | Sediment microbial communities from Yellowstone Lake, YNP, Wyoming, USA - YL17G07_0 | ecosystem: Environmental > Aquatic > Freshwater > Lake > Sediment | place: USA: Wyoming | collected... | reverse complement strand
TCGCTCGTGGAGGACCTCAATGTCGGGATTTACCGCAGTACGGGTGATCCCCGCGGCAAGTTTGTCTGGGGAAATACGGCACTTCTGGATATCCTTGGATACCATTCCATCTCCGATCTACGGGAAATCCCGGTCATAGACCTATTCGACCAGCCTGATGGGCGGCAGGAGCTGCTCGACGAGCTGCGGAAGAACCGGTTTGTGAAAAACCGGATGCTCCACCTCAAAAAACCTGACGGTACACCGGTCTGCGTGAGTGTCACGGCACTGGCGGAATTCGATGAGAACAGGAATGTCGTCTTCATCAACGGCATAGTACAGGATATCTCCCCGTTTGCCGAGGTTCTCGGAGCACAATCCGGACCTTCACGATAAACGGATCATCCCCTTGTTTGGAACATTATCCGGGAGGAGACCGATCCGGGCAATGATCAGGAAAAACTGTACAGCATTACCCCCGATGGCGAGCTGGCATTATTCGTGTATTCAGCCCGTATGAAAAAAAGGGGTGTCGCCAGCACACCCGACCTCTCATGATACTCTGAATGGAGAGAACCGGGCAAGACCGGAAGGGACGTGGACAGTGAAAATATAGTTAATAGACCGTGCGACAACGAACGGTCTCACAAATACGAGCGGTTACTCCCCCTTCAGCGTTCGCTCGTCTTCTGCAATCCATTTCTCCAGTTTCCGGATACCTTCCTCAATATCCTTAATCCGTCCTTCCGTTTCCGCGAGTTGGGCGGTAGCCTGTGCAACCTTCTCAGGGTTCTCACAGGAGACAAGATATGTGCGTATATGGCCCCTGCCGATCTGGAAATTTTCCAAGGCACTCGCCCCTTTCCGGTAACGCTCATAATTGGCCTCGAGATTCTTCCGGACACGGGACTCTGTTTCCGACTGCTGCCGTGGCTTTCCCGATTTTACCGACTCCCATGCAGCGTCGTGGGTTTTGCGGATTGTCTGGATGTGATAAAAACAGGATTTTTTGTGTTTTGCAATCATCTCGTGCTTGAATTTCCCCAGCAGGTCACCGGCATTTTTGAGCGCCTGCCCGCGTTCCACCAGTTCGTGGATCTCCATAGCGGGGGCATCGATGGGGAGCTGGGCCTGTTCCACCAGCTTCATAATTTCATCAACATGCCCCTGCGACAGGCATTCCAGTGCCCCGTATTCGGACTTTTGCTTCTCCTTTACTTCCCCGCAGTGGGCATTGAACTGTTTCCAGAGCAGGTCCCGGTCACTCTGGGCGAGCGGTTTTAGCTCTTTGAATAACGCGGTGATCCGTTTTGCCTGGTTCCAGAAATCCTGGTATTTGGTAATGACAGGGAGGTTTTCCCTTATTGAATTGGTTAATAACGAGAGTTTTTTTATTTCCCGGTCCAGAAGTTCTGCATTATTATGTGCGTTTTTGAGCCAGGGATCATCTTCCGGTTTCATAAAAAATTCTCGAACGTTTCGGTCTATGGATTGTTGTTCCTGTATCTGCCCGGGTGGCTTTAACTCGATGCTCCCAGCCGGCATTTCCCGGACGGAATTTCCCGCAGGGAAACAGGATAACCGGCTATCACTCCGATGACGGGTATATGCCCGGTCAATACCGTTCACGTGCACGATTTCAGGTCAACGCTGACATCGGTAGAGATACGCGAATATCTCTTCGGGTTCTCTTCAAACTTCACTTTGCACCAGTTGCAGCAGAAATAATACTTCTCACCTTTGTGGGTGCTGGTATATTTCGCATCTTCTTCATCAACTATCATCAGACAGACAGGATCGGTGGCCATGGCAGGTTACCTCGTTACACTGTATTAGAATCGTGGTTATTTCGTTTTAGTGTTATCGCCTTGTATACCGCAGTATTTTCTTCTTACAGGTACCGCACAGGTTCGTCAGGGTGCTCTTCCCGTGCATGTTTGATCAGATGGGCGGAGATATCGGACCGTGTCTTGAGGACAAGGAAGAGCACGAGCACCGGCATCGTCGATTCGATCCCGAAGACCTGCAGGCCCAGCACCACAATGCTGCCAAAGATGATGGTCAGGTGCATCGGTATGATCCGCTGGTACGGGCTGAAGAACTCCTCGTTGATGAAACCGGCTCCCTGAGGACCCTCGTGCCGGTACCGGATATGCGAGTAGAGGTGGTTTGCAAAGAAGAGGCCGCAGGAGAGCCAGATTCCGGGATCGGCAAAATTCACCGGCCCGAAGAGATCGGACTCCACGATGAACGAGAAGTACGCAACGTGGAAGAGCCCGTAATGGAGGGTAAAGAACCCGGCAAGGCCGCACTTGTAGAGCCAGACCAGCTGCGGGCTGAACCTCTCTGTCCCGCCCCGCTCCTGTATGGGTTTATCAAGGTCCGCAGCAAGGGCGGTGGAATCCGCGCCCAGAATGGAGATGACCGTAAAGATACCGATGATGATGCTCTGCGACCAGTAGATGAACAAAACCGTTGCGAGGTCCCAGTTCCCGAGGATTGCAAGCACGATGGTGACGAGATTGGCGAAGATAAGCGAGATGACGGGGAAATTGTGGATAGCGTCCCCGGGAAGGATACGGGTAACGAATGCCGGGAACTGCATGAATGGGTTGTTGTCCGGAATATAAGAAAAAGGATCCGTATTCAAACGGGGTTACCGCGTGACCTTTATCTTTATTGCGGGGGAACCAATATCCGGTAGTGAACATCATGCCAGCACGTATTCTTGTTGCCTATGCAACCCGGAACGGGTCAACAGCAGAGATTGCACAGGCAATCGGTAAAGAACTGACAATCGCAGGAAACAATGTCGATGTCGCAGAGATCAAAACCGTTTCAACGCTCACGGGTTACACTGCGATCGTCATTGGCGGTCCGCTCTATATGGGGAGTGTCGATGGCGCAGTCAGGAAATTTGTCGGGAATAACCGTGAACAGCTCCAGAAACTGCCGGTAGCTGCCTTTGCAGTCGGGATTGCGCCGAAGAACCCGGATCCCTCTGCGGTGGAGATGGCAATGGGAGCCCTGAAAAAATCCCTTGAACCTCTCACACCTGTATCATCGGTCCTGTTTGCCGGAAAGCTTGATCCTAAAAAGCTCTCGTTTATCCAGCGAAAGATGACAGAACTGGTGAAGTCCCCGGTCGGTGATTTCCGCGACTGGGACGCAATAGCCGCATGGGCGCGGGAGCTGCCGGGGAAGATGAAACTCTGACCGGATGCTTTGCCGTTGCACGGATTAAAAAAACCGGATATTCAGGGGTTACTAGGGACTGAATTCCGGCGCTTCTTTTGACAGGAAATAACCAAGAACCGTCCTGATGACCACGACGACGGCAAGGTTGATGAGGTCCTGCTGGGTCGGGGAGAGCAGCGTGGCAAGGATATCACCTGCAATGAGAAACTCCAGCCCGAAAACAATTTTATCAGTAAATTCCCGCCGGATCTGGTTATAGGTGAACGCCGGCTTTGAAAATTCAAGGAGGATGACCCTGATTATCGCCCGGAATCCCCCGTAGATGATCAGGACTGCACCTGCAAACCCGAGAACGACCGCACAGATATGGATGATATCGAACATCGTGGGAAAATCCATACAGACACAGGATCACGATACGACATGAACTTTGGGGTCTTGTCCGGGGCTGTATACCGCTTCTGGCAAAAACCATTAAGCCGCTGCCCGTTTCAGGTTGATCACCGATGTCCCCGACCATACGAGAAGACTGCCCCTGCCCGAAGATAACGTGCCAACGCCATACGCTGTGCGATGAGTGCGAGGCTGTTCACGTAGCAAAAGGCGGGCTGCCTTATTGTAAGAGGCCGAAGGTTACACTCTGGGGAAGGATCCGGAAGATGCTCGGTCTGGGGAAGTAACTGTTTTCACGGGTCCACATCACGAACGGGTGGCCGTTTCATCAAAAGGGGGTATTCCGTTCCTTTCCAGCGGAGTGGTTCAGTTTTAACCGGCGAAACCCTCAAAAAAGAGATCTGGGGGGTTATACCTTTTTCCCTGCCCAGTTCCCGTTCTGGGTCGGGCAATCGGAGGCTACAACCTTTGCGACTTCGGGAGAGTTACCCTGGAAGACGCCGATAAATCCGGTACTGGTCGGATCCATATAGATAGTAAATGTGCCGGAATCGTCCTTGGTGTTGGAGTTCATCGAGGTCATCAGGTCACAGAACGCCTTCCAGGTTCCCTTGACCGCCGTCCCGTCCACTTTCCCGGTCAGGGATATCGGGCAGTTCGTGTTCACGACATTGCCTACGATCTTCACGCTGCCGGTCACATCGCAGTTGTTCTGGGTGAGCGTTCCCTGCGCATTGAGCTCGGTCCCCTGAGTTCCGGTCCAGGGATCCGGGTTGTCCGCAGTGGCCGGGAAGAAGTGGTGCCGGTTGTCCTGGCAGCGGTCGCCAATGTACGTGTCCCACGTGCTTGTCCAGACTCCCTTCCCGCTGGCATCGACGCAGCTTTTTGCCGTTGTTACCGCTGCTGCCGGTGCTGATGCTCCCTGCCCAGCCGGTGCAGAGGTTGCCGGTGTGGCAACCGGGGGTTTGTTCGATGTGCACCCTGCGACGAGGAGCGCAGCTACGATCAACACGATCATGAGAACGAGGTACTTTCTGGTGTCCATACATCATACAGGATGGATCGAGTAAAAAAGGATTATGGTTTGATCCGGGGATACGAATCCTTACTTGGAGGGGCAGGCTTCGCAACCGAGCCGCTTCCCTGGTCGCCCATGCCTCCCTTGGAACCTCCGCCGTCACCAGCGGTGTTTTCATCGTCCGTGCTCATCCCGTTATCTTCGGAGTCCTTCCCATAGGAAGAAGATCCGCTCTTACCAAAATTGCCGACACCCACCTTCGTCAGGATATCGGTACACCCGCTCGCAAAGACGAGCAGGACAATCATTGCAGAGACCAGAACCGGAATCGCGTATTTCACCGTATCACAGAATCCTGTGGGAAGTGCGAGGAATTAATAATGTGGATTTGTCGTCGCATCATGGGATACGCAATTTTTCCCCAGAATCAAATCGCACGTTTTTTAAAAATCCCGGTAAAAAGGAAGACTATGAAAGGTTCAGGTATTTTGTGTGTAGTACTGGTATGCCTTTGTATCGCGGTGTTTGCAACCGGGTGTACTCATCGAAAGCTCCGGCAGCAGGAACAGACCAGGCATCGGTGGCAGCAACCGCTGCTCCAACAGCACAGGGAGTGGCGATTGTACCTTCGACCACGCCCGAATGCCCGGATAAGCTTGTATGGAATGGCAACTGGGACTCGCGAATGCTGACCATGGCAGGAAACCACGATCTCAGTAAGGCATGGGCCAACCCCAATATGCCCTACGGCGACCTCACGGTCGTAAAAATGACCCAGACGTGCTGGGACGTTGACGGAACACTATCCGACAAGGGGGCCGGCTGCGAGGCCTCGTTCACAGGAACCATCAACAAAAACCAGCTGACCGGGACATGGTCCGGGTCGAAGAGCTGCTCGAATTCTGAAACCGGGCGGAAATTTGCCCTGAGCATGACAGCGGACAACAAGTCATGGCTCGGTGATCTCTATGATGACAAAATCGGTAGACAACCCGCCGATATGCCGTCAAACTGGGCAGGAAAGCGGGCCCCGTAAATCTTCTTTTCCCTTTTTTCTGATAGTATCTCTTCACTGGGGGATATCCCCGGAATTTCGTGATCCCTTCCCTCACTGAGATCAAACCAGCTGTTTTATATTCAGGATTCAGGTATAATGAAATCGGGAGATACCATGAAACGACTATCTGTTCTCGTACTTGTTGTACTGGCGTGTACCTTTGTCGTTGCGGCAGGGTGCACAGGAATTCCCGGCGCATCGCCGGCATCATCTGCAGGGACGGCTGGCCCGAGCTTTGTGGGCAAGTGGATGACCACCTGGCAGGGCGGGGGACATGATGTTCCCATGACACTGACACAGACCGGATCTGTCATTGCGGGTACCTACGAATACAACACCGGTACGATTGCCGGGACCGTCCAGGGCAACACGCTCACGGGTGTATGGACGGAAGACAACGGGCAGTCCAGAGGCCCGATCGAGTTTGTGATCTCGGCGGATGGGAAGACCTTCTCCGGCTGGTGGGCGTATGAAGGCGATGACTTTGCCGCTATAAAGAAAGAGCAGCCCAGCTGGACCGGGATGCGGGTATAGGAAAGAAGAGGTGGGCAGGTCTGCTCCACTCTCTTTTTTTTCAGACACTCCTGATGATTACTGTTATTTCATTGGATTTCTGCCGAATGAATACCTGAGAGAGCCCCCCCTCCCTCCACATCTCTGTTCACACCCTTTCAGCCGGCATCTTCGGCAACCGGTCGCGGAAGTGCCAGAATACCAGCGCAAGCGCCACATAAAACACCGTGACAAACCACCCGAACTCCCCGAGCATCATCTCTCCCGAATCGGTTTTCGCCGTAAGAGCGGGATAAAACTGCTGGATGAAGTAGTTCCAGAACCCATGGAAGAGGACGGCGACCCAGACGCTCCCTGACGCCAGTCGGAGCCACGCGGTACCGAACATGAGGAGGCCCGCGGCAATCGGGAGCAGGATGCCCAGCGCAAGCCAGACCGGATTCCCAAGACCGAGGCCAAAGCCCTTCGGGTTGCGCTGGAAGATGAGCCGGGTGACAACCGCGGCGAAGGTCGGGCCCCACATGGCTCCGACCGCGTAGATCATCAGCTGGTTTTTGTTCTCCGCGACAAGGGACGTCTGCGAGGTCAGGTACCAGAATACCGATGAGAAGAGGAACGTGAGAATGACAAAGGTAATGATCGTGATCTTCGGGCTTACTATAGTAGAGGGCAAATCTGGTGTACCAGAGGATGCGGAGGCTGCCATAAAATATATTCCCGGCGTATGAAGGCTTAATCCCATCTCTTTGATTTCAGGACCGCTTCCCCACAACCAGAGATGGGCTTTTCCCGAGCAGGATCGCCGCCACCTGTTCCGGCACTGCCTTCATGCAATCGTGGGGGCTGTCCAGCTCATAACACGTCCAGTGATCGATGCGGATGTTCTTTATCACGCGTGCATACGCACATTTCCCAACCGCAAGAAATTCGCTCTTCCTGCAGTGAATATAGGACTTGGGGATGGCCCTGACCTTCGCTTCATCGAAGAAGAGCGGGTCGATCTCCGCAAAATCCAGTTTCCCATCCTTCATCACCCCGCATGCCGCATCCCTTATCCCCCATTCCTGCTTACCTCTGAGCATGGACCCGGTAATTTCACAAATCCGGCAGGAGCTCGAAAGCCACGCAGATCCTGAGATCCGGAAGACTTCACAGAGGTTCTTCAAGGAAGAGATCACGTGCTACGGCATGAAGACGGCAACCGTAATCGCGATCGCAAAGAAATACTGGAAAGAGGTAAAAGGGCGGCCAAAACCGGAGTTCTTCGCCCTCTGCGAGGAGCTGTACAAATCCGGTTACATGGAGGAGTCGTTCATCGTCTCGAACTGGGCCCATGCCCTCTCGGGCCGGTATGAACGGGAAGACCTCCCTGTGTTCCGGCACTGGATTGACTCCTACATCACTAACTGGGCTTCCTGCGACGGGCTCTGCAACCATACGATGGGTGATTTCCTTGAACAATACCCGGAATATATAGGAGAACTGAAGCGCTGGACGCAGTCGGAGAACCGCTGGATGCGGCGGGCGGCGGCAGTTTCTCTTATTGTACCGGCCAAGCACGGAAAATTTCTCGAAGAAGCCATCGGGATTGCTGATCTATTACTGACCGACAAAGATAACATGGTGCAGAAAGGATACGGTTGGCTACTGAAAGAGGCGAGCCGAAAGCATACAAACGACGTCTTTGCCTTCGTCATAAAAAACAAAAGGGTGATGCCCCGGACGGCGCTGCGGTATGCGATCGAGCTGATGCCAAAGGATCTCAAGGCAGAGGCCATGAAAAAAGAATAAAGCAGGTCGGTATCTGCTGGTTTTCACGTTCCTTTTTACACATCGCTCGTTGACCGGAATGCACCGTTTGGGATAACTATCTCGAACCGTGCACCTTTACCCGGCTCACCGTTCTCTCTGATCGAAAGCCCGGTGATGGAAAGAATCTCCCGGGAGAGGAACAATCCAAAACCCGTGTGTTTGAAAAATTTCCTGTGGAATATGTTCTCCTTTTCCACTGCTGGAATCCCTAGACCATCATCTTCGCAGATCAGGATCATGCCCTCGGGTGATATGAGGGAATGGATGGCAATCCTTGTAAGCTTCTCACCATGCCGGAGTGCATTCTCCACGAGATTGTAGAAGACTTTCTCAAGGAGGGGATCTGCATAGACCTCAATATCCCCGAGCGCAATTTCCAGTGCCACAGCCCGCAGATTAAGGGATCCCGTTGCGTGCACTATCGTTGCCCGGACATTCTGCCAGACCGGCATATTGATGCCAACTGTCTGGTAATCCCGTGTGAATGTGATCTGCCGCCTTATGGTCTCTGCGGACTCCTCTTCTTTACGGATATAATCCCGCAGCACAGGATCCATCGCATGTTCTTTGGAGAGCTCAAGGTATCCAAGGAGCGCGGTCAGCTGGTTGAGAATGTCATGACGGGTAATGTTTGAGAGGAGATTGAGCTTTTTAATCACCTGGTTCAATGCCTCATCGGCCCGTCTGCGCTCAGTGATGTCCTGGATCAGGCCATCATAGGCAACAAGCCGCCCTTGAGGGTCATGGCGTAGTACCGGGGTATTCCTGACCCATCGCACCACACCGTCCTTCCGGATGATCCGGTGTTCGATGGCAGGAGCCTCTTTTCCGGCAAGGATCTCCCTTGACTGGTCAAAGACGGCGGTACGGTCTTCCATCACAATCATCCGGAGCCATAACCCGGGATCTGCAGCAAAATCTCCGCTGGTGTAGCCGGTAATACCTTCACATCCCGGCCCGTGAACGGTCTCCGCCACCCGGCCGGACTCAATGCGCACGGTAAAAATATAATCGGTGACCGCCTCAATAAGGTGCCGGTAGCGCAGCTCGCTCTCCCGTATCACCTCTTCTGCCCGCTTCAGCCCGGTGATGTCTTCCAGTGTTTCGACGGCACCAATGATCGTGCCTTTTTCATCCTTTACAGGTGCTGCCGTGAAATAGAGCCAAGTCCCCCCTTTCCCCATCCCCGGGAAGAAACCGGTGGCCTCATAGGCCCCCTCAATAAGCCGTGATTTACTGAAAGTCTCCTTGTACCACTTCGGGATAGTGTCGAGTGCCCCGTCTACCAACAGATCCGCAAGGCATGGGCGTTCCTGGGGATAGAACGCCCGCCACTGCTGGTTTGTGCCGATCACGTCCTCTGCCCTGATTTCGCTGTATTTCTCGAGTGCTTCGTTCCAGTATATAATCCGGTGGTTGCTGTCAATCACAAATTGTGGGATCGGGGATCCCTGAATAATGGATCTTAATTGAGCCTCTGACCTACGATTGACCTGCTGGATGCTCTCCATTTTTTTGTCCTGATATGCCCTTGTTGAGATTTTATGCAGGATCCTTTCTGGGCAGGACTTCCGGATAAATGAGCAATGATGAATTTACTGATCCTGTACAGTTTTTTGTCCTGCACCTTTCCGAGAACCTTAGAGTATACGTTGAGGATGATCATTCTATCTGATTAAGTTTGTGGGAACCCGCCTGTTTTTAGGGTTTTCTCATTGAAATTCCCTGTTTTTGTGCTTTTCAGTAATCGCCCCAACCAGAAAAGCAGTTGGAAAAAAACTCCTCGAGATCCCTCAGTAGGGAAGCGAGCCGGAAGACCAGCAGGAGTTGTTAGATTATGTCATGCGGAATAAGAGGGTAATGCCATGGACGGCGTTGCGGTATGCAATTGAGCTGATGCCAAAGGAAATGCGGGCAGAAGCAATGAGAAAGGATTGGTAACGAAAAAACAGAGTGCTCATCATCATTACATTTTGGAACCTTTGATCTGGTTGTTTATGGGATCATGAATCCCCCTGCCATTCACAAACGAAATTCTGCATATCGCTGTTGAACAAGAAAAATGAGATCTTCAATACCTGCACACCGGTTAATCTCATCCGTTCTAATGAAAAGTGTCAGATCCTTACCGCTCTGGATAAGTGCCACAGGGAAGGTCAAGATACCGGAGCCGAACTCCGAAGAAAACTCGTTAGCGTTCAGTAACCTGACCGGTATGCCAAGGTCTGTGATAAACCGTTTCCAACTCTTTTTCATGCCAACAGGGGTATGGGTAATCTCATAGAGGTTGCACCTGTCGGTCTCAGCAATTGCCTTTTTACTGGCATAATCCTTGATTTTTGGCAATACCTCACTGCTGGTGTTATAGACAAAAACAAGTGTTCTTCCCATGGGCATATATCAACCCACTCTCTTTTTCATGGGATAAACTTATGGATTGTTCTTATGGGAGCTGGAGAAGTCATCCGGTTTGGTTTGCAGCCGGTCTTACGATGGGTAACGAGAAACCTGTCACATGTGTCATAGGATGATATTGAGATAATCCCCCGGTGGCTTGGAGTCCGTGTAAGGCAGAGGCAATGAAAAAGTACGGGCTAATCTATAAAAAAAGGATAGACCCCGGGCAATATTGAGTGGCAACTCACGGGAACTATGCTGAAATGATACTATGACACAAATGACAGGAGGTGGTAATTATGTTCATCTTATTCCATCTGCCGGATATGGTGCCCGCTCCCCTCGTCAAGCTGCTGTGCTACATGAGCCTTAAGCGTCCCAAGCTGGTCGGGGGAAATTAATTTCCCGGACATCACATGAATTTCCTTTTTACCAGTGGAGGGGTTGATCTCATAGGTCAGAACGAAATCCTCGTTGTTTGCCATAGCAGAGAAGAGCAGATCGGTCACTGCTTCATGAAACGGTTTTTCAGCGTTTTTCCGGCGCGTTTTTCTGATAGTCATTATGGTACGTGCTACGCGCGGGATAATAAATATTGATACTGGATGTCAGGTGAACCTGCGAAAATAAGAGGGGTAAGCCAAGGATGCGCGGTTAAATGCCAATCTTTTTCAAAAACCTCTCGTGCAGCCGGGTATCCCCGCCAAGTTCCGGATGGAATGACAAGGCCATGTGCTTTCCCT
>Ga0315281_10013364_pt1 | contig 11110 bp, 5 predicted proteins | sample YL17G07_0_MG_FD_204540 | JGI IMG/M metagenome (GOLD analysis project Ga0315281, IMG submission 204540) | Sediment microbial communities from Yellowstone Lake, YNP, Wyoming, USA - YL17G07_0 | ecosystem: Environmental > Aquatic > Freshwater > Lake > Sediment | place: USA: Wyoming | collected... | reverse complement strand
GGCCGTCCCGCACGACGGATATTTCAGCCCGTAGGAGCAGCGGTAGCAATAGGCGTAGGGGATGCGATAGATTTCTCCCGGAAACGGCTCGAATCCCGCCTTGTACGGATGCGTCTTGCTGGTCAGCCCCATGGACATGTACGTCCGCCCATGAAACGCGTCTTCGAAGGCGATCACCGCCGGGCGCTTGGTGTACGCGCGCGCGATCTTGATGGCGTTCTCCACCGCTTCCGCGCCGCTATTGGCCAAAAATGTTTTCTTCGCGAATTTTCCCGGCGCCAGCGCGTTCAGCTTCTCCGCCACCGCGATGTAGCCCTCATACGGCGTCATGCTGAAGCACACGTGCAGAAACTTCTCCATCTGCCCGCGGATCGCGGCCAGCACGCCCGGCGCACGGTGCCCCATGTTCAGGCAGCCGATGCCTCCGGCGAAATCCAGAAAACGGTTGCCGTCCACGTCCTCGATGACCGCACCCTCCGCCGACGCCGCGAACACTGGGACCGAATGAAACGGCCCGCGCGGCACCGCCACCGCGCGCCGCTCCATCAGAGCTTTCGATTTAGGCCCAGGAATTGCCGTGCGAATCTGTATGCTGCTCATCAGTACCACCCGATCGGTGTCTCGTCCAAATTCACGAACACCTGCTTGGTTTCCAGATATTCTTCCAATCCCCACGGGCCCAGCTCGCGCCCGAATCCCGACTGCTTATAGCCACCCCACGGCGCTTCCACGTAGGTCGGCTGCATGTGGTTGATCCACACAATCCCCGCGCGCACCGCCTTCACCACGCGAAACGCCTTGAAAATATCCCTCGTCCAGACCGCCGCCGCCAAACCGTACGGCGTATCGTTGGCGATGCGAATGGCGTCCGCTTCGTTTTCGAACGGAATCACCGTGGCCACCGGCCCGAAAATCTCCTCGCGGGCGATGCGCGCGTTGTTGTCCACGTCGCAGAAAATCGTCGGCTGCACGTAATAGCCCTTGGCAAACTCCTTGGCCCGCCCGCCTCCGCTGGCCACCCGCGCTTCCTTCTTGCCCAGTTCCAGATAGGACGTCACGCGGTCGTACTGCTCACGGCTCACCAGCGGACCCATCTTCGTTTCCCGGTCCATCGGCGGACCCAGTTTGATCTTCTTGGCCTTCTCCGTCATGGCTTCGACAAATTTCGAATAGATTTTCTTTTCCACCAGGATGCGGCTTCCCGCCGAGCACACTTCCCCCTGATTGATGAACACGCCGAACAAGGCGCCATCAATCGCCGCTTCCCAGTCGGCTTCCGCGAAGAAAATGTTCGGAGATTTTCCGCCCAGCTCCAGCGTCACGCGCTTCAGCGTGTCCGCCGCGCTCTTCACGATAATTTTTCCCACCGCCGCGCTGCCCGTGAAGGCGATCTTGTCCACGCCGGGGTGCGCCACCAGCGCCGCTCCCGCCGTCTCGCCCATGCCGTTGACGATATTCACCACGCCCGGCGGCAGCCCCACCTCTTCGAACCACTGCGCCACTTCCATCATCGTGCAGGGCGTCTGCTCCGCCGGCTTCAGCACAATCGTGCAGCCCGCCGCAATCGCCGGCCCCAGCTTCCACGCCGCCATCACCAGCGGATAGTTCCACGGAATAATCTGCCCGGCCACGCCCACCGGCTCCTTCAGCGTGAAGCTCAGTCCGTTGGCCGGCACCGGCATGGTCTGCCCCATCACCTTATTGGCCATCCCGCCGTAGTATTCGAAACACGTCGCCGCGTCGGCGATGTCGTATTCCGCCTCCACCAGCGGCTTGCCCGTGTTGCGGCATTCCAGCTCCGACAGCATCGCCGAGTTGGCGCGAATCTTGTCCGCCAGCTTGAAGAGAATCCGCCCGCGGTCCTGCGCCGAAGTTTTTCCCCAATCGCCCGCATCAAACGCCGCGCGCGCCGCCTTCACCGCGCTGTCCACGTCCGCAGCGCCTCCCGCGGCGATCTGCGCGATAATCTCTTCCGTCGAAGGGTCATAGGCCGCGAAAGTCTCTCCGCTGGCGCTGCCCACGAATTTTCCATTGATGTAATTCTGATAGCTGCGAACAATTTGCTTTGCCGTGCTGGACATCTTCGCCTCCAAATTGTTTTTAATTCTGAGCTGCGCCTACCGCGCTGCCTTCCGCCCGCCGTACACATAGAAAAAGAACGCCGCCAACCCGATGAACCCCGCGGTTCCCCCCACCATCCAGATTTCGTACGACAGGAGGGACTTGATCTGCGCCGCCGGAGAAAACACCACCAGAATCCCGATGATCGTGGTCAACAGCCCGCTCCCACCCGCGGCATACAGCACCCACGGCTGGTAATAGCCCGCTTCCCTGGTCTTGTCCCGCGCGATTTTCAGCAGCGCCGCGAACAGATAAAGAAACGGAATCAGCTGCAGCACCACCGCCAGCGACAGCAGCTTCTGAAACGTTTCCTGCACGCCGGAATCCGTCGCCGTGAAATTCACAATCACCAGGATCAGCGATATCACCGCGTGCACAATCAGCGCCGCATACGGCGTGCCGTATTTCGGATGCACCTTCCCCAGCCACGACGGCATGTAGGAATCGAGGCCGGCCACGAACGGTATGCGCGCCGAACCGCCCAGCCACGCCGAACCGATTCCCGCAATCGAAATACTCAGCATCAGCGCGAACGGCGCCACGATCCATCCCCCGCCCACCCGCGCCGCCATGTGCTCCACCGCCTGCACGATTCCCTGCAGCACGCTGATGTTGCTCTGCTTCACGCCCGTCAGCAGCGTCAGCGTCGCTCCCACATAAAGCGCCCCGGAAAGCAGCCCGCCCCAGGCCACCGCTCCCGGCAAGGTCTTGCGCGGATCCTGAATCTCGTCGCCCATCACCGAAGCCAGTTCCAGCCCCACGAGGCCGAAGCAAATCACTCCGAACGAATTGATCAAAAACCGCGGATTTGCCGGAATTCGAAAATCGCTCGCCGTCACCGTCGTTCCAAAACGCATCCACACCAGCAACCCCAGCCCGATCAATATCGCCGCGGCAATTCCCGTCCCCACCGCTCCGGCGTTATTCACCCACTTGCCCACGCCCAGCCCCACCACGTTCAGCACCACCAGCAATCCCAGCAGCACCACCGAAGCGCCCAGCGCGAACATGCGGTTATCCGCCAGCGACGCATGGCTGGGCCCCAGCACGAACACCGACACGCCCACGAAATACAGCATCACCGTGGGCACGTACATCATGTTGTTCGTCCAGTAGCACCACCCGGAAAGAAATCCGTGAAAATCCCCGAACTCCTTTTTCGCCCACAGGTACACTCCCCCTTCGCCCGGATAGCGATGGGAAAGCTCGATCACCGCGATTCCCTGCGGCACGAAAAATAAAATCAGCGCCACCACCCACAGCCACACGGTCACTCCTCCGTTGGCCGCGATGCTGGGCACCACGTTCAAGTTGAATACCGCCACCACAAACAGCAGCACGAGGTCCCAGCGGCCCAGCACCCGCTTCAGATGCGGCTCCGCCTGCGCTCCCGCCTGTTCCGTCAGGACCTCGTTTGCCAAGTGCTGTCTCCCGCTGCCTTCGATTTACCTTAGTGTCCCGCCGCGACCGTCACCGGCCCGCGCTCCTGCTGCGCCTTGGCCAGCCCCGGCGCCACGTCCGCGAATGCCGAGAGGTGCTTGTCAATGTCCGCTTCCGTGTGCTGCACGGAAATCGTCCACTGCTCGTCCCACCAATACGGCTGCGCCAGTACGCCGCGGTTGACCATCCCGAACCAGTACTGCCGCCACAGGTCGATGTCCACCAGCGTCCAGTCGCGGTAGTTCTGAATTTCCTTCGGGTACAGCATCAGCGCCCCGTTCGCTCCCGCGCTGGCCACATAGGCCTTCAACCCCACCTTGGCAATGGTCTTGCGGTATCCTTCCGCCAGCTTCTTGCTCAGCTTCTCCACGTGCGTATAATTCTCGCGCGTGAGCACCGAGCGGAACGTCGCCAGCCCCGCGGCCATGGAAATCGGATTCGTGTTGTAGGTCCCGCCGTGGAAAACCTTGTGGTCGGAGATCAGTTCCATCACCTTGCGGCTGGTTCCGAACGCCGCCAGCGGGAATCCTCCGCCGATCGATTTCGCCAGGCAGATGATGTCCGGCTTCACGCCGTATTTTTCGCACGCTCCGCCCCAGCCCAGCTTCGCTCCCGTTTTCACTTCGTCGAAGATCAGCAGCGCCCCGTGCTCCGTGCACAGCTTGCGCAATCCTTCCAGGAATCCCGGCTGCGGCATGCACAGCCCCACGTTCATCAGGATGGGCTCGAGAATCACCGCCGCAATCTGCCCCGGATTCCCCTTGAAGCGTCGCTCCACGCTCGTCAGGTTATTGAAGCCGGCCACCACCACATTGGCCACGGCCGACTTGGGCACTCCCAGCCCGCCCGCCACCGAATTCGGCGCATCCGGGTCGCCATACTCTTCCGGCTTGGGCTTCACGCTGATCAGCGCCGTATCATGCAGTCCGTGATACGACCCCTCGAACTTCATGATCTTGTCCCGGCCCGCCGCCGCCCGCGCAATCCGGCACGCGTGCATCGTCGCTTCCGTTCCGCTCGAACCGAAGCGCACCATTTCCACCGGATACCGCCCGCAGATCTCCTCGGCCAGTTCCCATTCCATGTCGTGCGGCATGCCGTACGCCGTGCCGTGGTGCAGCTGCGCCTCCACCGCCTTCACCACCTCCGGATGCGAGTGCCCCGCCATCAGCGTGCCGAAGCACAGGTTATGGTCAATGTATTCGTTGCCGTCGATGTCCCGGATCTTGCTGCCCTGCGCTTCCTTCACGAACAGCGGATAGGGGTCGTAGGCCCGGTAGTTGCTGGCCACGCCCAGGGGGATGCGCTTGAGCGCCCGCTTGTGCGATTCCGCCGATTTGGGCGTGCGCTTCTCGTACGTGCTGATTTCATTTTTCAGTGCGTCGTGCATTTGATTGCTCCCTGATTCTTGCAGGTCTTTTCCCTGCGGTCAGTTTTCAAATTTGGTTGCGCGGCGCGCTCTTCCTTGGAAGGCGGGGCGGAGCCTTCTCGTGCGGCTCCCGTTCCGTGGTCTGCTTTTCCCTCCGGCATGCTCCGGTTCGTCCGGACCGGAGGCTCGCGCAGATGAAAGAGCGAGGCGAGCCGGAAAAGGCCCGCCTCGCCTCCGTGCTGTTCCGTTCCTAAAAGTACAGCTTCAAAGCGAACTGCACCAAGCGCGGTTCGCGCGCGGCCTTCACCCGCCCGAAATCCCCGCCGTCGGTGATGTTGCCATCCGGCTGCTTGAATTGCGAGTGGTTGAACACGTTCATGAATTGCCCGTGGAATTCGAAATGCATCCGCTCATTCACGGGAATCTGTTTCTGGAACCCCAGGTCCGTGTTGAACGAACTCGGACCGCAGCAAATCGTCCGCGGCGCGTTGCCGATTGTGCCCAGCGCCACCGAGCCGTTCGTGAACGTAGCGGGATCAAACCCGTAACCGTTGATGCGCGGGTCCGTCGCATGGAAGACGGCTCCCGGTGCAAAGTTCGGCTGCCCCGGCATCTCGAAGTCGAAGCTCCCTTGCAGCTCCATGTCATCCTGCGAGGTGATGCGCACCGGGAATCCGGTCTGGAACTGGGTAATCCCGGACAACGACCACCCGTTCACAACCTTGCCCGCAAAACCTTCGCGCTTCGCCACGGGAAGTTCCCAATCGAAGCTGAAGACAAAGCGGTGCTTCGCGTCAAAGATCGAAAGCGAACGGTTGCGCTTCATGTTATAGGGGTCCACCAGGCTTTCGAACGTGGACGCATAGTCCAGCGACTTGCCCAGCGTGTACGATCCCTGGAACTGGATACCGTGCGAGAAGCGCTTTTCCAGGCTGGCCTGCAGTGAGTTGTAGGACGAGTTGGCGATCGTATCTTGCGAGAAAATGCTGGTGATCACCGGGGTGCCGTCCACCGGGCAGCCGATACCGGTCAACGGCTGGCAATTCGGCGAAGAATACGGCCGGATACCTACCAGCGTGATGCCCGCTGCTCCCACCGTTGTCCCTCCCGGAATGAAAAGAACGCCTCCGGGGGCATTGTTGTACGGCAGATGCAAACCCTGCGGCGCGATGACCGTTCCAGGGTCGATAAAATAAGAATTGTCCTCGCTCCACTGCGCGCAGGTGTCCGCGCCCAGAGTCGCGTTCAGGTCCAGGCAGGTCTGCGCGTTGCCCGGGTTGCGGTCAATCGTCGCCAGCAGGCGATGCCCTTGACGGCCCACGTACCCGATTTGGAAGACCAGGTCCTTCACGATCTCCCGCTGAATCGTGAAGTTATACTGTTCAGCGTACTGCGACTTCATGTTCGCCGGCCACTGCCCGTAGAACAGCATGGGACGGAAAACCGACCAGTCCACGGTTGTGCCCCGCGGAGGATTCAGGATTCCGTTGAACGGGTTGGGAGCATCCGTGCCATCCTGATATTGGAATGGCAGGCTGAGCATGGTGTTGTAGATGCTCGAACTGCCCCCGAATGGCGGCTCCGCGCTGAACTGCTCCAGCACCAACTGCTCGATCGGGTTATAGAACATGCCGAAGCCCGCGCGCACGCTGGTCTGCCCCTTCTTCCCAAACAGCTTCCCCAGCGCGCCATCGCCACCAGGACTCCACGCCAGTCCGACGCGCGGCGCAAACGCATGGTAATAGGGATTGGTCAGCCCCGCGGGCACGCCGGGATCTCCGGGAACCACAACGCCCGTAGGCGCAAAGCCTGCCTGGCTGCACCCTCCGTCCGCCTGCAGGGGATCGTAGTACGGATTCGTCGTGTTCAGCTTGCAAGGATAAATCGTCGAATTCTGCCCCGGATGGAACGTCTGCACCTTCTGTCCCTTGTCCGTCAGCGGCGTATTCAACTCCCAGCGAATTCCGTAGTTCAGCGTCAAGTTCGGCGTGATGGTCCAGCTGTCCTGCGCGAAAAGGTAGGCCGCCTTGCTGCGCACCAGTTCATCCTGCGCCGAACCCTGAATGTAGTTGTCATTCAGCCCCAGCAGGAAATTCGGGTAGAGGTTCTGATACCCGGGATCGTTCGGCCCGCCGCCATAAATATAGAACGCGCCGTTCACGTCAAAATAGAGTCTCTGGTCGAACTGCTGGATGCGGAAGTCCGCGCCGAACTTCAGGCTGTGCTTGCCCAGCACCTTGCCGTAGCTGTCCGTAAACTGGTAGCTAATCCCCTTCTGCGGCAGCTCCCCTTCGAAGTTATTGCCCATCGAGAATCCGCCGGAGATTGATATAAACGGCAAACCTTCCCGCGTGGCCCCCAGCCCGGGATAAACGCCCAGCCCCGAATTGTTCGTGTTGTTCGGATTGGCCGGGTCAATAAAGCAGTTATTGGCTACCACCTGCGGACAGGAATCGGCCACCAGGCTGGTGTGCTGCGGGTGCAGATACGTCCCCTGGCCCTCGCGGAGCATCGTAAACCGCGCCTCGTTCACCCCGTTGCTTCCCAGTTGCCAGGTGTGGCTGATGTTGACCTGCTGGATGCGCTCATCCGTCAGGTCGCCGAAACCGGGAATGTTCGCCCCGCCCGCCTGGAACTTCGCGAACGGCTTGGCCAGATAGTGCTGTGTGAAGAAGTAGTAGCCCGTCAGGTGCTGCTTGCTGGTCAACTCATGGTCCAGCTTCACCGTGAACTGATTGCTGCGCTCGTGCCCCAGCGGCACTCCCTGCCACGTCCCGTCCGGACGGTTGGCATCGGGCACCAGCGTCATCAAATCCCGTGCCACTGGATCCATGCAGGACGTCGGAATCACGCCTGTGGTAAAAATATCCGAATAGAATGTGCCATCCGCAATGGGCGCCCCCAGACCAAGATCCGTTAGGCAGCCCGGACGATTGTTCAAAATATCCGCATTGGATAGGGTTCCGGCAAAACCACCGCCGGCGGAAAAATCTCCAGCCCTTTCCGCCGCCGTGGGCACCGTCACTGTATCCGACGAACTGCCCTTGCGGATGCGGTCGCCTTCAAACGACGCAAAGAAGAAGGTCTTATCCTTCCGCAGCGGGCCGCCAAACGTAGCTCCAAACTGGTTCTGCAGATAATCCAGTTTCGAGCTGTCGAAAAATCCCTTGGCATTCAGGTTCTTGTTGCGGAAGTAGTCGTAGAGGTTCCCGTGCCAGTTGTTGGTCCCCGACTTGGTCACCACGTTGATCACCGCGCCCGAGTTGCGCCCGTATTCCGCGTCAAACGTATTGGTCAGCATGCGGAATTCCGCGATCGTGTCCGGAGAAGGCTGCACGATCGGCAGGTTGGCGAACTGGTCGTTGCCGTCCCCGCCGTTCACGCTGAAATTGTTGTCTCGCCCGCGTCCGCCGTTCACGCTCACCACGCCGGCCTTGTCGCTGCCGAACACGTTGTCCACGCCCAGCGTGGACTGCACGCCCGGCTGCAACGACAGCAATTGATACGTATCCCGCTGCGCCAGCGGCAATTCCGTCACCGAGCGCTCATTGACCACCGCGCCCAACTGCGTCGAGGTCGTGTCCACCAGCGGCGGCGCTCCCGTCACTTCCACCGTTTCTGTCGCTCCGCCCACCTGCAGCGTGATGTCCAGCCCCAGCACTTCGTTCAGCCGCAGCTCAATCCCCTTGCGCACGTACTTCTTGAATCCCGCCTGCTGCGCTTCCACTTGGTACGTTCCCACCGGCACTTCCAGGAACATGTACTCGCCGTCCCCGCTGCTCTGCACCTCGCGCTTGGCGCCGTTGGCCTCGTTGGTCAGCGTCACCTTCACCGCCGCCACCGCGCCGCCGCTCGAATCCATCACTGTTCCGCGAATGCGCCCGCCCGTGCTTTGCGCCAGGCCCATCGGCGCAATCAACAGCACGGCCAGCAGCATCGCCGCCAGCATCCCAAGAAAACCAGTCCGCTTGTCATTGCCTTGCATTTCGCACCCCCGCGATTTGAAGATTTCCACCTTGCTACGCACCCCGAACCTTACTATAATCCAGCAAGGTTAGTGAATGCCCATGCCTCTGTCAAGCAAAAAGATTCCCGCCCCCCGCCGCCCCGCCCGCGCTTCCCAGCACCTGCGCATCAGCGCCGTCGCCCGCCGCGTCGGCATCTCCTCCTCCGCTCTCCGCGCCTGGGAAACTCTCGGCCTGCTCTCTCCCCGCCGCTCCTCCGGAAAATACCGCCTCTACACCCCCGCCGACGTCCGTCTTCTCCAGCGCGCCATTTTTCTTCGCCGCTCCCGCGGCCTCAATCCTGCCGCCGTCGTTCACATCCTCAAGCGCGGCGCTCCTCCCGCCGCCTCCGAAAGCGCCGCGCACCCCGGCCACCGCTTCCGCCGCCTGCGTCTCGCCCGCGGCCTCTCTCTCGCCCAGGTCGCCCGCTCCACCGGCGTCTCCACTGGCTTTGTCAGCGCCCTCGAACGCGGCCAGATGCGCGCCTCCATCGCCACCCTCAAACGCATCGCCCGCTTCTATAAAACCAACCTCCTCTCCTTCTTCGAGCCGTCCGCTCAAAATCAACTCCTCGTCTCCCCCGCGCAGCGCAAAGTCCTGGAAACCACTCCCGGCGTGCGCATGGAACTCCTCGCCTGGGGCAACACCTCCCTCGAACCGCATCTCTTCCGCATTCAGCCCGGCGGCGGCAGCGGCGAATCCTACACCCACGTCGGCGAGGAGTTTCTGCACATCCTCAAGGGAAAGCTCGAACTCTGGCTCAACGAAACCGAACACTATCTCCTCGGCCCCGGCGACAGTTTCTGCTTCCAAAGCTCCGTCCCTCACCGCTGGAAAAATTCCGGCCGCGGCGAGACCTGCCTCCTGTGGATCAACACTCCTCCCTCCTTCTGACGGGCCCGCCATTTCTCTTCGTGAAAAACTTCCGGCGAACCGTTATCATGCCCGAGTCAGCCAATCTCCGACGAGGTGTCCCATGAACTCAGCGCGTCTCCCCCGCCTTCTCTCCGCCGCGGCACTCCTGTTTTTCTCTGCCGTTATTTCTTCCGCGCAGAGCGCTCCTCCCGCTCCCGCCGACACCATTCTCCTGCACGCCAAAATCTACACTCTTTCCCCCCAGCAGCCCTGGGCCGAAGCCCTGGCCATCCGCGCCGGTAAAATCGTCGCCGTCGGCTCCTCCTCCGAGATCGAAAAACTGCGCGGCCCCCAAACGAAAACTCTCGACGCCCACGGCCGTCTCGTTCTTCCCGGCTTTACCGACTCCCATGTTCATTTCCTCCCGGGCGCTTTCAGTCTCGACCAGGTCAGTCTCGACGACACCAACAACGTCGCCGAAATGCAGCAGCGCCTTCGCGACTACGCCGCCACCCATCCCGGCGCCGGCTGGATTCTCGGCCGCGGATGGCTCTATTCCTCCTTTGGCGCAGCCGCCCTGCCCAACAAAAAACAGATTGATGACGTCATTTCCGACCGCCCCGTTTTCCTCGAATGCTACGACGGCCACACCTACTGGGCCAATTCCAAGGCCCTGGCCCTCGCCGGCATCACCCGCGATACGCCCAACCCGCCCAATGGCATCATTGTCCGCGACCCCAAGACCGGCGAAGCCACCGGCGCACTGAAAGAATCCGCGCAGAATCTCGTCGCCAATGTCGTTCCCAAACCAACCCGCGACGATAAACTCGCCGCCCTCCGCGCCGGCATCCGCTGGGCCAACCGCAACGGCCTCACCCGCGTGCATAGCGCCGGCGGCGATTTCGAAGAACTCGCTCTGTACGACGAACTCCGCCGCGCCGGCGACCTCACCCTGCGCTTCACCATCGCTCACTTCCAGGATCCTCCCGAACTCCGCCCCCAGGACATCGACGCCATCGAATCCGCCCGCAAAAAATTCCACGACGACTGGATTGACACCAACGCCGTCAAATTCATGCTCGACGGCGTCATCGAAGCCCATACCGCCGCCATGCTCGCTCCCTACACCGACGACCCCTCCACCAAAGGCAAACTCTTCTGGGAACCCGCCAAATACAACTCCGCCGTCGCCGAACTCGATCAGCGCGGCCTCCAGCTCTTCACTCACTCCATCGGCGAACTCGCCGTGCGCACCGCGCTCGACGGCTATGAAAACGCCGAGAAAGTAAATCACACCTCCGGCCGCCGCCCGCGCATCGAG
>Ga0315281_10013363_pt1 | contig 11111 bp, 8 predicted proteins | sample YL17G07_0_MG_FD_204540 | JGI IMG/M metagenome (GOLD analysis project Ga0315281, IMG submission 204540) | Sediment microbial communities from Yellowstone Lake, YNP, Wyoming, USA - YL17G07_0 | ecosystem: Environmental > Aquatic > Freshwater > Lake > Sediment | place: USA: Wyoming | collected... | reverse complement strand
ATACCGCAGATTTCTGCGGGGTTTCCACCAGCACCGCCTCGGCCTGGATGTAACCCTTGCGCGGCAGGCCGATCAGGGTCACATCGGCAGCATCAGGGAAAAAGCCTGGCGATTGAGACAGGTCGAGCACCACCAGGCTGTTGGTCTGGCCGAGCAAGAAGAACACCAGGCGCGGCTGAGGCATGTCCGAATAGCCGGTTTTAGCCGACAGCGGTTCGCCTTCGCCGGCGGAGTAGTAGCGCGGGTAGATGGCGCGCCCGCGCAGGACCAGCGCGCCTGGCTCTTCGGCCAGGGCCTGGGTCTGGCGCAGTGTATCTGCGGCTGACAGGTGGGCCAGGATCGCCTCCCGGCTGGCGGGCGGGTAGCGCTGGGGGAAGAGGCGTTCGGCCAGCGGCAGGCTGGAGCCGAGGGCGAGGATGAGCAGGGCGGTCAGAACAATTGTGGTTCCTTTGGGAATCCTCCTGTCCAAAGTAGGGGAGGGTCTGTTTGGTTGTTCAACCGAATCGGTCCAATGCCCAGACCCTCCCCTACGCCCCGGCGAGGTTTCGTCCAGGTAATTCAACATCCCCTGCCGGGTGCGGGATAATAGCAGTAGCATGCCGCTCGAAAGGGTGACCAGCCCGGCGGCGAAATAAATCGTCGCCGTCCAGTCCACCGGGACGAGGAAACGCCCGCCAGAGCTGCGGAACAGCGCCGTCCACAGGTTGTAGCCCAGGTTGATACCCAGCGGGAACAGCCCGATCCAGCCGGCTTTGCGCCAGCAGGCCGCTATCCCCAGGCCGAGTAGTCCCAGGTAGGCGGCCAGCAGGACTGCCTGGCCGGAGGAAGGCGCGCCGCTCCAATCCTGCCAGAAGGCCTGGCTGGGCTGCCACAGTTCCGATAGGCTGAGCAGGTCGCTGCGCAGCGGCAGGAGCAGCACGTTGTCGATCTCATTGTTCAGAAAGTGATTGGTCACGGTATGCACAACCTGGCCGGGATCCCGCAGGATACCGTCCAGGGCGATCTGCAGCATGCGCTGTGAATACTGGCTGTCGGTTTCTCCCGGCAGGTAGGGGATGACGTCTTCGAAATTCAGCCCGCTGTACCGTTGGGCCAGCACCATGGTCTGCGAGGCCGGGTTGTCGAACACCAGGCCGCCGGTCAGGCGCCAGTTACGCAACAGCCAGGGGGTTACAGCCAGCGCTACCCCGGCCAGCAGCAGGAGCGATCCGCTCAGGGCAATGCGGGGTTTTTTGATCGCCAGCCAGGCCGCCAAAAGCACTACCGGTACGGCAATGGCGCTCTGCGTGCGCACCAGCATGCTCAGGCCCAGCAGGCCTCCGGCCAGCAGGCCCCCAAAATACGGGGACATGGGCGCCAGGCGGGCCTGTCCCTGCCCTTTTGGGGCCTGCTGCGGGTGGCGCAGGCGGAGCCAGCGCACTGCCTGCCAGGCGAACAGGCTGAGCAACAGGGCCGCCGGCAGTTCGGAAAAGAACAGCTTGGAATAGGTGAGGTTGTTGGTGAAGGGAGCGACCTGGTTAGAGGTCAGGTCGCGCAAGATCACCAGCAGGGCGGCAGCCAGGCCCAACGGCCGGCTGCCCAGCTCCTTGCCCAGCAAGTACAGGCTGAGCGGGAAGGCAGCCAGCACCAGGGTCTGCAGGGCGATCACCCGGGTGTAATCCTGCCCGGCCAGAGCGTGCAGTCCGGCCAGAAAGACGATGTAGAGCGGCCGGGCGGGGATATCGCCGCCCATAAAGCCGTCGCCGATCAGGATACTCTGGGCGTACTGTGCGTAGGTCAGCCCGTCCGAATAGGGGTAGATCTCGTAATTGGGCGGGCGCGGCGGCGTGGCGAAGTAAGCCGGCTGGACCGGCTGGCTCAGCCACAAGAGAGCGGCTCCCAGCCAGATGGCCAGGCCGATGTAAACGTCAATATGCTTGCGCGAGAAGAAGGCAGGCGTGCGGGTTTCTACCAGCAGGAATAGGCTGCCAAGCAGCCAGGCCAGGAGGACCTGCCATTCCAGGAAAGGCACGGCAGGACTGCCCCACGAGCCGGTTGGTTCGGAGGTGACCCCGATGCGCGTGAGGGCGACAAAGACCACCACCCCGCCAAAGACCAGCCAGATAATGGCAGCGCGCCGGAGCAGGGCGGCGGCCAGGGGCCGGGCAGATGCCAGTTGTGCCCGGCGCAGCAGGGCCAGCCAGGTGAAGAGCAGCAGGCCGGTCAGGCTGAGCACATCCAGCAGGGGCTGCAGGCGCTGGGCATAGGCCAGGTAGCGGTAGTTTTCGCCGTGCTGCGACAGTCCCCATAGAATAGCCAGGAGCGCCTGGGCAGCCAGGGCGATCAACGGGGTGGCCAGCAGGACGGTATCCCACAACCGGGGGCGGCGGGTTATCTCAAACCAGGCGGCTGTGCGGGCCTTGCCGGGCCAGGCGGCGAATCCCAGCCCGGCCCAGGCTACTGCGAGGCCAAGCAGGGCGGCCATCAGCGCCAGCCGGCTGGCCGAAAAGCCCAGGGCGAGCGCCTTTTCTGGGTCGGCCGGCAGGCGGGCCAGGGCAACCAGCCCGGCCAGGCTCAGGGCAGAGAACAGGCCCAGGACGGCCGGCCAGAATCGCCCGAGGCGTGACGGCGTATATTGCATAAGGTGAATTTTATCAGATTGAAGATTTTAAATTGCAGATTGCCGGTGCAGTCTAAATGCCTACGCCACAAGGTGTAATCTTGGATGTTACAGGTTCTCTGGGATTTGACGTGGTGACCTCCCGGATTTGGGGGCTATAGCCCCCAAATCCGGGGGGTCACCACGTCAAATGCCGGGGGCCCCCCCCGGTTTGGGGGGACACCCCCCCAACACCGGGTTGCCCACCACGTCAAATCCCAAAGAGCTATGTTACAAGTCAGAAAAAAATGTAGTAAACTTATTATAAGGTGGTTTAACTAATGGTTACTTCTAGGATAGACTTTCCCATCAATCAGGTGGTTGAATTCTGCAAGCGCTGGCAGGTCAACGAATTTTCGTTATTCGGCTCAGTGTTGCGAGATGATTTTCGACCTGATAGTGATGTGGATGTTTTGGTCTCATTCAATCCTGCCGCTCCATGGAGTTTGTTTGATCTGGTCACCATGCAAGATGAACTGCAAAAAATATTTGGCCGTCCGGTAGACCTGGTCGAACGTGAGGGTTTGCGCAACCCATTCCGGAAGCGATCCATCCTAAACGGACGAGAGGTAATCTATGCAGCCCCAGGAACGTGATCTTGCTTCCTTGTGGGATATGCGTGAAGCGGCGCGCCTGATTGCCAGCTTTCTTCACGGAGTCTCCTATGCAGGTTATGAAAAGAATCTTATGCTCCGTTCTGCTATTGAACGACAACTTGAAATCATTGGGGAAGCAGCCCGTCGTGTGTCGCCGGAGTTTCAGCAAGCGCATCCTGAAATCGCATGGAGAAATATAACTGGGTTACGCAATATCTTGGCCCATGAGTATGGTGAAATAAAAGTAGACCGGATTTGGCTAATTGCCACCAAGAACGTGGTTGAGTTAATCCGGCTTCTCGATCCGTTGATTCCCCCGGTCGAGGATGAGAGGTCATAAATTCACAATAACATCTCATTTATGATATTCAGATTTGCCACAGCGCTAATGCTGCTGATACCAGTAAGCCACGGACGAATAATTCCCGGCGATCTCGTCGAACTCTCCATGGTGGCAGGAGATACGGATCGACTGCCCAAATGGGATGCCTTCCGGGTGAAAGCGATACTGGCAAACCCGGGTACGCTTCGTGTTGGCCAGCAGCATGGACCCTAACAGCCCCATGCGATTGAAGGATTTGACCGTCAGACCGTGGTAGGGGGCGCTGAACTCGGTCACGGCCCGGTCACGGGTTTTGACATAATACCAGGCGCCCTGGTAATAATCTTCCAGGCCGGTGTATTCCAGACTCTGCTCGCTTTCCCCATCCACCCAGATTTTGGTATTGCCCTCCAGGTAGGCAAACCCGGATTTGGCCTCCACGGCCTCGGTGGAAAGGACCACGCCCACGTAATGGCCGGGCCGGTTTTCCTGCCCCATCTGGCGGGTATCCAGGATCACATACGCCTCGCCCCGCTTTGTTGGGTGTTCCTGGCGGTAGCGGGCGTGGAAATAGGCTTGGCTTTCGAGCGGCAGCTCGCTGGTGTAGCGCAAGAAGGTCACTGCGCCGTAAAAGGCGGGCACCCACAGGGCTTCGTTTTTGTTGACCATTTCCACGCGGGCTTTTTTGCGAAACGGCATGTGGAACTGGCACACGTACCCGCCGGCGGTCATCATCAGGTAGCGGGAGACGAAATGCTTATACTCGCCAAAACCGACCCCAAAAAAGTCGCCCAGCGGAGCGTCTACTGATGGGCGAAGCTCATCGTCGAAATAGATCTGGATCCAGACATTTTTGAGCAGGTTCCAGAAGCGGTGGTAGGGGAATACCAGGCGCAGATGCTTCCAGTTGCGCATCAGGGCCGGGAAAGTGACTTTTTCCTCAAGCATGTTGAAATCAACCGGCGGAGCGGCCGTGCACCAGATATTGGTGATTTTACCGGGCCCCTCGATCTCGTCAAAACACCACTTGCCTCCCGGCGGGATGGGGACGTTATCACGGTGCATCGTCCCGGCGAATTCTTTCCAGGAAGATAGCAGGGCCGAAATGGGGCGGTCGTGCCCATGGGTAGTGACCTGGCCCATGCGGTAATCTTTGAGATAAGCCAGCCCGTGACGGTCATCATCGGTGAACAAGGTCTGTAACCCAGCTCGCGGCATCGCACCCTCCTTATTGAGGATTGATGATTGCTGATTGAGGATTGGAGCTGTTATTTGGAAAATTCACAATCATCAATCTAAAATCCTGAAATCAGCAATTTAAGGTCGCACTCGAACGCCCCGGCTTTGGTGATCACCGGCAGACCGGCGGATTTACCGTCGAGAAGCGCCCCGGCGGCAATGCCCGGCACAGGCTCGCCGTGCAGCTCGATCAGGTTGGTTCCCAGGCGCCGGCAGAGCGCTGCGGCGATGTCCCCACCGGTCAGCACTAACCCGCCTACCAGCCCGGCTTCGACCAGCCCGCCCGCCACACTGGCCAGTCGCCCGGCAATGATTTCGTCACCCAGGGGGGAGAGGGGCAGGCCGACCGTGGTCAGGATGGCGGGCTGCCCGGCGCGCAGTATCCCTGCAAGGGCCAGGGCCGAGTCCGATTCTTCCGGCCGGAAAGCTCCGCTTTCAAGGAAGGAGGGACCGGGCACTACCACGCGGATGCCTGACCGGCGGGCCGCCTCAACCTGGCGTTCGAGAGCAGGGGCGCGGCTGCCGGCCACCACCAGCACTGGCCAGGCAAAACGGCCTGGCAAATTTGCCCTGGCTGGCCGGCCTGCCGTTGACGTACGGTTTGCCGGCTGAAAGGCTACCCTTTGCAAAGCGCGCGCCAGCCCGGCAGAGCCGCAGGCCAGGTGGATACCCGGATCCATGCTGGCTCCCGCCAGCATCGCACGAGCCAGCGCTTCCAGGTCCGCTTCAGTCTCGGCGTCGGCGATATACAGGCCGGGCTCGCCAGCGGTCCAGCCCCGGCCGGCCTGGCCAGCCTGATCGAGCGTCAGCCAATGGATTGCGGCGGACCTTTCGTGCGGCAAGCCGAAAACCTGGCCCAGGTCGATATGCCGGGCAGAGGCTCCCGTCCCGACTACCTGCTGGCCGGCGAGAGTGACGCGTCCCTGGGCCGGGAAGGCCGGGGCGACCAGCGCCCGGTCGAGCCCCAGCGCCTCCATCATAACGGTTAGCTCGATCGCGGGGTGGCCGCGCATCAGGGAATCGACCTTTTTGTAGAAAAGTGTCCCTGGTGTGGCGAGGCCGTTTTTCCGCAGCCAGAGCGCCGCCCGGCGCGTGCGCCAGGCGGCCTCGCCCGCGGCTATCTGGCGGCTGTCGGTGGAAAGGCTGATTACCTCATAAGAAGAAACCGGGTTTTGGCTTCTTAGCCTGGAAAACCCGGTTTCTGGCAGGGACAGCGCCACCACCGTACGCAGCCCGGCCTGGGCGAAGCAGGCGGCGGTGTCGGCCGCCCCGGTCAGATCGTCGGCAATGATCATCAGGCGAGGCATAGCATGATTGTATACCGGATTGGCCAGGATGAGATGTCTGGAGCAAGGCGGTCTTACGCGGCGTTTTCCACCGGGTTTATCGAGACCAGGGTAACCCCCAGATTCTGTAATTTTGATAACAGGCCATACAAAGCTGCCTGGTCTTTCACCGGGCCTGAGAGCAGTGTATCGCCGCAAGGCTCCTGCAGGATTTCCATGCCTTCGAACAGGTCCGACCATCCTGAAGGCAGGTGCCCTTTCACTCGTATGCAGTATTCGACAGGCGTCATGTTGATGGCCTTTTATTGTGGAAGGCGACGCTTTTCAATACTTTTAGATCGGTTTGAGCATCGAATTCAATATCCGGGGAAGGATCAAGCCATAGCCTAGCGCCCATCCGAAGTTCTCCAATGTCCAAATGGCCACATTGAGCCAGGGGCTTTTGAAAGCCAGGGGCATGATCAAAGCCAGGAGGGTGAGGGCGACGGCTGAACCTATGGCCAGCCAGAGATAAACCTGCGCAGCAGTTTCTGGCCAGCGGCTGCCGACCCAATGGTAGACGAAGATCGCCAGAAAACCGAAACCCAGGCCGAAGATTAAAAAACCAAACAGTGTTCCCGCCAGGGATGAATTAGCCGATTTGGGCATCCGTGCGATGATCAGCCCCTGAAGCGCCATCGTGACCAGGGTGGTCGGCAAGATCAATCCGATCGATTTCATATATTCAGCGAACATTTGAGCCTCCTTCATTCCTTTTCTGATTTCTTTCGATTAAACCAGGCTATCCCTGGTTGACTATAGCTTACTCAATCAAGGATGGCCTTTCATCGCACCTGGGTGCAATTATTTGCGCGGAATGAGAGCTCGGGAAGATAACACCTGGGTGTTATCCGTGGGAACGAATAGTAGAGAGATGGGTTCGGAAACCTGTTCTACGTCTTAGCCACTTAAACGAAGTCCATCTGATGGGCGCGGATGATCGCCTGAGCCCGGTTGGTGACCCCCAGCTTGCTGAAAATGCTGTTGTTATGCCGCTTGACGGTATTCAAGGTAATTACCAGCTTATTGGCAATCTCCTGGTTAGAATTTCCTGCGCAAATGAGCCGCAGCACCTCTACCTCGCGCTGGGTCAGCGGCTCGACCAGCTCTTCCTGGGCAACCTTCCCGGTTGCTTCTGGGACGGAGGCATCGATCAACCGTTTTGCGTAGGATCGATGGCCAGAAGAAGCGGCGCGCAGATAGGCCAAGAGCAATTCTCGAACCGGCTCTCCCTCATCCAGGAATGTGCGCACAAATCCTTCAGCCTCAGCCAGATCCAGGCACCTTTCCAGCCGCTTCAGCGCTTCAGGGACTTTCTCCTGAGTCAAATGGACCTGTGCCATAAGAAGGTTTATCTTGATCTGTCGTCCAACCCGTCGTCCGGCTTCGGCCTGGTTGTTCAACTGCTCCAGAATTTGCAGCGCTTCGGAATATTTCCCCTGGGCAATCTGCAGGCGCGCCAACAGGATGAAGTCGAGTTCCCGGCCGTAATCGGTTTTGGCGAGGGCCGAAAGCTGTTCGGCCCATGCCTGGACGCCGGCCAGGTCGCCGCTGGTCAATTTCAGATAGTCGCGTAAAGTGCGCAGCTCGGTGGCCAGCTCCGGGGTGATTGTCTGGCCAGCGATCAACAGCTCTGCCTCTTCCAGAGTGTGGAGAGCGCCCTTCAGGTCTCCCCGTGCTTGCTGCAGATGGGCCAGGGCGATATACCCTACGGCCGTCCCCTCAGGCATATTCCAGGGCTGGTTGGCTCGAATGCCTTCGCGGATCTCGCGCTCTGCCCCGTCCAGGTCATTCCACTCGCGCAGCACCTCCCCAAGCACAATGTTCAAGTTCCCGGGGAGATAGAACCGCCACTTCCCTCGCTCGTCAATCACCTTAATATATTTCCGGCACAGGCCGGCTGCCTCGTGCAGCCGGCCTTGCAGGGTGCGCAAGCGCGCCAACAAGGCGATTGAAATAGGGGTGGCAGTCGTCCCATGTGCAGCCAGGTCGCGCTGAACTGTGTCGAGCAGAATTTCGGCTGCCGGCTCGAACTCTCCACGAAATGACAGCAGCATGGCATAAACCACGTCGGCGCTGTTGCGCATGGCTAAGAATTGGGTGGGGACGATCTCCAGTACCTCTCGACCTGGGAGAGAGATTTGGCCGGCTTTTCCGCCGAGAACCGAAATATAGGTAAAGAGCAGCTCGATAAAGCCACGTATCCCCTGGATCTCAGGATCACCTGGCTGCTCAGGGAGGCGCTGCGCCAGCTCGTGCAGGAGCGCCTCGGCTGCGTCAAGCTGCCCGCGAGTGATCAGTATCCAGGCGTAGTAGAACCCCAATTTCGGGCGGCTCTGGAGCATTTCAAGGGGAAGCCGGGTGATCAGCATCAGGAAGGTCAGGTCGCTGAAAGACCAGCGCTCCTGCCCGTGTTTCTGGATCAGCCCGGCCGCGCGCTCAAAATCCTGGGCGGTAAGCGCATGCTGGACAGCCTCTACCGGGAACCCATTCTTCTCGAGCCAGGCGGCTGCGCGAAGATGGAGGGCGGGAATCAGGCCGGGTCTTCCTTGCCGGAGCTGCGCCTGAAGCAGCTCGGCAAACAGGTGATGATAGCGATACCAGCGCCGGTCGTCATCCAGAGGGACCAGGAACAGGTTGGATTTCTCTAAATATTCCAGGATGGCCTGGGAAGAGGAACGAGCGCTCTCTCCATTTTGCCCAACCAGTCCTTGATCTTCAAGGACGGCGTCACACAGCGGCCCGGTCAACCGTTCGAGGATTGAGGTGCGGAGTAAAAACTGTTGAATGTTATCGGGCTGGCGGTTGATCACTTCTTCAATCAGATAATCCAGGATGAAGCGGTGGCTGCCAGAAAAAGCCTGAATAAAAGCGGGTATATCTTTGCGTCCTCGCATGGAAAGAGCCGCCATTTGCAGGCCGGCAATCCAGCCCTCCGTTCTTGCCTCCAGGATATTGATCTCCTCCGGACCGAGGGATAATCCCATAATTTGTTCGAGAAATGAGGCGGTCTCTTCGGCGGTAAAGCGCAATTCGTCGGCGCGCAGTTCCACGAGTTCACCCCTGGCGCGCAGCCGGGCCAGTGGGATGGGCGGGTCAGCGCGCGTCGCAATCACCAGGTGCAACTGGGGCGGCAGGTGATCGAGTAAAAAGGAGGTGCAATCATGAACAGGCTGGGCAGTAATGGCATGGTAATCATCCAGCACGATTGCGCAGTGACCCGGAGCCGCTTCCAGGTCGCGGATGAGCACCTCCAGGGTGGTTCGGGGCGGGAGGGTTTCCACCGATTGCATCAGTGCGGCGGATTCGCCGCTGGCGATATGGCTGCGCGTCAGGGCGAACAACAGGTAGGCGAGGAACTGCGCCGGGTCATTATCCGCTGCATCGAGAGAGACCCAGGCCAATGGCAGCGGATTGCGGGCCGCCCATTCTGCCAGGGCGGTCGTTTTTCCAAACCCGGGAGGCGCAGAGATGAGGGTTAATGCATGCTGAGCCCCCGCGTTAATTTGCGAGATCAGCCGCGGCCGAGAGACGAGACTGTGACGTATTTGGGGAATGAAGAGCTTAGTTTTGAGGAGTAGACTGTCTTGCATTGCAATGGCTTTGACCTTAATAGGCCAGCTGTCCTTTTTATCCCCTGCATCCCCGTTTATTTTCGTCCAAAGCCGGGCGGCAAACTCTTAGAGGGGCAGTGTGTCTGGTGCATAGGGCAGCACGGCAAGGGCGGACTGCGAGCCATGGCGCTGGAAGCTGTCGGCCAGGGCCTCTTCCACGCTGGAAAAGGGCAGGAAGCCCAATGCGTGCGCCGCGGCAGGGGTAATCCCGCCGCTGACCAGGCTGATGCGCACGCGCTGGCGTACCTTGGCCCAGGCCAGCGCCAGCGCCCCGGCGGCCATATCTGGGATGGCGCCGCTCTCGATGCGCGCCAGGATTTCCTCCGGCGGAAGCCCGGCGTAGTCCAGCACCTCCGGGTGCATCACCGAGACCCCTTCGGGGCAGGGGGTGACCAGGATGAGCGTGCCGCCGTCTTTGAGCAGCATGTCGGCCGGGTAGAGGGATTTGTGCGCCTGCCAGAATTCGATGTCGCAGGGATGCGAGCCGGCCACGACGATCTCCGGCTGAAAGGGCGCCTTTGTGCCCCACACCTGGGCGGCCAGGGCGGTTCCCCGGCGAAAAGCCAGGCGCGGCTCGCCGTAGAAAGCGCTCACCAGGCTGCCATCCGGCCCCAGCACGGTGTTGAAGATGGCTTTCAGCCCCACCCGATCGCCGATCCATTCCATCTCGGAGCGCACCGGGTTTTCGACCAGGCCCAGGTACGAGCGACGGGTGCGCGTGCTCAGCAGGTGGGTGGCGCCGGTGGTAGCTGCGCCGGTAATGCCGGGCTGGACGATCTTGGCCCCACCCGAAAAACCGGGGATGTGGTGCGGGACGATGCTGCCCACGCCGAGGAGGAAACCGGCCTCCAGCGCCGCCCGGCTGACCGTTACCGGGGTGCCGTTGGGGGTAACGCCCAAGTCGACCATCTGGGCGGGGTCCTGCCAGGGGTTGTTGAGCACTTCCACGCGGCGGGTGACCTGCTCGCCGAAACGCTGGCGGATTTCTTCGGCGGCCATGGGCCGGTGGGTGCCCAGGGCGATCAGCACGGTGACCTGTTTATCAGGCACGTCGCCGCGGTTTAGTTCGTCGAGCAGGATGGGCAGGATGGCGCCCTGCGGGGTGGGGCGGGTCAGGTCGTCCACCAGGATTACCACCTGTTTCGGCCTGCTTGACAGCATTTCCCGGACGAACTGGCCCAAAGGCGGCGCGCCGATAGGCTGGTCCAGCGCCCGGCTAACTTCAACTTCCACATTTTGATAGGGTGGCAGCTTTGCTGCTACCCTATCAAAATGTGGAGTAAGCACTGCCAGCGGGTGCGAAGCGGGCACCCCGAAGCGGATTTCACCGTCCCCGTAGGGGATCGAAACAGTCTGGGAGCTCATAGGTTACCTGCA
>Ga0315281_10013362_pt1 | contig 11111 bp, 9 predicted proteins | sample YL17G07_0_MG_FD_204540 | JGI IMG/M metagenome (GOLD analysis project Ga0315281, IMG submission 204540) | Sediment microbial communities from Yellowstone Lake, YNP, Wyoming, USA - YL17G07_0 | ecosystem: Environmental > Aquatic > Freshwater > Lake > Sediment | place: USA: Wyoming | collected... | reverse complement strand
CGACGAGCGCGCCGACGAACGTCGTCGTGGCGACGAGGGCGAGCAGGAGCGCCGCCACAAGGAGGAGCCAGACGGGTCGCGGGATGCCGGCCGGGCGCCAGCCGAGGGCGGCCGAGAGCCGCTCGCCCCAGGGCGCGGGCACCGTTGCCGGGATCGCGGCGACCGCTCGCCGCAGCTCGTCGGGCGCCGACGCGGCTGCCTCGGCGGCCAGCCACGCGCGAAGCCGGCGCTCGATCACGCTCTCGGTCTCGCGCTCGTTCATGTCGTCACCTCGGGACGCGCCGACCCGAGCGCGACGCCGAGGTCGCGCAGGGCGTAGTGGAGGCGCGATTTCACCGTCCCCGCCGGGATCCCGACACAGGCCGCGATCAGCTCGTCGCTGAGATCGACGATCCCGTGCCGCCGGGTGCGGCGAAGGCGGTCCCGGCAGGCGTTGACGAGGATCCGCCCGAACCAGGCCTCGAAGCGGGCCGGGTCGCGGAGCGAGCCCCAGCTCCTCCAGGCCGCGATGAACGCCTCGTGGGTGGCGTCCTCCGCTTCGGCCCGGTCGCCCAGGATGAGCGTCGCCAGGCGGTAGCTGGCGTCGAGGTGGCGCTCGGCGAGCTCGGAGAACGCGGCGGCCCGGTCGGCCTGCGTGCTCCCGATCGCTCGCTCCCTGAGCATCCCGCCTCCCCGGCTGCGCTCGGTCTCTGCTTATCCTGACAAACTCGAGGCGCGAAACGTTCACCAGGAGCCTCGCCGCGCGAGGCCCGTGAGGCAAGTGCCGTCCGGAGGCAAGGGTTCCGCCGCCGGCGCTGCGACCCGGGTTGGACTGGGGCCTCAGCCCTCGGACCCCGAGTCGCCCGCCTCCCGAGGCTCGGCCGGGCGACGGTGCCGCACGAACCTCGCGAGGCGCGATGCCCACCAGCTGATGGCGCGGACACCGGCGATCCCGCCGACGAAGGCGACCGTCTCGGTGCCATCGGCCCCCCCGCCGCCGACGGCGCTGACGCCGATCCAGTCGGCGAGCTGGCCGTAGCGGTCGCCGTGCGGCTCCCCGGTACCGGGCCGCCCGGTGCCGTCCGCCTGCGACGGCCGCAGCGGCCTCGCGGCTCGCGTCCTCAGGTGTTTCCGCCCTCGCTTGGCGTTCATGCCCGGGAGACGCGCAACGGGGCGGGATGTGACGTCGCGGACGCCATCAGCCGGGGAGCTCGACGATGATCCGGCCGTCCTCGATCGAGACGGGATAGACGGCCAGCGGCTCCTCGGCGGGCGGATCGAGCGGCTCGCCGCTGGCGAGGTCGAAGCGCGACAGGTGGAGCGCGCAGGTCAGCGAGCCGGCCGTCAGGAACCCCCGGTCGAGCTCGAAGTACTCGTGGCTGCAGATCCCCTGGACGGCCCGCACCGTGCCGCCCAGGTTGACGACGAGGACCGGCTCCGTGCCGTCCACCCAGGCCATCCGCATCGTGCCCTCGGCCAGCTCGGCCAGGGGGCCGACATCGATCCGGCGGCTCACGCGACCCCGCTCCGGCGGCTCACGCGGCGGCCGTCGCCCCGCGCGACTCGGCCCATTTCGCCTCGAGCAGGCTCCACAGGCGGTCGCGCTCGTCCTCGAGCGGGATGCGGGCCACCACCGGCTCCAGGAAACCGAGGACGATGAACTTGCGAGCCTCGTCGGGCGTGATCCCCCGGCTCTCGAGGTAGAAGAGCTGGTTCTCGTCGACCGGCCCGACCGAGCTCGCGTGGGCGGCCCGGCGGCAGTCCGGCTGGTCGATCTCCAGGCTGGGGATGGTGACCGAGCGGCTCTCGCGGTCGAGGAGCATCCCGAACTCGCCGAGGAAGCTGTCCGTCCCGCGGGCCGTCTTCTCGATCGAGATGAGGCCCTTGATGTAGGCCCGGCCACCGTGCTGGAGGACGGCCTTGGAGAGCAGGTTGCCGGTCGTGTCCCGCCCTACGTGGCGGGTGAAGCTGGTCAGGTCGAAGAGCTGCTCCCGCCCGCCGAAGACGATCTCGACCTGCTCCACGGAGGCGCCGTCGCCGACGAGCCGGTTGTCGATCCGCGAGCGGACGACCCGCCCGCCGAGCTGGGCGACGGCCCACCGCAGGCCGGCCCCGGCGCCAATGTCCGCGACCCGGTGCTGGAACGCCGACGTCCCGGCCGGCAGGTCCTGGATCGACGCCAGCCGCAGGTCCGCGTTGCGGCCGAGGCGGACCTCGGTCGTGCCGGTGAAGAGGGCCTGGGGAACGGGCTCGCCCGCCGCGCACGCGATCCGGGGACCGGACGCGACCTGCTCCTCCACGACGGACGCCTCGGCGTCCTCGCCCAGGGCGAGGAGCGTCCGGGTCAGGAGCGCGCGGCCGGGGTTGCCGCACGCCCAGCGGATGACGAATGGCCGCTCCACGCGGACTCCGTCCGGCACGGCGAGGCGGACGCCCTGGCTCCAGAGGCCCCGCGTCAGCTGGGCAAGCTTGTCGTCGGCCGGCAGGGCGGCCTCCTGCAGCTCGACCCGGACTCGCTCCGGGTCGCGGGCGAGCGCCGCGTCGAGCGGTTCCAGCGTCACGCCGGAGGCGGCCACGGCGGGGTCGAGGACGAGCGCCGTGATGCCGCCTTCGCGCAGGTCGATCAGCCCGGCGCTGCCCTCCGGGAGAGGGGCGCCCCCCACCGGCGCCGCCGTCGTCAGGACGTACGGCCGCACCGCAAAGAGGTCGGCCGAGCGCAGGTCGACGTACGCGGTGTAGAGCGGGTTCGTCTCGACCGGCAGCGCGTCGAAGGCCGCCAAGGCGGCCAGGCGGTCGTCGCGAAGCCAGGCCGGTTCGTCGCGCTCGGACGCGAGGGCCTGCGCGAGCGCGCGATCGGCGAAGGAGAAGGGGAGGTCGGCCGGCCCGCGGCGGGCAGGCCGGGCAGCGGGCGGCGCGGTCGCCCCGGGTGCGGCCGCGCCGGTGGCCGTCAGGCCGGTCGGGGTCGTCATCCGAGCGACCCCTCCATCTCCATCTTCACGAGCCGGTTGAACTCGATCGCGTACTCCATGGGCAGCTCCTTCGTGAAGACCTCGAGGAAGCCCTGCACGACGAGGTTCGTCGCCTCGTTCTCGGTCAGCCCCCGGCTCATGAGGTAGAAGATCTGGTCGGCGGAGACCTTCCCGACGGTGGCCTCGTGGGTCATCGTCGTGTCGTCCTCCTGGATGTCGATGTAGGGGTACGTGTCGGACCGGCTCTCCTCGTCGAGGAGGAGCGCGTCGCAGCGCACGCTCGCCACGACCCCGGTCGCGCCCGGCGCGACCCGCAGCGTGCCGCGGTACGTCGCCCGACCGCCGTCCTTGCTGACCGACTTGGAGACGATCCGGCTCCGCGTGTCCGGGGCGAGGTGGACGGCCTTCGCGCCGGTGTCCTGGTGCTGGCCCTGGCCGGCGAAGGCGACCGAGATCACCTCGGCCGTCGCACCCCGCCCAACCAGATAGATCGCCGGATACTTCATGCTCAGGCGGGAGCCGGTATTCGCGTCGACCCACTCCACGGTGGCGTTCTCGTGGGCGTGGGCCCGCTTCGTGACCAGGTTGTAGACGTCGCGGCTCCAGTTCTGGATCGTCGTGTAGCGGATCTTCGCCCCGGGCAGCGCAATCACCTCGACGACCGCGGCGTGGAGCGCGTCGGTCGTGTAGATGGGCGCCGTGCAGTTGTGCACCGCGAAGCCGCGCGCCAGGTACGCGTTGGGGGCGTTGGCCATCTCGAGGTTGTAGACCTGCCCTTCGTAAGGGCGGCTCTCGATCGCCCGGATCGGCACCCAGAAGCAGTTCCGGGCCGGATCGTGCCAGGCCCGGTGGACCGTGCCGCCCTCCTCGAAGTGCAGCCCGTACTGCTCCCGGTGGCTGATCTCGCGGCCGTTCGCCATCCGCTCGCGGGATGCCCGCCGAACCTGGATGCCGGCGTAGATGCCGTCCCGGGCGAGGATCTCCTGGAGCTGGAACGCGAGCGTCCGCGACACGTTGGCCGCCCGCACCAGGGTCCGGCCGTTGGCGCGGAGGTGCCCGCTCCCGTCACCCAGCAGGTAGCTGTCGAGCAGCAGCCGCTGGCGATCCGGCGGCAGCTCCATCAGGTCGGGGTGCAGCCGCTTCTCGGCGGCGCCGTGCGCGCAGTACACCAGGCAGAGCTCGAGCAGCTCGCGCGAGTGCACGTACACCCGCGCTTCGTGCTTCGCCGGGTTCTCGAACAGCCCGGCGGCCTCCCCGGAAAGGGCGCTCATCAGCCGCCGCGCGTCGTCGATCACATCGCGTTGGTCGATATGGAACGAGAGGGTGACCGTCGGGACGCCGGAGACCCCGTCGTGGAAGGCGGCGCCCTCGGCCAGGTAGTAGCCCAGGAAGCGGAGCAGGTCGTTGGAGATCTCCGGGTGATCCACCCGGCGCGTGGCGATCGGGAAGCAGAGAAGATCGCCGGCCTTCAGCTGCCCGGCCGGCACCCACTCGGGCTCCGCGGTCGTCAGCCGCTGCGCATCGACATCCCACCGGCTCGCGGGCCGGGCGCGCCGAACGCTGCGGGCGACCCGCTCCCGGCGCATGGCCCACACGGGATGCTCCGGCGTCAGCTCGAAGGCGTTCCCCACGGACAGCGGCACGATCCTGAGCATCTCGCCGGAGTAGCTCCGGCGCCGAACGGACTCGACGAGCGCCTCGACACCGGCGCTGTTCATGACCATGGTTCCCGGAGCGACGCCCTCGATCGGAACCATGGAATCGCCCAGGCTGACCAGCTCGCCCTCCGGCAGGCAGCCCTCGATGTAGTGGATCTTGCTGCCCTCGTCCGCGATTATCAGGGTCCGCTCGAACTGGCCGGTGTTCTCCGCGTTGATCCGGAAGTAGGCCTGGAGCGGGAGCGGGACCTCCACGCCCTTCGGGACGTACACGAACGAGCCGCCCGACCAGAAGGCCGAGTTGAGGGCGGCGAACTTGTTGTCCTCCGGCGGGACGACCGTGGCGAAGTACTTCTTCACCAGCTCCGGGTACTCGCGGAGGCCCTGGTCCATGCCCATGAAGACGACGCCGATCTTGGAGAGCTCCTCGCGGACGGAGTGGTAGACGACCTCGCTGTCGTACTGGGCGCCCACTCCGGCGAGGAACTTGCGCTCCGCCTCCGGGATGCCCAGCTTCTCGAACGTCTGCTTGATCTTCTCCGGCACGTCGTCCCAGGACTTCTCCTCGCGCTCGGACGGCTTGCGGTAGTAGACGATCTTGTTGAAGTCGATCTCGTTCAGGTTGCCGCCCCACTGGGGCATCGGCCGGGCCTGGAAGTGGTCGTACGCCCGCAGGCGGAACTGGAGCATCCACTCGGGCTCGTTCTTGAACCCGCTGATCTCCTCCACGGTGGCCCGCGACAGGCCGCCCGACGTCTCCTCGAGGTAGGTGACTTCGTCGTGGAAGCCGTACTTGTAATCCTGCGAGACGATCTCTCCGCGAGTGCTGGTCATGCGGGTCTCCTGGCAGATCGGCGGGGCCCTGCAAGGGGGCCCGGGGCGGTCCACGGACCGCGGGCTGGTCGTTCTCATCGGAATTCGGCCGCCACCCGGGGCCAAGCCCCCCCGCGGCGCCAACGGGCCGCGGCTAATTCCGACCTGGATTATCGGATTTCCCGGCCGCGCCGTCAACGCGGGGGTCGGGCCGTGTCAGAGAGGGTCGGCCGCCTCGCCCACGTTGGCGGCATCCGGGCCAGGTCCGTCCCCGGATCCCCCCGCCGCACCGGCTCCCCCACCCCGGACCAGGCTCGTCACGACCGCGACGCAGCAGACGATGGCAGCCAGTACGAAGGCGTCGCGGACGGCCAGCCCGAACGCGACGCCCTGCACCGCCTCGGGCGAAGGAAGCCCGGCCAGCTCGGCGAGGTGGCCGGGGAGGCGCAGCGCGACCACCGCGCCGCTCGCCGCGATCCCCAGAGCCTGCCCGTTGATGCGCATCTGGGCTAGCGTCGCCGACGCGGTCCCGAGTCGTCGCCGCGGCACGGAGCCCAGGACCGCGCTCGTGTTCGGGCTCATGAACAGGCCCTGGCCGATCCCGATGAGGGCCAGCCGCCAGACCAGGTCGGCGACCTCGATCCGGGCGGGCAGCTGCGTGAGCAGGAACAACCCGCCGACCATCGTCGCGACCCCGACGCTGGCCGGGAGGCGCGGCCCGATCCGGTCGGACAGCGCGCCGCTGAACGGGGCGACGGCGGCGGTGGCGATGGGGATCGGCGTCAGGAGCAGCCCGGCCTCGAGCGGCGAGTAGCCGGCTCCACCCTGGAGCAGGAACGGCATGAGGAACGTGGCCGTGAAGAGACCCGCGAAGACGATCACGACGCTCGCGTTCCCGGCCGCGAAGGCGCGGATCCGGAAGAGCTGCAGGTCCATCATCGGGTGGTCGGCGCGACGTTCGACGAGCAGGAAGATGGCCCCGACGACGGCCGCACCGGCGAGCAGGCCGACGATGGCCGGGCTGCTCCAGCCCCACGCCTCGCCCTCGATGAGCGCGAGCAGGAGGGCGAACAGGGCGGCGGCGGAGAGGGCCGCACCCCGGAGGTCGAACGGCCGGCGCCCGCCGGCCCGCTCCACGGGCAGGATCCGGGCCGCCCACAGGATAGCGAAGAGCCCGACCGGGGCGTTGATCAGGAAGATCGCCCGCCACGAGCCGACCTCCGTCAGGAAGCCGCCGAGCGCCGGCCCGAGGCTCAGCCCGATCGAGACGCTGATCGCGTTGATCCCCAGCGCCCGGCCGCGTTCGCCGGGCCCGAACGTCCGGGCGACGATCGCCGGGCCCATCGCCTGGAGCATCGCGGCGCCGACTCCCTGGACGACGCGGAACCCGATGAGGACCGCCGGACCCGGGGCGGCGCCGCACAGGATGCTCGCGACGGTGAACAGGGCGAACCCGGCCAGGTAGACCTGCTTGAAGGTGAGCAGCTCGCCGAGCCGGCCGAACGGGAGCAAGAGGCTCCCGAGGGTGAGCAGGTACGCGACGACGACCCACTCGACCGCCGCGAGCGGGACGGCGAAGTCCGCCTGCAGGCTCGGCAGCGAGATGTTGACGATGCTCCCGTCGAGCGTCGCCATGAACGTGCCGACGGAGACGGCGGACAGGATCAGCCACTTGCGGTCGGCGCGTTCCACCGCGCCATTGTCGGGGTTGGGGGCGGGTGAGGCGCGGTGGTCGGGGCGGAGGGGCGGCCGCGCTTCCGGCGCCGGCCGACACCCGTCCGTGAGCAGATGGCCTGCTCAATCCGCGGCCGGGACGGCGGCGCCTGGCCTCGGCGGCGGCGGCCGGGACGTCGGCGGGCGAAGTGGACCCGCCGGGGGCGGCCGCGACGGCCGAGGCGGTCCGCCCGGGCGGCCCGACGCGGCTCGGACCGCTTCAGGCCTGGGCGGAAGGTTCGGCCGTCTCGGGAGGCTCGGTTGTCTCGGGAGGCTCCGGAGGCCCGGCCTCGGGAGGCTCCATCGCCGCAGGAGCGGCGGCAGGCCCGACCTTGCGCCGGGCGATGAGCCGGACGATCGCGGTCGCGGCGAGTGACATGGCAACGGAGGCCGCCGCCGAGGCGGCGAACGCGCGAATCGCGGAACGCGTCCGCGGGCGGTCGGGCGGAGTGGGCAGCGGCTCGGTCATCGCGGTGCCTCCGGGGTGCGGTTCGCGCGATCTTCGCCCGGGCCCGGGCCGGCGCCAAGGGGCGAACGGCGTGCGAGAGAGGGTTCGAGCGGCCCGAACGGCGCCCCGCACCCGCTCCTCGCGCGGCGCTGCGCCTCATCCCGTGTCGCCCCGCCGATCTCGTCAGATCTCGCGGCGGCGCAGCGACCAGGCCGCCAGCCCCAGCATGACGACGACCCACCCGACGGCCCAGGCGACGCCGCCGGTCCCCGGCGGGCTCCCGCCGCCGAACGGGTTCGCGGCCCCGGTCGCGGCCCGACCGATCGCCTCCAGGATGGTCTGCGGCGGCGGCTGTAACGCGTCCGAGACGCCCCGCCAGAGCAGGTCGGTCGGCAGGACGAGCCGTCCGACGTCGGCCGCCTGCACCAGCGCCTCGACGTCGAGCGCCTTCCCCAGGCCGCCCAGCACGCCGAGCATCCAGGCGAGGCCGAACGCGACCACCGCGACTGCACCGCCGGCGATCGCCGACATCCGGGTCGAGACCAGGAGGGCGAGCGTCATGAGCACGAGGGCCTCGCCGACCAGGCAGAGGACGGCCTCGACCGGGCGTGGCGGGAGGTACCCGGCGAACCAGCCCACGGCCGCGATCTCCAGGATTCCCGAGGCCAACGCGTAGGCGGCCACGACGAGCCCGAGCCCCAGCCACTTGCCAATCACCAGGTCGGCCCGCGCGACCGGCCGGGCGAAGACCGCCAGCGCCGTGCCCGACTCCAGGTCCCCGGCGATCGCGGGCGCGGCGAGGAAGGCGGCCGTCGCGGCGAGCACGAAGCTGAACATGAACGCGGCGAAGACCAGGAGCTGGGCGACCCCGTAGTCGACCTCCGCGGCCGACGCCCCGTGGTCGCGGGCGAGCGTGACCAGCCGCTCGATGCCCCACGCGGTCAGCCCGACCGAGACGAGCGTGAAGACCGCGAGGACCCGCAGGAGTCGGCGGCGAGCCGCCTCGAGCACGGTCAGGCGGGCGAACGTCCAGGCCGCCCGGGTCACGCCGGCACCTCCCCGCGGCGGCTGTCCGCCCAGCCTTCCCGGGTCACGCCGGCACCCCCGCCTCGCCGCCCGCCCCGCCGCCTGCCGAGCCCCCGCTGACGACCCGGAGGAACACGTCCTCCAGGGTGGACCTGCCGGGCTCCACGACGTGGACCCGCGCCCCGGCCGCCACGAGCGCGGCGACGAGGTCCGGCACGCGCGCCGGCTCGAGGGCCGCCGTCAGCCACTCCCCGTCGAGGCGCAGCTCCCCGAAATCCAGCGCCAGCCGAGCGACGAGCGCAGCGTCCAGCCCGTCGGTCCGGACCCGGACCGCCCCGTCCGCCGCCAGCTCGCCCGGGGCTCCGGCCGCCACGACCCGGCCGTGGTCGACGATCGCGACCCGGTCGCACAGCCGCTCCACCTCGGTGAGGAGGTGCGAGTTGAGGAAGACGGTCGTGCCCCGCTCGCGGACCTCGCGGACGATCCGCCGGACATCGCTCCGGCCGACCGGGTCGAGGGCGGAGGTCGGCTCGTCGAGGACGACGAGGTCCGGGCTCCCCAGGAGCGCCACCCCCAGCCCCAGGCGCTGCTGCATCCCCTTCGAGAAGGTCCCCACGAGATGCTCGCCCCGGTCCGCCAGCCCGACCAGGCGCAGCCCGCCGGCGACCTCGCCGGGCCAGGCGCTCCGCGGAAGTCCCGCCAGCTCGCAATGGAGGCGGAGCACCTCGCGGGCGCGCAGCCACGGCTGGTAGCGGAACAGCTCCGGGAGGTAGCCGATCCGCCGGCGGACCGTCCGATCGCCGAGCGGCGCGCCGAGCACCCGCCCCTGCCCGCCGCTCGGCCGGGCCAGGCCCAGGAGCAGCTTCACGGCGGTCGTCTTGCCGGCCCCGTTCGGGCCCAGGAAGCCGAAGACCTCGCCGCGCCCGACGGTCAGGGTCAGGCCCGCGAGCGCGGTGATCGCCCCGTAGCGCTTGGCGAGCTCACGGGTCTCGATCGCGGGGGCGAGGGTGCCCGGGGTTCGCGGCGATGCGCCGGGTTCCGCGTCGGAGTGCGCTGGCATCGCCGCGGACGGTACACCGGAATTGCCCGGTGCCTTCCGTCGAATCTGCCCGAACATCCCCTTCACGCCTCGCTGTACCTTTCGTACACTCGGCACCGCACGGGGAGGAGCGCATGGCCGGAACTGCTGGCGGGGGCGTCGCGGGAGGCGCGGGCGGGGGCCCGCTCGGCGGCCTTGCGGGCGCGCTCGCCGGGAAGGGGCTCGGGGCGATCGTCGCCGGCCTGGCGGTCGGGATCGTCGTGAGCTCCGCGCTCGTCGCGACCGGGGCGGTCAGCTTCGGCGGCACCACCGGCAACGGCGCAGGCGGCAACGGAGACGTCCTCCAGCTGCTCGCCTGCCCGGGCTCCGGCCCCGTCCTCGGCACCATCCCGCGCGGCCAGCGGCTGCTCGTCACCGGCCGCAGCGCCGACGGCCGCTACCTCCAGGTCTACCTGGCGGCTCCGGCGGCCGCGGGCGTCGCCTGGGTGGACAGCGGACCCCTCCAGGTCGACGGGGACCTTTCGAGTCTGGCGATCCGCGGCTGCGACAAGCCCGCCCTTCCGACGCCCAGTGCGTCCCCAGAAACGACGCCGAGCCCGACTCCGAGTCCCACGCCTTCGCCCACGCCGAGCCCCACCCCCTCGCCCACGCCCTCTCCCACGCCGAGCCCGAGCCCCTCGCCGACCCCGACACCTAACGCGGGCCCGGCCCTGACCGGCCTCAAGGCGTCGATCGGGACGATCTACTCGGACCCGGACGGCTACTGCGCCTCCCAGCCGCGGCGGACCTCCGTGACGATCACCGCCTCGGACGCCGACGGCGTCGCCTCCGCGCTGCTCTACTTCCGGCGGCCGGGCGCCTCGTCCTACGCCACGAAGCCGATGGCCCGGGCCGGCAGCTCCTGGAAAGTCACGCTCGGCACGGACACGGACGCGATCACGAAGGCCGGCCAGCTCCTCTACTACGTCGTGGCGACCGACGCGAACGCCGTTCCGAAGACGGCCCGCGCGCCGAAGTCCGGCGCGCTCGCGGTCACCGTGAAGACCTGCTCGAACACGGGCCCGACGATCACCTCGCTGGCCGCGCAGTACGGCGCGATCAACACCGGCCTCAGCAGCCCCACCACCTGCCCGGGCCCCTACGGCACGCAGGTCACGGCACAGGCGACGGACCAGGACGGCGTCGCCAGCATCACTCTGTTCTTCACGGGCCCCGGCCTCTCCACCCCGGCGCAGCAGTCCATGGGCCTCCGCGGCACCACCTGGTACGGCAGCATCGACCCGAACAAGGCAGGGATCCTGCAGACGGGCACGATCTCGTACCACGTGGTCGCCAAGGACACCAAGGGCGCCTCCACGAAGTCCGCCACCGGGACGATCGCGGTCACGCGCTGCGATCAGGCGACGCAGTTGGAGAAGTTCAGCGTCCCCAGCTCGCTCCAGATCGGCGCATGCTGCGGCTACCGT
>Ga0315281_10013361_pt1 | contig 11112 bp, 15 predicted proteins | sample YL17G07_0_MG_FD_204540 | JGI IMG/M metagenome (GOLD analysis project Ga0315281, IMG submission 204540) | Sediment microbial communities from Yellowstone Lake, YNP, Wyoming, USA - YL17G07_0 | ecosystem: Environmental > Aquatic > Freshwater > Lake > Sediment | place: USA: Wyoming | collected... | reverse complement strand
TTGTTCAACTCAGTATTCTGATATCCCATTATTTCATTGTGGTCCAATTCTGGAAAGACGTCGAATCTCGCAGGTATCTTGCTGTTCTCGTTGAACTGGTTCTTGAATCTCCTGGAAACTGAAGGCAACTGGCCGTAGACTGCGACAAAAGAATCTTTAATTTCTGAAGCAACATTATCAATTTCTTTCAGATCAATTCCGTTTAAAACTTGGATAGACTCTTCCAAATCTTCTTTTAGGTTCACCGATCCAACATTCTGCAGGTAAGTTAGCATTGGTAAGAACAGATAAGGCAAAGCCGCCCTTGGCTGAAGACCGCTAGGCAAAAGAATGAGAGGCAAACTCAGTTTCTCACACCATTCTTTTAACTTTCCTCCAGATGCCAGGCAAATGACATTGCATTTTATTTTCAATGCTTCCGCAAACTGACTTAGCGTCTCTTCGGTATCGCCGGAATAGCTGACGCAGAACACCAGCGTTTTCTCATCCGCATATTTTGGAAGATGATATTCTTTAGAGACCTCTATTGGTATTGGCAACTGGTCTCTCATCAAATCTCTGAGCAATTCCCCACCGACAGCAGAACCACCCATCCCGCATACAATTATTTTGTCAAACTTGTAACTTGGAAGGTTGCTTCCGTTCGCCCTTTCTACAGCATCCCTGCACATCTCAGGATATTTTTTTATTGCTTCCAGCATCCTATCAGTATTAGTTTAAGATTCAGAGGTATATTTGCTTTGTGAAAGTTGGATTTAACGACATTCACTTTTCTAAAAATCTTTTTGCATCATTAAAGTCTTTTTTGGAATTTATGTCAAACCAGTATCCGGAAAACATGAAACCAAACAGCAAATCCTTCTCAATCAATTGCGGGTAGACATCAAAAGGCAGCCACTTGCCAGGATATTCCAGTAACTCAGGCTCTGCGATAAAAATTCCCGAGCTGACAATATGCGATTTAATTTTTTCAGGTTTTTCATGGAATTCAACGATTTTTACCCCGTCGAGCTTGACATTGCCCAAGGTTTTTGCAGGGTTTATGTGAGATGTTAATGCCAAAGTCACCAACCCGCCGTGCGTGATGTGGAATTTGAAAAAGTCGTCAAGATTCATTTCAAACAGGGTTTCACCTGGAACAACCAGAAAAGTGTTTTTCAACTTCCCTTTCAGCAGTTTGAGCCTGGAATGGTCACCCTCAGCGTCTTTTTCATCCACATAATCTATGTCAACGCCGAACATGGAGCCGTTTCCTAATATTTTGAAAATTTCTGAATTAAGGTTTTTTTCACCTACGATGTAAATGTCCCTAAAATTATATTTCCTGAGTTTTCTGATTATAGTCTCTATTATCGACTCATCTTTCACTTTTCCCAAAACCCTGAAAGAATCTTTATTTGTTACCCGTGTAACCAGTCCGTTAGCCAAAACAACAGCAGTTTTTCTTTCTGTTATAATCTTGTTTATCAAGTGCTCGATCGCCTGAGACCTGTTTCTGATTATCAGACCGTCTATTATGTGGTCTATGCCCCTCAAAATCTTCTCTTCAATTGTTATTGAGATTTTCTTTTTCATGCAATATTTAAGAATAGTTAAACTCTTATGTCTATCGGATAAGGTAGGATGAATGTAGGACACTAATGTTTACAGCCCTCTTATTTTACTATGCGATTGACTGATGGAAAAATAAGGCACATGCGTGAAGAACTAGCAAAGCAAGGAATACTAAAAGACACCGATGAAATAAGAGAAGCTTATGTAATGAGCGGTTTTTTGACAAACATAACTTACATGCCGACTGGGGAAACTCAAAATGCACATAAGCATTTCTTAACAAAGGAAGCCATTCACGTCCTTGCGGGAGAAACAGAAGTTTTTTCTAGCGGAAACTGGTATTCAGTCAAGCAAAGGCAACTGGCAGAATTTGATTTGGATGAAATTCATAACGTGAGAGCGCTCGAACGCAAAATGCCTGTTGTCTACATAGATGCAAGTGAAAGAATTGCCGCAGTTACTATCGCATACAAGTGGTTACCTCCAGGATTGAAAGTGACGGCAGAAGAATCTTCACTCGTGTTAAATTATGACTGGTTCAGTGACAAATACGAAAATGACCCGGATAACCCTTCAACAAGTCCGGTGCTACGCGTAGATAAAAAGATTCGTGAACAATTCTGGGAAGTTGTTGAACGTAATCGACAAAAATAATTTTTTAACACATAGAGGTAGAACATGCCATCATCTGAACCTAAAAAAATTGTTTACGCAAATCACGTCGCTTTTGACTGGGGACTTACAATATCACCCGATCCAAGATACAAGCTTTTTCCTGAGATTGCTGAGCTTCTATCAAAAATATTCAAAGAAAGTTATGATGTTTCAATTTCTCCTAAGGAAATAGAAAAAATGTTCTTCGAGGTAGATAATCAGAACAAAATAAGCTGGGGAATCGGTGTCACTCACTTTAACCAAGAAGAGATGATCATAGCTGAGCTTTTGGAAAAACTAGGAATGCCATACAATGAAATTGCGATAAATGCACCATTGGTTCTTTCGCTTTACAGGAAAAAACTCAAAAAATTTTATTCACAATTGCCATGGAACCAGCAAGTCAAAGACTTGCTGCAATTTTTAAAATCTAAAGGTTTTTTCATCTCGATATTCAGCAACGAAAGAAAGCACACAATACGCGCAACTTTAGAATGGTCCGGGTTGGCAGAGTTTTTTGATTACATAGCAACATCGCAAGAATACGAGGTGCAAAAGCCTGACGTTAAAGCCATGCAAAAGTTTCTAGAAAAGACTGGGTTCAGGCCAGAAGAAACGGTTTACGTGGGAGATGATACCATAAGAGATGTAAAATGGGCAAAGTTGTGTGGAGTCAAAGCCATACTGGTGATTCCCCCGGAGGAGTTTTCGCCAAAAGACAGAAGAAACGCCTGGAGAGAAACGGAAATAGAGGAAGAACCTGACGCTATAATTCAAAATCTTTCTGAACTGAAAAATATTTTGAAAAAAATTGGAGATCTTGGTGGATGCATATGAACAGCGCAAGTGTTAACGTTATAATAGTTCCTGACAACTCTACTTTGCAAAAAGTAAGAGCGCTTGGTAAAATATTGGGTGAAAATTATGAAAGTTATTATACTATAGCTGACATCACATTCATTCCACATGCGACAATTTACCAGGCTCAATATCCTGTTAGAAACCTGGAAAAAGTTAAAGATGAACTAACGAAAATTACTGAAAGTTTTAAACCTTTTGACGTCTCGCTAGGTCCTTATCAAAACTTTCATGGATACATTTGGTGGAACATTTCAGAAAATGAAGGCCTTAATCGACTACACAAGCAGATTGTTGATAGATTGAATCCTCTCAGGGAAGGTTTGCTTCTACCCCATTTCACTTCTGTGGGCTATAAGACAGGTGAAAAATTCACAGAAAAAGAGGCTGAAATTGTTAGAAAATATGGCTCCCATGTTGTTGACTATCTTTTTCAACCTCACATCACGCTTGCAAGGCTAAAGAAAGATATTGAGGAATCAGATTTATACAGAACACTTGGCAAAGCGGAGTCTAGCTTTTATGTTTCAGAAATATTAATTGGCGAGATGGGAGATCACGGTACATTGATCAAGATATTGGAAAGATACGGATAAATTAATTTATTTTAATAACTAACATTTTCATATGGCAACATACCTTGGATTTGATATAGGAACAGCTGTAGTTGTCACCTGAACAGTGGTTGTAGTTGTTTGCTGTTGTCAGGGATAAAAATTGCCAAGGTAAAATATTGCGGCAAGCAGTATTATCGCTATTACTATTAAGAGCAGTATTGCATTTTGTTTCATAACTCTTTTTTAGAAGACTTTGTTTATAAAGTTTTTTGAATAGTGTGTGGGATTGTATTCTAATACATTTAATTATTTATTTTTTTAAAAGCAGTTTTTCAAGGCAATCTGTGCGGGAGGTGGGATTTGAACCCACGAAGGTACTAAACCACAGGCAATCTGCCAAAAGTCCTCAAGCCTGCGCCATTAACCAGACTAGGCGACCCCCGCTGATACAAATTTCTTTACAAATCTCATCCTATATAAGTTAATGAAGGTTCGGCCGAAGTCTTCTTTGGTGTTTCTTTACTTTCCAGATCTTTCTCCAGTTTTACCACTTGAGCATTAAGAGCATTAATCAATCCTCTTGCAGTGGAGAGCGTGACAACTAGCTTCGAGACAGGCTGCATGGTTGTCATGTCGATGAAAGCAATCCTGATAGTCCCTTCTTTCTTTATCTTACCGTCAGAACCCTTTCCAACCTTGACAGTTCCCATGACAAATGCCTCGTCTGCAAATATCTGCTGTATTTCACTCTTTGCAATATTCTCTTGAACCTTCTTCAGCCATTCGGGCACTTCCATTCTATCAACTCCTTTTAATAAAACGTAAGTTTAGTATATAATTTAAGGATTTGCACATGCCCAGAAAAAAATCAAATAAACAAAAATTTTTCATATATCTAATAATTATTCTTCTATTTGCCACGCTCTGGATTTATACAAGTCCAATAAACTTCCACGATCCAACTACAACCAGTTCAACAACTTCAATTACTTCTACAACTATCTCAGTCACGACAACTTTTCCTGCAGCCAAATCACTGACCCGTGAAGTTTTCTTGGATGAAAAAAGCGGTGAAGGATTGATTTGGTTCTCCAATTCAACTGTAAGTGATGTAAGAACAGGAATGAAGATATGGGAAGAGAAGACAAACCGTTTGATAAGGTTTGAAGAAATACGTGGAGAGTCTGCGGCAGACCTGGTAATAAAATTCTCTGGGTCTATGAATGAATCTACTCCAGGATTTAAAACAGTAGGCGAGGCTTACACCTACCTTGGCCAGATGAGAGGAACAATCTACATCTTGCCTTCTAGTCTGTCTTGCAGGAACCAAGGAAGAGCCATGCATGAGATCGGCCATATAATCGGGCTCAATCACTCAACAGAATATAGAAGTGTGATGTATCCGACTGAATCCTGCGTTCAAAACATTACCGATGAAGATGCAAGAACAGCAATAAATTTAATCGACCAATTCATTTGATTCTTGACAATATTTCAAAAGCCACTTGCACAGCCAAAAACTCAGTCACCTTGTTTCCTTCTATAGGTTTTACCTCAACAATGTCAAAACCAGCAATTTTCCCATTTCCAATAATTTCCATCAGATCCAAAAATTCCTGGAATGTCAAGCCATTTGGTTCAGGGTGATAGACTGCAGGAGCGATTGATGGGTCAAAACAATCCATATCCACGCTTATGTAAACTTTAGAGTTGCCAACAATTTTTTTTAACTCTTGCTCGAGTTTGCCAAAGTTTTTCTTCACCTGAGTCGCATCGAAAAAATGAACATTGTTTTTTTCAATGTAATTTAATTCAGATTCATCTCCAGACCGTACTCCAATCAAAAAATAATTTTCAGGATTCCTTTCTTCACTCGACCTTCTCATCCATGTAACTGGGTTTAGCTTGGGATCGTATGCCAAGCCATCAACGTAAGCCATCTCAACCATGTATTCATCCGTATAGTCGTCTCTTGCATCTGAATGAGCATCAAAAACAATAACATTTACATCTTCGTCAAAAGCTTTTACAGAAAAATATGTTCCGAGATGGCCGCCGCCTATCATGAAAGGAATCTTTTTCGATTTTAAAATATCTTTAGTTTTTACTGTTATTTCTTCCAGACTTTTCAGTTTCAAATCCCCTGAGTCAGCAACTTTAATTTTTTTCGTCCAGTTTATTCTTCTTGGCAGGTAGAAAGGTTCGACAAACTGGCTCTCTTCCCTGAAAGACTCGAGAAAAGGTTTGGCATGTTTGCCCATCGGGACTCCGAAGCTAACTACGTCTGCCTCTTCCTCTGCAAACTCTGTGGCAAAAAATTTATTCATATTATCTTTTTAATCAAACCAAGCTAATAAAGAAATTGATTGAAAGAAAAAAGAAAAAAAGAGGATAGTTTTTGGCTGCATTAGCTCTATCTATTCGTTCTGTTTTAATATTGACCCTGTTTGTGAATTGTGAATCTGGACGAATGGTCAATACTTAAAGACTTATTTTTTATAAGCAATTATATTATATAGTGAGAGCATGCAGGTGCTGATACCAGTCAGATTCTATGGATTCGATTCCATAATGTACATAGCATCGGCGATAATCGGCTTTTTTGTCAGCTACTATGCGTACAGGCTGTTCGACATCTCATCAAAAAAATCCCACTTCTACTTCTTCATGAGCTTCACGATACTCAGCATGGCCTTGATGGTAATTGGAATAACAAGCGGTTTGGCATATCTAAATTACTTTATTTATCACAGCACTCCCCCATTGCTGGATGCTTTAGCATATGTGGACGATTTCGGCTACTGGATATATTACATTGCTTCTTTTGCCGCTTACTGCCTGCTTGCTTACACATATCTGCCTGAAAGGGTAAAGTTTCCTATTCTGATCCCTTTCTGGTATTCGGCCTTCCCCTATTTCAACGTCCTTTCACTTTTCCTTCTCTCTTACATCACTTTCCGTTGCCTGATAAACTATGTGGCAAAAAGGACTCTCAATTCGCTCTTAGTTGCGCTAGCATTTACCGGAATAATACTTTATCATTTCTTCCTTCTCTTTACTTCCATTAGCACCATAGTTTATTTGACTTCAAACTTCTCCTTCATACTTGGAAAGTTCCTGTACATCCTAGCCCACCTCTCGCTGATGACCGGCTTTCTTTCCTTGCTCGCGATGCTTATCAGGGTGAACCGCAGTGAACGTTAGAAGATCTAAAATTCATATTTTCATGGACATACTGAGGCTTATCAACAAGAAAGGAAAGGCCAAACCCACTCATATTCTGTATGGAGCAAATCTCTCTCACATAAGATTGAAAAAATATCTGGAGGTTCTCTTGGTGAATGGGTTCATAGAACAGACAAGTGAAGGTGGCCATACATACTACAGACTTACTGAGAGAGGACTAGAATTTATTACAGAATTCAGGAAAGTGGAGAAGGTTTCTGAAGCTTTTGGAATACCCATATAGATTCTTTTCAAAAATTTTTATCGTATTCTTATATTTTAACATTGAAAAAATAATCGATGAGCATATCTTTCATAGTACCGGCACTCGAATCTGATATTCTTGAAGGTTATTTATTTGATTATTCTGTAGATTCGATCTACAAAGAAATTTTAAGGAAGGGGGATAATTCTGAAATAATTCTTATCATGAAATGTGAAAAGGAAAATGAAGATGGAATTAGAGAAGAAATGGCCCAAAGGTATAAGGGTGTTGTAAGATGTCACTTCTCCAATGGGAACAGATCTGAAGCAAGAAATCTAGGAGTTGAGCATGCTAAAAGTAATTACTTGACATTTGTGGACGCCGACACTAAAATCGGAGAAAATTTTATATCAATGACTGAAGAAGCATTTGAAAAAGGATATGCTTACATCTGCAATTCTACTAGACCTTTGGAAGAAGAGCAGCTTAATAAAACAAGACTACTTCTGTATGCCAGATTCATGGGCCTCAATCAATGGTTTCTCACCAAAGCCGGTGTTTGCAGACCTTACGGGTTCTGCATGTCTGTGAAGAAGGATATATGCGAAAAGATTAAAACAGATGGAGAAATATTTAAGAAAAAATTAGCTGGACATGGCGAAGATTCAGTATTTGGTAGCGAATATGGACCATACTGTAGAAATCATGGATGGAAAGGAAAATACGAAAGCTACCGCTCTTTTGATAAAAAGACTGCTGAAAGAATGAGAGTAAAAACATCATTCAGGGGATGGTATAAAGAAGGATTCTGGAGAGGTGGTGTGAGGATGATAGTAAATACTTTCATCGTTCCTTTGCCTTTTATAAAGAGACCTTTAATTGGAAATTGGAGAGAAAAAAAGAAAGATGATAGTGCTCCCTACGGGAATAAGTTTTAGGGTTCAATTTTTAGGAGAATTTAAAATTAACAGATATCCTCAACTTTAACAGAATTAGCTTCTCCGAATAATATCATCTCATGTTGCCCGGGTTCAGTGGACTCATTTACCCCCACCTTTATGATGTTTATGCTCTTTGCAGTATGCCTGAAACTTTTGTGGGTCTAATTCCTCTCCACATTACGTGGTCTCCAAATTCAAATTTTTGTTTTGACATTTGAACCCCCTACCTTCTTTTTCTTATCAAAATTACATCTATGGAATGTGTTATGCCTGTCACACCAAGTTCTTTTTCCAGTATTCATTTATATATCACTTCCATTTTTGGTTTTATTATACTTAAATCTTATGAAAAAAGTGCTCCCTACGGGATTTGAACCCGTGTCAAAGGATCGAAAGTCCCTTATCCTTGGCCGGACTAGACGAAGGGAGCATATGATAATATTTAGAATTTTATATTGTTTAATGTTTTTAAATGTTTAGAACTATTTGCCCAACTCTTTCGAAACAACTTCCCAAACAAGTTGATGTATCTTTTCAATGTTTAATGAACCGTCGATAACAAACCATTTTGACTCTAAATCTCTCCTTGAAAGAAGAAGGAAGTTCTCTCTTGTCATTTCCAAGTTTTTCCTCTCCCTCTGTATCCTGTCCAGAATATCTCTTTTCGTGAAGTCTTCTATGTTTGCCTGCTGAACCCTTTTCATGCTAACTTCGATCGGCGCATCAATCAGAAAAACCAAGTCTGGCTTGATTATATTTTTTTCTATCTGCATCAACCAGTTTAATGGAACGCCTTTAGCTGACTGGAAAGCAAAATTACTGTAACAATATCTGTCAGTTATCACTACCCCACCCTTTTCCAGGATTGACTTTATTCTTTCCTGATGCCTGGACCTGTCAGCAGCATACAGCAGAGAGACAGTAAAATTATCCAAGTCAGCTCTTTTTGTCAGTCTTGCAATCTCACTCTCGAAATCAGGAAAACTAATTACAGTAACATCTCTTCCTAAATTTTGCAATTTTTCTGTTAGCAGCTTTATGTGAGTTTTCTTGCCGGATCCGGTGATTCCCTCGAAGACTATGAACAAACCTCTCATAATATAAAATTAGTTATTTAAAGAAATAGGCCAAAAAAACAGGTGGGCCCGGAGAGATTTGAACTCTCGACCTCCCGATTATCAGTCGGATGCTCCACCAGGCTAAGCTACGGGCCCCTAACTAATTAATTAAACACTTTAATATTTTATTATTAAATAAATGAAACATATTGTTTTCATTGGGCTGGTAGATCAACGGTAGATCGTCTCGTTCGCAAGTCACGAAATACGAGAAGGTTCAGGGTTCGAATCCCTGCCAGTCCACAATCAATTCTTTTAGAACTCAAAAAGCATATATCTAAAATTAGCAAGCAAAGGTATTAGTAGTTTTATTTTCTGTAAAATATTTTTTCAAATTTAGAAGAATGTTTATTAACTCTTTTCTAATTTTAAATAAATGTCAGGATTAACAGAGCCACCTTTTGTTGACATTTGGCCAAATGATATATCTGCAGATTTGCAATATTTCATCGGCAGTAATCCACGCGCTTTTCAAGAGGATGTTCTTCTTTTTGGAGACGAGAGAAAATCGAGCAATAAAAGATGGTATGTAGGATTGGGCGAGATATCCATTGAAGATTTCTCAAATTACAGAGAGCCGAACGGCCAATTCGAAAAAACAATAGAATTTAGGCATATAGAAAAGAAAAATCCATCTAATGAATACGTGCAAGGAGCAATGGCAAGGGCATTAAAGGAATATGTTCAAAGAAGAAGATATCACCACTACGTATTAGTATTGTGTAATTTTTTCGATAGAGAGAAAATTGGCTTGAAAATATCAGAGATGCATCCAAGCACTCTAAGATATATTGGCGGTATAATCAATGTAACTCCCAGAAATAATCCAGAAACAAAAGGCAGACTTCCTTTTGAAAATCAGTCAAGGGATTGGAGATATAAACAGCATATAGGCGAGATAGAAATTAGAAATTAGTAATAAATTTAAAGTGACATTCGCATAAATGATAACTATGACTTCTGAAAAAGAAATAATGAAAGCACTGAAAAAAGTGATCGACCCTGAGACTGTGATTGATGTGGTGACGATGAAAATGATCAAGTCTGCCAAGGTAGACGCCAAAGGAAACGCGAAAATAAAATTCAAGCCAACCACCCCTTTCTGCCCGATGATCGGTTACTTGTCAGAGCAGATGGAGCAAGCTGCAAAATCAGTTAAGGGAATAAAAAAAGTAGAAGTTGAAGTAGTCTAACTATTTCAAAAGTCTCCAGATGACATCCTCGTAGGTCTCTCTCTTGCTCCTTTTCTTTTTAATCAGTTCTCTCTTGAGCTTGAAAGATGTTCCAATTGTTGTTTCACTCATTCCTATTACCTACTATTCCCATTGAGAGATTTTTTGAAGTGAAATTTAAAATTTCATCAAGCTGTCTACTAGCTTTTTGGTAGCTTCTTCCTGGTCTGGCTCTGGCTTTAGTAATTCTCTGACCAAGCGCTCGACTGTCTTTTTCTTCTCTATCTCGCCCATCTCTACGATTGCTCTGAATGGTTGCTCGACTCTGCTTATCATTGCTTTTTGCTCGTTCAACTCTTTCTTTAACTCGATCATAGCTGACCAAAGCTGAGCGACTTTCACGTCGTCTGCTTGGCAATAAGCGCATTTCTTGTCTTTTGCCTTGTCGAACAATTCGGCTAGAACTTGCTGATCTTCTTCTCTCAATAATTCTTTCCAATCTGTTTCGTTGTCGAAAATCATTTTTTCACTACTTTTGTATTAATTGTTAAATTTAAATACTTTTTGGTAGTAACACCTCAAGATTTACTTAAAAGCTCTCTGCACCGCACCTTCTGTAAAAAATTCCCCTCTTGCAGCCTCTTCTCCTATTCAGCACCAAGAAAAGAATCAGAAGTAAAACAATCAAAAGAATTATTACAAGCAGAACAATTAACCATTCAGGTGATAATCTTAGGGCAGGAAATACAAACGTACTCGCTGGCTCGTTAATCTTCAGATAAGATGTAGCTGAACTGCTTGTCTTGCCTGAAGCTGTAACTGTAAAAT
>Ga0315281_10013360_pt1 | contig 11112 bp, 9 predicted proteins | sample YL17G07_0_MG_FD_204540 | JGI IMG/M metagenome (GOLD analysis project Ga0315281, IMG submission 204540) | Sediment microbial communities from Yellowstone Lake, YNP, Wyoming, USA - YL17G07_0 | ecosystem: Environmental > Aquatic > Freshwater > Lake > Sediment | place: USA: Wyoming | collected... | reverse complement strand
CCGTGGAAAATGGCGGTTTCTCAAAAGCCTTGCCGTCGTGGAAGTACGTAAAGGTGGTATCCCTTAGCCACGGGGTTATACTGGTCGTGGTGAAGAGATCCACGTTAGAGACATAACCATCCGTCACAAGATTGACTCTCGCTGTCGCGCCCTCAGTCAGGTATTGGGTGGCGCCATCCGCAGCAATTATCGGACTGACCCTGCCGAGGATATTGATGTCAAATGTGCTTGTGCTCCCCGCCCCAAACTGGTCGGCCACAAAGTCCGTGCCCATCACCTCCAGCCGCATATTCCCGGCCAGACCGGCAATAGCCGCGCTGTCGGCGTTCACTGTAAGTATGCCATCTTTATTAAGCGTGACAAGATTCGTCGTGTCTATCAAACTGGCATCCAGTTTCTCCTCGCCGGCGCTGGTGGTCATGAAGAGGCTATATCTCAAATCCGCAATCCCGAATATCTGCGTGTCATAGCGGTCATCCGCGGTGACAGTGTGGAGATCGGTTCTGAATGCCGTGCCTTCTACCGCCGTTGCTGTGAGGGCAGAGAGAGTCGCGGCTTGGTTCGTGCCTCCGATGACCAGTGTTACTATGGACGTGTCGGTACTGGACGCCGTGTCTATCTTGCTCGTCTCTGTGGCCGTAAATGTAATGTTCAGAGCCTCCATTTCCCCTGCGGACAACTTCAGCGCGTCTCTGCCGGAGAGGATAAGCGTACCATCTGCATTGAGCGTAACGCTGATATCCAAGGCACTATTGAATCTAGCCGTCGCCCCCGCTGCGTAAGTCACATTGTTCATTGTCCAAGAATCGAGCGCGACAGAAGAATCGGTGAGCGTTTTACTGGCATCGGCAAGAAGGTTCGTATGAAAACCTGCAGCGACGGCTGCGTCAGTAACGTCCAGGCGAGAATTATTCAAGTCGATATATGTCTTACTGGCCTGTTCGAGCAGCTTGACGCTGTCCTCCCGGGGGCCGAGGAACTCGCCTGTGACCGCATCGACTGTTCCGATGGACTGCATACGTATGCCGAGAGTGGTGCCGGCCAGTACCTTGGAAAGGGTCAGGGCTTGACCATCAGTACTGATCATCGAGAAGCTGTAAGTACGGAAATCGTCTGTGCCGCCCCTCAGCCCATTGAGGCCCACCTGAATGCCCAGATCCATTGTGGCTCCAGAGTTGCCGTTAAGAGTCACGCCGGTCATAGTGTTGTACGCGCCGCCTACTTTATTAACGTTATCGTCACCCATCACTACGGCCCCTGTGCCTGTACCCCCGAGGACCTTCAATGTCCCCAGCAGGGACTCCCTCCCCTCCGGAAGATCCAGATAGAACGCAGTGATATCGCCGACGCCGCCCCCATTTTTTTGGAAGATCTCAAAGTCCAAGCCGCCGGTTTTTGCATCTTGGGTAACTTTAGCCCAAACTGAAGTGTTGGCGGCGCCGGCGAATGCATCATCAATCTTGAATATCGTATAACTGTCGAAGGCCGTGGCGGCCGCCGACCTCAAAAGAGTTTGCAGCGCCAAGTTCTGCCTGGCAATGATCTCATCCAAAAAGGTGGTCGTCGTTGCATAAGTTGTATAAGCCGTATCTGTTTTGAGATAATCCATAACACTATCCTCCATTAACTGGTTTGATTGACGCACTGACTCGTTTGAAATAGCCCACTGAACTAAAAGTAACCCACCTCCCCATTATGACATGGGAAATATTAAGAAAATATTAAAGCCGCAATATTTACCCTGAAGAATTAATTATATTCTGATAACGCACCGCTCAAATCCTGCGTACTGCAGCGCCGCAGGATCTTTTGTAGAAATTCTGCATATCAAAAACTTACTGGGCTAATTTAATTCAAAATATCCTATAATAAACTTGCACACGTCGGTGTGCCGGGGTTTATAAAATAACCCGGGGGGTTCTACAAAGCAGTGTCTGAAATGCCTGTAAGGCTACAAGGGTACGACTCGCCATGACCGGTCATCATGGGAACGGTCGCCGTTCTTCCGCAACCGCAGCAAAAACGCTTGTTGCCGTGTTTTTGCTTTTTGCCTGCAGTGCCGCCCGGGCAGAAGCGGCGCCGCCCTTACCGGCAGCACCCCCGGCCGCCGGCACTCAAAATACAGGGGAGGACCTTGTCCTCCAGCTGGTCGTCGACAGCACGGAAATGCAGGAATTCATTGAAGGCGTGCGGCGCGACGGCAGGACTTACCTGCCGCTGGGGGAGCTGTCCTCGCTGCTGGATTTTCCGATCACCGTGAATGCCGGTAAAAAGACGGCAGCGGGCTGGTTTATCAGGGACAGCAACAGGTTTTCCCTCACGGAAAAAACGGCCGGGGTGCGCGGAGACCGGATCGATATCCCGCCCGGCGGCCTGTTTTCCAGGGACCAGGACATTTTTATCGACACTGCGCTCATGCAAAAATGGTTCCCCCTGGATTTTTCCGTGGACCTGCAGCGTATGGTGCTGAATATCGTGCCGCGCGAGAAGCTCCCCTATCAGGCGGCGATCTGGCGCAAAAAACTGCACGCCAGGATGGAACAGAAAGAAAATGCGCCGCAGGAGAGGCCATTCAGGAATATCGAGGCGCCCTACGAGGCGGCGCAATGGCCGTCCTTCGACCTGACTTTTTCCCCTTCCTATAAAAGCAGCGACCGGCTGACGCAGGCGACTTATTCCGTCCTGGCCGGCGGCGACCTGGGATACCTGACTTCGCACCTTTATGCGGCCGGCGACCTCAATGACAAGCAAATTTCCGACGCCCGCATCAGCTTCGGCCGCAACGATTACGAGAAGAATTTGCTGGGCCCCCTTCACGCCTCGTCTTTTTTATTCGGCGACATCAACTCCGTCAGCCTGGTGCAGGCCACGACAGCCGGTCAGGGACGCGGGCTCACGATGAGCAACCGCGACCTCAACCGCCCGGATAAATTTGACCTCACCAGCTTCATCGGGGACAGCAAGCCGGGGTGGGAAGTCGAGCTCTACCGTAACGACGCCCTGCTCGGCTTTCAGACCGTCGACAGCAGCGGGCGCTATGAGTTCAAGGATATCCCCATCCTGTTCGGCAACAATATTTTCCGCCTTTCCTTCTACGGGCCGCAGGGGCAGCGGGAGGATCTCACCAGGGCCATCAATGCGGACAGCTCCCTGCTCAGCCCGGGCGAGTTCACTTACAATCTTTCCGTGGATGAGAAAGAAAAAAGCCTGTTGGGCATCAATGAAACCGCGACGGAGGACGCCGGCGGCCTGCGCGCGGCAGGCGAAGTGGAATACGGCCTCACCAACCGCATCACGGCGACGCTCGGCAGCGCGCGCACCGTCGTCAAGGAGCAGGACCACACCTATGCCACGGCAGGGCTGCATTCCTCCCTGATGGGGCTGCTGACGGCGCTGGACGGCGCTTATGATAACACTGCCAGGGGCTATAGCACGCGTTTGTCGGTCTCGGCGCGCTACTTCAACACCGATATCCAGTTCCAGCAAAAGGTGGCGAAGGATTTTGTCAGCGAGGAAGACAAGGATCCGGCGAACCTGGTCACGTCGCAAACCGGGCTGGAGCTGAACCGGGAAATACGCGTCCCCCTGCTGAATGCCTTGGGCAACGACCTGTTGCTGACGCGCAAGCGGTATTCCAGCGAACGCATAGAAAGCCTGGCCAGCTACAAGCTTTCCACATCGGTGCGCAGCTTCAGCATGACGAATACGCTGGACTACGACCACGACAACCTGGGGCTTTCCCAGCTGAAGGGCAATCTTCTCCTGCGCCGCGCTTACGGGAATTTTCAGCCTGCCCTTCAGGCCGTCTATGCAATCAAGCCGCTGGCGCAATTCAACAGCGCCCGCTTTTCCCTGCTTTACCCCATCGCCGCAAAAATTTCCGGCAGCGCAACCCTGAACAGGAACTTTACCGGGGACAGGAACACCGACCTGGAAAATACGGTGACATTCGACATGGAGCGTTACAAGCTGTCCTTCACCGGCCGCGTGGACAAGCAGGGGGATTATTTTGCCGGCCTCACGCTCAACATGGCGCTGGGCCGGCTGCCGGGCGGCAAAAAATGGTTTGCCTCCAGCAAAAGCCTGGCGGAGACGGGAACCGTCGCCGTCCGCCCTTATATGGACCGCAACTATAACCAGCAGCTGGATCCGGGCGAAGAGGTGCTGAAAAACGCCGTCATCAGGGTGGGCAGCCAGCACCCGAAGACGGATTCCGACGGGCTGGCGATTGCCTCGCAGCTGCCCGTTGACGCGCCCATTGCCGTCAACATGGACCAGGAGCGGCAGGAAAACCCGTACCTGACGTCTTCGGGGGAATACCGCGTGGTGCCGCGTGCCGGCGCTGTCATCACGATCAACTACCCGCTGACGGAGACCAGCCAGATCGACGGCACGGTGCGCGTGCCGGCCGGCGCCGATGCGGCATCCCTGCTGGTGGAGTTGCTTGACACGGAAGGGCAGGCGGTCAACTCGACGCACACCACCTTTGACGGCTATTACCTGCTGGAAGGGGTCATGCCTGGAGCATACAAACTGCGCGTCTCTCCCGACAGCCTGGCCGGGGGACGCCTGAAGCAGGCCGACGACCGTACATTGACAATCAATGCGGCGGATTTTTATGTCATAGATATAAAGCTGGACAAGGCTCAGTGAGCGGCAAGATCGAGCTGCGCTTCCGCCAGCTTCTTACCGCCTTCTTTTTCCTGGGCGGAATAGGCGATATCCAGCGTGCCCGCGGAAAGACTGATGTCCTTGGGAATGTCATCCATCGGGATCAAAACCGTCCGCTGGTCCAGCGAGCGATAGACGGGGATGCCGGGGAAGCTTTTGATGACCTGTGATTTTCCGACGGGGGCATTGTAGGTTACGGTGAAGTCGCCCATTGACGAGCGGTTGCCTTCGCGCAGCAACGACACCTCCAGCGCCGCAACGCCTTTGGCGTCATGGATGATTTTCGGGGAGGCGATTTTCATCGCCAGGGTGGTTTCCCCGTTACGGACGATCACCGGAATGACCAGCACCAGATTGGTTTTTACCTCAATCTGCGTTTCTTTGGAGGCTTTAGCCGCCCCTTCCTTGGGATGCTGGGACGCTTCGACATTGTCGTTTTCTATTTTCACAAGCATATGCGAACGGTATTCGCCGGGCTCCAGGCCCTCCGGCTTGCGGAGCATGATGCGCACGTTTTGCGCCGCGCCGGGCTTCAGGGTCATGCTTTTGGGCGCAACGCGCAAATAAGGGATAGCCGAATAAGGGTCTTTTTTCCCCTCTTCCAGAGGCACGACCATGCCGTCTTCATGCATCGCCATGTCGATCATCGTGACCGAAAAATCGCCTGTGGCATCGCCGGTGTTTTTAATGACGACCGTTGTATAGCGGTCTTTGTTTTCCATGACGACGCGGGTCGGCAGCATCATGACTTCCGCGCGTTGCCCGGCCCACGATAGCCGCGGGCACAGGACAGCCACGGCCAGAAACAGGAACAGAATTTTTTTCATTCACCTTCACTCCATTATAACAAAGCGATGATACCCCTATTGGGCTGTTGCCGCAAGGCAAACGAATTCACAGGTCAAGTGTAAATAACCGTAACAGTGAAGGAGGGGGACGCCGCCGACCCCGCCGTCTGACTGGCATTTACCGTAGCCTTGACGCCCAGCAGCAGGGTCTTTCCGGCGGACGTCGGCGCAGCCTGGGAGGAAAGGGAGCATGCCGCCGCCGCGCCGCCGTTATAAGAACAGGTGGCATTGGACAGCGTCACGCCGCCGCCGATGCCGCCTGCGGCATAAGAACCAACAGAGATATTGATGGTTTGGGCCGACGAGCCGTGAATTTTCATACCTCCCGCTACAGGGGTTCCGCTGATGAAGACGCCGCCGTTGGCAGCGGTCACTGCTCCTGATGTATTGATGGTATAGTCACCTGACGTCAAGGCTTTGACCACGCCAAAGTTGATATCGACAACGGTATCAACGGTCAGCGCCAGATCAAACCCGAGAGAGGCCGTTTGTGACAGCGTCGTATCTGTATTTGCATCGTAATGTATCGCCAGATCGAAGGTCGGCGTCCTGGCGCCGGCTGTGACGGTGCCGTCATAGGTGGCTGTCGCCCCCAGATAGAGCGTTTTGCCGCTTGCCGGCTTCGCCAGCCCCGTCCACGGCGGAGAGCCGGAGAGATTGGCTCCGTTATAGTTCCCGGTGAAGGCGCCCAGAGAGCAGCCGGACGCCTGGCAGTTGACATTTTTTACATCGATGGTGATGGTGGAGCACGCCGGCTCGCCGCCGGATGCCTTGCTGATCGTATATTGCCCCCGTGCGGAAGTTCCATACAGCTTTGTCCCGGTGCCCGAATCCCCCCCGCCGGCGCCGTCAATCTTGTAGGTGTTTGAGCCTGATGGTATTTGCAACGTGGGCCAGTTCAGCTTTGCCACCTCGGTTGAGGAGGGGACTGCATTGCAGGCGGCGAAAGCTGTTGTGCCATTCAGCGCGCAGCAAACGGCAATCAGAGGCAAAAGCCGCCGCGCCAGGCGCAACAAATTGAAAAACGATTCTCCCATGGCCCTATCTTACTGATAGACTGCGGAAATATCAAACGATGAAGGTACGGACTGGCTGGATGCCGCGGCCCCGGCCATGGTCATATCCATGCCGATATCCAGGGTCTTTTTGTTCATGCCCGTGACGGGGGGAAGCAGGGCGCAGTCTTTTTCATCCGCATGGTTGCCATTCAGGGCGCAGATTGCCTTCAATGCCCCCACGCTGCCGCCATAGCGATAGTTGCCGGGCAAAAAATTAACGCTCTGATCATTGGAATCAGTAATCGAAATGCTGCCCGGCTGGCCGTCAGCGCTCTCCACCGTACCCGTGCCGGTGATTTTAATTTTTCCGGTCGTGTCCATGACGACCTGGTCATGGGGCTCGGGATGAATGCCGCCAAACCTGACATCGGACCTGTTACTGACGGAAAGCGGATTTACGAAGCCGATGAGAGCGCTCATCTGGACAGCCGCTGCGGATGAAAAGCGCTGGAATCCCGGAAAAAATACTCCGGCTGCAACCGTCAGCACAAAGACTTTTTTCAGCAGTCGCATCCGCCATCCCCTCTCCCCCGACAGGTTCAGGGGTAAACGACAGTCACCGTAAACGATGGCGTTGCTGTGTCACCTGCAATCTGGGTTCCGTCAGCTGCCGCATCCACGCCGATCAACAGGGTTTTGCCTGCGCCGGGGGCCGCCGCGCCGTTGATGGTGCACGATCCTTCACCGCCGCCGTTATAGGCGCATTTGGCGTTCGACGGCGTCACGCCGCCGTTGCCCGAATACCCGCCGACGGAGATATTCACCGTCTGGAAGGTGGATCCGGCAATGGCGACGTTTCCAGCCGTCTTTGCCCCATAAAGCCATTGGCCGCCGCCGGTGGCTGATACTGACCCCGCCGTTGAAATCGTATAGGTGCTTGCCACACCCGCCTTGACCGCGCCGAAGCTGATGTCCGCATTTTTGGTCAGGGATATTGGCGTATCGAAGGCGATAGTGGCGGTGACCGGCGAGGTTGCCGCATAGGCAGCACCCAGAGACAGCAATACTCCGGCCATGCCCACTGCCGAAGCCACAAGAACCAACCCTCTTCCTTGGTTTGTCATGAGTTTTTCCTTCTTTTTTTAGAGTTAAACAACAAAGACATGAACGCAACTAAGTTTCCGCTTTCCTACGCCCTAAGCCTATCATTAAAACTGTTAACCAAATGTTAATGAAACACGGAGGAAGCCTGGCTCTCTATCATAATGGTTTATTTTTTTGATCATCTGAAATCGATACATAAATGTTTCGGCTTGTAAGGGACACCGCCTCAAGCCAATCGTGTCAGATGCGTTGTCCTTAATATTTTTTGCGTCGTTTAAGGGAGGGAATTTTCCCGAAAACGGCGGGATGGACTTTTTATACGGCGCTATGTTACTCTTATCTTGAATGAAAAGAGGCTTTCACAAGCGTGTATCATTCGGGATAAGCATCGGCCTTTCGGTCGATGATGCGACGACGCTCGCAAAACTGTCGACCCCGGAAAAAATCCAGGATTTCGTTTCAGCTCTCGACATCAACCGTGAAAAAAACGGCGATACCTGCCTCTCTGTTGCAGAGACGCTGAAGCACGGTCACGCCCATTGCATTGAAGGCGCTTTTGTGGCCGCCTGCGCGCTGTGGATGGCGGGATCGCCGCCGCTGCTTATGGACATGCAGGCCAAAGGCGATGACGACCATGTGATCGCCCTTTTCCGCTCGCACGGCTGCTGGGGCGCCATCTCCAAAAGCAACCATGTCTGGCTGCGCTGGCGCGATCCGGTGTACCGCAACCTGCGCGAGCTGGCGATGTCCTACTTCCACGAGTACGTCAACGAGCACAGGAAAACCCTGCGCACCTATTCCGCTTCTTTCGACCTCCGGCGCTTTTCAGCCGGGCAGTGGGTCACGCAGGACGGTTCCTGCTGGGGCATCCCGGACGCGCTTGACGGGTCGCGCCATTATCACCTGCTGACGGCGGCGCAAAGCCGCTTTCTCAAGTCGCGCGATGTCATGGAGATGAAGGCGGGGCAGCTGCAGGAATACGGGGCCTGATAGAGTCCAATCCGCCCCCCGCTTATTACGCAAATAGCGATTTTGCCGAACCTTGTGTTACCCCCTGAATGTGTACATACTGGGTCATTCTAGGGGTTTTATTGAAAGACGTTTCCGCATGTACGCTCTGGGCGTAGCCGAAGAAAAGCAAGCGCAGTTTGAAAAGGACGCCGCCGTTTTTAACAGCCTGAACCCCAGGCAGCAGCGCACGGCCGTTTCTTTTGCAAAGATCGGCTACGGCTGCCGCCAGGGCCTTGTTGCCGTGAACAAGGCGGTCATGGTCGGCGCCGACTGGCTGTTCAACATCCTGGTCACAGTCCCCTGCAACGCCGCAAAACCTTTTGTGATGAAGGCATGGAACGGCCTCGCAAAACGCTTCAAATTCGGCGCCTATAAAAACCCCGACTCAAAAATCAACAAGCGCTGGCTGGCGATAAAAGAAAAATTCAGCGTTGCTGTGAAAAAGGCGGGCGAGTTCCTTGAATACTACGGCGCCATAAGCCTTTACCGCGCCACAAAATGGATTTTAAATCCCCGCCGGCGCTCCGGAAAGCCGCTCTTCGGCAGCGAAGTGGTCAATAAAATCATCGGCACGGTTGCCGGCATCTGTTCCTTTGTGTGCATGACGGCGGGGCTGATCTGGATAGAGGTCATGGCGAAAGTCTGGCATGCCCAGATCGCGCAATCCGCGCTCACCGATACCGCCCCCCGCCTGATCAGGCTTGGCAAGCAGGCTGTGCTTCATCCTGCCTTGTCAGGCGTTCTGGCGGCGGCGCAATTCCTGATCATTCCGCCTATTGCAGCGGCGCGGCAGGCGCTGAAATCGACAAAAATCGTGCAGGGCATCGCCTATCAGTTCAATAGCAAGGTGCGCGCGGGACGGGCCGGGAGGGAGCAGAAAGCGGCGACAGGATGGAAACCGTCCGCCTACGTCAAAAAGTTTTTTGACGAAATCCTTGAAAAAACATCACCGGAATTTTATATAGCCCGGCTCAAATATTTCCGCGCGCAGCGGAAGAAAAAACAGGCCGGGGAAACTTCCCCCCCCGTTCCGCCGCCGGATGTTCCGCCTGCCGGGAATCCCGGCAGCCTCGAGCTCGGTAAAACCTTCAACGAAAAGGCCCCGGATTCACCAGCGCCTGAGACTGTGAAGAAGGGGCCGCCTGCGTTGACCCCTCCTGCGCCATAACAGATGAGGGCGGCTGCCGCCAGGCTCGTCCTTCCCGGTCACGCAGCTTCAAACAAAATATCCTGGGCGCCTTCCCAAAGAACGAGCCGCCCGAGTTCGGCCAGGTTTTCCTGGCCTTCGGTGATCATCAGGAAGGGGTTTCCGGCAAGCTGGCCTGCTTTGCAGGCAAAGGTGGTTTGACCATAGGGGAACAGGATTTCCGTCTCGCTGATTCCGCCCGGATAAAACAACAGCTCGCCCGGGGCCGGGTGAGTTTTCGGGTTTTCCAGGCCGACGTTGAGTTGAAATGAGCCCAATGGAATCCAGGCGGATTCACCGCTCCAGCGCGCTTGAATCAGTTTTTGGCGAAACGGCAGCAGCTTAAGAAATTCTGAACACGTTTTTGGAGAGAGCTGTGTCTGGAGTTCCCCGGTAAATGAAAACGGGCCCGCTGTTATTTTGATGCGATTCATGGATTCCTTATTTCATGCAGGGAGGGCGGTTAAAGCCAGGGCTCGCTCTTCATGCCGAGGTTCCAGTCTTTCGTCAGGCGGTAGTTTCCGCCCTTGTCCTTCTCGACAAAAGCCTGCAGCGCGGGGCCTGTGTGCCTGCGACATAACCGTTATCCCTGAGGATGAAGGAGATATTATGCCCGGCTTCCTGGAAAAGGGCGGAGAGGGCGGGGCCGTTCGCATCAACAGGCGTCAGCAGCGTATAGGTCTCGCCGTTGTGAGTCTTGGTTTCAGCGGTGAAAGCTACCTTCTGCCCTGCGCACTGGTTGAAAATCCTGTTCATCTTTTCGATATATTCGGGGCGGAGTTTCATTGTTGTTTCCTGTTATTGGTCCTTTCGCGTTTCATCGAACGTCGGGTTCCCGTCCTCTCCCCCTGTGCCATATCAAAACAGCCCCGCATGGGGCTGTTTTGATATGGCGGAGACGGAGGGATTCGAACCCTCGATACAAGCATAAACTCGTATAACGGTTTAGCAAACCGCCGCCTTCAGCCACTCGGCCACGTCTCCGCAAAGAAGGCAGAACAAAGAACAATAACTACACAGTGAGCGGATTTTATGCAATAGGCAAGAAAAGGGGGTCGGCTACTGTTACGGAGCGACCCCATTCTCTGACACATCGTCTATGTCTGGAAAAAAAGCTGTTTGCACGCCTGTCTTCGGTGGATTTCCATTTGTACAATCGATTCGCGATTTTGTCAAATTTATTACGGAAATGGCGAAGGACTCGAAATGTTTTGTACAAATTGTCATTCCGGCGCAAGCCGGAATCTCGTACATATAACAAGGAGATCCCGTTTTGCAACGGGATGACATTCTG
>Ga0315281_10013359_pt1 | contig 11114 bp, 8 predicted proteins | sample YL17G07_0_MG_FD_204540 | JGI IMG/M metagenome (GOLD analysis project Ga0315281, IMG submission 204540) | Sediment microbial communities from Yellowstone Lake, YNP, Wyoming, USA - YL17G07_0 | ecosystem: Environmental > Aquatic > Freshwater > Lake > Sediment | place: USA: Wyoming | collected... | reverse complement strand
GATCGCGCGCTGGCTCTTCATGACGGTTCTTATGGGGAAGACGGCGAACGCCTCGGGCGGGGGCGGTTTCGCGGGCGGGACCGATTCGTCGGGCTGGCCGATCTCCATGACACAGGCGGGCGGCGGAGTGAGCAGCGGCGGGGGTGGCGGCTGGATGGGCCTGGCGGGAGCGGTCGGGGGTATCGGGATCGGGATGGGGATCTCGAACCTCGGCAGCGGCTCCACGACCGGCCAGAAGATCGGTGGAGGGATGGAGCTGGTCGGCGGGGTCGCGCTGGCGGCCGGTGCCGCGGCGGCCAGCATTTTCGGCGCTGCCGCGGTGGCGGCGGTCGTCCCGATCTACGGCTGGATCGCAGCGGTGGTGCTCGTGATCATCGGCGCGCTCGTCGCCCTCTTCTCGAAGCCCCCCGACGTCAAGCTCCCCGTCCATATCGGCGAGGAGCTGCAAGCGAACGCGAACTCGGCCCTCTCTATCATCCTGCGGAACTACTACGGGAAGGTGCTCGGCGGCCTCGCCGACATCGCCATCGCGGGGGGCGGGGACGTCGCGAAGATCCTCGGCCCCCTCACGGGCGGGGACATCCCGAACGAATTCTTCATGAGCCAGCAGGTCACGGCGCAGGCCGGCTCCGCGGAGGACGCGCAGAAGGACCTCGAAGCCTACGTCAAGAAATACATGCCTCAGGCGATGATGAGCTTCGCCTTCGGCCGCCAGATCACCGGGATGTCCACGGGATCCGAAGCCCTCACCCCCGGCATCAGGCAGAACCCGATCTTCGGCGACATCGACTTCTCGAAGGGGCATGACGCGATGACGCCCGTCGTGCAGATGCTCCAGGACCTCGGCTTCGCGAACGACAAGATTCAGGAGATCGCGAAGAACATCGACCTCCGCGAGCCGGACGACTTCGTGAAGTGGCTCACGAAGTTCGTCGGGGCCGTGAAGACCGGGCGAGACGCGATCAAGGACCTCGGCCGCTCGACCGCGGACATCATCGCGGACCAGGAGAAGCTGGCGAAACAGACACCCGCCGAGGCATTCAAGCAGCCCGTCCAGAACCTCCTCGACCAGGTGCCCGGCATCCTCGCGCTCACGGGCGACGAGCAAATCGACAAGTACGCCGAGTGGATCAAGAACGTCACCGATCTGATCGCGCAGGAAGAAGCCGCGATCATGAAGCTGCACGAGATGGTGACGGCGATTAACAAAGACGTTACCGATGTCGTCAAGGGGATCCGGAACGCCCTCATGACGCCCGGGGAGCAGGAGGCAGCTCTCCGGACGCGGCTCTCGACGGGAGAGGCCGGCCTCGCGACGGCCCAGACACCCGAGGAGCTCGCGACGCTCTGGGCGCAGGTGAAGGCGGACTTCTCCTCGCTCGCGAACCTGATGATCGAGCGGATCGGCGCGATCAAGGATGTCATCGCGAAGATGGAAGCCCTCCGGCAACAGATCGCGAACGGCCCTGCGACCAGCGCGGAGACGGACCCTTGGCAGTGGCTCGGCGAGAACCTCGCTGCGATGGCGACGGCCTTCAGCGCGATGGCCACTACGACCGGGCCGGATCAGATCGCCAACGCCCAGACTTTCGCCGGTCTCGTCTGGGACCGCTACAACATGGAGTTGGCGATGCTCCAGAAGGTCCGGTCTGCGATCGAGAGCATCACGGACTCGATCGACCAGCAGATCTTCGACATCCAGCTCGGGGAGCAGGGCCCGGCGGGGAAGGCCGACATGCTCTGGGCCAAGATCCAGGAGCAGTTCACCGCCCTCCAGGGCGCGACGACGCCGGAGGAGGTCAGTTCCATCACCGCCCTCATCCAGCGTCTGTCGCAGCAGTTCCTCGGGCTCTATGGCGCGAACGATCCGAACCGCGCGGCGGCCGTCTCTTCCATCACCGCGCTCCTGGACCAGGTGAAGGAAATCGCGACGTCGAAACTCGGGGACATGGCCGGGAAGATAGAGGCCGACATCGCGGGCCTCGGGGACAAGCTGAAGGCCGCCGAAGAGATCATGGCCGGGGCCCTGACGACGGCTCAGGCCGATCTCGAAACCCTGATCACTTCTTTCACCGCTGCCGGCGATGCCGCGACTCTCGCCTTGAACGCTTTTGCGGACGAACTTACAGCGCAGGTCGCATTGCTGGGGCCAGCCGTCACGACGCTGACGGATGATCTGACCGGCCTGAGCGACATCATCGCGGGCGACGCCGGGACCGTCCCCGCGCTCGCCGATCTCACGGTGGCCGCCCAGAACGCGGCGGATGCTCTCCAGACGATCTCCCAGAGCGTCCCGGGCGGCGGGGCCGGCGCCAAGGCCGCCCCGTCGGTCGTGAATCTGAGCGTTTCGGCCGGCGGGAATCCGACGGAGATCGCCCAGGTCGTCTACGACGCCGTGCTCCAGACCCTGAACCAGAACTCCAGCGGGAACTACGCCTGATGCCTTCCCTCCCCGCCTACGTCACCGCCCACGCCGGGGACGCCCAGCAATGCGTCCCGCTGCTCGTGGAGCTCTTGACCGGGACTCCGTTCCGGTGGACGACGTTCGATCGGCCGATCTACGCGAACTCGCACATGTGGACGAACGCCGCGATCAAGGTCGAGGGCTTGAGCCTGAACTCCTACGACGCGACAGAATGCCAGCTCACGCTTGGCGACCAGAGCGACGTCCTCGCGGCTCTCGACCTCTCGACGACGAAGGGGATCAGCGGGACCGTCGTGAACATCTGGGAGTGCTGGCTCAACCCCGTCACGTTCGCCGTCGAGGCCACGGTGAAGAAGTTCAGGGGGCGCATCGCGCTGGTCTCGATCGCGAAAGACGCAGTCAAGCTGTCGATCGGCCCCTATGTGAATCTGGCGAGGAAGCCGCTCCCGCGCTGGACCGTCTCCGCAAACTGCCCCTACACCTTCAAAGACGGCCGATGCGGCTACGGCGGCGCCGACGTCACCTGTCTCAAGACCTGGGACGACTGCGGTGCCAGAAACGGCGGCTCGAATCAGGTCCGATTCGGGGGCTTCCGGAACCTTCCGCCGGACGGCACGAAGATCGTCTGGAAAAATGGGGACTGGGTCCTTGGGTCTTCGCAGCGCACCTGGAGCGGCGGCTCCAGGCCGCCCAATGCCCCTCCACCGCGATCTACCAGAGGACGCCGATGAGCCTCTTCCCCGACAATCCCTCGCTCGCGGCCGACCCCTATGTCTGGCGCCCACGCTTCAAGACCTTCGTCGCCGGGCCCTTCGATAACGAGAACATCGTGACGCGGGCCGGAATCCAGTTCGGCCTTCATTCCGCGACGATCAGGTACTACCAGAAGACCTATGCGGCGGTCGCGAAGGCGGTCTACGAATTCTTCATGGCCAGGCGTGGCCGGTATGACTCCTTCGCCTTCTACGACCTCCAAGGATGGGACAACTCGCCGGCCGGGATCATCTGGACGAACTGCTACGTCGGCGTCGGGAATGCGTCCACCCTCGTCTTCGATCTCACGGCCCACAACGCGAACGCCGACGCGAATCGGAAAATCTACTGCGACGGCGTCGACAAGACGGCGAACGGAAGCTGGGCCCAGGGGACCGGTGCCGACGGCCGCGACCGCTTCACCTTCTCGACCTATACGCCGACCGCTGGCCAGGTCATCACCTGCGACTTCCTCGGCCGCCGGGTCTGGAAGAGCTGCTTCACGACCGACGGTTTCGACATCGCGGTCCATGACTCGGACTTCTACGAAATCACGGTGGACCTCATCGAGATCCCCTGATGGCGAGCACGAAATACACGGGGACCGTCCCGATCAGTCTCGCCCCCCCGCCAGGCCCCCCGCCGACCCCCGCTCCCCCGCAGCCTCCGCCACCGATCGGCGCGCAGGGGTCATCGGGCGGCGTGGCCCGCCAGACGCAGCGCCACCGCGAAGGCACGGTCACCGCGGCCGACGGAATCATCCCGGTGATCTACGGCCAGCAGCGGCTCGGCGGCCGGATCTTCTACGTCAACACCCATCTCGGGAATCTCTTCATCGCGATGGCGTTCTGCGAGGGCCCGGTCCATTCCTTCACGGCCGGGAACGTCATGATCGACGACACGCTTCTCGCCACCTGCGTTTCGAAAGGGTGGATCTCGTCGTACAACCTTCACACCGGCGGGCTCTCCCAGACCGTCGATTCGTTGCTCTCTACGGCGTTCGGCTACACGCAGACGCACCCGGGCCTCTGCTACGCCGTCTTCAAGATCACCGGGGAGGCGCCCTGGTCGAACCTGCCCTCGTTCCTCGCCGTCATTCAGGGGCTCGAAATCTACGATCCGCGCGGCACGCCGACGACGGCCTACTCCCGGAACCCCGTCCTCCTCGGGCGCGACATGCTGACGCGGTTCGCGGGGCAGGTGACGGCGGATTTCGACGACACGTCTGCCGGGAACGCGGCGGATTACTACGACGCGACCATCGACTCGGAGCCGCGCTACGCGCTGGACTTCGCGATCGTCAACCAGGGCTCGCTCCGGGACTGGCTGCAAAACCTCAAGGCTCACGTCGGGCTCGACATCTACATGGATCAGGGGGTTTGGTGTTTCGCCCCGGACAAGGTTCTCTCGTCCCCTCTGGCCTTGACCGATGCGAACCTCGCGAACGTAAACATCTCGAGGAAGAGCGCCGACGACACGCCCACGCGGATCACCGTCTCCTGGACGAACGTCGTGAAGGACTACGTCTCAGACTCGACGACGGTCGAGACGGATGCGGTAGCAGCGGGCACCGAAGACCCGGTGGAGCAGGTGGCCGATTGCCCGGGCATCACATCAATGAAGACGGCGGCGCGGCACGCGCTCTACCTGCTTCGCCGGGCGAACTTCTCGAACATCATCGTCACAGCGCTCGTGTCGCCAGCGGCCGAGCAGCTCGTCCGCGGCAGTCTCGTCGCGATCACGAGCTCGCCGTTCCTCGCCGCGCAGGAAGCGATCGTCCGGGAACTCCGGCCGAAGGGCGACGGCTCCTTTGACGGCACCTTCGAAGAATTCGATTCAAACGCCTACTCGACGGCGACCTACACGGTGGACACGCCGCCCTCGACGGACCTGCCGGACCCCACCGCTACGCCTCCCGATCTGACCGACGTGACCGGCGTCGATTCGACCGCAATGACGACGAACACCCCGGCGGAGAAGATCGTCACCTCCTACGCGGGGCTGACGTATCGGCTCCCGAGTTATGTCTTCGCCAACCGGATCAGGGTGCGGGCCTTCGCTGGATGGGACGAGGGGGTCCGGGACGCGAAGACCTGGGATGACATGGCGGCATCGGAGGTCATCGTCCCGCTCACGGGGAACCTCCCGCCAGTCGACGACATCACCTTCGCCCTCGACCTCAAGGCGATCGTCGTCGGGACGGACACCTTCACATACAACTCGCTCGGGGAGCTGACCGACGAGCTCGTCAGCCGGGCCTTCTCCCGGATCATCGTCAAGACGGAAAACATCATCGGGATCCTCTCGGCGGGCGTGACGGTGGACGGGGCAGCGCTCGAGAGCGGCGGGGGCATCGCCCCAACGGGGAATCCGGCCATCGTGAAGTACCTGACTCTCGTGGCGATGCCGCTCCCGCCCGTGAGCCTCCCGACGACGGCGGAGGTCGTCCTGGATGGGGCGGACCGCGTCGTCAAGATTTCGACGGCCGGATCTCCGTTTACTCCGCTCGTGGGCGCCGGCGCGGGAGCGCCCGACCTCCAGTATCTCGATCTCCCCGATCAGGTTGTCGGCGATCCGGCAATAGGGTGGGCGAAGGTGGTCTACGGCGCGGGGCTGTTCGTCGCCTGCGCGACGACAGCGACGAATCAGGTTATGACCTCGCCCGATGGGGTGACGTGGACGAAGCGGACGCTCCCGACGACGAGCCAATGGTATGCGCTCCATTGGAACGGGACGATTTTCGTTCTGGTCGCGATGTTCGAGACGAAGGCGCTCACGTCCTCGGACGGAATCACCTGGACGCAGCATACCTGCCAGCCGTGCCCATATGGCCAGGCGTGGATCGACGCAACCTATGCCGCGGGTCTTTTCGTCGCGGTCGGCGGCTCGCAGAATTATTTCCAGACCTCGCCGGACGGGATCACCTGGACGCAGCGGACGGTTCCCAACAGCGATGCGTGGATGAACGTCGCATACGGCGGGAGCATCTTCGTCGCGCTCTCGTTCGGCCTGTCCGGGCATTACCTCCTCACCTCCACGAACGGAACCTCATGGACGGCGCGGACCCTCCCCGCCCCGTTGCGGACGATATGGGTCGACCTGATTTATGCGGCCGGTCTTTTCGTAGCCGTCGCGAATCGGGACACGCCGGGTTATCGCGTCATGACTTCGCCGGACGGAATCAATTGGACGGCGAGGGCGACCCCGGCGGATCTACTCTGGCAGTCCGTCGTCCACGACGGCGCGGATTTCATCGCCGTCTCGTTCGACGACGGCCAGGCGATGACGTCCCCTGACGGCGTTGCATGGACCCTCCGGACCGGGCCGGGCCACGCTTGCCGTAGTCTCGCCTATGGCGGCGGGGTGATCGTCGCTCTTGGGAACGGCTGGCCGAGCGTTGACGCCCTGATTTCGACCTCGACGGACCACGGCGTCACCTGGACACCGCAGACCGGGCCGGGCTCGGGCGTCACGGTGGCGCCCGCAGACACGCTGCGCCTGATCTCTGTTGCTGGCGTGCTGGAGGGGAGTTATGACGGAGGCGCGTTCGCCCGCGTCGGGAGCGCCGTGTCGAAACTCACCTCCATCGGCGGGAGCCCAACGATCACCGGGACGATCAACGGGACGAATACCTCCTTCACCACAGCGACGGCCGCCGGGACCGTCACGCTCGTCATCGTGGACGGTCTCCCCGACGTTGACGCGACGTGGAGTTCGGCGAGCCTCACGACGAGCATCGCGCCCCGGCAGAGCGTCGTCGCCCTCTCGTGGAGTTAAGAATGCGAAAGCTCATCATCTTTCTTCTCGTCCTCCTAGCCCTCATCTACTTCGCCGCCGACATGATGGCGCAGCAGAAGTTCAGCCTCTTCGACCGAGCGGTTGCCGAGGGCGGGGGCGTCGTCGCGACGAACGGCTCGGTCCTCATGGTCGGGTCGAGCGGCGCGATCCTCGGGAAGGTCTGGACGGGGGGCGATCTCGGGAAGGCCCTCTTCGTGGACGGGAGCGGGCTCCTCTACCCGCACCCGTACTTCTTCTATGACTCGGCCCGCGCGCATTACACCTTCAAATTCAGGGACGACACGACGGACTCAAAAGCGATGGTCGCCTTCAGACGCGGCGTCGCGACCGGCTACACCTTCCAGAACCATCTGTGCTTCGGAGACTGTGACAACGAGACGGCGCAGGGTCCGTGGAGCTTCGGCCTCGCGGGCGGGATGACGAATCCGACGCCATACCTCCACCCCTACAACATCACCTATCCGACCGCAGCGCCGGCCGACTGGAACTTCGCCTTCACCTATGACGCGACCCTGATCGTCATGGGTCGGTCGAACTTCTCAAGCGGGGCGACGGGATGCGCGGCTCACACGCGGGGCTTCTGCGTCGAGGACTCAGGCCAGACCCGAAAGGCCCGCTACGGGATGTTTCAGGACCGGATCATCATGCGCGGCTACGAGTACCGCTGGCCGTCCGCTCCGCCCACGGAGCAGGGGCAGACGCTCACTTCACCAGCGGCCGGAAGCTGCCCGTCTGATGGCTCCTCGGTCTGCAATCTTGTATGGGGAACGCCGACGCTCGGGACGGTGACGAACGTCGGACTCGCGCTCCCGACGAACGAGTTCACCGTCACGAACTCTCCGGTCACGAGCACCGGCACGCTGACGGGCTCGTGGAAGGTCCAGAACGCGAATAAGGTTTTCGCCGGGCCGACGACGGGCGCAGACGCGACGCCCGGCTTCCGGGCTCTGGCCCCGGCCGACTACCCGGTCTTCGTCGGCTCGGGCGCGTCGCACGCGGTCGGCGCGGTCCCCGACCCCGGCGCGAGCGCGGGGACGACGCATTACCTCCGCGAGGATGGCTCATGGATCGTCCCGGCGGGCTCCGATCCGACGACGACGAAGGGGGACCTCTTTACGCGGGATGCCTCCAGCGCGGCCCGTCTCGCGGTGGGCGCGGACGGGACATACCTCAAGGCCGACTCGTCCCAGAGCACGGGCCAGATATGGGCGGCGGCGACCTTCACCTCGCCGCTCACGACGAAGGGGGACCTCTTCGGGCGGACGACGGTGGACGCCCGCGTCCCCGTGGGCGCGGACGGGAAGGTGCTCGTCGCGGACTCCGCGGCGACGCCGGGCGTGAGCTATCAGGGCGGGTGGGTCCAGATCGCGAAGATCACGACGGCGGCTTCTCAGGCCACGGTGGACTTCACCTCGATCCCGGCGACCTATACAGACCTGATGGTGACGTACACGGCGAGGGATAACTACGTCGGCTCGACCGAGGCGATGTTTCTAAAGGTCAACAATGACGGGACGGCGGCGAACTACTCGGCCTCGTCTTATATCCTCTATTCGGGGACGGGCTCGATCTCGGTCGGGAACGTCGTTGCCTCCACTTCGGGGATGTTCATAAACAATCTACCGGGTACTACGGCGACGGCCAACATCGCGACCTCGGGCAAGACGCTCATCCCAAATTACCTTCAGACGACTTTTTATAAGAAGGTCTTCACCGAGGGGAACTACTCGCAGAGCGGAGCCGACAGCGTCCAGATCACGGATGGGGCCGCGTGGAAGAGCACGGCGGCGATCACGCGGCTCACATTCATCGTGGCGACCAGCTTCGTCAACGGGAGCGTCTTCACCCTCTACGGGATGGGGACGCCATGATCGACGGTTTCGGCTATCGCGACGATCACCGGTCGGTATTCATCCTGGCGCTCCTGATCGCCATTCTCGTTGCCTTCTCGTTCGCGTGGAGGCTTTCATGAAACGGATCCGAGGGAAGCTCTGACGATGTCCGCTCTGAACGATCCGCAGCGACAGAAGGCCTTCATCGTGGACGTGGCCACCGCTTTCAAGAAGGCCTGGGAGGGAGCGCCCGTCCAGCTCATGAGCGCCAGCTCGACGATTCTTCCGGTCGTCGAGAGCACCGGCCCGGCCCACGTCGAGAAGATCCTCGTCCTCGAGGTCCGCCTGGTCTTGAAAGAGCGGGAGGCGCGGCTGCTGGTCGCGCCGAGCCGAGGCTGAATTCCGCCCGACGCCGCGGCACGCTGGCGCGGGGTGGCACGCGGGCGGGCTCCCCCCGGGGGGAGCCGGCCTCCGAAATGCTCATGCAGGAAGCCCTGGGACGTATTTCATCTCGTTGGGCGCACGAAGCCTCATGGGAGAGGGGGAGGAGAGATGGAGGTCCACCCGCGGCAGCCATGGCCCGGATAGCCGTGAGCCGGAGTTTCCTGCCATGCCCATAATCTATCTAGTTGAGCTGTCGTGAGTTAGTCGGATCTGCACCGGTTTAGGAAACCGTTGCTCTATCCACCTGAGCTACGGGCCCCTTTTGTTTTCAGTGACTTAGCTGGCGCGCCCTCGCCTCGGCTTGGCGGATTTGGGGCGTAAGTTAGGCGAAACGTGCCGCATTTTGCCACCGCCTAAGACCTCATCGAGAACCGCCCCGGCCTTCTGGCGCGCCTCCCACCGTTCTCCCGCCGCGGCGCCCGACTCGTCGTAATGCGCGAGGGTGATCTGGCCGTCCACATGCCCGAGCATACCGGAGACGACCCCGAGCGGCGTCCCCGCCTCGCGTGCCAGCGTCGCCGCCTGAGCCCGCGTCCAGCCGGCCGTCGTCCGAAGCGACAGCCCCGCGGCCCGGCATGCGGCCTCCATCTGCCTCCGGAGCGAGGTCGGCCCGAGCGCGCGGCGCTCCCCGTCGTACAGGACCGCGAGGAGCGGCGCGGGAGGGTCTAAACCGCCCGGCAGCTTCGCCACGTAGGGCACCAGCGCCTTCGCGAGGCCCGGGGAGACCGGCACTACCTCCTCGCCGCGGTCGCCTCTACGGCCCTTGTGGCGTCGGAAAAGGAGCGTTCGGCGGCGCAGGTCGAGGTCCCCGATCCGGAGGCGCCGGATCTCGGCCCCCCTCGCACCGGTCCGGAGCCCGATCTCGACGGCCGTCCGGGCGACCGTCCCGAGAGGGAGATGCCGGAGGAGCCGGGCGAGCTCGGTGCGAGAGAGCGTTTTCGGCGCCCGAACGGGCAGATCGAGCCGGGGGGATGCTGGCACGGGGAGGTCTGCCAGCCGGAGAGCCGTCCGCAGGATCACGAGGATGTTGTGTGCAGAGCGGGCCCGCGAGGTCTGGGCGCGGCCGCGCGCCGGGGGCTGCTGCCTGTACCAGGCGACGAAGTCCAGGAGGTCGGCCCGGCGGAGAGCGCCGGCCTCCCCCGCCTCCCCCCGCCATCGGGCGAGGATGGCCCGGGCGTAGGCGATAGAGCGGAGATGCTCAGGCGAGCACTCCCGCGTCTCGCATTCCCGGGTGTAGGCGTCGAGGACGCCGCCGAGTGTCGGGCCCCAGCGCCCCGGGGGCTCCGGGAGCCGCAGGCGTGCCGCGATCTTCCGGGCCCGGACCTGGTAGCGCAGCTCGTCGGCTTCCTCTTTGGAATCGGCTGTGACCTGTCGCCGCTCGCCGCCGACCATGATCCTGACGCGCCACTTCCCTGCTTTCGTCCGCGTCAGCCCATCGACCTGCGGCCGCGGTTTCACGGCTTCCGGCGGCGCTTTTTCGGAACAGGATGCGGATCCGTGACGACGTCGACGCTGACCTTCTTCTTCTCAAAGGCGTCTGCGAAGGTTGCGTCGACGCGCCGGCCGCGGCCAGCGGGGGTGATCGAATCGACGACGTCAAGGTCGAGGGAAATGAAGGCGGTGAAGGGCGGTGGATCGGGAGGCGGCGGCGGTTCCTTCACCCTCTCTCCAGGTCCCAGACCCATCCCTCGTCGACGAAGTTCACGGCGAAGAGCACCCGCTTGAACCCGACCGCCGTCAGGATCCGCTTGAACTTCTCGTCCTGCATCTCGCGGTAGACCCACGGCCTGTCCCAGGCCCGCCAGATCAGTCGGAGCGTCGTCTTCTCGTCTCCCTCGGTGCGGACGTGAGCGTCCATCCCG
>Ga0315281_10013358_pt1 | contig 11114 bp, 8 predicted proteins | sample YL17G07_0_MG_FD_204540 | JGI IMG/M metagenome (GOLD analysis project Ga0315281, IMG submission 204540) | Sediment microbial communities from Yellowstone Lake, YNP, Wyoming, USA - YL17G07_0 | ecosystem: Environmental > Aquatic > Freshwater > Lake > Sediment | place: USA: Wyoming | collected... | reverse complement strand
GAAGGCGCGGCCGGCGCCGTCTGGCACGATCTGCGGAATCACGAGTTGGATGGGGAACGATCCGAACGGCTGCGTGAGCCTGAACACGACCGTATAGCGATCGGTGGCATCGACGGATGCGATCATGCGGAGCGCGCCGCGGTACGGATTGGCGAACTCTGGATCGAAGAGACTTCGGAATGTGTACACCACGTCGGCTGCGGTCAGCTCATGGCCGTCGTGAAACCGCACGCCCTTCCGCAACCTCGCGACATACAGCGTGGGCTCGGGGTTGTCGAAGGTCTCGGCCAGGTCGGGCACGATCTTGAGGTGCTCGTCGATCTTCACCAGGCCGTTGAAGAGGACCTGGTGAATGTTCTGCGAGACCGAATCGGTACCGACGCGGGGATCCAGATTGTTCGGGCCGCTTTGCACCGCGACGACGAGGACGTTCGGATCCCGCGCCTGCCGTTGGCATGCCGCCGCGGCCAGCGAGGTCACGACGGCGACGAGCGCGCGCCTGAACGTCACAGCTCTTTCTTGAGTTCGGCCAGCAGGCTCAGCGCGTCGAGAGGAGTGAGGCGATCGACGTCCACTTCCGCGAGGCGCTTGCGCAGCGTGTCGTCCTTGTCAGCCGGCGGCTGGAACAAGCCGAGCTGACGCTGCGGATCGGTGCGGGTGCCGCTGATCGACGGCCGTCCGCCGCGCGACAGCTCGTCGCGCTCGAGCGCTTGGAGGATCTCGCGCGCGCGATCGATGACCGTGCCTGGCAATCCCGCCAGCCGCGCGACCTGGATGCCGTAGCTGCGATCGGATCGGCCGGGCACGATCTTTCTGAGAAAGACGATATCGTCCTTCCACTCGCGGACCTCGACGTGGAAGTTGACGACGCCCGGGGTCGCGTCGGCGAGATCGGTGAGCTCGTGATAGTGCGTCGCGAAGAGCGTCTTGGGGCGGACCCGCGCGTTCGTCGCGAGATGTTCGGCGACCGCCCACGCAATGCTCAAGCCGTCGAACGTCGCCGTGCCCCTGCCGATCTCGTCGAGGACGACGAGGCTGCGCGCCGTCGCCAGGTGCAGAATGTTCGCCGTCTCCTGCATTTCCACCATGAACGTCGACTGCCCGCGCGCGATGTTGTCGGAGGCGCCGACCCTGGCGAAGATGCGATCGATGATCGGGATCTTCGCTTCGCGCGCCGGGACGAACGATCCGGTCTGCGCCATCAGGCAGAGCAGGGCCGTCTGCCGCAGATACGTCGACTTGCCGCCCATGTTCGGGCCGGTCAGGATCACGAGCTGGCTGGTCGTGCTGTTGAGCGTGATGTCGTTCGGCACGAAGCCGTCAGCCCCTGCGGCTCCCGATCCCGGCACCGCGTGGCGTTCGACGACGGGGTGGCGTCCGTCGACGACGGCCATCTCGTCGCCGTCGTGCACATGGGGCTTGATGTAGTTGTTGTTCGACGCGACCTCGGCTAGGGACGCCAGGACATCCAGCGCCGCCAGTGCCCGCGCCGACATCTGTATGCGGGGCGCCTCGGCGGCGACCGCGGCGCGAAGCGTGTCGAGCATCTGGAGCTCGCGCTCGAGGATCCGTTCGTCGGCGCCGAGCACTTTCTCTTCGTATTCCTTCAGCGCCGGCGTGATGAATCGCTCGCCGCCGGCGATCGTCTGCTTGCGGTGATAGTCGGCGGGCACCGCGTGCAGATTCGATTTCGAGATCTCGATGTAATAGCCGAAGACGCGGTTGTAGCGGACTTTGAGCGAGCTGATGCCGGTCCGCGCCCGTTCGGCCTCTTCCATCTCCGCGATGACCTGCTTGCCCGAGCGGCTGATGCGCCGAAGGTCGTCGATTTCGGTGTCGCGGCCATCGCGCGTGAAGCCGCCGTCGCGCGCCAGCGCGGGCGGCTCGTCGATGAGCGTGCGCTCGATCTCGTCGCGGACGTCCACGAGGTCGTCGATCCCGGCGAGAAGGGACGTCACGAGCGGCGCCTGCAGCTCGGACAGCACGGTCCGGACGCGCGGAAGCACGGTGAGCGACTGCTTCAGGCCGACGAGATCGCGGGGGCCTGCGATTCCGAGCGCGGCGCGGGCGAGCAGCCGTGCGAGGTCCTGGACGGCCTTCACCGTGTCGCGGAACTTCGCGCGCTCCGTCGCTCGGAACGCGAGCTCCTCCACGGCGTCGAGGCGATCGCGGATCGGTTCGATCGACACCAGCGGGCGGAGCAGCCACGACCGTAGCAGGCGGCTGCCCATCGACGTCATCGTGCGATCGATCTCGTCGAGCAGGGATCCCTCGCGCCCGCCTTCCGAGCCCTCGAGGACCTCGAGATGCTCGAGGGTCGTCGGATCGACGAGCAGCGCGTCGGCGCGCTGGCGGTACGCGATCTGGCTGACGTGGGCGAGGTCGACTTTCTGCGTGCCGCGCAGGTGATGGACGAGCGCCCCGGCGGCGGACACGGCGGCCGCGTGGCCGTCGAGGCCAAAGCCTTCGAGGCCGCTGGCGCGAAGCTGGGTGAGCAGCGTGCGCCGCGCCGACTCGCCGTCGAACGTCCACGCGTCGACCGACGTCAGCGGAATGCCTGCGCCGGTGATGGACGGCGGCAGCGCCGCACCGGCCGGCGCGACGATCTCGCGCGGCCTGAGCACCGAGAGCTCGTCGGCCAGCGCCTGGGCGCCATCAGCGCCTCCGTACTCCGCGGCGGTGAACTCGCCCGTCGACAGATCGAGCAGCGCGACGCCGACGATGTCGCCCGTGCCGTTGGCCGGCGCGATGGACATGAGAAATGCCGGCTCGCGCGCGTCGAGGAAGTTCGCATCGGTCAGCGTCCCTGGCGAGACGACGCGCACGACTTCGCGCTTGACGAGCCCTTTGGCTTTCTTCGGATCTTCAACCTGGTCGCAGATCGCGACGCGGAAGCCTTTCTTCACGAGGCGCGCGATGTAGGTGTCGACGGCGTGGTGGGGGACGCCGCACATCGGAATGCCGCCGCCGTTCTGGTCCTTCGATCGCGAGGTCAGCGTGAGCTCGAGCGCGCGTGAGGCGACGAGCGCGTCCTCGTAGAACATCTCGTAGAAATCCCCCATGCGGAACAGCACGATCGAATCGCGATGCTGATCCTTGGCGTCCAGGTACTGGCGCATCGCCGGGGTCGCCGACGCTGACATATGCTTAAAGTCTAACGCATGCGTGTGCTGGCACTGGACACGACGAGCCGCGCGGGAAGCGTGGCGCTCATCGAGAACGAACGCGTGGTGGACGAACGTGCAGGCGACGCGTCGCGCACGCACGGCGAACGTCTGCCCGCGGAGCTCGCCGACCTCGGCGCGCCGTGGCCGACGATCGACGTGTTCGCGGTCGCGTCTGGTCCGGGCTCATTCACGGGCCTTCGCATCGGCATCGCGACGATGCAGGGGCTCGCGCTCGTCACCGGGCGGCGCGTGGTCGGCGTCTCGGCGCTCGAGGCCCTGGCGCACGTGGCGGGCGCCGGCCTCGCGCCGGGCGCGCTCGTCGCGTCGTGGATCGACGCGCAGCGCGGCGAAGTGTTTTCGGCGCTCTATCAGGTGACCGGCGCGCCGCTCTTCACGCCCGAGCGGCTGCTGGAGCTCGAAGCGCCGGCCGTGGCGAGTCCGGCCGCGACGCTGGCCGCGTGGTCGAACTACGATCTGCTGTCGGCCACATTCGCTGGAGAGGGCGCGGTCCGTTACGCGACCGTGTCAGGATATGGCGCGCCGGCGCCGCCGGCGCTTCTGGCCGGCGCGATTGGACGCATGGCGGCGGTCAGGGCGTCGCGCGGGCTCACGGCGTCGCCCGCAGCCATCCATCCTTTATATGTACGCCGGCCCGACGTCGAGCTGCATCGTGAGACCGCCGTCGCCAAGGCGACGGCGGTCAGGCCTGTGCCCCATGACCATCCGCTGGACGGTTGAGCCGTTGACGTCGAGCGCCGACCTCGACGCGGTGCTCGCGATCGAGGAAGCGTCGTTCACGAGCCCGTGGACGCGCGAGATGTACCTCGCGGAGTTCGAGAACCCGGGCGTCTCGTATTTCTACCTCGCGAAGACGCCGCTCGGCGAAACCATCGGGTTCTGTTCCTTCTGGCGCGTCCTCGACGAGCTCCACATCAACAACCTCGCGGTCGGTCCCGAGCATCGCCGCGCGCACGTCGCGACGGCGCTGCTGTCGAAGGTGCTCGAAGATGGGGCGAACATGGGCGCCGAGCGTGCCACGCTCGAGGTCCGGCACTCGAATGAGCCCGCCCAGCGCCTGTACGAGCGGTTCGGCTTCACGGTGGCCGGCGTCCGGCGCGGCTATTACACGAACCCGGTCGAGGATGCCCTGGTCCTGTGGAAAGAAGGCCTGCCTTGAACTTGCAAGGCCTCATTCCTGTGTGTTAGTTTGCAGCCAATTTCAAGGAGGCGGACCATGAACGAGCAGCAGTCAGACGAGTTGAAGCAACTCGCCGCCCAGCACCACGACCTCGACCATCGTCTGGGCCAACTCACCTCCAAGCAGCACCTCTCAGAACCCGAACAGCTCGAAGAGATCAAGCTCAAGAAGCGCAAGCTCCGGCTCAAAGATCAGATGGAAGACATCCGCCGGCGTCAGGATTACTGACGGGTTTGCGCGTCGACACGGCCGGTTTTCCGTTTATTTTCGGCGCGCTCGCATTTGCGGTGGCGGCCGCGATCTGGATTTCCTGGATCGCGGCGGCCGGCTTCGCGGTGCTGGCCGCCTTCTTCACGTTCTTCTTTCGCGATCCGGAACGCCAGCCGCCGGCCGCGCTTCGCGACACCGACGTGCTGTCCCCGGCGGACGGCCGTGTGCTCGTCGCGGGCGATGTGATTCCCGAGGGCGCGCCCGAAGGTTCGTGGAAGCAGATCAGCATCTTTCTCTCGCCCATGGACGTGCACGTCAACCGCGTCCCGGCCTCCGGGCGTGTGACACGTGTGACGCTGTCGCCGGGACGTTTCCTTCCGGCGTACCGGCATGACGCCGGCAGCGTCAACGAGCGCAGCGAGATCTGGATCGATCATCACGGACAGCCGATCGTCACGCGCCAGATCGTCGGCATGCTGGCGCGGCGCGTGGTCTGCCGCCTTTCCGGCGGCGATGACGTCCGTGCGGGCCAGCGGCTGGGCATCATGAAGTTCGGCTCGCGCATGGATGTCTTCGTCCCGCATGACGCGACCATCACCGTGCAGGTCGGCGCAACCGTGCGCGGCGGCGAAACGGTGATCGCGGTGCTACACTCCTGATCGTGCTGAGCAATCCCGAGGGGCGCCTGCGTTTCTTCCGGCGAGACTCGGACAAGCCGCGGCAGACGCGGCCACGTCGCGGCGTCTACCTGCTGCCAAGCCTGCTCACGATGGGTAACATGTGGTGCGGTTACGCGAGCATCGTGTACTCGCTGCGAGGGGAGTACGAGACCGCCGCACCGCTCATCGGCATCGCCTACGCGCTCGACGCGCTCGACGGACGCATCGCGCGGATGACGGGCACGGAAAGCGAGTTCGGCCTCCAGCTCGATTCGCTCGCGGACGTCATCTCGTTCGGCATCGCGCCCGCGGTGATGTCGTTCGCGTGGGGGCTCTCATCGCTCGGCCGGCTCGGATGGGCGGCCGGCTTCATGTTCCTCGCGTGCGCGGCGATGCGCCTCGCGCGGTTCAACATTCTCAGCGCGATCGGCGGGGACAAGCGGTACTACGTCGGCATGCCGAGCCCGGCCGCGGCGGCGGTGCCGGCGGCGACCGTCTTCATGTTTCCGTATGGGCTGTACGACACTCGCGCGGCGCTTCCCGCGCTCGCGGTGGTGCTCGTGCCTGCCGTGCTGATGGTGAGCACGATCAAGTACCGCAGCTTCAAGGATCTCGATCTCAAGAGCCGGCGATCGTTTCGCGTCCTCGTGATCATGGCCGCGGGCATCGTCGCGATCTGGACGCATCCGAAGGCCGTGCTGCTCGTTGCCGCGTACGCCTATCTGGCGTCCGGGTTTGTCGGCCTGGCGATGACGAGATTCAAGCGCGATCGTCAGCCCGCAGACGTCACGCCGCAGGCGCCGCCGGCAACGTAATCGTCACCGTCGTGCCGACGCCCTTGGCGCTCGTCACGCCGATCGTTCCGCCCGTCAGCTCGATATTCCGCTTCGCAATCGTCAGGCCCAGCCCGGTGCCCGTCGCCTTCGTGGAAAAGTAAGGCTCGAAGATCCGCGCGACCGCCTCGGCGTCCATGCCGAGGCCCGTGTCGCTGATGTCCACCGTGGCTCGGGACTCGTGGCTCGCGGCCCGGATGGTCACGCTTCCGCCGCCGGGCATCGCGTGCAGCGCGTTTTCGATGATGTTCGTCAGCGCGCGAGCGAAGAGCGTGCGATCGATCGAGACGCGCGGAAGGTCGGCAGGCGCCTGGACGTCTATCGAGACGCGGCCGGCGAGGCCGGCGCGATACGGCGCGACGACGTCTTCGAGCAGCGCCGGCAGAGACGTGGCCTCCGGCCGGGCCGTGGGCGAGGATGCGAAGCTCGAAAACTCCGACGCAATCTGCCGCAGCAGCGTGACCTGATGGAGGATGGCCGCCACGCATTCGTCGAGCGCGGGCGACAAGGGCCGTCCCCGGTCGATGTTCACGCGCTGGGCGTGCTCGGCCGACAGCTGAATCGGCGTCAGCGGGTTCTTGATGTCGTGGGCGACCTGCCGCGCCATCTCGGCCCACGCTTCGAGGCGCTGCGTGCGCTCGAGCTCGGTGCGCTGGCGCTTCAGATCGCCGGCCATGGCGTTGAAGTCCTGCACGAGCCGGCCGAGCTCGTCGGCCGACGCCGTGGCGATTCTGGCGTCGAGATCGCCCCGGGCGATGCGGCGCGTGGCGCGGCTGAGCCGGTTGATCGGATCCGCGATGCGTTCGGCCATCCAGTAGCCCATGGAGGCGCCAAGCAGCATCACGAGGACCGCGCCGAAGATGACCTGGCGGTCGAGCTCGTCGATCTGGCGATCGAGCTGCTGCTGCCCGAGCGGAAGCGGCACGATGACGATGCCGTCGCGGCCGCCGGCGCGGACCGGCGCGGCGGCGATGCGGTACGGAAAGTCCCCAATCTGCTCGCGGCCGACGAACACAGGGAGCCGCTCGAGAATGACCTGGCGGTATGCCGTGCTTGGCGTGCGCACGGCCAGCAGCCCCGACGCGAACAGGTCGCGCTGACTCGACGCTTCGAGCCCCGAACGGTCGAACAGGTTGACGTCCTGGCCGATGGCGCGGCTGACGAGCACCATCACCCGGTCGTCGATCGACGCGAGGGTGGACGGCCCGCGCTGCTGCAGCGACGCATAGTCCTCGACCAGACGCTGCGCGACCGTGGCGGTCCTGGCGGCCGCATCCTCGAGATCGGCGCTCGCCTGGCGCGCGAAATACGTCCGCACGCCCAGCGCCAGAAGCGCGACGGGCACGACGGCGCCGGCGACATAGGCGAGAAAGAGCTTCCGGTAGAAGCTCGTGCGAAACTCACGCAGCAGCTCGCGTCCGCTCGCCGGCGGCGTCGAGGTGACGATGGAGAAGATCGTGGCGCCCGCAAGCAGCAACACGTACAGCACGCCCACGAGCACCATCAGCTCCGCGAGGTTCACCAGATGGCCGAACGACGTCAGCACCGGATAGCCGATGGCGTAGATGCCGCCCCGATCGTTCGTGAAGTACACGCGGAACGTGCGCTCGTTTCTCGGGAGCGTCGCCCAGAACGGCTCGCGCGACCCGACCGTCCGCCGGAACAGCGCGTCCGGCAACGTCCACGTGCTCGCGCCCGCCTCGTTGAAGGGCGCGCGGCTCCAGCCATAGGCCACAAATTCGATGTCGTTGCCCTGCGATCCTTCGGGGGCGGCCGCCCGCTCCGGCCGCAGCGACTCGAGATACGGATTCTGCGACGAAAGGAACGGCAGCGTCCGGTAGTCGAGCATCACCCGGACGACGATCGATCCGCGGACGGCGCCGCCCTCGCAGATGCCCCGGCTGGCCTGCGGCACGTGGCGTTCGCTTGCGCCGAACGGCAGCACTTCTTCGAAGACCTCCCAGTCGCAGCTCGAGGTCTCGTGCCGCGGCGTCGTGTACTCGGGAAGGTTCAGCGCGAACCGGCTGAGCAGCGTGCCGTCCGCGTTGTACAGCTCGATGGCCGATGTCAGGCGAGACCGGGCGAGGTCGGTAATCGACCACACGGCCAGCGCGCGTTCGGTCGTCGAGCCCTGGGACGCGGGCGCGCCGCGGACGAAGTCGGCGAGTGCCGGCATGGCGTCGATCTGATCGAGCGTCTTGTAGAGGCGGCTTCGCAGCTCGTCGCGCTGCGTGAGCGCCTGCGGCGCGTACTCGGATTCGATGATCTGTTCTTTGCCCGCGGTGCCGAACGCGAAGAGCGACGGGTAGAGCGCGAGTGACGGCGCCGCGAGGGCAACGAGCAGCGCGACCAGACGGCTGGCCTGCGAGACGCGGCGCGCGCGGCGCGGAAGCGTCGCCAGTGCGACCGCGCAGAGGCCGGCCATCACGAGCGCCAGAGCCGCCGGCCCAGGCGGCACGGCGGTCGGCGCCATGGACAGCGCAACCGTGACAAGCGCGGCGCCGGCGGCCCAGGCGAGCGCCGGAAGGGCCTGCAGCCGGATCGGAATCCGGCGGAACACACGCACGGCGTGCAGCAGCAGCGCGACACCCCACGCCACGGCGGCGTGCATGAGGATCAGTCCGAACCCGACGGCGAAGCGCGGCATGTCGATCGGGTGCAGCGAGAAGTGCAGCACGTCGAGATGCGTGCGCGTGACGACGCGCTGCAGAAACTGTTCGTACCCGCCGATGAGCGTCGCGCCGGCGACGCCGGCCGCGAAATACAGCGCCATCGCCTGCAGCCGGAGCTTGCGCGGCGTGTTGCCGGCGTGGAGATAGGCCGGACGCAGCGGTGAGAGCCGCCGGCGCTCGACGACGCTCGTCGCCAGCGCGACCAGCCCCAGGAGCGTCAGTCCGCTCACGAGGATGTTCAGCGGCGAATCGAGCGGCGGCACGTCGCCGACGGCCGAGATCGCGCCCAGCATCAGGCTGCGCGCGGCGACCAGCGCGACGGCAATCACCGCGGTCAGGCCGAGATAGGCCGCGCGCGTTGACGAACGACGGCGTCGATCGAGGAGCGGTCCGACCGACAGCAGCAGCGTCGCGGCGAGCACCAGGAGGCCGATCGCCCACACGCGATTGCGCAACGCCCTGCGGACGTCGTTCAGATCCCGGCGCGCGACCTCCGCGTTGACAAGCACGCCGCCGGACGGCGCCATCACGCTGAAGCCATAGTTGCCGCTCGCCGGCGGCGCCGGCGCGCCCTCACCCGGAGCGATCGGCGTCCTGACGGTGACCGGCACGAACGCCGTCGGCGCGATTGCCGTGTCGGCGGGGCCCGGAGTCTGCTGCGGATCGGCGAGGGATTGCTCGACGACGATCGTCGCGTCGCGCGTCGCCGATGGGCTTCGCTCTGTAGCGCTGACCGGTTCGACACGTACGAGCCGGGGGCCGAGAGCGCCGGGCACGGCGACCAGCGCGGGCGGCCCGCCGATCAATGTCTTGGGGAGATCCGACACGCGCCCGGCCCACGCAATCGGACGGCTCGCGGCGTCATACACGGTGACGCCGACGCGGCCGGCCTGCTCCACAGGGAGCGCGCTCGCGACGAGATCGAACAGGCTTTTGTCGCCGGGATCGAGCAACGCGGCGCGGATGGCGTCGCGCCCGGCTGAAGTGCGCGACGCGACGCCGGCGAGCATGGCGGCGTCGGCATCGAACCGGGCGCGCAGTTCGGCTTCGACGTGGACGAGCATGTCCGCATCGGCCGCGCCGAACCGGAGGCGCTCGACGAGGCGGCCCGACACACCGACCGCGAGCGCGACGACAACGCCGGCGCTCACAAGATGCCACGCTCGCGTCCGCATAGGCTTGGCATCCAGCATACAATCAGATTCTTCTTTGGACCTGAAGCTTCTCCTCAAACGCGGCGCGTTGCTGGCGGCGGCCAACTGGCCGACGGTCGCGATTCAGTTCGTGGCGGAGACGGCGTTCCAGGTGCTCGTGGCCATTCCGATTCTCGGCGCCGCCGTCCTGCTGTCGGTGGTCGTCGGCGCCGATCTGAACGAGCTGCTTCAGGGCGGGCTTCGTGACATCGCGACACGAATCGCCGGCGCGCTGACGGCGGAGCCGGTCGCGCTCGTGTCGTTCGGCGTCGCGTTCGGCATCGCGCTCGGCGCCGCCTCGGTGCTCATGTTTCTCGTCAAGGGCGGCGTGCTCGACGTGCTGCTCGCGGCGCACGAGTCGGCCGGCGCCTTCGAGATCGAGCCCATCAGCATCGACACCATCGAGCCGGGGGCGTGCTTCACGCTGCCGAGATTCATCGATGGCTGCACGCGCCTGTTCCGGCCGTACCTCGGGCTCGGCCTCGTGCTCTTTCTCGCGTACGCCGCCACGGCCGGCGCGTATGTGGCGTTTGTGGTGTACGGCTACCGCGCGGCCTCCGGTGTCATCGGCGTCGTCGGGCTGACCTTCGTCGCCGCCGTCGCCGCCGTCGTGCTGATCGTGTGGATCACGCTGATCAATTTTGTCTACCTGCTGATGCAGATTGCGATGGCCGCGGACAACCTCTGGCTCGGCGCGGCGTTGCGCGCCGTGTCCGGCTTCGTGCGCGCGGAGTTCCGCGTGCTCGCCCGGATCTTCCTGATCATTCTCGGACTGGAGATCGGGGCGACACTCGTGTCGGCGCTGGCGTGGTCGGGGCTCGGGTTGATTGCCTTTGTGCCGCTCGTCGGGCTCGCCGTTGTTCCGCTGCAGATCATGGCGCTCGTCGTCCGCGGCCTGGCGTTCGCGTATATCGGGCTGTCGGCCGCCGGTTCGTACCTGACGGTCTACCGCCGAGAGCCCCGCGCGCTCGAGCATCGGAGCGCGGTCATGGCTCGGCCGCTGGGACCACCGGAATCAGGTTCGGTAGCGCACTGACCGCCCCCAGGTCCACCGGCGGATCCGGTGGAGACGGCACGATCTCCGCATTCGACAGAGGCATCAACGCGCCGTTCGCGGGCTCGATGTCCCGCGTCGCGCCGGTGACGGTGGCGCGGCCGACGATGTCGCTCGAGATCGTCGCA
>Ga0315281_10013357_pt1 | contig 11114 bp, 13 predicted proteins | sample YL17G07_0_MG_FD_204540 | JGI IMG/M metagenome (GOLD analysis project Ga0315281, IMG submission 204540) | Sediment microbial communities from Yellowstone Lake, YNP, Wyoming, USA - YL17G07_0 | ecosystem: Environmental > Aquatic > Freshwater > Lake > Sediment | place: USA: Wyoming | collected... | reverse complement strand
TGAAATAGTCGATAAAAATATTGAAAAATGGTCAAGGTTGAATAGATGGTTGGCCACGGAAAGACTTGGAAGGCAATTGATTAAAAATAGGTCTAGTTAGTATTGATATTTACTTCGTGGGTTCAAAGCCCACCTCCCGCACAAGTTTTTAAAATGTTTTTCATCCTTTTATCAAAACCTTCTGCTATTTTCAAAAGGCTGGCGGCCCTCTCTTGCGAATATTCGGATTCGTAGTCGGCCTCCTCCCTTGTGAACATGCCGGCCTTGAAGTCGTCCACATACCTTTGTTCAAGCCTTTTGTTTTTTACCATATCCTCAAGAACAACCTGTATGGCAAAATGCCTCCTCTCTTTCAAGCCCAGTGAAAAAAGTACGGCTCTGGCGGCATGAAACATGGAATAGTAAGATTGTATTATCGACCACTTGAATTTTTTCATATCGAGCGAGGCTTTGGCGTCTTCGAGGTCCTTTCTCGATTCTTCCAGCTCCTTTTTAACGAGTTTTTTATCCATCTTGATTCTTTTCAAAAAACCCTCCCTTAGGCAATACTCCACGTTCACAGCAGCCTCACCTTGTTCTTTTCTATGTTCTCATAAAACACCTTATCCTTCCTCGACAAATTGGCATAATCCAAAGGCGTCAGCACGAGCGGCCTCACATCCCTTTTCATGGCACCTCTTGCCCTCTCGACTATTCCGATCAATTCTTTTTTCTCGATTTTTCCTACGAACAAAAGGTCGATGTCACTTTTCATGTCGTCTTCTCCTCTGGCCACAGAACCATACAAGTAAACTTCTACACCTTCGACGCCCTTCGCGGCCTTCAAGACATCGGACAGTTTTGAGACGCTTAACAAAATTTTCATCTGTTTGACCACGACGTTGTCGGTATTGAGCTTGAAGTATATCATTTTTCCCGATTTTCTGGCGTTCAGAATCCCGTTCCTGGTCAAAACACCAAGCCATTTCAGAGCCGTGTTTCTGGATATTTTCAGTCTTTTTGACACCTCAAGCTGATAGAGTTCTGCACTCTGGTTCTCCACGAAGAACTCTGTGATGTCGATAGCCTTTCTGGATCTGAGTATGTCATTTATCTGGGCCATAATGCTCAATAATTTATACATATGTTCAAATATTTAAACTTTGTTGTTCAACCATTTTAAATCAAAATGCCTGTGGCTTAGTGCCTTCGTGGGTTCAAATCCCACCTCCCGCATGAAATTGCGTACGAACTTGGAACAGCTATCGATAAATCCAGGAGGATTTAAAATCTATTATGAAGGGCAAGGCTTTAACTACACTAGCAGCTGTTTTGATAATTCTCGCTATTGCTATTACTGTAGTGTTTTATGATGACCTAATTTATTTTATTAATGGCAGTATGGATCGTAAGATTTGCAATCCGGATTATTCAAAAAATAAAGTGGCAGTTATCATTACTAAAGATGGAATTTATGATAACGAGGAAATCAATTTACAAGTTTCTAAATATTTTGATTCTGTTAAAAAAGATTTGAATATTGACAATGCTGGCTTGAAGAAATTTTCTGGAAAGACAATAAGCGAGCTTGATCAGTTTGTTGATGGCATTTACCTTAATAATAACGTCGTCTATGTGATTTTGCTCGGAGACGATATGCCAACAGTTATAAGCGAAACTAAAAGGGTTGTATCTTACAATAACGAGACTGGCGGAGCAGTTTACAATATCACGGATTCAATGGGGAGAGACGAACTTGTGGAAGCCCCGCCTGGGTCTTACAGAGAGGGCACGTACTACGGTCCTGCTGGACAGATTTATCAGAAATTGGAATGCGTAGGCAGGGATTGCGATTACGATGCGTGCAGCGATTTGGCAATCTCATCAATATTACCGCCTCTGCATTATTTAGATGACGAAAAGGTTGCATTTGTTTTGAATATATTGAAGACCTACACAGGTTATCATAACAATTTCAAATCTTTAAGTGCAGGATACCAAAGGTCATTATTGCACATACGCGATTTCTCAAATACGAATCCTTTGAAAGCCATGGGGTACGACATGCCGAAGATCGTCGTTCTCAACAATGAGAGCGAGAGGGTTTGGGAGGAGGCGGAGAAAAAGCATATTGTCCTGAGTTATGACGTGCACGGTCAGACAGGTATTGTCGGGATCGGGCTCAGCAATGAAACAATCGAAAGCATTGGAAAAAAATATCCGCTGGAAACAGAACGAAAGGTTGGAAAAATATATCCAAATCAGCAGGATTTGCTGTCGCTACTACAAAGCGAAAAAATGTACACAACGTTAGACGAGTGGTTGAATTTCTCAAAAGAATATGGAGTACCTTCGCTTTTTGTTGATGCTTTCGCGTGCCAGTTCATCGAGCTTGAAGACAGCTCATTAAACCACTGTTGCTGGCCGCAAGTATATATGGAATCCGGAGTGTGGGCATATTACACTTTTGGCGGAAATGAAGGCAGATACGGAGAGATCGAACTGATGCAAAGGGGGTTCTCGAGAGAAACGACAATAGGTTTGGCGATCAGAAAATTCGTAATTTCACAAGAGTTTATTTTCGGGGATATACTAGCACACATGAAGTGATTCTCTATGGGTTCAAATCCCACCTCCTGCATGAATCAGAAATTTAAATGTTTAAAGATTTCTATAATGTTTAGGTAATTATGCCAAAACCAACAGTAGAAGATGTGGAAAGAAAGGCAGCATCTTATTTTATGCAAAAACCACCTAATTTTCCTGAAGGAAGACCTTACAACTGCTGTGAAAGTGTCCTAATGGCATTATCAGAATATTATCCTGAAATGAAGTCCGATTTAATCCCGCGGATTGGAACGGTTGTCGGTGCAGGACTTTCTCTTACTGGGAATCAGTGCGGTGCATTGACAGGAGCTGCTATGTCCATAGGTGCTGTTTATGGAAGAAGTAAACTTGAAGAAAACCCCATGAAAGCGTGGTCTATGGGCCAGGAGTTGGTTGAAAAATTTAAAGAAAGATTCAAGTTCGACAATTATCCAACTTGCAGAGAGTTTACTGGCGTGGATATGAGAACCGCGGAAGGAATGCAGAAATACTTTAAAGAAATTCATGATTTTGCTTGCACGGATCGGGTTAAGTTTGCAGTCGAAAAAGCTATAGAGATAATAGAAGAGAACAGATAAAAAAACATCAACCTATCTAAGTTTTAAGAAAAAGAAGTTTAAGCTCCGTAAATTAATCGCAGTCCTGTTATGTCTGGCGCAGCAAGAGTTCTTTTCCCAATGTCTCCATACCAGCTGTATCCATACATTGTAACTGCTGAGCAACTTTTTTGATACAAATCAGACAACCCCAAGCCGTGGCCTGTTTCATGGGTTGCAATGTTTTGCAAATCCATTCCTCTGTTTGCACTTGTACATGCTGTTTTTGCGCAGTCAAACCAGCCATAATATGTGTTGAATGTCACATCGTAATCGACGACCTGCCTGCTGTATCTTGTATACCAATATGTCGTTACTGCAATCCAGCCATCGTTAGAAAGGCGTGCGAACATGTATTCATTTATATAGTCAGGTGCTGCTCCGTCGTCAGCTGCGCTTCCAGTTGTAGATGTGCCAAAGAGATTTCGTGAGGTGTGGACATCCCACTCTTTTGCTGAAAGATCGATAGCGTCTTTAACGAGATTTTGATTATTATTACCTGAATTACTTGCATCGACCACATAGTCTATCGGTAGACTACTCCATTTAACACCCAACAGCTTATAGCACGAACCGCCGCCAGTTATTTTGTCTGCATCTCTACCCACTGCTTCCTTGGTCCCATCTCTGTAGTGGATGAATGTTATTTTGTCTAGAGGTTCTGTCTGTTTTTCATTTTTTGCTAGAACCACTGGTGATAGAAGCATTACTGTTATCATCAAGGCGAAAAGTATTTTTTTCATTTTGCCACTACTCTTTAAATGGAATTGGAAGGATTTAAGGCTTTTAGGTTTAATAGAGAAATGAAATTGTTTTTCTATTTTGTATGCTTTCGTCGCGCACGTCAAGGACGACGCCGTTCACAATCGGCTGGAAGAAGCGCTCGATAATAGCCTACTTACGTTGCTTCGCTTGCCGGCCTTCAGCTTCCGACCCGCATAACGGGCGTCGGCGCGACGACAGGTATCCTCAGTTCGGTTTTTGCCTTGTCCGCGGACATGGATACGGTGAGGAATATGTACGATAGGTCCTTCCCGACGCTGACGCTTATGGATGCGCGGTCTATCTTGGAGAGCGCGGCCGCGCCTATCTTCCTGCCGATGATTTCGCTTATGGTCTTGGAGGCGTCCATTATCTCGACGCCGACGACCCTGTTGTCCATGGAGAAGTCTATCACGAAGTTGTTCAGCTCGAGGCTGTCCCTTACCTTGTCGTCGGTGTGGGCGTACAGTATGTCCCACTCCGTGTCGTACCTCACCTTAGCGCCTTCATGCATTGTTCGTTCACCTTCCTCTTGAGCTTTCCTAGTTCTGGAATTTCGGGACCCTCAGCTCGCTCTCGATGGTGCGCCCGGCGAGCTTCAGGCTGAACGCCACGCCGTATGCGCGGTCCTTCATCAACGAGGCCAGCTTGACAGACTGCACCCCAGCGAGGTCCTTCTTCGGCACCTTCAGCTCCTTGGACGCGTCGAGTATCTCGAGCGCGACGACCTTGCCGTCGAACCCGATGTCCATCACGAAGTTCCCGAAAGCCTCCACGCTGAACTTGACCTTCTCGCCCTTGTGCACGTAGAGCACGTCCCACTCGTCGTCATAGTCGACCTTGTACATACCGATCCGCCTTTCCCGCCCGTTCCGGGCTATTATTTACTTCATACGTCCGTATTAAATCCTTTTGATACGTAAAGCGTCCCGCCATCCTTGACTAGCTGCTGCATGGTTCTGCTGGTTTTGTAGGCCGTCACGACGTGCAGCTTCGTGCCGTGCGGCGCCACGACTATCACGATGCAATACCTCTTGGAGTGCGAGTACACCAGCTTGTACGTGCCGCTTCCTTCATGCCACTCCTCGTACGCGAGCTTCCCGGCGCCGAGCAGCGTGCCTGTCACGAAGGCCTCCTCGAACGGCACTTCCTTCATCCGACTGATTGCATGCCGGGTGAACACGACATCGCCCTTGCCGTACCTCGCAACGGTCTCATTGAACCTCATCCGCCTCTCCCAGCCGCGTCCTATTGGGACGCTGCATGCGGATGCCTAATCTGGGCTTGCCACCACGGCCGGTGGCGCGGATTTGGGCGTTATTTGGAGGTTCCCAAAAGCCGTTTTCAGATTCCCCATATATTTCCCATATGCCGCCTTTTCGGATGCCTTGCAGAATGCGCCTGCTGGCCTGCCAGCCGCGTTTTCAGAAACGCCCCTAGGATTTGGGAATTATTTGGGAAGCGTTTGGGAAGGATTTGGAAGCGGATTCGACGCGCTTCGGCACGTAGTACGCGCCCTTCTTCGAGCCGACCATCTTCAGCCTGCCCGTGGAGACCATCTTTGCGAGGTCGTACTTGGCCTCGTCGTGCGAGACGTTGTTCAGCTTCTGGTACGCCGTGTTCGTTATCCGCTTCGCGCGCGTAGCGTACTGCAGCCCGTTTATCTGCCGGGCGTTCAGGTCGGGCGCCTGCAGCTGCTCGTCCGTCACCACCGCCGCCTCGAGCTTCTTCGACCAGCCGAACTTCTTCGCCACCAGCTCGATCGCGTTCGGGCCGAGGATCGCGCACAGGACCGTGCCCAGCCCGACGCCAATCTTCAGCACGCCCATGCTGTCGAGCAGCATCCCGCCGACCATGCCGAACACCATGCCGGCGAGCAGCTCCATGGCCGTCCGCTCGGGCGACACGCTTCCCGTGGGCATCGCGGCGTATGCCTTGTACATCGAATAGAACAGCCTCACGAACGAGCCGGCGAGGGCGTACAGCAGCAGAACGGCGAATGGCGCAAAGGGCGCGAGCACCTCGAGCATCCCTTCCACCTGCTTGCTAGCTGCACAGTTAAGGTTAAAAGGGTTACGGATGACTGATGAGTTCGGTGTTATTCTAAGATTATTAAAAGGTTGTGGTCGCCGGGGCTTTGTTGAAATAGTGCCTTCTGTTGAATAAGTAGGTCGGCTGTTGAAAAAGTGGGTTACTTAACATTATCTTTCTTGAACAATTTCATGAATGATGGTGTATTAAAAAATAGTTTCCCTCCCCTTTCGTAAAACCATTGCTTCGCATGAGATGACTTTATCAAATCCTCCACAATTTCTTCCCCCTCCTTTAGAACTATGCCTTTAGTTTTCGCATAATATTTGGCATCCTTGCTGAATTTATTTGTGGTGATAAAAATAGGCAGTATGGGAACTGTTAGAATGTTGAACCAATCTGGAATTTTTCCAACAGCCCTACCTCTACCTTGCAGTAAGTCCATGTAGTGTGTTTCAAATATCCGTACCTCACCATCCCCCACAGTGTTTTTATAACGCTTTGCCTGACCGATGATTTTGAATTTGACACCCTTGAAAAGAAGTCCGCTATGCGTTTTATCCGCTTCTAAGAACTTGTCCATTTCCAAGATGCCCCAAAAATCGACTCCGCCATCTTTTTTTCCAGGCGTTACTCCAGAAACGACTATTCTGTTTATGTTCAATATATGTTCGCATAGGTATTCAAAACTTCTTGATTTCATCCGACACATCGTCTTTAGAATTTCTTTTCTATGACTTCTCATATCCGAGAATCCATTTTCGCTTAGAAGATGATATTTGAATAGTGTGTTCGGCGGATATGGAACGAAGTCATAGTCTGGTGGTATTCCCCGATTTTTTTGGTGCTCTATTTTTTTTTGAAGGATACGACTCGTTCTATTAACTATAGATGGTATCATTTCTTCAATCGTTAAATCGCCAAGAGATTTGCACTTTTGTCTTAACTTAACACGACAGTAATCTTCGATAAATACCTGTTCCTTATCAGAAGTCCAAATATCTTCTGCTAACCTTTTCGTAAATTTACCTTCATCAAAACTTGAGTTCCCCATTATTCTACGCCAGCCAATTCAGGATTTGTCAAGGTTCTTTATCTGGACATTCAAAACATCGATGAAGGTCCTCATTATTTTGAGAAGGTTACTTTTCTGCTTTTTATCTTCATTACTCTTGCCCATCTGAAGCCTTGGAATGGGTAGTGTCTCAACCATTTTCTTGGCATATTCAAGTTCTTCTATTATTTTTGGCACATCTATCGGTGCTTTCTTTTCCTTCTCCTCATGAAGTTCCTCTCTGCATTTCTCCAAATCGTAAGATCCATCTTCGAATTTCTCAAGTAGTTTCTTGTTTTCTGCCTGAACAATCTTCGGAAGAATATCTCTTGTTGCGGGAACAACGTCTATAAGCGCCTTTCCAGTATCCTCGTCGGGAACAGTCCAAGAGATGTATTTCTTCAGATTTTTCCTCTTAATGAATCTCCTTTTCTTATCGTCCCAACCCAACCAATTTTGAAGTTTATCCTTTTTGAAAATGATTTCAGTAAAATGCCCAAACTTCTTAGGTTCTAATTCATCCCCATACTCACCATCTTTCTTGGCATCTTGATAACCAGAATAGGAGCGTATTAGGTGAGTGACCTCATTGGTTTTCATGCCAAATATTGATGCTATCTCGTTAGCCGATTTCTTGCTCTCTTTCTCAAATTTTGCGAGGAACTTCGCCTTTGGATAGTCGTTCCAATTTTTAATTCCTGGGGTGTGTCTGAATCCTTGTATTATCCAAGCTATATTTGGATTTTTACCTTGGTAAATCAATGCCTCGAACCCCATTATACTCTCATAAATTTTCTGAGGCAGTGTGATTCTTCCATTGATGTGGGCTTCTTCCAAAGTTTTCAGAGAGGCTACCCGTCTGTTACCTTCGATTACTACATATTTGTCATCTTTCAAAGGTCTCAAAACTATTCTATCAACAGACCAGAATCCAGACGATTTTATGCTTCCTATTAGGTCTTGGATACCATTTGCGGTTAATTCAGTAATGCACGAGCTTTGGATAGGTGGCTCAATTATCCTTGCGTCCGAAAGCCTCTGTTTGTCCGGGATCTCCAATCTCGGATTATTTGGGTCAAGATATATTTGAGAAAGTTTGACACGTCGAGCAATTAAATTCTTGAGTTCTTTCCAAGCATCACTTGTTATTCCTGTGCTTAGGCCTTTTGATGCTCTTGTCATATAAGTAAATCTTGTGCATCTTGGCCTTAAATTCCTTGGTATTTTTACCGAACATTTCGAGGAACGACTTCCTGCTTCTTTTGATAACGCCTTTGCCATAATAGAACATGGTTATCAGTTTGATTGCTCGTAGAAATATCTTGTCCCATTGCGGGGATACCACATGAAGCTGGATGCTGTCTATTGGCCTATATCTCATAGGATAGGAGTCCACCTTAAGTTTGTTCAGTTCATTGATTCGGTGGTAGAAATATTTTGGCGTATCATATGCCTCCCCCGCGTTGTAAAGCACATATACCATTATGTCGTTCAAGCCGTATTTTCTTGCGAGCTTTATCGCCCTCTGAATATGACCTTCCTGTGCTGGGCTGTCGAAAGCAAACCTCAACGGCTGAATCATAGTTTCTGAGAGCAGTTTTGCTTTCTCCTCGTCAAAGAGCCTGCAATCAAGACCTTGGTTGAAATCAAATGGCTTTCCTATTTTCTTCAGCTTTTCCACATCTTCACGGAAGTTAGGGGATGCGAACCAGTTGTTGTCCCAGAATATTATCTTCTTGGAGTTCGGTTTTATATCCTCTTCCCAATTTCTGACAAAGAACTTTGGTTCGAGTAATCTTACAACACAAAACTTACACTTTCTTATGCAACCTTTGGTAGTGAATGTGATGGAATCTGGAAACTGCGGAAATATAGAATAGTCTGGTGGAAACTTTTCAGCTTCTAAAAGGAGCCCCTTATGCGGGGTTATTCCAGTCTCCTTTTTTATAAGTTTTGGAAGCAAGGTAGCCAATACACCGCCGACATTAATTCTGGCATTCGGATATTTGCTCTGGTAGTATTTTATCGATTTCAGGACTTCTGGAAAGTTGTATGTAAAGAGAGATGTTATGTAAATCGTATCGTAATGCTCTTTGAGCTTCGGAGGACGATAGCCAAAATAGTCTTCTGGTGGATTGTCCTTCACGAAGTCCACTTTATCGCCCATACTCTTGCGCCATGATGATATTCTCATCAGCCCAAGGGATGGAAAAAGGCTCTTGTATTCCGGCTCGACAAGCAGTATTTGTCTCGTCATATCTATCATTTTCATATTTTCGGAGTCTCTTAAGGACTCTCGTTCTGGAGTCTTTATTTCGAATTACTGGCTCGGAACCTTCTTACCCTTCGGTCTGTCCCAGTACGGACTCTTGCACTTCGGGCAGACTCTGGGCTTTTCTTTTTCGTTTCTCGGAACCCAGCTATGTTTGCATCTTTCGCACTTGTATCCAGAAATAATTATCGTACCCATACTGGTAGTAATATACTTCTTGGTATATAAAATATCTTCTCTGCGGAACCGCAGTCCTTGTGTTCGAGCAGCAGCAGCGCGAGCACGTCGTTAAGCGTTTCCTGGAGGAGCGCGACTTTGCGCTGCCGGTTCGCCGTGCGCGTGCTTACCATTTACAACCTAAGAAATCCTCCTGCTCATAGGTATTCTTCAAGGAAATTTATGTTATCAACTATGTGTCCTTTGTAATATAGAAACGTTGAGTTTTAAAAAAGGAAAGGAAAAATTTTATCAAAGTTTTGCGTAAATGTCAACGTTCAGATTGCCTGCGTTGTTTGGATAGTAGATGTCGTTGACTTGTAACGAAAAAGGCAATAAAGTTCCTGCTCCAACTACTGGTAACCAATATGTATGTGCACTGTTGTATGTTCCCCAATCAACATATCCACCATTTACCATTAAGTCAAGTAAGTTTTTTCCATATCCATCATATGGTGGAGCAACACCATCAACCCAAGTCAAGCCTCCATCGCTTGTTGAGTACTCTGCATCAAAGGTGATTTGGCATCCAGTTTCCCAACATGCAGTTGCTGTTCCATAGGCCTTTAACACATAATTCTTGTCACCTTGTAGGGCTATGCTGGAAAGTGTTTCTGTATCCTTATTTGCTGGAACTGTTACGGTCTCTATGTAGTACAATCCGTTGTGCCAATCTTCAAGTAAGCTTCTGCTGCATCCATATTTCCAATGACCTACCATGTTGCCATAAGTTTCTGGATAGTTTGCGTGTAAATAAGTCAATATCTGTTCACAACTGCATCCGTATGTATAGTCAGATATTTTCTTATCAGCAAACAATGATGTTGGACCCTTTCCTTTTGTTGGCAATACGGTTACCCAAGTTTTTCCATCCCATATCCATCTGTTCATTCCTTCTCCTAATGTTTTGTAGCTAGTATCGGCAACTGTTTCTGGACAAAAATCTTGAGTATTTGGAACTCCATCACAATCTGAATCCACTCTTAAATCACATGCTTTTCCTGTTCCAGTCCATGTATTTTCTCCATTCCATGTTCCACTCATTGATAATCCGTTTGATGCTATAGTTCCTGATGCGTCTACAGTGTATCCTGGATTACCGGTTCCACCGTATAGAATATGGAAGGTTATGCCATCTCCAATAACTGTTCCAGCAACAGTCCATGGGTAATTTGCTTGATCACCATTCCAGTATCCTGTTCCAGAAAATGTCCCATCGCCTTGATTAAAGACGTTTACAAACATCGTATGATAGTAGTTGTCTCCAATGTTGAATGTGAGTGCCCATGTTCCTGTTATATCCCAATTAGGTGCTGCAAATGCAGTTCCTACTGTTGTTAACAGTGTTACTGCAATTACTCCCAATAGAATTGCTTTGTTTTTCATTCTTTCAAATTTAAACTGGATTTTTAAGCTTAATAAATGTATTGAGCCACGGATGCGCCAGATGGCTTAAAATTTATGTCTGCTTCAGAAAAATTTAGTTACTTGCTGTGGACAACGACGTTACCGCCGCCAAGAGTGATCTGGCTGCCTGCTGTTCCAACCTGTTTCCAGATGTTCTTGCTTGAATCGAAAATAGTGATTGAAAATGTGT
>Ga0315281_10013355_pt1 | contig 11115 bp, 12 predicted proteins | sample YL17G07_0_MG_FD_204540 | JGI IMG/M metagenome (GOLD analysis project Ga0315281, IMG submission 204540) | Sediment microbial communities from Yellowstone Lake, YNP, Wyoming, USA - YL17G07_0 | ecosystem: Environmental > Aquatic > Freshwater > Lake > Sediment | place: USA: Wyoming | collected... | reverse complement strand
CTCCGCCCGACGCGACGGTGAAGGTCCGTTGCGAGGGTAGCGGGAAAGGCACCGTCCTTGTCAAATCGGACCTCACAGGCTATGGGCGGCCTTGCATGCTCCGGCTCACGCTCGACGCCAATGTCCTGCACGCCCTGCTCGATCCGCGGCGCGAATTCCACGCCACCGCTGTGCGCCTGTTCGAGCTGGCGGAGCGCGGGCGCGTGCAACTCGCCGTCACCTCCCGCATCCGCAGCGACATTCCCCGCGAACCGTTGCGCTCGCGGGTGGCGGCGCTGCCCGTCCTGCCGCTGTCCACCTTTGCCCGGCACGGCGGCTCCAGAGACAGCGGCTCCGGCGCCAGCGGCGACCTCGCGCCCACGCCCGCGGAGCTGAGCCTGCACGACCGGCTGATGACTCTGCTGTTTCCCCTCGCCTCCCGCGCGGGAGCCCGGCACGCCGGCCGGCTGGCCGATGTGGAGCACCTGGTCGGCCATGTGCGCAGCGGCAACGACTACTTCGTCAGCGACGACAAGGCCTTGCACGGACGGGCGGCCCAGTTGGCCGCCACAGGCATCCGCGTGATTGGCGTGGCCCGGGCGGTCCAGCTTGCCGAGCAGGAACGCCCCTGATCTTGCCCGGACTGGACTTTGCTAGGGCAAGCATTCCGAGGGGGGTTCGCGCCTGGCTCGTCATTTCCAAGCAGAGTCTAGTCCACCAGCCACGGAAGCGGCACGCGATTAACCAGCGGCTTGCCGAAGTCCGGGTGGTAGATGCTGCGCATCTCGTGCTCGAAGCTGTACAGGAGCCGGCCGGTGGCGGGGTCCTTCATGTGGTGGAAACGGAACTGCTCGCGCGCATCCTCCTGCATGATGCAGCCGAGCCGCGCGAGGGCCTCGTACGTCGCGTGGTAGCGGGTCAGGTACACGGCCACATGGTTCCGGTGGGTCACGGCGCCGCCGTCCGGACGCTCGACGAAGCGGAAGGTGTGGTACGGGCCGACGGTGACCGACGCGCACGGCGCTCCGTTCGCCGGCGCAAACTCCACCGGGCAGCCGATCACGTCGCGATAGAATGCGCCGATGCCCGGCGCCGTTCCCGGCGCCACCCACAGCTCCACATAGGGAATGGCCTGGCGATCGCGCCCGGGCAGCAAGCCGAAGGGATGGATCCGCACCGGGTGTCCCCAGGGCGTCGTCGTGCGCAGGGTCTCTCCTTCCCTGCGGCACGAGAACTGGGTGCCCGCGAATTCGCCCTTGGCCTCCGTCAGCCGCTGCGCCACTGCATCCAGATCCGGCACGACCACGCCCACCTCGCCGCGGAAGGGCGAGGGCGGGCCGATCGGGAGGTGAAACTGCTGCCGGCCCGCGTTGACCCACATGTTCTCGATGCCGACCATGCGCGTCGGATCGCGCGTCAGGCCGAGCCCAACGCAGAAGTACAGGTGCGCGAGACGGTGGTCGGGAATGCGGAAGTTGACGTGCTCGAAATGAACGATCGTGCCGACTTCGGGCGAGACCGACGACGTCATGACGGCAGGCTCCCGCGCGGAAGAGGAAGCGCTGCGGTCGCCGCGGCCGGAAGGTCTCGCGGCCGGCTCGGCCTGCGAGCGCGCGCCAAGGCGCCGCCTCCTCCCTCGCACCGGACTCGGTCGTTTCAAGGCACTCCTCTGCGGAGGATCCTCCGGCGAGCGCTTCCGGCCGGCGCCGGTGCGTTGCCGGATGTGTGCGGCACGGGCGGCGCGGCGCGACTAGGGCTTCTCTTTTTCGATTTCCTCGCTCATCTTTTGCAACACGCTGCGCATGTGGGCATGCACATGGGCGGTCTGATGCTCCATCACCCCTTCGGCGGCCCACATCGCCAACACCACCGAGGCGCCGATGCAAGCGGCAACCGAGAGAATCAAGGCGTAATCCGCGGACATGATCCGCTTCAGCAATAGATTGACACCCACGGTGTACGCGCTGAAGAACATGACCAGCAGGATTCCCACCGCGATCGTGCGCAAGCCGCTGAAGCGCCGCTCCCGAGCCGCCCTCCTGCGCTGCGTGACGCTTTCTTCACTGTTGGCTTCACCCATAATTCGAGCTTCCCCCGTCAGTGGTCACTTGCTGCTTAGGCCGTTTGAATACCCCGCCCCGAACTGAATGGTGGGGTCCCTCCTTGCCATAGGGTGCGGCCCTTAGCCTCGCACACGAATTGGCATGGGTGCAACGTCGCCCTGCCGGTGAGGCCAACCCTCGTCAGGGCGCCGGCTGGGACAGCCGGGCGCAGACACGCTCGGCCATGCGGGCAGCGGACGCCGTTTGCCTTTTCTCGGTGATTCTTCCTACCCTGATAGCCCTCGCACACGCGCCGGCTTCCCCCGCCGCAGAGGGAAATCAGGAACCCTCATGAGACCGCTGTTCACTCTGCCGCCTGACCCCGGCCCAGCCGCTCCGCCCGATCCCGCGCTGGGCAGCCGCTCCGCCGCTGCGCTCGATCCGGCGGCGGAGTACCGCCCCGCCGCTCCGCAAGTCCCGGCGGCGGAGAACTGCCCCGCCGCCCCGGTGCCTGGAACGCCGCCGGGCGTTTACGTGCACACCTTCGGCTGCCAGATGAACGAGTACGAATCGGCCAAGCTGCTGGAGCAGCTGCGGCGCCAGGGATACCGGCCCGTCGCTCAGCCGGACGACGCGGACGTCGTGCTGGTCAACACCTGCGCCATCCGCGAAAAGTCCGAGCACAAGCTTGACACCCTGCTCGGCATCCTGGCCGAGGGCAAGGCGCGGCGGCCGGGCCAGGTACTGGGGGTCGCGGGCTGCGTCGCCCAGGAGCGCGGGGCCGGCCTGCTCAGGCAGGCACGGCAGGTGGACTTCGTGCTGGGCACCGACAATCTGTTCGAGCTGCCCGATGCCCTGCGTCGCGCGCAGGCGGGCGAGCGGGTCGTGCGCGTGCAGTGGCATCCCGCCGACCGCGATCCGCAGCGCGGCGGAAAGAAGGTGCGCAATTTCATTCCGGCGCCCCCGGAAAGCGGCGCGGACGCGACGGAGCCTTGGACCGACGCGCAGGGCGCCCCCAGCGTGGTGGCCCAGCTTGCGATCGCCAAGGGCTGCGACAATTTTTGCACGTTCTGCATCGTGCCCTACACGCGCGGCCGGGAGGTCTGCCGCGAGCCGGACGCCATTCTCGCCGAGGCCCGGGCGCTGGTCGCGCGGGGGGTGCGCGAGATCACGCTGCTGGGGCAGAACGTGAACTCCTACCGGGCGTGCGGGGTGGATTTCGTGGCCCTGCTGGAGCGGCTGGGCCGGATCGAAGGCCTGGCCCGGCTGCGCTACACCTCGCCGCATCCGAAGGACTTCCACGAGCGCCTGGCGCAGGCGCACCGGGACCTGCCCGCGCTGTGCGAACATCTGCATCTGCCCGTGCAGAGCGGCTCGGACCGCATCCTGCGGGCGATGCGGCGCAACCACACGGCGCGGGAGTACCTGGAGCGAATCGCCCGGGCCCGCGACTCGGTGCCGGGCCTGGCCGTCACCTCGGACCTGATTGTGGGCTTTCCAGGGGAGACGGAGGCCGATTTTGAGGCTACACTGGACGTCATGCGCGCGGTGCGCTTCGATCAGGTGTACGCGTTCAAATTCTCGCCGCGCCTGAGGACGCCCGCGGCGGCGCTCGCGGACCCGGTGCCCGAACCGGTCAAGGCGGAGCGGCTGGCACGGCTGTTCGACCTGCACGTCGCCATCGCGGCGGAACTGAACGCGGCGCGCGTGGGCACGCGGCAGGAAGTGCTGGTTGAAGGCCCGGCGCGGGCCGGCGAGCCGTTGGCGGGCGGCGCAGTGGAAGGCGGCGCCGTGGCCGGTCGCACGCGCGGCAATACGCGGACGACGGTGCTGGACTGCCCTGCGCCTGCCGGCAGCCTGGTGCCCGTGGACATCGTCGCGGCGCGAAGATTCGCCCTGATCGCCCGCGCCGTCGGCGCATCCTAGGGAGGCGGAGTGAGCACCCCTGGCTTCACCCTCATGCGGATCTTCCGCATGGTGCTGGACCCGAGCAACAATGCGCCCATCGTGATCCTCCAGGATCCCGAGGGTGGCGCCCTGCTGCCGATCTGGATCGGCATCTTCGAGGCCCACGCCATCGCGATGAAGCTCGAGCAGATCCAGGCGGCTCGCCCGATGACCCATGACCTGCTCAAGGGCGTGCTGGATTCGCTCGGCGCCGCGCTGGAACGGGTGGAGGTCGTGGACCTGGTGGACAACACCTATATTGCCCGGCTGCAGCTGCGCACGGGCGACACCACCTACAAGGTGGATTCGCGCCCCAGCGACGCGATCGCCGTCGCCCTGCGTGCCGACTGTCCCATCTTCGTCGCCGACCACGTCTTGGAGGCGAGCAAGATCGACCCGGCCAATTTCAAGCTCGACGCCGACAAGGAAGAGGGCGCGGAAGGGGACGAGGACGAGTGGACGCGGATGCTGAAGAACTACAATCCGCCCGGCGGCCGCGAGAAGATCAACTGATCCCGCCCGGGTGGGCGCTCCCGGCGCCTCCCGCCAAAGCCAGCCGGCGAGCCGGCAGACGCATCAGGCCGAATCCATCCTGCAGACGATTGAGCGCGGGCCGCCGGCGCGGCGCGCCTAGGACGCCTGTGCGCACGGCGGCTCGTGGCGCACGACGCGCTGCGTCGAAGCGGGATGCCGGGCCAGCGCGGCCGGCGAGCGCACTGTCCGCCGCTGGAAGTCGCCCCCACAGTGCGGGCAGCGTCCGCCCAACACCGTCTCGACACGGGTGCGGCAGAACGTGCACTCGAACGTGCAGATCATCGCGTCGGGCGAATCCGGCGGCAGGTCCCGGTCGCAGCATTCGCAGTTCGGTCTTAATTGAAGCATGGCGACTCCGCTTGCAGTCCACGTCGTTGTGGAAGATGCGGGTGCGGCCACGGGCAATACGTCATAAGCGACCAAACGACTCCGCCGTCATGAGTGCCGCTCACCCGCGCGTCACATGGGCGGCGACACAGAGCCAGCGGCCTTGCCGGCGCGCCCAGACATCCGTGTATCGACCCGCCGCGGCCCGGCCGTCCGGATACGTATACGTGGTGCGCGCATGGACGATCGCGACATCGCCGAGAATGCGGATCCGCACCTCCTCCGGCTGCAGGTTTGAAATTCCCGGCGGTTTGGCCACTTGCGCCAGAAAACCGGCTCGATCCACCAAGGACCCGTCCGGACGGCTGCTCAGAAAATCATCCGCCAGGATTTCCTCGAAGCGGCGCACATCCGATTTCTGGACCGACTGGATGTAGTCGCTGTTGAACGTGCGGAGGATATCGAGGTCGCTCGCATTCGTCGTCGCTTGAGCTCGCATGGTTCGGGTCTCCCGATGAAGTGTGGACCGGCGGACTGTGTTCCCGCCGTGTGAATTGTGCCACCGTGTGGACGGCGCGGCTGTCTTGCGGCATCTGCTCCCGGTCGGTCATACGGTAGCCCCGGACCACGCCCGCCACCCGCCGCCGGTAGTCCTTGAACATGCCCGTGCGCCGGGCCCGAACTGGCGGCCGACCGCATGCGGCTACTCCTGCCAGAACCACTTCTGCGTCTCGCACGCGGCCTGGCGGGGAGTGAGTCCGAGGTCCCGCAGCAGGTGCGGGTCGAGGTCGCGCAAGTCGTTGCGCTGGCGCACCCGCTTGAGCCAGATGGGCACGCACGCCGCCCAACCCGTCAGCAGCACCAGCCCCACCCGCCACCAGATCCGCCACAGCTCCCCGCTGGGCCGCGCCTGCAAGCTCCCCAAGTCCAACAGCGTCTCGTACTGCCACTGCGTCTCGATACCGTGCATGGCCCCCGTCTCCTCGACATTTCGCCTACGTCGGCTCCGCGGTCCCTTTTCCGGGTCCCGAGCGACCTACCCGTGCGCGGTGACACTGTCTTGCGGCGCCTGCTCCCGGTCGGTCATGCCGTAGTCCCGGATCACGCCCGCCACCCGCAGCCGGTAGTCCTTGAAGATGCCCGCCCGGCCGCGGGCTTGCACCATGCGGTGGGCTTCCAGGTTGCGCCACGCCTCGACCGCCTTCTCGTCGCGCCAGAACGAAAGCGAAAGCACCTTGCCGGGCTCGGTCAGGCTCTCGAAGCGCTCGATGGACACAAAGCCGTCGCTCCGTTCGAGCAGCGGCTTGAGCTGGGCCGCCAGATCGAAGTACGTCTGCCGGTCCGCCGGCATCGGCCACACTTCAAAGATGACGGCAATCATGCGGCCTCCCAGGATTCAGCCGAAGATCGGAATGCGCGCGTTTGCCGAGGCGCGATATGAATGCTGCCGCGCCAGCCGCGCAAGATCGACTCCCGCTTGCAGGAGCCGCGTCACGCCCGCCTGCGCCACCGCGAGGGCGAGGAGCTGGCCTGGACACTCATGAACGCCCAGGCCGAAGGTGAAACAGCGGCGGTTCTGCCGGAACTTGTCGAAGCGATCGGGATCCGGATTCGCCGCCGGGTCGCGATTGGCGGCGGCCAGCACGACCAGGATGGCGTCGCCCGCCCGCATGGCCCGGCCCGCGACGAATCCGTCCCGCACCACGTACCTGCGCGTGTTCTGGATCGGGGCGTCGTGCCGGAGCACTTCGCGCAGGAGCGGAGTCAACACGTCGTGAGCACGCGCGAACTCGCGGGCCTCGGGGTCCGCGGCCAACCGCAGCAGGGTGTTGCCGATCAGGCCCGCCGTTGCGTCGCGGCTTTGGACCATCAGGCCGATTGCATTGGCCGTCCTCCATTCCGGATCCTCGAGACCCTGGGCGCGTGCTGCCTTGGCGATTTGTTCCAATAGCGGGTCCCGCTCGCTGGACCGGCTTGGGCGAAGCGAACGGAGGCGATCCCTCAGGCGGCTGGCGGCCTCCTTGCCGCTTTCCATCGCCACCTGCGTGCCGCCAGGGGTTACGCACCGGACAAAGTCCCCGACATCGGTAGCGGTGGCCTTGAGTTGATCGGCCGGAAGCCCGAGTAGCGTTGCAATGCAGGCGACGGGCAAGTCGGCGCAAAATCGATCGATCCACAGCGGCGCCTCGTCCGGCGGATGTCCGTCCAGCAACTGCGTGGCGCACGCGCCCGCGATTTTGGCGACCTTTTTCGGATCCAGCGTGTTCATGGCGCCGTGCACCGCCTGCTTCATGGCGCCATGACCCGGCCTATCGTTCATGCGGACGAACCGGCCGAACAAATCGCCAGCCACTGAGCCAAGCAGCGTCTTCGGTACCGGTTCATCCGTCGGGCGCACTCCGCAGAGCCCGCTCGACAGGACCGCGGTGATGTCAGCAGCGCTCGACGCCACCCACAATCCAAGCTGCTCGTGGCGCTCAACCGCCCCACGGGCGACCTGCTGGGCATAGTAGGGATACGGATCGGGATGCATCACGGCCCAGATTGGGTCGGCGGGATGAGGCATTTCCTGGCCGTCCCCGGTGTCCGTCGTTGCCCGCATATCCGGCTCAGCCGTGTGAGGTTTCCCGGTCGTCATGTTTCGCTTCCCGCGCAGGCGCCCTGGCGCCGACAAGGAGGGTCTCTCACGCCCTCCAGAACGGCTTGTTACATTCCCACGCCAACTGCTGCCGGGTCAGGCCGAGGTCCCGCAGTTCGTGCTCGGTCATGCGCTGCGCCAGCTGGCCCAGCATGCGCCGCTCGTGCGCTCTGCGGTTCCATTGCCGGACGCGCTCCCAGCCGCGCACGGCCAGGGCGCACCCAATCCGCCACAGGCGACGGCCGGGCCGTGCCCGCGCCGCGACCTGCTCCGCCAGGGGATCGCACGGCAACCGTTCCAGGATTCCGTTCATCGCTCTCGTCTCCCGCACCATGGGTTGGCCCCCGCTCTCGCGCCCCCCCGCTGTTGCCTGCGCAACAGGACGCACGGGACATCCGCCTCGCGCGTGTCGGCTTGCATTCATTAGTGCAAGCTGATATATGTGCAATGTATCATCCGTAGCTGACATGTCAAGCGGGAATCCATGAGCCCATCCGACGCCCTGCTCAACGTGCTGACCGCGCTGGCCGATCCGGTGCGGCTGGCGATCCTGCAGCACCTGATGGGCGGCGGAGCGGCCGTCTCGGAACTGGTCGCGGTGACCGGCGCGAACCAGCCCAACGTGTCGAACCACCTGAACGTGCTGCGCCGCCGCGGCTTGGTGCGAGCCAGCCGCCTGGGCCGCCAGCGCGTGTACGAGCTGCACGATCCGCGCGTGGCACAGCTCGTCGAGTCGCTCGCTTCGGTCGCGGGAGGCCGGCGCCCAGCGACCGTCGCGGACGCGGCCCTGGTGCGGGCGCGCACCTGCTATGACCATCTGGCGGGAAAGCTGGGCGTGCGCTTGTTCGAGACGCTGCTGCGGCGCCGCGCCATCCGCCTGCCGGTGTCGTGGCCCGAGCGGGGACGCGCGGGCAAGGACAGCCGGATCGAGCTCGGGGCGGCGGCGGAGGCCGTGTTCGGGACGTTCAACATCGCGCTGGACGATGCGCTCAAGGGCAAGCGCTCCCCGGGCTTCGCCTGCCGCGACTGGACGGAGCGCAAGCCGCACCTGGGCGGGGCGCTGGGGGCGGCCCTCTGGGCGCGCTTCGTGGAAGCGGGCTGGGTGCAGCGCATGCCGGGCACGCGCGCGGTGCTGGTGACGGCACAGGGGAGGCGCGCCCTGGCGGAACGGTGGGGCATCGCGCTCGACTGAACGGCGCTCGTCACTTCGCCCTTCCGCGCCACTCGATCGTGGCGCGCCGAGGCGCGCAGCGCGAAACCAGCCGCGGCGGGGGGCGGTCAGCACTGCTCCGGCACGCCACGCAAATACGCACTTGCGTAAGGATGTCCGCACCGGCTGGCCCCTGCCCGGCCCTGGCCGGCGTCTCCGCGTTCCGGCAATCCCGCGCGGGGGCCGTCTTGCGAAGTTCGCCCGATCAGGCTAAAACCCGCACGTCTGATCTTGGCTTCAGACGGACGACCAGCCGGGCCTTGGGGGGCCCGCTGCGGGGAAGGAATCCTCGGCGGCATGTCCAGGGAGGCGCGAGGCGGGGTGTGTCCACCGCCCGGCGTCTCGGCGTTTTGTCTCACCCAGGCGACGAACTGCCCGCACCCTCGCGTTCGGCCAGCTTCTACGGAGACCACCTGTTATGGCCCAAGTCATCCTGCGCAAGGTCTACAAGACCTTCGATAAGACCGAGGTGGTACATGGCATCGACCTCGACATCACGCACAACGAGTTCGTCGTCCTGGTCGGTCCGTCCGGCTGCGGGAAGAGCACGACGCTGCGGATGATCGCGGGCCTCGAGGAGATCACCAAGGGCGACATCCTGATCGGCGACCGGCTCGTGAACGACGTGCCGCCCAAGGACCGCGACATCGCGATGGTGTTCCAGAACTACGCCCTCTACCCCCACATGACGGTGTTCGAAAACATGTCCTTCGGCCTGAAGCTGCGGGGCGTGGCCAAGGACGAGATCCGGCACCGCGTGGACGAAGCCGCCAAGATCCTCAACATCGGCGAACTGCTCGGCCGGCGGCCCAAGCAGCTTTCCGGCGGGCAACGCCAGCGCGTCGCCATGGGCCGCGCGATCGTGCGCCAGCCCCAGGTGTTCCTCTTCGACGAGCCCCTCAGCAACCTCGACGCCAAGCTGCGCGTGCAGATGCGTACCGAGATCAAGAAGCTGCACCTCAAGGTGGCGACCACGATCGTCTACGTGACCCACGACCAGGTCGAGGCCATGACGCTCGCCGACCGGATCGTCGTCATGAACGCTGGCAACATCGAACAGATCGGCACGCCGGAGGAAATGTACGAGCGGCCGCAGACGAAGTTCGTGGCCGGCTTCATCGGCTCGCCCTCGATGAACTTCATTCCCTGCAAGCTGATCGAGAACGGCGGCGGCCTGTTGGTGCGGCTCGACGACAAGATTTCCCTGCGCGTCCCGAAGGACAAGGAGGCGCGCTATCGGTCCCAGCTGAACCGCGACGTGACCCTTGGGCTGCGTCCCGAGCACCTCACGGAAGCCAAGCCCCATACCGCCAATTCCGCGCTCGTGGACTTCACCGCTCCGGTCGAGGTCACCGAGCCGATGGGCGTGGACACGATGGTGTTTATCGGCGTCCAGGGCATTGACGTGTGCGCCCGCTGCACGCCGAAATCCGCCAAGGGCCCGAACGAGATGATGACGTTCTCCGCTGACATGAGCCACATGCACCTGCTCGATCCTCAGACCGATAAGGTGCTGTAGGCTCGCGCTGCGCCGGAGGGCTGCCGCGTTGCTGACCATTCTGGAAACGCGCTCGCCGGGCATCGAATCCGGCCTGGCCGCCAGGCGCCGGCCGCAGAGCCGGGGCCTGCGTGGGCGTCCGTTCCGCACCGTCTGCTCGCGCCCGTCCGGGCTCGAGACGATGCGAAACCCGGTTCACGTTCCACATTGCCGGCTCTCCCTGAACCCGATCTGCCTCGCCACCGCAGCGCTGTGTCTATTGCTCGGCCTTTCCCATCCGGCCGCCGCGCAAAAAAGCACGCGCGCCGCCGAGGGCAAAGATCTCATTGCGGTGCTGGAGATGGAAGCCGTCGGGGCGAGCGCGGTCGAGGCGAGCGCCCTGACCGATCGCTTCCGCGAACACTTGCTCAATTCCGGCAAGTTCGTCCTGGTGCAGAGAGAGCAGATGGACCAGCTCCTCAAGGAGCAACAGTTCCAGCAGTCGGGCTGCACCAGCCAGGAATGCGCGGTAAAGGTGGGCAAGGTGCTGGGCGTGCGCAAGCTGGTGAGCGGTCGAGTCACCAAGATCAGCGAGAGCCTGTGGATGGTCTCAGCGATCCTGGTGGATGTGGAATCCGCGGAAACCGTGCGCGCCGAGTCCATCCAGCACCAAGGGGCCTATTGGCAGCTGGTCACGGAGGGAATCGGGACGCTGGCGGAGAAGCTGGCGGGCATTGCCCCCGCCACGGCGGCAGCGGCGGTGGCGCCGGCTCGACCGGCCGCCGGCGGCCCCGCGCCGCAGGCCGGGTGCGCCGTCCGCACCGTTGCTATGTTCCCTTGGAATTTCCGTGGGTTCAAAACGTCGGATCGCCCCGGCGTCATTCGCGCCGCGGCTGCTGCGGCCGGGCCCTCCTCCGCGGCCCGGGTGACCCACTCCTTCTACCCCGACTTCACGGGCGGG
>Ga0315281_10013354_pt1 | contig 11117 bp, 8 predicted proteins | sample YL17G07_0_MG_FD_204540 | JGI IMG/M metagenome (GOLD analysis project Ga0315281, IMG submission 204540) | Sediment microbial communities from Yellowstone Lake, YNP, Wyoming, USA - YL17G07_0 | ecosystem: Environmental > Aquatic > Freshwater > Lake > Sediment | place: USA: Wyoming | collected... | reverse complement strand
TGACGTGATGGTTCTTGAGATCGGATAAATGCATGGTGGATACGGGACCTGCGTGAGCACGCGCGGAGCGAAGCGCCGCGCGGCAAGGATCGATACGGGGCTGGAGCCCGGTGACTGTTGCTGTTGTGGTGAAGTGGGATGGAAAGAACGGGAAAGCAGCGAACTTTCGCCGTGGAGAATAACGGGTTGAGCGAGGGCTGTCAAATAGACTTTGGTCGCGGATACCGCCCCGCACGCACCGCGATTGCCTTGCACGAGGGGCAGGCCGCACCCCTCCGCAAGTTCACATGTTGCTGTCGAGGAACGCGGTGAGTTGGGACTTCGACAGCGCGCCGACTTTCTGCGCTGCGACAGCCCCGTTCTTGAACAGCATCAACGTCGGAATGCCGCGCACGCCGAAACGTGCCGCCATCCTGTCGTTCTGGTCGATGTCGATCTTGGCGACCTTGAGGCGACCGGCGTAATCCTTCGCGACTTCCTCGACGATCGGCGCGACCATCTTGCAGGGGCCGCACCACTCGGCCCAGTAATCGACCAGTACCGGAAGCTGCGACTGCAGGACTTCGGGCTCGAAGGAATCGTCGGTGACGTGCTGTATGTGTTCGCTCATGGGTTCCTCGGGAATGCGCGGCGTAAATCGCGCTCGCTGCCGCTTGATGATCGCTGGAGCGGGCCGATATGGATCAATTTGAAGCCTCTCGTGCAAATTTCAAGTGCGGAACGGCGTTGCGCGCTGTGGTAGAATTTTACCTCAGTTCGATCGGTAACGATCGGTTGATGGCGGCGGTATTTGATGGTTGAGCAAACATGACATACGTAGTGACGGAAAGCTGCATCAAGTGCAAGTACACCGACTGCGTCGATGTCTGCCCGGTGGACTGCTTTCGCGAGGGTCCCAATTTTCTGGTCATCGATCCGGACGAGTGTATCGATTGTACGCTGTGTGTCGCCGAATGCCCGGTAGAGGCCATTTACGCCGAGGATGACGTGCCGGATGAGCAGCGGCAATACATTGCGTTGAACGCCGAACTTGCCAAGACTTGGCAGCCGATCATCGAGCGCAAGGAAGCGCCCGCGGATGCGGACGAGTGGGCCAAGGTCAAGGACAAGCTCAAGTACCTGGAAAAATAACCCGGATCGCGGCCATCTGCCGCCGGGGCGGCTAATTGCGGCCCCGCTCCGGTTTGGCCCGCACCGGAGGCGCCGTGCCGGAGCCGTCCCCGTTTCCTCGCGTTGTCGAAGCCGCAGACGCCGATGGCATTCTCGCCGTCGTGGCGGACGAGCTTATCGCGTGCTCGCACGATTGCCTCCCGGATCTTGCGGGCGCGCTGGTGCTGCTGCCTACTCTCCATGCCGGCGGCGAATTTCGCGACAGGCTTGCTTCGCGGCTGTCGTTTCCCACGCTGATCCTGCCTCGCTTGACGACTTATGCCGATCTGGGATTGATCCCGGACGCGGATGGTGAATCCGTGCGCCGCGCGGTCTGGATCTACGGCGCTCTGCGCACCCGCAACTGGTTCGACGATGCTTCACGCTGGGGCATAAGCCGCGAACTCTGCGCGCTGTTCGATGAACTCTCGGCGAACAATATCTCGCTGCCCGCGGACATCGCCGCATTCGGGGAACAATTGCGGGCGGCGTACCGCAGCGGGATTTCGAAAGGTATCGATTTCGAGGCAAGGCTCGTTTCCGATCTGTGGTTTGCGCTGGAAGGCGACACCAGCGGGTCCGCCGCGCGGCGCAAGATGAAGCTGGCACAGCTTGCGGCGAACGCTGCCGGTCCGCTGGTCGCGGTGGTTGACGATGCACCCAGCGCCGAACAGAGCGAGTTTTTTAACGCGTGGTCCACGCGCAGGCCGACCGTGCTCGTGCGTTTCGCGCCGGATCGCGCAGACGTTCGTACGCTTTCAGGATTTCTCGGCGTAGTCTGGCCGCGTTCCGGCGGGCGGGAACGGCCTCCCTCGGGTTCATCGCTTATCAGTCGGGCGTCGAGGCTGCGCCTGGAAGTTCCGGAAAGTCCCCTGCAGGGCCGCGTTTCGCTGCTTGCTACCGGGAGTTGCGAGCAGGAGGCACAAGCGGCCGCGCTTTCCGTACGCGCATGGCTGGCAGAGGGAGCGCGTTCGATCGCAGTCGTCGCCCAGGACCGATTGGTGGCGCGGCGTCTGCGCGCTTTGCTCGAACGCGACCGCATTCTGGTGCGCGATGAAGCCGGATGGAAACTTTCGACGACCAGCGCGGCGACCGTGGTTGCGCGCTGGCTCGATACCGTGGCCGAAGGTTTCTACCATCGCGACCTGCTCGACCTGTTGAAATCGCCGTTCGCGCTGTTCGATCTCCCGGCTGAATCGCGCCGCGCTTCTGTGCACCTGCTCGAAAAGATCATTCGCCGGGACAACGTGATCGAAAGCCTTCACGCAATCGCAAGCGCAGTACGCCTCGACCCTGGTCGCGAAACCCTGTCTCCCCTGGTTGAACGGCTTGAGCGCGCGCGCGACGCGCAGCTCGGCCGGGTGCGAGATCGCAAATCAGGGGTTCCGCTAGGCGCATGGCTCGCCAGGCTGGACGACGCGCTGCAGATTCTCGGTATCGCAGCGGGGCTCGCCCAAGACGACGCGGGACGCCAGATTCTTGACCATCTGCGCAAATGCAGCGAGGCCCTTGCAAACGACCGCCAGCCGTTCTTTTTCCACGAATGGCGTGCCTGGCTGAACGGGGAATTCGAAGCGGCGACATTTCGCGATACGACCATCGAGAGCCCGGTGACGTTCACCCAGCTCGCCTCGGCGCGCCTGCGGCGCTTCGACCGGGTGCTGCTGCTGGGCGCGGATTCGACGCATCTGCCGGCGAGACTGGCGACCGGCCGCTTCTTCAATCAGCGCGTGCGCGGCGCGCTGGGATTGCCGACTGCGGAACGCGCGCTGGAGAATCAGCGCCGTGACCTCATTTCCCTGTTTGCCCTGTCCGGCTCGGTGCGCGTCACCTGGCAGGGGCAACGCGCCGGCGAGCCGAATCCCCCTGCGGGCGTCGTTGATCAGCTGCGAGCGGTGCACGAATACGCGTATGCCGATGGACTGCATGCCGTCGATCTCGAATCCTGGATCCGCGCCGATGCCGTTGCGGAACCGGCGGACCGAGCGCCGCTCGCCGCGCCACGGCCGAGCGCGCCGGATCTGGTTCCGCAACGAATATCCGCGAGCGCGTTCGCCAGTCTGGTCGACTGCCCATACCAGTTCTATGCGCGACACATGCTCCGTCTCAACGTGACCGACGAAGTTCTCGAACAGGTCGAAAAAAGCGACTTTGGCGAGGCCGTACACCGCATCCTCAGGGGTTTCCACGAGCGCGTGCCCGTGGTGGGGGGGAAAACCGAAGCGGCCTGCCTCGCCCTGCTCGAAGAGCTTGCCGAGCGGGAGTTTGCGCCACTCGTTGCGCGCAATCCGCTGGCCACGGGTTTTCGCGCCGAATGGCGGATGATGACAAGGGCATATCTCGTCTGGCAGCTCGAGCGTGAAGCCGCGGGGTGGCGGTTCCAGGCCGCCGAGGTCAAGCGCGAATTGGCGCTTGAACTGGGGGATGGGTCAACGGTGACGCTGTCCGGGCGCATCGACCGCATCGACCGGAATGCCGAGGGTGCGCTCGCCGTCCTCGATTACAAGGCCCGGCGCGCTGACGCCTTGCGCCGTGAAGTCGCCGAGCCGGGCGAGGATGTGCAACTCGCGGCCTACGCGTTACTGTTCGACGCTGCTGCCGACGGTCGCGAAGCACGACTTGCCGAGGCAGCCTACGTCGCGCTCGAGCGCGGCGAGATCACGCTGGTGCGTCACCGGGGAGATCCGGCGGAAAGCGCGGCAAGAGCCGCGCTGCGCCTCGATGCATTGCTGACCGCGGTTCGCGACGGCGCCGGCCTGCCCGCGCACGGTGCCGCCGGCGTTTGCGGCTATTGCGAGATGCGCGGCCTGTGCCGCCGCGATTACTGGGAGCGCACATGACCGCAATCGATGGCGCCAGTGCCGGAGCGGCGTTCACGGCCGCGGCCCTCGATCCGAGGCGCTCCGCGGTGGTGGACGCCTGTGCCGGGAGCGGCAAGACGTGGCTTCTGGTTTCGCGCATGATCCGCCTGCTGCTCGATGGGGCGGATCCGTCCGGCATCCTGGCGATCACGTTCACCCGGAAAGCGGCGCAGGAAATGCGGGCGCGGCTCGTCGACTGGCTGCGCTGGCTCGCCATCGCGCCGGACGATCAAGTCACCGTGTTCCTGCGCGAGCGCGCGGTACCCGAGCAGGATCTTGCCCAGGCCATGAACATTGCGCGCGGCTTGTTCGAGTTGTGCCTCGCAGCGCAGCCGGGCATCACGATCGACACGTTTCACGGCTGGTTCCTGCAATTGCTGGAGCGCGCGCCACTGAACGCTGGTGATGGTTCGATTCCTCGCGACTTCGTGCTGGAGGAGCGCGTTTCCTTCCTGATCGACGAAGCCTGGGATCTGTTTGGCGCGCTGCTCCAGGAGCCGGAACACGCCGGCATCGCGTCGCACTTCGAGGCGCTGGCGGCGGAACTCGGCTTTGTCAACCTGCGCCGCCTGCTCGGCCGCTTCCTGGCGAAGCGCGCGGAGTGGTGGGCCTATACCCATGTGCAGGCGGATCCGGTCGGGTTCGCCCTGGCGGAACTCCGCACTCTGCTCGCCGTCGACCCGGATCAAGACCCGCTACGCCCGATCGGCGAGGACCGCGGTTTACGGGAGACGCTTGAATTGCTGGCATTGGTTCCTGCGGGGAAGGGCAAGGCGCAGAATGATTTCGCCGCCGCGCTTGACACGGCGGTCGCGGAAACCGATCCGCGGCGGCGCTACGATCTTCTGCGGGCGGCGTGTTATACCCAGAAGGGTCAACCGCGGCAGCATCTCACCAAGTTCTACGAGAACCAGCCGGCGACCTCGCGCGACGCCTTCGAAGGTTTGTGCGAAACGCTGGCGTCCGTTTGCGACGCCTTGGCAGAACGCGAAGTATACCGGCTGCATGAGCGCGCGCTGCCTTGCGCCGCGCGCCTGCTCGGCGTGTTCCAGGACCTCAAACGCGCTCGCCAGACCATCGACTTCACCGATATCGAATGGCACGCGTTCAGGCTCCTGTCCGACGGCGGCGATGCTGCCTTCATGCACGCCAAGCTCGACGCGCAGTACCGGCACATCCTGCTCGATGAATTCCAGGATACCAATCCGCTGCAATGGCAGGCGCTGCGCGCGTGGCTCGACGCCTACGGCGCGGAGGATGGGCGACCGACGGTGTTCATGGTCGGCGATCCCAAGCAATCGATCTACCGGTTCCGCCGCGCCGAGCCGCGCCTGTTCGGGGTCGCCGCCTCGGTACTCGCAACGGATTACGGCGCGACCCGGCTCGCCACCGACGAGACCCGGCGTTGCGCGCCCGCCATCGTTGATGTCGTCAATGCCATGTTCCTTGGCGCGCCGGACTTCCCCGGGTTCCCGCGGCATGTATCGCTGGCGGGGGCGGTCCGGGGCAGGGTCGAGGTGCTGCCGCTTTCAGCGAATCCGCAGGCCGCGCCCTCGCCGGCGGCAACCGCATGGCGCGACCCGTTGCGCGAGCCGCTGCCTGAGCGCGTGGACCTCCGGCGGGCCGCGGAGGCCGCGCAGCTTGCCTCGCGCATCCGCGAACTGGTTGGCCGTTGGGAAGTGCCGGTGCGCAACGCGCAGGACGGCCGGCGCATGCGCCCAGCCAGGTATACCGACGTGTTGATCCTCAAGCGCACCCGCACCCATCTCGAGGCGTACGAGCATGCCTTGCGCGTAGAGGGGATACCGTTCCTGACTTCCCGGCATGGCGGTTTGCTCGGCACGCTCGAGGCGGCCGATCTCTGCGCGCTGATCGAGGTGCTGATCTCGCCGTTCGACGACCTCAAGCTGGCGCACGCGCTGCGGTGCCCGATATTCGGTTGCCAAGACGAGGATCTGATCCGGCTCGCCGGCGAACACCGCGGCACGACCCCCGGCCCTGTCTGGTGGGCGCGCCTCGACGCACTGGTAAAGACGCAGTCCGGCGTCGAGCGGGCTGCGGACGAACGATTGATTCGCGCGCAGCGCCTGCTGGCGAGCTGGCGCGCTGCCGCCGATACCGCGCCGGTGCACGATCTCCTCGACCGTATTTACCATGAAGGAGATGTCCTCGCGCGTTATCGAGCGGCCGTTCCGCCGCCGCTCGCGGGAAGGGTCACGGCAAATCTCAACCGCTTCCTGGAACTCGCGCTCGAACTCGACAGCGGGCGTTACCCCAGCTTGCCGCGGTTCGTCGCCGAGCTTGCCGGCCTGCGAGGCGCGCCGGATCAGGAAGCGCCCGACGAGGGCGCGGCAACGGGAGACCACGATTTCGCCGGTGACGGTATCGACGCCGTGCGCATCTGCACGATTCACGGCGCGAAGGGGCTGGAGGCCCCGGTCGTGTGGCTGATCGATGCCCGCGAAGGCGCGCGCGCCGACGGCTACGACGTGCTTGTCGACTGGCCTCCCGAAGCGCCCGGACCGCGCCATTTTTCGCTCCACACCGTGAGCGCGGCACGGGGGCGCCGCCGCGACGGCGTGTATGCCGCGCAGGACGCGCTTAGCGAGCGCGAACGCCTCAATCTTTGGTACGTGGCGGCAACCCGCGCGCAGCATTATCTGTTCGTCAGTGGTGTCGAGACGGAGCGGGCGCCGGGCGCGTCGCTGGCGCAGAATGCATATGATCGCGTCGCCAGCGCCGTTTCTGCGCTCGCCCCGGGAGAACGCGTCATCGGCGAAGCGGCCTTGATCGACGTTGCATCGTCCTCCGGTGCGAAGGCGGATACTTTGCGGGCGTCCATTCCTCCAGCGGTGCTGGCGATGGGCAATGTCGGAAACCATGTCCGCGAAACGCCCGAGGCGCGGGCCGGAACACTGCTGCACGCACTGCTGGAGCATGCAAGCGCGCCCGGAGAGCCGGGTGCAGTGGAGCAATCCGCAATGCTGCGGCGCGAACTCTCACTTTCCGAGCAGGAATTCGCGCCCCTTTGGCGACAGGCGCAATCGATCCTTGCGGCACCCGGGATGCGACGATTTTTTGAACCAGCCCGATACCGGCGTGCGGAAAACGAACTGGAACTCATGTCGGGAGGCGAGCTACGTCGCATTGACCGCATGGTGGAGTTTGACGACGAGGTGTGGATCCTCGATTACAAGAGCGGCGTGGCGGGCGGGATCGCGGCATGGCGTGCTCAGCTTGCGGCCTACCGTGACATGCTGCGGCCGTTGTATCCCGGCAAGGCGGTGCGCGCCGCCGTCGTGCTTGCAGACGGTGGGCTGGAAGAACTTGGCGGGTAGCGCGGGTGCGGATTGACGCCGCCGGCATTTGCGCTAAGATGAGGCAAACCAAAACCAACACCTTCGATCCGGCGCAGGGGAGAACACCATGCAAGTCAAAGAGATCATGCGCATCAAAGGCAACACGCTGTATTCGGCGACACCCGACATGATGCTGTCGGACTGCGTCATTGTGATGGCCGAAAACGATATCGGGTCGCTGGTGGTGACGGACAAGGGGAAGCTGATCGGGATGCTCACTTTCCGCGAGGTGATCAAGATCCTCGCCAAACGCCAGATTGAACAGCGAACCGGCCCGACCCCGCCAGTTGCCGAAATCCGGGTCGAGGAAGTCATGGACCGGGATCCGATCATCGTCGGCCCCGATACGGAAGTCGACGAGTTGAGGCGGACCATGCTCGAGCATCACTCCCGCTATGTGCCGGTGATGGAAGGCGAAGCGGTGCTCGGCGTCGTCTCGTTTCACGACGTGGCAAAAGCGGTCCTCGAAGAGCAGGGCTTCGAGAACCGCATGCTGAAGGGATACATCAAGAACTGGCCGGCCTGATCCCGGGTCTTGCCGCAATTGAAATCGCGGCCGATTCGGTTCGTGATGGACCACAATATTTTCAAAATTCCGGTGATGAGCTTCATCTTCCGCACCGGCCGCGCGATCCCCATCGCATCCGCGAAGGAAGACCCGAAAATGCTCGATGCGGCCTATGAAGAAATCGCCATGGCGCTGCAGGACGCGATCTCGTCGGCGCGGTTCGCCGGCGGCTGCGCCAGGGCGATGTGCTAAACTCGGCCGCAGGATTTTCATCGTTTTCTGCGCGTTTTCATGTCAGGCAACACGCTCGGCACACTCTTCTGCGTGACTTCCTTCGGCGAGTCGCACGGCCCGGCAATCGGTTGCGTGGTCGACGGCTGTCCGCCGGGGCTTGCGCTGGACGTTGCAGACATCCAGCGGGAACTCGACCGCCGCAAGCCCGGAACTTCGCGCCATGTCACGCAGCGGCGCGAAAGCGATACCGTCGAGATTCTTTCCGGCGTGTTCGAAGGCCGCACCACGGGTACGCCGATCGCCATGCTCATTCGCAACGAAGACCAGCGGAGCAGGGATTACACCAGCATCGCGGACACTTTTCGACCGGGTCACGCCGACTACACCTACTGGCAGAAATACGGCATCCGCGATTACCGCGGTGGCGGACGGCAGAGCGCACGGGAAACGGCGGTCCGCGTGGCGGCCGGGGCGATCGCCAGCAAGTGGCTGCGCGAGCGCCATGGCGTCGTCATTCGCGGGCACATGGTGCAGCTCGGACCCCTGGTGATTCCGTTCAGCAGCTGGGAGGCTGCCGGGCGCAACCCGTTCTTCGCTGCGAACGACGATATCGTTCCCGAACTCGAGGCGTTCATGGACGCATTGCGCAAGTCAGGCGATTCCTGCGGCGCGAGAATCACGGTGGTCGCGGAAGGCGTTCCCGTGGGCTGGGGAGAACCGGTGTACGGCCGGCTGGACGCGGACCTTGCGTACGCGATGATGGGAATCAATGCCGTGAAGGGCGTTGAAATCGGCGCCGGATTCGCGTCGGTCGCGCAGAAGGGAACCGAACATTCCGACGAGATGACGCCGGATGGCTTCCTGTCGAACCAGGCGGGCGGCATACTCGGCGGCATCTCGACCGGGCAGGACATCGTGGTCCACGTCGCGGTAAAACCGACGTCGAGCATTCGCCTGCCGCGGCGCTCGATCGACAAGGCAGGCAAGCCCGCCGTCGTCGAGACGCACGGAAGGCACGATCCCTGCGTCGGCATCCGCGCCACGCCTATTGCCGAAGCCATGCTCGCCATCGTGTTGATGGACCATGCGCTGCGCCATCGAGCGCAAAACGCGGACGTCGCCTGCATGACGCCGAAAATCGCGGCGCGTGCCCCGGCTGCGACGCGCACTGAGGCCGCGTCGCAGCCGGCCGAAGATCCGGAACCCGACGAAGCCTGATCCTCGGCGGGCAATTTTCTTCCGTTTGCCGCACCGATGCCGAACGCGCTGCGCGGCCTTTGGGGGCGCATTACCGAAATCCACGAGCAGGACTGGCAGAAGGCATCCGGTGTCGGCGTCGCAGCGACCGCAGCGTTTGCGTTCTTCATCGCGTGGTCGGCGAACAGCGGCATTCACTGGGTATTTCCGCTGGATAACGCGAATCTTGCGTTTCACGAGTTCGGTCACCCGTTTTTCGGCAGCCTTACCGAACGGCTCGCGGTGTATGGCGGCACCCTGGGGCAGCTGATGTTTCCTCTGATCACCGCGGCGGTGTTCTGGGTGCGGCGCGAGGCGGTATCGTGCGCGATATGCGCGATCTGGTTCAGCGAGAACCTGTTCAACATTGCCCGCTACATGGCCGATGCACGGTCTCACCAGCTGCCGCTGGTAGGCGGGCTCAACCCCGAGCTGTATCACGACTGGACCGAAATATTCGTGCGCTGGGGCGTACTTAGGCAAGATCTGCGGATCGCCGCATTCGTTACGTTTTGCGGCTGGATCGGCATCCTGGGTGCAGTCGGCTGGCTGGCCTGGATCTGGTACAGCCAGCGCGAGGACGACTGAGCCGCGCACGGTCCGATGCATCCCATCCCATACTGGCGGCTTTCCGCCGTCTATTTCTTCTACTTCGTTTTTGTCGGTGCCTTCTCGCCGTTTTTCTCGCTTTACTTGCAGGCTCTCGATTTCTCGGCGGCGGACATCGGATTGCTGCTGTCGCTTACGCAGTTCACGCGGGTATTCGGACCGGGCCTGTGGGGCGCGGTTGCGGACCGGATGGGTCGCCGCATCCGGGCCGTGCGCATGTGCGCCGCAATGGCGGTCGTCGTGTCCACCGGACTGCTTGCCGGCAGTTCGTTCGCGTGGATGTTCTCGGTCCTGTTCCTGTTTTCGCTGGCGACCAGCGGCGCCATGCCGATCATCGAGGCAAGCACGCTGTCCCGGCTCGGTGGTGCGTCGGGACAATACGGGGCGATCCGCATGTGGGGTTCCGTCGGATTCATCCTTGCGGTTTTCGGCATCGGGTACGCGCTCGACATGGTCGCGGTCACCTGGCTGCCGGCGTTGGTGATCGCGAGCCTTCTGCTGTTTGCGCTCGCGGCATGGTCGATTCCAGAACCGCCAGTCCACGAATCCCCGAATGCCAGCGCGGCCCGCATCGGCGACGTGCTGCGGCGGCCGGAGGTCATGGCGCTGTTTGCGGCATGCTTCTTCATGGCACTGGCGCACGGCGCGCTGTACACCTTTTATTCGCTGTTTCTGGTCGAGAACGGCTACAGCAAGACGATGGTCGGCTTGCTGTGGTCGGTGGGCGTGGTCGCAGAAATCCTGATTTTCCTCTCGCTGCAACGTCTGATGGCGCGTTTCACGTTGCGCGCGATCCTGCTCGCCAGCTTTGCGTGCGCGATCGTGCGCTTTGCGACGATCGGTTGGGGAGTCGGCAGCATCGTTTTGCTGCTCGCAGCACAGCTCCTGCACGGAGCGACGTTCGGCGCCTACCACTCGGCAGCCGTTGCGGCGACTCACCGCCTGTTCCCCGGCCGCTTGCATACGCGCGGACAGGCGATCTACACGGCCGTTTCGTTCGGCGCGGGCGGCACGCTCGGGGGCATTGCCAGCGGTTTGACGTGGGAAGCGTTTGGTGCGACGTGGACATTTGCCGCGAGTTCACTGGTGGCGGCGCTGGGCCTGGTCTGCATCTGCCGCGCGTTCCCCCGGCCCGCTTCGGCGGATGCGGCCGGCTTGCGA
>Ga0315281_10013353_pt1 | contig 11118 bp, 7 predicted proteins | sample YL17G07_0_MG_FD_204540 | JGI IMG/M metagenome (GOLD analysis project Ga0315281, IMG submission 204540) | Sediment microbial communities from Yellowstone Lake, YNP, Wyoming, USA - YL17G07_0 | ecosystem: Environmental > Aquatic > Freshwater > Lake > Sediment | place: USA: Wyoming | collected... | reverse complement strand
CGCCGAAGGTGGCAATCCCCAGCGCTTGCTGCGCGATCTCGTCAACCGCGTCGTCGGGCACGACCGCATTCGCGTGTTCACGCGCAGTCAAGTGATCGAACATCGCGGACACGTCGGCGCGTTTCGCTCCGTGCTTTCGACCCAGGTCAAGGGCACGCCGCGGCCGGTGCAGTCCATCATCGAACACGGCGCAACGATTGTCGCGACTGGCGGGCAGGAACATCGCGGTCAAGAATATCTGTTGGGCAAAGATCCGCGCGTCGTCTCACAGCATCAATTGGAAGAAATGGTGATTCACTCACCGGAGCGCGTCGCCACGCTCAAGCGCGTCGCCATTATTCAATGTGTGCGCGAACCTGGCCACCCCGAGTACTGCTCGCGCGTCTGCTGCACCAACACGATGAAGAACGCGACGCGCATCAAGATGCTGAACCCGCAGTGCGAAGTGGTCGTCCTCTACAAAGACATTATCACCTACGGCTTCCGCGAACAATATTACACCGAAGCGCGGCGGCGCGGCGTGTTGTTCATTCGCTACACCGACGCCACCAAGCCCAGTGTAGAGAGGATAGATGAAAGAGGAGAGATGAAAGAATGGGGTACGTTGCCCCAGGGCGATCTTTCTTTCACTTCGTTACTGGTGCGCGTGCAGGAACCGGTGCTGAAAGAGGAGCTGACATGGCATCCCGATTTGCTCGTGGTCAGCACTCAGGTCACGCCGTCGGATGGGACGCAGAAACTCGCGGAAATTTTGCACGTGCCACTTTCTTCTGAAGGATTCTTTATGGAAGCGCACCTGAAGATGCGCCCGATGGATTTTATGGAAGAAGGCATCTTCATCGCGGGGATGGCGCACTATCCCAAATTCATCGAAGAATCGATCGCGCACGCGCTCGCGGCGGCAGGACGCGTCGTCACGATTTTGGCGCAGGAACCCCTGTACATCGGTGGTGTGGTCGCGCAGGTGGATCAATCGAAATGCGTCGGCTGTTTGACGTGCACGCGCACCTGCCCGTTCCTCATTCCGCAAATTGATCACCAGATTGTGGGGAATGGCGGCATTCTGGGCGCGGCATGGATCGATCCGGCAAAATGCCAGGGCTGCGGCACTTGTACCGGCGAATGTCCCGCGACCGCGATTCAACTGGTGAATTATCGCGACGAGCAAATCATGCTGCGCGAGACAGCGGGCTTGGGCGCGTGGGTAACTTCAGTGCAGTAGTGCGATAGTTCAATAGTTTAGTAGTTGGAGCGCCAATTATCGAACTATCGCACCATCGAACTATGGCACTACCAAACCAACACGGAAAACCAATGAACAACAAAACCAACGGCTTTGAACCAGACATCACCGCGTTCGGCTGCATCTTTTGCGGCTATATGGCGGCGGACACGGCGGGCACACTCGGCTGGGAATATCCGGCGAACGTCAAATACGTGAAACTGCCTTGCACCGGCAAAATTGACGTGCGCTATCTCCTCGCCGCATTCGAGCAAGGCGCAGACGGCGTCTACGTCGTCGCGTGTCCGCTGGGCAACTGCCATCACGTCAAAGGCAACGAGCGCGGCAAAAAGCGCGTCGAACGCGCGAAGAGAATCCTGGACGAAATCGGCGTCGGCGGCGAACGGCTCGACATGTTCTTTTTGAGCGGCGGCCAAGGCAAGACGTTCGCGACGGCTGCCGAGACGATGACCGAACGTGTGAAGAAACTGGGACCGAATCCGGTAAAGAGTAAAAAGTAAAACGTACTGTGGGGAACGCAGCACCTGTTACGCACACGGGGGCAAAATGACTGATGATGGTCTCACCCAACAACTCAACAACCTGACAACCCAACAACCCATTGGCGCGGTAATGGTCGTCGGCGGAGGTATTGCCGGCATTCAAGCATCGCTTGACCTGGCTGAGGCGGGCTTCAAGGTTTATCTCGTCGAGAGCAAGTCCGCGATTGGCGGACACATGGCGCAACTCGACAAGACGTTCCCGACGAACGATTGCGCGATGTGCACCATTTCGCCCAAACTCGTCGAAGCCGGGCGGCATCTCAACGTGGACATTCTCGTTGACACCGAAGTGCTCGACGTGAAAGGGCAGGCGGGCAATTTCACCGCGACGCTGCGGCGCAAACCGCGCTACATTGACATTGCGAAATGCGTCGGCTGCGGCGATTGCGAAAAAGTCTGTCCCGTCATCGTTCCCGATTCGTTCAACGAAAGTTTGTCGAAACGCCGCGCCGCGCATCGCCTTTATCCGCAGGCGATTCCGAGCGCGTACGCGATTGACAAACGCGGCATTTCGCCGTGCCGCGACGCGTGCCCGGTCAACACGCGCGCACAGGGGTACATCGCGCTCGTGCGCGAAGGACGGTACGACGACGCGTTGCGCGTCATCAAAGAAGAAAATCCGTTCCCAGGAATTTGCGGACGCATTTGCAATCATCGCTGCGAGGACGCGTGCAATCGCGGTCAATTGGATGAACCGATTGCGATCAAGGATCTGAAACGTTTCCTCGTTGACCAGGTTTACGCCAAGCCGCGTCCGACTATTGAACCGATTGCGCGCACACGCGCGGAACGCATCGCGATTATCGGTTCAGGTCCGTGCGGACTCACCGCCGCGATGGACTTGGTCAAGCAAGGCTACAGTGTCACCGTTTTCGAATCGCTGCCGGTCGCGGGCGGAATGTTGCGCGTCGGCGTGCCAGAATATCGCCTGCCTTCAGCCATCGTTGATCGCGAAGTGCAGGACATCGTTGACCTCGGTGTCGAGTTGCGTCTGAATTCGCCGGTGACAAATTTGGACGCGTTGTTCGACGAAGGGTTCAACTCCGTACTGATCGCGGTCGGCGCGCACGAGGGCAAGAAACTGCGCATCCCCGGCGCGGATCTCGCCGACGTGATGATCAACACGATTTTTCTGCGCGACACGCGGCTCGGCAATCCGCCGGATGTGCGCGGACGCGAGGTGTTGGTACTCGGCGGCGGCAACGTCGCGATTGATGTCGCGCGCACGGCGCTCCGTCTGGGTGCGGCAAAAGTCAAGATGGCGTGTCTTGAATCGCGCGAGAAAATGCCGGCGCATCCGTGGGAAATCGAAGAAGCCGAAGAAGAAGGCGTTGAGACGTTTCCCGCGCGCTCTTTTACAAAAATATTGGACGATGGCACCGGTCATGTCACGGGCGTCGAATGTGTCAACGTCAAATCTATGGAGTTCGACAGCGAAGGTCGCCTGAACCTGGAAACGGCTGAAGGCAGCGAGCACGTGATTCCGTGCGACACGGTCGTTTTCTCGATTGGACAGGCGGCAGGTCTCGCGTTCATTCCACCCGATACCGGTGTCGGTACGACGCGGCGCGGCACCGTCGCGGTGAACCCGAACACGCTCGCGGCGACGCGCCCCGGCGTTTTCGCGGCAGGCGATGTTGCGACCGGCACCGCGTTCGTCATCGAAGCGGTCGCGGCAGGGCATCGCGCGGCAGAATCCATTCATTTGTATTTGCAAGGCGAACCACTCGAACGACCACCGCGCTCGCTTGATTTGCCGATTGTGAAACTAACACGCGCAGAGATCGACGAGCGAGTGGCGAAGGGCGAGGTGCAAGTGCGACCCCGCGTCAAGATGGCTGCGCTCGCAGCGGCGACGCGCGTCAAATCGTTTGAAGAAGTCGCGCGCGGTTACACCGAGGAAGAAGCGAAAACGGAAGCGGCGCGTTGTCTTGCCTGCGGCATTTGCTCCGAATGTTTGAGTTGCTACTACGCGTGCGGCACGAAAGCCGTCATCCACGATCAGGTCGAGCGCGTCGAAGAGGTGCAGGTCGGCGCGGTGATTCTCGCGCCGGGGTACGAAGTGTATCGCGCGGAATTGTCGGAGGAATTCGGCTTCGGACGTTTCCCGAACGTCGTCACGAGTCTGCAATTCGAACGCCTGCTCTCCGCATCGGGACCAACCGGCGGTCACGTCCAGCGTCCGTCCGATAGCAAGCCCGCGCACAAAATCGCGTTCTTGCAGTGCATCGGCTCACGCGATCAGTCGCACGATTATTGCAGCGCGGTCTGTTGTATGTACGCCGCGAAGGAAGCGATGATGGCGAAGGAGCACGACCGCGACGCGGACATTCACATCTTCATGATGGACGCGCGCGCGTTCAGCAAGGGGTACGCGGAGTATTATCGCCGCGCGCAGGAACGCTACGGCGTCAAGTACACGCGGTGCCGCATCTCGTCGTTGAAAGAAAATCCGGCGAATGGGAATTTGGTTGTGCGCTATGCGGACAATGAGCCAATGAACCAATTAGCCAATGAGCCAAATTCGCAATCCGCAATCCGCAATCCGCAATTGGTAGAGGAAGAATTCGATCTCGTCGTCCTCTCCGTCGGGATGGAGATTTCGCAAAAGGTGCGCGACCTGGGAACGAAACTGGGCGTGCAACTCGACGATTACGGCTTCTGCCAGACGATTCCGTTCCGCCCGCTCGAAACGTCGCGCGCCGGTATCTTTGCGGCGGGTCCGTTCATCGAGCCCAAAGACATTCCGGAAAGCGTTGTGGATGCGAGCGGCGCGGCAGCGAACGCGGAGGCGCTCCTCGCGCAAGTGCGCGGCGCGCTCGCGCGGCACAAGGAGTATCCACCCGAACGCGATGTGCGCGGCGAACCACCGCGCGTCGGCGTGTTCATTTGCCACTGCGGTTCCAACATCGGCGGCTATCTCGACGTGCCAGCAGTGACCGAGTACGCCAAGACCTTGCCGAACGTGGTGTACGCGGAAAACAATCTCTACACCTGCTCGCAAGATTCGATTGTGCGCATCACGGAGAAGGTCAAAGAGCAGAACCTCAACCGCGTCGTCGTCGCGTCTTGTACGCCGCGCACGCACGAACCGCTCTTCCAGGATTCGATTCGCGCGGCGGGGTTGAACCCGTACCTGTTCGAGATGGCGAACATTCGCAATCAATGTTCCTGGGTCCATTCACGCGACCGCGACGCGGCGACGCACAAAGCACGCGACTTGATTCGAATGTCGGTCGCACGCGTGTCGCAACTTGAGCCGCTCTTCAAATTTGAAGTGTCGCTCGAACACAGCGCGCTCGTGATTGGCGGCGGCATCGCGGGAATGAACGCGGCGTTGAATCTCGCGGAGCAGGGCTTCCCGGTGCATTTGGTGGAGAAGAGTGCACACCTGGGCGGCGGATGGCAATCGAAGGCAGACGGCGGAAGGCAGACGGCGGAAAACGATTGGGGCGCGTATGCGCGTGATTTGATCGCGCACGTTGGCGCGCATCCGCGCATTACCGTGCATCGAGAAACCAAAGTTGCCGAGACAAGCGGATTCGTTGGCAATTTCGCCAGTCGCTTGAAACGCGTGGATGGCGCGGAGCAAACCGTGCGGCACGGCGTGGTCATCGTTGCGACCGGCGCGCAGGAGTGGCGCGGAGACGCGTACGGGTTGGGGAAAGACGCGCGGGTGGTCACGCAAAGTCAGTTCGCGGAGCGATTAGCGGAATACGAAATCCCCAATCCCAAATCCCAAGTCCCAAATTCGGTTGTGTTTGTGCAGTGCGTCGGTCCCGCGGAAAAGTATTGCGGACGATTGTGTTGCAGTGAATCGCTAGAAAACGCGCTGCGACTGAAAGAGTTGAATCCGAACGCGCGCGTGACGATCCTTACCAAAGATATTCGCACCTATGGCTTCCGCGAGCGATTGTATCAAGAGGCGCGCAAGCGCGGGGTGGTGATTATTCGGTACGACGACGCGCATTTGCCGCAGGTAAATCTGCCAAATATGCCAAACGTGCCAAATGGGGCGGTTGCCGTACGTGTGTGGGAACCGATGCTGCGCGAAGAAATCACGCTGAAAGCCGATCTTGTCGTCGTCGCATCGCCTTTGACGCCACATGAGGACTCGCGCGAGTTGGCGAATATCTTGAAAGTGCCGGTGGACACGGACGGCTGGTTCCTGGAAGCGCATGTGAAACTGCGTCCGGTGGATTTTGCGACCGAAGGCATGTTCGTCGCCGGCGCGGCGCATTACCCGAAATTCCCGAACGAAGCGATCGCACAAGCGCAAGCCGCCGCCGCGCGCGCCGCGACGATTCTCTCGAAAGATAAATTGCGCGCGGGTGGCATCGTCGCGCTGGTGGACGCGGAGAAGTGTACCGGTTGTCTGACGTGCGTGCGGATTTGCCCGTATCACGTCCCGCGCATTGACCCGGCGAAAACGGCGATTGGCGGCATTTATGGCGCGGCGTACGTCGAAGCGGCGGCGTGCCAGGGGTGCGGCATTTGCGCGGCAGAATGTCCCGGCAAAGCGATTCAATTGCTGCATTTCAAGGATGGGCAAGTGGTCGCGAAGATCGAGGCGTTGTTCTCAAATGAGGAACTAATCGCGGTCTCAGCGTTGGAGGTCAGATGAGTTCAACCAACAGCTTCGAACCACAACTGATCGCCTTCTGTTGCAACTTTTGCGCGTACGCGGCGGCAGACCTGGCGGGCGCGTCGCGCATCCAGTACCCGCCCAACGTCAAAGTCGTGCTGCTGCCCTGCACCGGCAAACTCGACGTGCTGTACGCGCTCAAGGCGTTCGAGAGCGGCGCGGACGGCATTATGGTCGCGGGCTGACTGGAAGGCACTTGTCATTACCTGGAAGGTAATACAAACGCAAAACGCAGAGTGAAATACGTACAAGATTTGCTCGACCAAATCGGCGTCGGCGGACAGCGCATCGAAATGTTCCACATGTCGTCCGCGATGGGCGGCGCGTTCGCCGAAGCGGTGACGCAGATGACGGAGCGAGTGAAGGAATTGGGGCGAAATCCGGTAGCAGGTAAACAAGGAAACAAGTAGACAAGTAGACACCTGTATACGTGTCTACCTGTCTACCTGACCAAGCCACGGAGGCAAAATGATAGTCGCAGAACAAAAACCGTTTGAAGAAATCAAAACCAAAATCGCGAACGCGAACAAGGTGCTCGTCGTCGGGTGCGGCACGTGCGTCACAGTTTGCTTCGCGGGCGGCGAAAAAGAAGTCGGCATTCTCGCATCTTCGCTGCGAATGGCAAGCAAGGTGGACGGCAAGGAAAAGCAGATTGACGAGGTGACGGTGCAGCGCCAGTGCGAATGGGAATACCTCGACACGCTGAAAGACAAAATCGGCGAGTACGATTTGGTCTTGTCGCTCGGCTGCGGCATCGGCGTGCAGGCGATTGCCGAACATTTTCCGGATGCGCGCGTCATCCCCGGACTCAACACCGCGTTCCTGGGTCTGCCGCTCGAACAAGGCGTGTGGGCGGAACGCTGCGCGGCGTGCGGCAACTGCATCCTCGATTTGACCGGCGGCATCTGCCCCATCGCGCGCTGCTCCAAAAGTTTGTTGAATGGGCCCTGCGGCGGATCGGACGAAGGCAAGTGCGAGATCAGCGGCAAGGATCGGACGGTAGACTGCGCTTGGGATATGATCGTCAAGAAATTGATGGCGCGCGGTGAACTCGACAAATTGCTGGAGATTCAACCGGCGAAAAATTGGCAGACGAGCCGCGATGGCGGACCGCGCCGCATTTCGCGCGAAGACCTTATGCTGGCAAAAGAGTAAACAGTATGCAGTATTCGATAACAAGACATCTGAATACTGACCACTGGAGGATACCATGGCTGAAGGAACCAACGGCTACAAATCAGGCAGCACACTCGAAAAGATTTTGCGCGCGGGAAAATTCGCGGCGACGGCAGAACTCGGTCCGCCGAAGAACGCGGACGCCGAAGTGATTCGCAAAAAAGCCGCGCAACTCAAAGGCGTGGCGGACGGCGTCAACATCACCGATAACCAGACCGCGATCGTGCGTATGTCGTCCATCGCCGCCGCGACGCTCTCCGTGCAGAACGGCGTCGAGCCGATCATGCAGATGACTTGCCGCGACCGCAATCGCTTGGCGATGCAAGCCGATATGCTCGGCGCGTACGCGCTCGGCATTCGCAACTTGCTCTGCCTCTCCGGCGATCATCAGCAATTCGGCAATCACCCGACCGCGAAGAATGTGTTCGATATGGATTCGATGACGCTAGTGCGGATGGTCAAGGACTTGCGCGATGGCAACAAGTTTCAATGCGGCGAAGAAATCAAAGGCGTCAATCCGCGCTTTTTCATCGGCGCGGCGGAAAATCCGTTTGCCGATCCGTTCGACTATCGTCCGTATCGTCTCGCGAAAAAAGCACAGGCCGGAGCCGATTTCATTCAGACGCAACTCATCTATAACGTACCCAAGTTCAGGGAATTTATGAAACGCGTCGTTGACCTCGGTGTCCACGAAAAAGTGTATATCCTCGCCGGAGTTGGTCCGATCAAAACCGCGGGCGCAGCGAAATACATGCGCGATCAGGTTCCTGGGATGGACGTGCCGAACGAAATCGTCGCGCGCATGGAAGCAGCGGGCAAAGGGATCGAAGACAAGAAGGAAAAGGCGGCGGTGGCGCGCGAAGAAGGGATCAAGATTTGCGTCGAACTGATTCAGCAGATGCGCGAAATTCCCGGCATCGCCGGAGTGCACATCATGGCGATTGAGTGGGAAGAAGCCGTCCGCCCGATTCTGGAGCGAGCCGGGCTGCTGCCGCGCCCAGTGGTCTGACAAATATGCCAAAGGTGCCAAACGCCCAAAACTTTTGGCACATTTGGCTGATTTCGCAAATTCGGCACGTTTGACAAGGAGTGCTATGCCAGTAGATACCAGAGATACTCTAGCGCAAACCATCGCGGACGAACTCGGCGAGAATGTGTACCTGTGCTACCAGTGCGTCAAGTGCACCAGCGGCTGTCCGCTCGCGAACGAATTCGATCTCGCGCCGAACCAGGTGATGCGCGCGCTGCAACTCGGCGAGGACGATCGCGTGCTAAGCAGCAAAACGATCTGGCTGTGCGCGAGTTGCCAGACCTGCGTGACGCGCTGTCCGCACGCCATTGACCTGCCGCGCATCAACGATCAGTTGGCGATGGAAGCGAAAAAGCGCGGCATCAAGCCCAAGGTGCCGGAGATCGCGATCTTTCGCGAAGTGTTCCTGCGCTACGTGCGCTGGCTCGGTCGCGCGTACGAACCGGGCTTGATCGCCGAGATGAACTTGCGGACGCGCCAGCCGTTCAAAGATATGGATATGGGCTTGCAGATGGTGCTCAAGCGCAAGATCAAACTACTCCCCGGTTTCGTGCGCCCGCCCAAGCGCGCCAAGCCCGCGCCGCAAAAAGAAAACAGCATCGCGTATTATCCCGGCTGTTCGCTCCATTCACTCTCATCCGAACTCGATCACTCGGCGAAAGCGGTGCTCAAAGAACTCGGCGTCGCATTGCACGAACCGGACGGCTGGATGTGTTGCGGCAGTTCGCCTGCGCACAGCACCGATCACCTGCTCGCGACAACGCTGCCGATGCAAACCCTCGCCCTCGTCGAGCAGAGCGGTTTGAAGCAAGTGCTCGCGCCGTGCGCGGCGTGCTACGCGCGCCTCAAATCCGCGCAGTACGATGTTGCCAAAGATCCTGAACTGAAAAAACAAGTGGACGCGAAACTCGGTTACACGTACCAGGATCGCGTGCAAGTCAAATCACTCCTGGACGTTCTGGAAGAGCGCGTCGGGCTGGAAGCGATTGCCAAGCGCGTGAAGAAACCACTGCGCGACCTGAAAGTCGTCTCGTACTACGGTTGTCTGTTGACACGCCCGCCCAAAGTAACGCACGCCGATCACCCGGAAAATCCGATGCAGATGGATCGCGTCGTCGAAAAACTGGGCGCGACCCCGCTCGAATGGTCGTTCAAGACCGATTGCTGCGGCGGCAGTCTTTCGCTCTCGCGCACCGACATCGTGCTGAATCTCACGCGCCGCATTCTCGACAACGCGCGCGCCGTCGGCGCGGATATCGTGGTGACTGTTTGTCCGCTCTGCCATGTCAATCTCGACGCGCGCCAGGCGGCGTTGAAACTCGACCAGCCGATGCCGATTCTGTTCATCACGCAATTGATGGGACTCGCGTTCGGACTTGAACCGCACGCGCTCGCGCTCGAAAAGAATATGGTGGACACGCGTCCGCTCGTGCAAGAGTTAGCGCACGCGTAAACGCAATGAGCCCATTGAGCCAATGAGCCAATCCACTTCTCACGAAGTTTGGTTCATTGGCTCTTTTGGATTATAATGAGAAAGGTCAAATGTTTTTCACTGTGAGGTGAACATGCGAGAGATTCAAGCGAACCAAATTACCGAAACCGTCGCGCGCCTTGCCATCGAAGCCAATCATTTTCTCGGCGATGACGTGGTCGCCGCGCTGAAAAAGGCGCGCGAGACCGAAGAATCGCCGGCGGGTCGCGACGTGCTCGACCAACTGCTCAAGAACGTTGAGATCGCGAAACAAGGGACATTCCCGTTGTGTCAAGACACCGGCGTCGCGGTTGTCGTCGTCGAACTGGGTCAAGAGGTCCACGTCGTCGGCGGCAACTTGAACGACGCGATTCACGCCGGCGTGAAAAAGGGGTACACCGACGGCTACCTGCGCAAGTCAATGGTCGCACAGCCCTTCTCCGAGCGCAAGAACACCAAAGACAACACGCCCGCGATGATTCACACGGATGTTGTGCCCGGCGACAAACTCAAAATCACGATCATGCCGAAGGGCGGCGGTTGCGAGAACATGAGCGCGCTCGCAATGTTGACGCCATCGGCTGGACGCAAAGGGGTGATTGATTTCATTGTCAACACGATTGACAAAGCCGGATCGAATCCCTGCCCGCCCACGATTGTCGGCGTTGGCGTTGGCGGTACTTCGGACCAGGCGATGTGGCTCGCGAAGAAATCGCTGCTGCGTCCGCTCGGTCAATGGAATCCCGATCCGGAAACCGCCGCGCTCGAAAAAGAATTGCTCGAAAAAATCAACAACCTGGGTATCGGACCGATGGGCTTGGGCGGTCGGACGACAAGTCTCGCCGTGCACGCGCTTGTCGCGCCGTGCCACATCGCGAGTATGCCGGTTGGTGTGAATGTGCAGTGCCATTCGGCGCGATACAAAGAGGTAACCCTGTAACGCTGCGAGTTCCCAAGATTTCCAGCGAGTGTAGGAACTCATAGGAACTAGTGAATAGAAGGGGCTACCGA
>Ga0315281_10013352_pt1 | contig 11118 bp, 9 predicted proteins | sample YL17G07_0_MG_FD_204540 | JGI IMG/M metagenome (GOLD analysis project Ga0315281, IMG submission 204540) | Sediment microbial communities from Yellowstone Lake, YNP, Wyoming, USA - YL17G07_0 | ecosystem: Environmental > Aquatic > Freshwater > Lake > Sediment | place: USA: Wyoming | collected... | reverse complement strand
CGGGCCGACCCAGGAATCGACGGCCCTCTATTACAAGGTGGACACCCTCGTGCGCCGCCTGCACAAGGAAAAAGACTTCACCGTCGACGAGAAAACGCGGACCGTCTCCATCATCGAGGCCGGAGTCACCGAGGCCGAGCACATCCTGGGCGTCACGAACCTCTACGACCTGGCCAACATGGACCTCGTCCACGCCATCAACACCTCCCTCAAGGCCCACCACCTTTTCAAGCGGGACGTGGATTACATGATCCAGGACGGTAAGGTCGTCATCGTCGACGAGTTTACCGGCCGCCTGATGCCCGGCCGCCGTTACAGCGACGGGCTCCACCAGGCCCTGGAGGCCAAGGAACGCGTCAGGGTCGAGGAGGAGTACCAGACCCTGGCCCAGATCACGTTCCAGAACTACTTCCGCATGTTCAAAAAACTCGCCGGCATGACCGGCACGGCGGTCACCGAAGCCGAGGAATTCGGGCACATCTACGGCCTGGGCGTCATAGAGATCCCGACGAACATGCCCCTCGTCCGCACCGAATACCACGACGTCATCTACCGGACGGTGAAAGAGAAATGGGAGGCCGCGGCGAACGAGATCATCGAGAACAACGCCAAGGGCCGTCCCGCGCTCGTCGGCACGATCTCGATCGAGAAGTCCGAGCACCTGAGCAACATCCTTCGCAAGAAGAACGTCCGCCACGTCGTCCTCAACGCCAAGTACCACGAGATGGAAGCGCAGATCATCGCCCAGGCCGGCCGCCTGGGGGCCGTGACCATCGCCACGAACATGGCGGGCCGCGGCGTCGACATCCTGCTCGGCGGCAACGCGGAATACCTGGCCCGCGAGCAGCTCAAGAAATCCGGCGCAGACCTGGCCAAGGTCGCGCCCGAGCAGTGGGAAAAGGCCCTGGCCGAAACAACCAAGGTCACCCAGGAGGAGCACGAGAAGGTCGTGTCCCTCGGCGGGCTCCATGTCATCGGCACCGAGCGCCACGAGTCGCGCCGGATCGACAACCAGCTCCGGGGCCGCGCCGGCCGTCAGGGCGACCCGGGCTCGTCGCGGTTCTATATGTCCCTCGAGGACGACCTGATGCGCATTTTCGGCAGCGAGCGCATCTCGGGCCTGATGGCCCGGATCGGCATGAGCGAGGGCGTGCCCATCGAGCACCGCATGATCAGCCGGGCCATCGAGCGGGCCCAGAAGCAGGTCGAGGGCCAGAATTTCACCGTCCGCAAGCACCTCCTCGAATACGACGACGTCATGAACAAGCAGCGGGAAACGATCTATACCCAGCGCAAGGAGATCCTCGAGGGCAAGGACCTGCGCGAATACTTCTTCAATCTCATCGACAGTCTCATCGAGTGGATGCTCGACAGCTACGCGAACAAGGAAAAACCGCCCGAAGATTGGGACCGCGAGGCCATGGCCAAGGCGGTCCTGGCCCAGTTCGGGCTCGACATCAACAGCCTGAACATCGACTGGTCCACGGTCGTTTTCGACGACCTCCAGGAGGCGCTGGTCGGCGCCCTTCGCCGCCTATACGAGGACAAAGAGAAGACCCTGGGTCCCTACACGCGGGAGTTCGAACGGATGATTCTGCTCCAGGTCATCGACTCCCAGTGGAAAGACCACCTGCTCGAGATGGACCACCTGAAGGAGGGCATCGGGCTCCGCGGCTACGGGCAAAGGGACCCCCTGATCGAGTACAAGAAGGAGAGCTTCGAGATGTTCCAGTCCATGCTCGACAGGATCGAGGAGGACGCCGTCCGCTACCTCTTCCTGATCCAGCCCGTCGTCGAGCAGCCGGCCCCCGTGCGGCGCCAGGCGCCGGTCTACTACCAGCAGCCCGAGGGGGGGCCGTCCGGGCAGAGGGCCAAGCAGGCCCGGTCCATGATCCCGGGCAAACGCAAGAAACGATGAGGAAGGAGCGAGCATGCTCGAAGAAAAACTCCGCGAAGCGTTGACGTTCGACGACGTCCTCATCGTTCCGGCCAAATCCGACGTCATCCCGGCCGAGGCCCGCGTGACGACCCGGCTGAGCCGCAACATTCCCCTGAACATCCCCATCGTCAGCTCCGCCATGGACACCGTGACGACATCGCGCATGGCCATCGCCCTCGCCCAGCAGGGCGGGATCGGCATCATCCACCGCAACCTGTCCGTCGAAGTGCAGGCCGAGGAGGTGGACAAGGTCAAGCGCCATGAGAGCGGCATGATCGTCGAGCCCATCACGCTTCGGCCCCAGGACAAGATCGGAAAGGCCCTCGAGGTCATGCACGAGCACCGGATCTCCGGGCTGCCGATCACGGACGAGTCGAATAAGCTGGTCGGCATCCTGACCAACCGGGACATCCGGTTCGAGAGCCGGTTGGGCCTCCCGATCGAGAAGATCATGACCAAGGACCTCGTGACCGTCCCCCTGGGGACGTCCCTCGAAGACGCCGAAAAAGTCTTCCACAAGCATAAAATCGAAAAACTCCTCGTCGTCGACGACACCAACCATCTCAAGGGCCTGATCACCTACAAGGACATCCTGAAGCGGATCCAGTATCCCGACGCGGCCAAGGACAACTTGGGCCGGTTGAGGGTCGGCGCCGCGGTCGGCGTCGGATCCGACCGGCTCGACCGGGCCAGGGCCCTCGTCGCCGCCAAGTGCGACGTCCTCGTCATCGACAACGCCCACGGCCACTCGCAGCGCGTCCTCGACACCGTCAAGCTGCTGCGGAAGGAATTCCCCGGCCAGGAGCTCATCGCCGGCAACATCGGGACGGCCCGGGCGGCCGAAGAGCTGGCCGATCTGGAGGTCGACGCGATCAAGGTGGGCGTGGGCCCCGGGTCGATCTGCACGACGCGGATCATCACCGGGGCAGGCATCCCCCAGATCACGGCCATTGCCGACGTTTCCAGGGTCGCGGGCCCGAAAGGGATCCCGGTGATCGCCGACGGCGGCATCAAATATTCCGGGGACATCACCAAGGCCATCGCCGCCGGCGCCGACTCGGTCATGCTCGGCAACCTGCTGGCCGGGACCGAAGAGTCTCCGGGCGAGGTCGTCATGTACCAGGGCCGGGCTTACAAGATCTACCGCGGGATGGGCTCGATCTCGGTCATGAAGGAAGGGAAGAGCTCGGACCGGTATATGCAGGACGGCCAGGCCGCGGTCCACAAGCTCGTCCCGGAGGGCATCGAGGGCCGCGTCCCCTACAAGGGCAGCACCACGGCCATCGTCCAGATGCTCGTGGGCGGACTGAAGGCCGGCATGGGCTACGCCGGTTGCCGGACGATCGAAGAGCTGCAGACCAAGGCCGAGTTCATCAAGATCACCCAGGCCAGCCTCAAGGAAAGCCACGTCCACGACGTGGTCATCACACAGGAAGCGCCGAACTACCACCTGGATTGACGGTCAGGACTTCCTGTCTCAGACGATGACGCGGATGTTGTCGATCAGCCGGGTCGAGCCGATGAAGACGGCCAGGGCGATGAGCACGTCCCCGCGGATCTCGGCGACCGGTTCGAGGCCGACGGCGTCGACGGCGTCGACGTAATCGATGCGGGCCAGCGGCTCGGACCCGATTACCGACTTCATGCCCGCGATCACCTTTGCCGCATCCCTTTCGCCCGCCGCAATAAGTTTCTCGGCCGCGGCCAAGCTCCGCGAGAGGACGAGGGCGGCTATCCGTTCATCTGGAGAAAGGTACGTATTCCGGGAGCTCAAGGCCAGGCCGTCGGGCTCTCGGACGATGGGACAGGTTACGACGTCAACATGCAAGTTGAGGTCGGCGGCCATCCTCTTGATGATCAAGACCTGCTGGGCGTCCTTTGCGCCGAAAAAGGCGAAGTCGGGGCTGACGATATTGAAGAGCTTGAGGACGACGGTCGCCACCCCCTGGAAATGCCCGGGCCGGGATTTTCCGCAGAGCCGGTCCTGGAGGCCGTGGACTGCGACGTAGGTCCTGTAGCCGGCAGGATAGATGTCCGCGGCATCGGGGTAAAAGAGGCAGTCGGCCCCCCCCTCCTTCAAGTACGCCGAGTCCTTCTCGAGGTCCCGCGGATATTTCTTAAAGTCTTCTTTGGGCCCGAACTGAATGGGATTGACGAAAATGCTGACGACCGTGACGTCGGCCCGCTTCTTGGAGTCCCTGACGAGGCTGAGGTGTCCCTCGTGGAGAAAACCCATGGTCGGGACCAAGCCGACCGTTTTCCCCTCGTTCTTCCACCGCCGGACCAGACTCTTCATGTCCCCGACGGTCTTGACCGTGATCATTTCGCCATCCCTTTGCCGGCCGGCCGCCCCACGCCCGATTTCCCCATCGCCCTTATGGTCCGTCCCGCGGCCGCTCCCTTCTTGAGATGGTAAGACGTGCTGTCGTCCGGAAACCGGCCGCCCCGCACGTCGGCGGCGTACTCACCGACCGCGCGGCTGATCGTGCCGTATAGGTCGGCGTATTTTCGGACGAACTTCGGAAGATACCCGGTCGTGTAGCCGAGAAAATCGTGGAAGACGAGGACTTGGCCGTCGCAGGCCGGCCCGGCCCCGATGCCGATCGTCGGGATGCCGACGCTTTCCGTCACGATCTTGGCGATCTCCAGGGGCATGGACTCGAGGACCACGGCGAACGCGCCCGCCCGTTCCAGGTCCCGGGCCCCTTCGATGATTTTGCGCGCTTCCCCGGACACCGTCCCCTTCACTCTGTAGTGTCCCAGGGCGTGGATGGACTGCGGGGTCAGCCCAACATGGCCCATGACCGGAATCTCCGCGTCGACCATGGCCTCGACGAGCTTGAGTCTTTTCTTCGACGCCCCTTCGATCTTCACGGCCGCGGCCCCGGCCTCCTTGAGGAACCGGGAGGCGTTGCGGATGGTCTCGTCGGCGCTCAGGTGGAACGAAAAATAGGGCATGTCTCCGACGACCAGGGCCCGCTTCACGGCCCGCGACACGGCCTTCGTGTGGTGGATCATCTCATCCATGGTCACGGGGACGGTGGTCTCGTACCCGAGGACCACCATGCCCAGGGAATCCCCGACCAGGATGACGTCGACCCCCGCCTCGTCCAGGATTTTCGCGGAGGGAAAATCGTAGGCGGTCAGGCAGACGATCCGGGGACCGGAGGTTTTTCTGGCCATGAGAGACGGCACGGTGATTTTGTCTGGTGGCTGATCCGGCATGTTCCGTCCTTTCTCCCCCTCCCGCCTCGGCTGCGGGATTGAGGTAAAGTCTCTTCCGTCGACTCGTAGGGCCGTGGTCCCAGCCCCGCGCTTCGCGGGGTCCGGGCCGTGTCCCCTATCCCCTTTTCGGGCTCTTTCCCCCGTAACTCTGGGGAACGTAATAGAGGGAGCTTTTCTTCATGTCTTTGATCTGGACGATCAGGTCCTGAATGTCGTCCTCACGGTTGAAATCCAGGTCGTCGGCTTTGACGACGAGCAGCGGCGCCGCCTGATAGTTGAAGAAGAAGTAGTCGAAGGCCTCGACGATGTCCTCGAGATACTTCTCCGAAATGTTTTTCTCGAGGGCGTCGCCCTCCTTGCCGATCCGCCGTATCAGCGTGGACAGGGAAACCTGGAGGTAGATGACGAGGTCGGGCTTGGAGATCCTTTCCGAGAGAATGCCGTAGATCTTCTCGTAAACGAGGAGCTCGTCGTCCGAGAGGGTCTGATAGGCGTAAATCTTGTCCTTTTCGAACAGGTAATCGCAGATGATCCGGTCGACGAAGAGGTCTCTCTGGAGGAGCCGGACCTGCTGGTTATACCGGTTGGCCAGGAAGACGAGCTGGGTCAGGAAGGACGAGCCTTCCTTTTCATTGTAGAAATCCTTGAGATAGGGGTTGCCGACGTGGTCGAACACGACCTTCCCCCCGATCCTCTGGGCCAGAATGTTGGCCAACTGGGTCTTCCGGGCCCGGAAAACCCCCTCGATCGCGATATGCTTGAACGGGATGTCCAGGGCGGTCTTCATACCCATCTCTGTAAACTGATTCGTTTATACTGGATAAGGCCGGTCAAGTCAACGGGAAACTGGCCGACCCCTAGGGCTTGGGCCGTTCGACGGGCACCACAATCCAGGCGATCATGTAGAAGAGGGTCATGGGGAGGACGGCCGTGGCCAGGCAGGCCGCGACGAAGGCCAGGCGGACCAGGGAAACGTCCATGTCGAAGTACTCGGCCAGGCCGCCGCAAACGCCGCCCAGCATCTTCTGGTTTGTCGACCGCGTGAGTTTCTTTGCCATGCCGCGCTCCTTTCAGGCAGTCAGTATCCGACACCCTATTATACGAAATTCGCGGCCTTTTCGCCCGTTTTTCGGCGGCGCTCTCCCTTCCCTCCTGAAGCTCCACGGACTCAAGTCCGCGGAACCCCGCGAAGGGGGCTGAAGCTCCACTGCCCTACTGCCTCGAAGTCCGGCTTCGGCGGGCGTCGGAGCGCCTGTCCCCGGAGCGGGGGTTCACCATTCCCCTATAAGCCTATGTCCGTGAAATCCTGCGAAGGGGATTGACTCATGCGGGCCGTCCGTTTAGGATTGGGGGCGGAATCATACGACTCTGGAGGGATTCATCATGAACGGCTGGACCGGGCAGATTCTGAGAGTCAACCTGACGACGAAAACGTTCCGCGTCGAAACCTTCACCGAGGAATTCGCGCACAAGTGGATCGGCGGCCGGGGGTTTGCGGCCAAAATCCTATACGACGAGCTCAAACCCGGAATCGACCCCCTGGGCCCGGACAATAAGTTCATCGTGGCCGTCGGCCCGATCGCCGGCATCCCCGCCCCGAACACCGGGAAAGCGGTCGTGGCGGCCAAGTCCCCCATGACGGGCGGGTATGGAGACGGAAACCTGGGCACCCGTATCACCGAGCACCTCCGCAAGTGCGGGTATGACGCCCTGATCGTCGAGGGCCGGGCCGACCGCCCGACGCTGCTCTACCTCGAGAACGATAAGGTCGAGTTCGTCCCCGCCGGCGAAGTCTGGGGCAAGGGGACCTACGAAACGAACGATTGGATCTACGCCAAGTACGGCAGGGGCGTCGGCGTCCTCAACATCGGCCAGGGCGGAGAAAACATGGTCCGCTACGCCGTCGTCCGGAGCCTCGAGGGCCGGGCCGGCGGCCGGCCGGGCATGGGCGCGGTCATGGGTTCCAAGCTCCTCAAGGCCATCGTCGCGAAAGGAACGAGACCCATCCCCCAGGCGGACGCCGAGGGCATGAAGAAAATCGGCATAGAAGACCTGCGGAAGGTCCAGCAGCTCGACAAAGAGTCGGGCTGGTCCACCCAGAGCACGACCGGAGTCCTGGCGTGGTGCAACGAGGTGGCGGCGCTCCCCGTCCGGAACTTCCGCAAGACCCATCACCCCGACGCCTGGAAAGTGGATGGAGAACGGCTGAATAACGCCCGGGTCGCGACCTACGGCTGCCCGAACTGCACCATGCGCTGCGGCATTACGATTCACGACGACGCCGGTCGGGAATCGGAGCTTGACTACGAAAACATCGGCCTCCTGGGGCCCAACCTGGAGATCTTCGACCTGCCCCAGGTGGGCGCCTTGAACTACATGTGCGACGACTACGGCATCGACACGATGTCGGCCGGCTGCGTCATGAGCTTCTACGCCGACGCCGTCGACCACGGCGCCCTCCCCGGCGACGTCAAGTTCGGGGACGTCGAAAAATTCAAGAAGATCCTGACGGCGATCGCCCTCCGGGAGGGGGACATCGGCAAGCTCCTGGCCGAGGGTAGCCTGAGGGCTTCGCGGGCCATCGGGAAGGGTTCCGAGTCCTACGCCATGCAGGTCAAGGGGCTGGAGGTCGCGGCCTACAATTGCAAGTTCATTCCGGGCATGGCCCTGGCGTTCGGCGTCAGCCCGATCGGCGCCCACCACAAGGAATCCTGGGTCATCACCTACGAGATCAAGCAGACGTCCCGCGAATCTTATGGTCGCGAGAAAGCCCAGAAAGTCATTGAGCTTCAGCGGATCAGGGGCGGTCTCTTCGAATATATCGTTTCCTGCCGCTTCCCTTGGATCGAAATCGGCTGGGGCCTCGAGAACTATCCGAAGTACTTCAACGCCGTCAGCGGCCTCAACTGGACGCTCGACGATTTCTGGACGGTATCCGACCGGGTTTATGCCATGATCAAGCTGTTCTGGCTCAGGGAATACCCCCAGAGCGACCGCAAGCTGGACTATCCGCCGGCCGTCTGGTTCGACCCGGCCAACGCGGACACGGACGGCCCGATCGCCGGGAAGCACCTTGAATACGATAAATATGACGGACTTCTCCAGCACTACTACGATATCCGCGGTTACGACCGCCGCGGCATCCCGACCATGGCCACGCTGGAGCGGCTCGGGCTCGCGGCCGAGGCGGCCGAGGCCAGGAAGTTCGGGAGTCTGACCTGAGATGAACGTCACGGTCAAGCTGATCGGTCCGTTCGTCAGCCAGCTCGGGTTCAGCGAAAAGGAGCTGGACCTCCCGCCGGGGACGACGGCCGATGGCCTCCTCGCCATCGTCGGAATCGACAAGGCCCGACCCAAGATCATCACCCGGAACGGCCGGGCGATCGCGCCGGCCGAGGAGGTGCGGGACGGCGACCGGATCGTCGTTTCCCCCATCTATTCGGGGGGATGAAGCGGGATGGTCCATAAGATTCTTGTCGATGGAAAATGGCGGGAGGCCGCCCGGCCGGCCGGGTCCTTCAGCGCCATAAATCCCGCGACGGGAAAGAACCTCCCTGACGCCTATCCGGTTTCTTCGTGGACCGACATCAAGGCGGCCCTGGAAGGGGCCGCGACGGCCGTCGATGGGTTGGCCAAGTCCGGCCCCGACGGAGTGGCCGCGTTTCTGGACTCGTTTGCCGAAAAGGTCGAGCGGCGGCGTGAAAGCCTGGCCGAAACGGCCCATCGCGAGACGGCCCTCCCGGCCGAACCCCGTCTGGGGTCCGTCGAGCTGCCGCGTCTCATCGACCAGCTCCGGCAGGCCGCCGGGGCGTGCCGGGAGCGTTCCTGGTGCCGGGCCACTATAGATGCGAAACTAGATATCCGCTCGAAATACGGCCCCCTGGGCGGACCGGTCGTCGTTTTCGGCCCGAATAACTTTCCTTTCGCCTATAACGCCATCGGCGGCGGGGACCTCGCGGCGGCCTTGGCCGCCGGAAATCCGGTCATCGGAAAAGCCCACCCCAGCCACCCGGAGACGACGCGGCTTCTGGCGCAGGCGGCCTGGGAGGCGCTCGAAGAATCGGGCCTCCCCCCTTCATCGGTTCAGCTCCTGTTTCATTTCGGCTCGGATGACGGTCTGCGGCTCGTGTCACATCCATCCATCGGAGCCACGGCTTTCACCGGCAGCCGACCGGCCGGGATGAAGCTCAAGGAGGCCGCCGACAAGGCGGGAAAGCCCATTTACCTCGAGATGTCGAGCGCCAATCCCGTTTTCATCCTGCCGGGCGCCGTCGAGGAACGGCCCGCGGAAATCGCCGGGGAGCTCGTCAATTCCTGCCTTCTCGCCGCGGGCCAGATGTGCACGAAGCCCGGGCTGGTCATTATCCCCGGAAATTCCTCGGGCGAAGCGTTCCTGGAGCTCATCAGAAAAGCGTTCGAGGAATCGGAGCCGGCTTTTCTCCTCGGGCACAAGGTCCTCGAAGGACTTCGGGAGGCCTCCGCCCGACTCGCCCGGGCGGGAGCGGTCCTCGTCGCGGGAGGCCGGGAGCCCGGCGGGCCGGGGGTCAAGTTCATGCCGACCCTCTTCCGCTTGTCGGGCGAAGGATTCCTGCGAAATCCGGCCGCCTTCCAGGTCGAATCCTTCGGAAGCTTGTCCCTGGTCGTCCTGGCATCGGACCTCCCCGAGATGGTGAACATCGCGTCGGCCCTGGACGGCCATCTCACGGGATCCGTCTACAGCCACAGCGGCGGGATGGACGACGCCGCCTATTCCGCGATCGAACCGCTCCTGCGCCGCAGGGTCGGGCGCCTATTGAACGACAGGATGCCCACGGGCGTCGCCGTTTCGCCGGCCATGAACCACGGCGGGCCCTACCCCGCCACCGGCCACCCCGGCTTCACAGCCGTCGGATTCCCGGCCGCGATGCTCCGGTTCGCCGCACTTCACTGCTACGATCACGTTCGACCCCATCGCCTGCCGCCGGAATTGCGCGACGAGAATCCCACGGGGAACATGTGGCGTTTCATTGACGGCGAATGGACGCGCCGAAGCCTATAAATGGGGACCTCTCATCTTCAGTAAAAGCTCGACGACCAGGTTGGCCTGCATGTTGGCGACGATACCGACCCGAGGGGCCATCGGGCTGATCCCTTTCGGGCTCTGGCTGTCTTCGTCGCCGCAGACGTACAGGTTCCCCAGCCGCCGGGTGTGGAGCGCCCGGTTTTTGCCGTACCCCGCCAGCCCCGAGGCGGCCACGATCGGCCGGCCCGGGCAGCGGCCGAGGCAGGTTTCGATCAGCATTTCCTTGGCTTCGGCCCTGTCGAAGGCCTCGACCAGTATGTCGACCGACCGGAAAACGTCCGCGGCGTTCCTGCGCGTGATGCGGACGTTATGGATTTCGTAAACGGAGAACGGGTTGATGCGGAGGAGATTCTCCTTGAGGGCCTCGACCTTGACCCGCCCGACCTGGTCGACCGAGTACTGCTGGCGGTTGAGGTTGGAAGGTTCGATCGTGTCGAAATCCGCGATCACCAGGCGGCCGACGCCGGCCCGCGCCAGCGAGACGGCCACGTTCGAGCCGAGCCCACCGGCCCCGGCGATCCCGACCGCGCTCCGCCGCAGAGCCTCCAGGACGGCCCGGTCGCGGTGGGCAAAATACGCCTTGGCGAATTTGAGCGGCGCATCCATGACGGCGTCCTTCTCATCCTTCCGGTTTTGCTTTTCGCTGGGCTATTTTCTCTTTGACGGACTCGGCCGCCTCCAGGATGGTTGCAGCGGCCGGCGCGTCCCGATCGATACTCAATGAGATTTTCTTCGGGTCCGGGTCAATCCCTGTCAAGGATGTGACCATCCCCAGGACCGTATTTTCGAGGAACGTCCTGACGAAAGGATTGAGGGGTATCGTCCGGCCGTCGACCTCCAGCCTGATGTCCGACATGGCGTCCTCCTCTTGTGACAGGATCAGGTCGCAGAT
>Ga0315281_10013351_pt1 | contig 11119 bp, 10 predicted proteins | sample YL17G07_0_MG_FD_204540 | JGI IMG/M metagenome (GOLD analysis project Ga0315281, IMG submission 204540) | Sediment microbial communities from Yellowstone Lake, YNP, Wyoming, USA - YL17G07_0 | ecosystem: Environmental > Aquatic > Freshwater > Lake > Sediment | place: USA: Wyoming | collected... | reverse complement strand
ACGGCGGGGCTTGACCAGGCTTGGGCAAGCCAATGCCTTTCAGCTTGGCGGGTCGCCGGTGCCGCCGACCACCGTACAGGGCCTGATGGATATGGGCGTCAAAACACAAAATGCTTTTGGCATGACGGAAAATTGCTCATTCCAGTATACGCGCCCCGAAGATTCTCCGGAAACCATCGCCAACACCTGCGGACGCCCGTGCGATGGCTTCGAGATCAAGCTCTGGCGTGAAGATCATCGCGATGAAGAAGCATCTCAGGGCCAGATTGGCGAGCTGGGCGGCCGGGGCGCATGTCTGATGCTTGGTTATTTCAACGATCAGACCAATACCGAAATGTCGTTCAACAAGCATGGTTGGTTCATGACCGGCGACCTCGGACGTTTGGACGAAAACGGAAACTTGCAAATTGTCGGCCGCAAGAAAGACCTCATCATTCGCGGCGGACATAACATTTACCCGGCACGGATCGAGGATTACACCATGCGGCATGCGGCCGTCGCCAAAGCCGCCGCCTTCCCGATACCCGATGAAAGACTTGGCGAACGCGTGTGTCTCGCGGTCATTCTGCGCAGCAAGGGAGCCCTCGCTGCCACGGACATGCTGAAGCACCTCAATGATCAGGGCCTCTCGAAATACGATATGCCGGAATTTTATCTCGAGTTGGAAAGCTTCCCGCTCACCCCAAGCGGAAAGGTACTCAAGCGCCGCTTTGTAGAGCTGGTCACACAGGGCGAGCTGAAGCCGCAACCTGTCCGCTGGCAGGGCTAGCAATGGCTGCGAGGAGCATCGACCGAACTCCATGGTTGTGCAAAATCGCCAATTAACAGTCGATCACCCTTGAGACAAAATCGCCTATGGGACGTACGCAAGAAATGCGTTACTGTGAGCGTTGGAAACGTTTTTATTTGGGGCTTTGAAGCGCCCCGGAAGCCGAGCGAGCGGAAAGCTGATGAGTCAAAGCGCATTTGAATTCGTTCGCGACAATATTGCTCAGACCCCCTTCCATCAGTGGCTGCTGCCGGAGCTTATGGAAATCGACGAGCAAGCAAGTACGGTGACCATTCGCCTGGGTGTGCGTCCAGAGTTTTGCCGTTTGCCAGAACGGCCAGAAATTCACGGTGGCGTGGTCGCGGCACTGATCGATATTACCGGGCACGCAGCCATCGCCTCGAAGGTCCTGCACAGTGTGGCGACAATCGACCTGCGGGTCGATTACTTGCGACTGGCGAGCGGAACCGAGTTGCGCGCAACCGGTACGGTGGTCAAGCTTGGACGAACGATCGGAGTCGTCGACATACGCATGAACGATGACCAGCAGAGGCTTGTTGCCATCGGCCGTGCAGCCTATCTCGCTGCAAGTGTGTAATAGGAAGTATCGGCGGATGATCCTGCGATCATGACGGAACCAGAGAAAATCAATCCAGATTCTGCGCATCGCCCGGCGGCTGCAATCGAAAGCCGGGCACCCGATGATGGAAATGTTTCGCCCCGGCGGAATGGCTGGACTTGGCTGCTCGTGCCGATGATGCTCACGCTCGCCGCCGTATTTGTCATTCCCATCGTCTTTCTGCTGCTTCTCAGTCTGCATAACATGACCGGGCCGGCGCAGGTCGGCGATGAATTTACTCTTGAGAACTACCGGAGTTTTTTCACCGATACGTTCTATCTGAGGGTAATGCTCAACACGCTTTGGCTCGGCGGGATTGTGGTGTTGTGTTGCCTGATCATCAGCTATCCAGTGGCGTATTTTCTTGCCCGAACGCAATCGCGCTGGCGCGGCATGTTGCTTTTTCTCGTGGTCTCGCCGCTGTTGATCAGTGCAGTCGTCCGCAACATCGGCTGGTTCCCGATCCTGAGCAACGCGGGACTTGTCAATTGGCTATTGATGTCGCTGGGGATCGTCAAACAACCGATCGCACTCATCAGTAACAGTACTGGCGTCGTCATTGGACTCGTGCACGCTCTCCTTCCCTTCATGATCCTCACGTTGACAACGGTGATTCAACGCATCGAGCCGGAGCTTGAGGAAGCCGCCGCAAGTCTTGGCGCCAGTCCGGTACAGGTATTCTTTCAGGTGCTGTTACCGTTGAGCGTTCCCGGCATGGTGGGTGGATCGCTGCTGGTGTTCACCATGGCGATCGCCGCCTACACGACGCCGGTGATCATGGGTGGCAATCGCGTCATGGTCATGGCGACATTCATTGGCCAGCAATTCCGCACAGTTCTGGATTATGCCACAGGCGCAACTGCGGCTGCGGTTCTCATGCTTTTAGCCGCGCTCCTGACCATGCTTGCCATACGGCTCGGCATACCACGCGCGGAGATGGCGCGATGAAAACGATCGCATTTCCCATTGTTCTGGGATTGACGTTTATCTTTCTTCTGGCGCCGATCATGGTTGTGGTCGTGTCCTCGTTCAATGCGGTTGGCGTGTTCTCGTTCCCGCCGCGTTCATTCACCACACGCTGGTATTCACAAATCGACCCCTCCTTCTATCACGCCCTTTATGTCAGCGTTGTTGTTGCTTCAATCACAACAGCGCTGGCGGTCATTGTCGGCGTCCCAGGGGCCTTGGCGCTTGTGCGCAGCCAATTTCGAGGCCGGGCGATCCTTAATGCCATCTGTCTTTCGCCATTGACAGTCCCTGCCCTGGTCACCGGCGTGGCCTTGTTCCAGTTCTCGCTCATATTCTGGGACGTTTTCCGGTTGACGATCGGCGGCACCATCGCCGGGCTGGTGATCGGACACCTCACCTTCGCTATCCCCTTCGTGGTGCGCGCGGTGCTTGCCAGTCACACCCGGTTCGATTTTTCTCTTGAGGAAGCCGCGCAAAATCTCGGCGCAACGCCGCTGCAGACTTTTTTTCAGATCACGCTGCCGATCCTCAAGCCAGGCATCATATCGGGAGCGATTTTTGCATTCCTGATTTCGCTCGATGAAGTCCCGATTGCGCTGTTTATGGGTGCTGGAGATGCAACCACCTTACCTGTGAAAATTTTTACCGCCATGGAGATCAGTTTCGGCGGCGATATTTTGGCGGTGGCCTCTCTCATCGTCATTGCCTCCATCGCCTTGATGCTGGTCCTCGAAAAAACAATCGGCCTTGAACGGCTGTTCGCAACCAAACAATGAAAGTCTGAAATGAGGAGAAACTCATGAAGCTCTTGCATCACATCGTTGCCCTTGCGCTGACGCTATTCATTGGTTCGACAGCCGCGACCGCGCAGAAAACTGATATCACGCTACGAGTGGCATCCTTCGCGGGGCCTTTCGGCGAAGCGTTACAGAAATATTCCGCCGATCTGTTTACAAAACATACCGGCATCAAAATCGTATTCCAGTATGCCAATCCGGCGGATTTTCTGGCCAAGATGATCGCAAGCCGCGGGCGCGAAACGCCATTCGATATTGTCTGTCTCGACGACGACGTCACGGCAGCCGCTATCGAGGCGGGTGTGCTGCAGAAACTCGATCCTACGATCGTGACCAATCTCAAGCATCTCTATCCGGAAGCGGTCAACAAGGATGGCTATGGCGCTACCTTGTTTTTCTTTTCGTTTGGTATTGCCTACAACAAGGACAAGCTCAAACAGGCTGGCATTCCGGCACTAACTTCGTGGAACGATCTTTGGGACCCGCGCCTCGCGGGACACATCTCGGTACCCGATATCATCAACATTCAGGGACGCGATTTCATCATTCAAGTTGCACGCATGAATGGCGGCAGCGAGGCAACGCCCGAAAAAGGCATCGACAAAATTGCCCAGATCAAGGCGCACTCCTACAACACGTCCTCAAATACCTTGCAGGCGCAACTCGAGTCTGGAGATGTGTGGGTTGCGCCATGGAACAACATGCGCGCCGCCGCCATGGCTGACCGCGGACTCCCGATTGCCTTCGTCATGCCGAAGGAAGGAACGATCGGTAACACCGACACTATCAACCTCGTCAACGGCACGCGTCATCCAAAAGAAGCGCAGATGTTAATTAACTACATGCTGGATGCCTTCGCACAACTCGGTATGGCGCGAATGTTGCCAACCGGGCCCACCAACAAGCTGTTGGAACCAATCATCGCGGCGGATCCAGACTGGATGCGGAAAGCGCCAGTGACGCAGGAAGTCCGCAAGGCGCTTTATCTGCCGGACTGGTCCATCTTCAACCACAATCTCAAGCGAGCCACCGATCACTGGAACCGGGTTGTGCAAAAGTAACATCACCCGATTTATAATGTGTGGCGCAGAGTGATGAGTAACGATGGCCGAAATCGTACTTGAAAATGTTCACAAAAGTTTTGACAAGACGATAGCCGTCCGAGACGTCACACTGCGCGTAGCGGCCGGTGAATTTGTCACTTTGCTTGGACCAAGCGGCTGCGGCAAAACCACATGTCTGCGTATGGTTGCAGGTTTTGTGGAGCCCACCTCCGGCCGCATCATCATGGCTGGCCGCGATGTAACCTCGGTGCCACCCCACCGGCGTAATACCGGAATGGTGTTTCAGTCCTATGCGCTGTTTCCGCACAAGACGGTTTCTGAAAACGTGGCATTCGGCATGAAGGTGCGTGGCGTCGGCCGGAGCGAAATGGCTGAACGGACTCGGGAAGCCCTGCAACTCGTGCATCTTGAAGAACTGGCGGAACGCTATCCATCGCAACTTTCCGGTGGCCAGAAGCAACGGGTGGCTCTGGCGCGGGCAGTCGTGTTCAAACCGGAGGTGTTGCTGCTCGATGAGCCGCTCGGGGCGCTCGATCTTAAGCTGAGGGAAGAGTTGCAGGTCGAGATCAAGCGCGTGCAGTCGACGCTGGGTATGACCACACTATTTGTGACACACGATCAGGGCGAGGCGCTCGGCATGTCCGACCGCGTGGCCGTGATGCGCGGTGGTGAAATTGTGCAAATCGATACCCCGCAGGCGCTCTACGAACGGCCGAATAGCCAATATGTCGCAAATTTCATTGGCCGAACCAATTTGATCGAAGTAACGATGCGTAGCTTCGACGAGAGGGGAAACTATGAAGTTGAATCCTGTGATGAGCTTGCCACGCGATTCAAGGTTAGCGCGAAACAAGACACCACCTTTCAACTTGGTAGTCGCTGTCTTCTTGCTGTGCGACCTGAACACTTCAGTATCGGCACGGACAACACCAACAGCATTCGCGCAAAAGTGACTGATGTAACGTATCGCGGTAGCGCATGGAGCGTGAATCTTCATGGCCCACGAGGCGAACTTCTCACACTCCTGCTGCACTCAGGACAGGCGACGCCCAGGTCAGGGGATACAATTTTTCTTGGTTGGGCGGCAGAAAACTGCTTCTTGATCAACCGCGATTAACAAAACGACCCCTTGAAAGGCAGAAATCCAATATGACGAAGAAACTCTCTCTGACCATGGCGTGCGGCCTCTACGACCGGATGCTCGATCTGTATAAAGGCACAGTTCAGCCGGATGGCATCGAACTCAATTTCATCCCGATGGACGGCTCGGCCGGCGCGCGCGAAATTTTTGACCGCATGGCTGGCGGTCTCGAGTTCGATGTCGCTGAAATGTCCAGCTCCGAATTCATCGCGCGCAAGACCGCGGGAGAATCACCGCTCGTAGCTATACCGGTCTTTCCTTCGAGGGTTTTTCGGCATGGCATGATTGCGGTCAACCGGCGCTCCGGGATCAAATCGCCAAAAGATCTCGAAGGCAAGCGCATCGGCGTGCCTATCTATACGATGAGCGCCGCCACATGGATCCGCGGACATCTCCAGCACGATTATGGCGTCGACTTATCAAAAATCCGCTGGCTGGAAGGGGCCATCAATCAGCCGGGCTCCCATGGGCATCCGAGCATCTTGCCGCTACTCAGGTCAATTTCGATAGAAGAAAATAAATCCGGAAAGTCGCTGAGCGATCTGCTGGATGAAGGAGCCATCGACGCCATTATCGGCACCGTCATACCCGACGCCATTTATCACAATCCCGATGTCCAGCGTCTGTTCCCGAACTATCGCGAAGTCGAGCGGGACTATGTCAAACGCACAAAGATTTTTCCCATCATGCATCTCCTTGCGATGCGCCGGGATGTCTATGAGGAGCACCCATTTATCGCGAGCAGTCTGTTCGATGCCATGTGCCTGTCCAAGGAAAGAGCGCGCATGCGCATGCGCGACCTTGGGACGCTTCAGTACATGCTGCCATGGATGACGGCGGATATCGAAGAAATCGACGAAGTGTTCGGCGGAGATGCGTGGCCTTATGGCATTGAACCCAACCGGCCGACGCTTGAGGCGTTGATGACTTATCTTGCTGATCAGGCGATCATCCAAAAACCGATGCCAGTCGAAGAACTGTTTGTGCCGGTCCGCGGACGTTACAACGGTTACTCTGGTAAGATTTCCTAAACGGCCGATACTGGCAACAGACAAATATGGCAGATATTGTGGTGATAGGAATTACGGAATTTCGGTAATTCCTGATCACACACAAACAACAAATAATGCGATGTCATGGGCTGAAGATCAGGAAATGTAGTCTTCAAGCCGGATACGGTTCCAAGCTTCCTGTGGCGGCTTTATACGTTCCGCGAATGGCAGCGTCACTGGCCGTGTGGCATCGATGATCAGCTTCGAATTCATTGACCCATGCTGATGGCGAATCTCACCATAAGCAGCAGGATTGAGATGAGCCCCCATGGCGTTGGCAATCACTGTGAGGTCGCGGTCAGCCTCGCAATGGGTAGCGATAGCCCACAGCACTTCTTCTTCCTTGTAGATGTCGACGTCATCATTGACGACTATCGCCATCTTCAAGTTTGTATCGGCAGCAATGGCGGCAAGGCCGGCTGACTTGCCTTCGCCTGGGACGCGCTTCTTGATCTTGACATAAGCGGTGAAGAAGCAAGACCCCGAGGCCGGCATGTAGACGCCCTGAACGCTGGGTACGAGCTTCTTGACGCTGTCGAAGACGGACGCCTCGAAGGGCAATGAACCTGACAAATTGTGCTCGCGGTGAGAAGGATCGAGGTCGTGGAAGATTGCGTTCTTGCGCATCGTGACGGCGGTCACCCGCATCAGAGCTACCGGATCCTTGGCTGGACCATAGAAACCCGTGTACTCGGCGAACGGACCATCCGAGGTTTCGGCCGTTGGATCGATCACACCTTCTATCGCGATCTCCGCCCAGGCCGGGACCGGCAGGTCGACGGTTTCGGCGGGCACCACCTCAAGCGATTCACCAAGAAGAGCGCCCATCATTTCAAGCTCGTTACATTCCATTGGCCCGCGTGTCAGCGTCCCTATGACTGCCGCCGGATGATGGCCAATCACAAGCACCGCCTCCATTGGTTTCTTGAGTTCTTTGTAACGGCGATAAATGTAGCCGGCATTATGGGAGGGATTGAACATGCAGGCAAAACTATCCTTCCCCTTGACCTCGTGACGATAGACGCCCGCATTGATGATGCCGGTCTCGGGATCGCGCGTAATGAGATAGGCAATGGTGAAGTACTTGCCGCTGTCTTTCTCCGCGTGTTTTGGAATGGGGAGGCGCGATAGATCGATATCGTTCCAGATGATTTCCTTCACCGGCGCCTTGGCGGACGAGATGGTTGTGACCGGAATCGGCTTTTCGATGCGCCGGCGAAAAGTTTCCAAAATCTTGCCTTTTGGTTCACCAGGCTTGATGCCGAGCGCCAATCCCAGCATCTCGTAGCTGCCAAACAGGTTGGTGACGAGCGGCAAAGACGACCCGTTGACGTGCTCGAAATGCACGACCGGATAGCGTCCAGCGGCCGCCAGCTTCTCTTGAATGATGCACGGCTCATAAACAGGGTCGACGGGCTTGCTCACGCGCACGTAGTAATCAGGGCCAAGCGGTTCGATGTCCTTGAGAAAGCTGCGTAGATCCTGATTCATATTTTATTCTCCTTCTGGCCGGCAGCGGCCTCCAAACGATGCATAGTTTTAGTCGCAGCCTCGCCACATCAGCTGGCGATCAACCAAACCTTGCGAAGATGGCAGAGATGCCATGCGTGATTGTGGCTGGTGAAGCGCATTCTCAATTCCTTCGATTCCAAAAGCAGACCCGGTTTTCAACGGCCCGCATGAAAAGGCTGAGAGTGACACCCAACATCCCCAGCACCACGAGCAAGGAGAAAACTTTAGCCAGATCGAGCGCAAAATTGGCCTGCAAGATAAGATAGCCAATACCGGCGCGGGCACCGACAAATTCTGCAACAATTGCCGCAATGACGGCGAGCACAATCGCCGTATTCAGGCCAGCAAAAATGTATGGCAGCGCGGCAGGAAACTGAACAAAACGAAGAATCTTCATTTTGTTCCCGCACAGCGCTTTAACGAGAGCAACCTGATCAGGATCGGTAGAGCGAAGCCCTGACAGCGTATTGATCATGACCGGAAACATGCTCGTCAGGGAGACAATCAAAATCTTCGATTCAATACCAAACCCAAACCACACGAGCATGAGTGGTGCAATTGCAACCTTTGGAATGGTCTGGATGCCAACGACCCAAGGATATAAAAGCCGATTGAGCAAGCGCGATGAACCCATAATGATCGCCAATAAAAACCCTGCCGTTGCTCCTATCAACGCTCCGACAATAATTTCGAGCACTGTAACCGCCAGTGCCGCGATGTATATTCCACTCACAATCCCATGCCAGAGCGACAAAAGAACGGCCGAAGGAGCGGGGAAAATATATGGCTGCACGTCAAAAAATCGAACGCAGCCTTCCCAAAACGATAACACTACAATAATGGATACTGCTCCCTCGGCCGCAAATCGAAGGCGTTCCGTATTCTGCAAGAACCCTGACGCGGGCTTTTCTCCCAATTTTTTGTCCGGCGGAGGCTGGGAATGTCCAAAGGTCATGCTCATGAATGTATGACCTCTGATGACTGAAGTTCGTGAGCGCGATTCAAATGCGTGCGGATTGCTCCCGAAAGCTCGCTGGCCGCCGGCTCGCTTAAGAACTGAACATCACGCGGCCTTGGGGCGGGATTTGGCAGTTCCGCAATAATACAGCCGGGCCGGGCGGACATGACAACGATACGATCGGCCAGCAATACGGCTTCAGAAATATTATGCGTCACAAAAGCGATGGTCTTGCGGCGCGCCATCCAAATACGCTGAAGCTCGATCGACATAGTTTCGCGCGTCAGCGCATCCAACGCCGCAAACGGCTCATCCATCAACAGAACGCGCGGATCATGAACAAGAGCGCGCACAATACCCGCCCGCTGTTGCATGCCGCCGGACAGTTCGAAAGGATATTTGTTTTCAAAACCCTTTAATCCCGCGAGCACCAGCAAGTCCATTGCATTGCGCGTGGCCTCGTTGCGAGGAAGGTCAAGAACATCCGCGGGCAGAAGCACATTTTGAAGAATTGTGCGCCAAGGCAGGAGTACGGGTGTCTGAAAAACAGCGCCAACATCTCTTCGTGGACCTTCGACATCTTTGCCTTCAATGCGGATGACGCCCCCGGTTTTCGCCTGTAAACCAAGCGCGAGCTTGAGCAGGCTGCTCTTGCCGCATCCTGAGGGGCCGACAATGGCGACAAATTCTCCGTCTGCGATATTGAACGAAACCCCGTTTAACGCATCTACCGGACTGCGGCCCTCGATTTGATAAGTCAAACTCACATCATGGAATTCCACACTCGACATCAACCGATCAGACGCCATTCTGTCCTCTCAGAATTAGCTAATTCATGTTTTTTCAGAATTAGCTAACTCGATTACGCGTTTAAGGTTGACCTTATTCAAGTCGGCGATCAGATCGGATGTGTAAACTTTACCGATCTGGCTGCGATCAAATTCAAACGCGGGCCCGATGAAGTCCAGCATACCGGTCCAGGTCTTGTCGTTCATATCGCCATAGAGGCCGGGACTGCCAACTGGCTTCCAGAGTTCCGCTGCCCTTGTGATGAGGCGCGAATTGATCAGTAGTTCCTGTTCTTCGTTGCTTGAGGGCTTTCCGAACAGGCTCCAGAACGAACGGACGCCTGCGGCAGGATTGGTCTGCAAGTAAACAGTGTTCATCACCACGCCGCGCAGAGCTCGAACGAGGCCATCCCGGTTATTTTCAATCTGGCTGGTGTTCGCTGCAAGTACGCTGCTGGGCACATCAGGTGTGAAATATCGTAACTTGACTCCATAATTTTCAATCGCCGCATGGCTGCCCCTGAACAGGGCCAAAGCCTGTACGCGATCGCTGCGTAGCGCGGCTAACGCCTGGGCGCCCGTTCCTACCGGCAGCAGTTCCACGGATTTGATGTCCACGCCGGCTTGATGGAACATCGCGTGGACTGTCGGAATCGCGCCGCTTGCGAGACTGATGACACCTATTTTTTTACTCTTCAAATCAGCAACGGCCTTTATTGCACTCTCCTCCGGAACGACAATCTCATAGGCGCTTTTGATGTCGTGGAGATAAACGGCCTTAATGGGAAGAGTAGGGTTATTTTTCTTCGCCGCGAGCAATTCCAGCATGCCGACATGCGCCAACTGAGCTTGATTGGCGACCACCAGCTGGATGCTGGCGGCGGACCCGGCGACTGTTACAAAATCCACTTTGATCGACAGCTCTTTGTAAATTCCGTTGGTCATGCCGGCAAACATGAAGCCCTGATCGGGCCGGGCAACAGCTGCGGAGCCTGCAAAGCGGATATTGATCAATTCCTGAGCATAACTTTGAGTTATAAAATGATTTGATGCGAGTGCGGAGCCAACACCTGCCTGTAGTAGCTGCCGTCGATTAAGGTCTATCACGATCATCACCATTTCTTTCACTATTGGCGAATTGTTAGGACGTGTGGACGGATTTGATCAAGATAACGCCGATCGCAACAATTATAGAGGAAGCGTAATTGAACACGGTCTTCCCACGACACGACGCGTTTGAAGCGCCTGATTTCACCCACTGCGCGCACCGGGTGATTGCGACCACCTGTTCCAACTGATTGCGACCAGGCGTTCCGATTGATCGCGACCACCCGTTCCGGGCGATTGCGACCAGGCTGTGGACGGACGTGACGAGCACCGTTGGGTGATCTTCGAATCGGCATGGCATCAGCTCCTTTTGAGAGGAGCTGGGCATGCCTGGACAGAGATT
>Ga0315281_10013350_pt1 | contig 11120 bp, 8 predicted proteins | sample YL17G07_0_MG_FD_204540 | JGI IMG/M metagenome (GOLD analysis project Ga0315281, IMG submission 204540) | Sediment microbial communities from Yellowstone Lake, YNP, Wyoming, USA - YL17G07_0 | ecosystem: Environmental > Aquatic > Freshwater > Lake > Sediment | place: USA: Wyoming | collected... | reverse complement strand
CCGACACGGTGATCGCCGAGGCGCTCGGGGAGCACGTCTTCGAACGCTTCGTCGAGGCCAAGACCGAGGAATGGGACGCCTACCGGATGCAGGTCACCAGCTGGGAGGTCGAGCGCTACCTGGAGGCGTTCTAGGACCTGATCGCCTGGGGCAATCCTGACCGAATGGGCTATCCTCGCCGCTCCGCGGCAAGGTTGATCTAGCGGGGCGAACCAGATCATGTGCGGCATCGCCGGGGTCGTTGGCTCACATCCGACTGCAGAGCTCGTTTCGGCGATGCTCGAATGCCTCGCGCACCGCGGTCCGGATGGCGTCGGCCAGGTCATTCGGGACGGTCGTGTTGGCCTTGGACACCGCCGCCTGGCCATTATCGACCGCTCCGATGAGGCAGCGCAGCCCATGCGGTCTGCAGCGGGGTCCGAGGTCACCCTGAACGGCGAGATCTACAACTACGTCGAGCTTCGCGCCGAGTTGGCGAGCGGAGGAGCGATCTTCCGAACATCGAGCGACACCGAGGTGCTGCTGGCCGCCTATGACCGATGGGGTATCGATTGCCTGCAGCGGCTCAATGGCATGTTCGCATTCGCGCTCTATGACCCGTCTCGCCGCACGGTGTTCCTGGCGCGCGATAGGTTCGGGGAGAAACCGCTCTACTACCACCGGACCGCCGACGGAACATTCCTGTTTGCCTCAGAGATCAAGGCGCTTCTTGTCAGTCCGGACGTGAGCGCCCGCGTCGAAGCCCGATCCGTCTACCGCTTTCTCCGCCACAAGTTGACCGAGCTCGAACCCGCGACCTTCTTCGAGGGAATCGTTGCACTGCCGCCGGCTCACTATCTCGAGGTGGGCGTGGACGACGGTCAGCAGGTCCTGCGGCGCTACTGGAGGCTGGATGGTTCCGTCCAGGATCCTCGCCCGCACGGCGAGCTGGTGACGGCGTATCGCGATCTGCTCGAAGAATCCATCGAAATCCGCCTGCGTGCCGACGTCGCGGTCGGCTCCTCCCTCTCGGGTGGGCTCGACTCGAGCGCAGTCGTGGGCCACCTGGGCCTAGGTCGTCACGTTGAGCGCCAGCACACCTTCTCGGCCCGCTTCCCCGGATGGCGGTTGGATGAGGGTCGGTACATCGCCGATGTCGTGGCACTCAGTGGAGCCCGCTCTCATGAAGTTGAGCCGGTCCCCGATCCGACAGATCTCGAGAGAGTCGTCTGGCACCAGGATCAACCATTTGGATCGCTGAGCATCTACGCCCAGTGGGCCGTGATGCGGCTTGCCCGCGACGAAGACGTGACCGTCCTGCTGGATGGGCAGGGCGCCGACGAGACCCTGGCCGGCTACCACTTCTACTTCGCCGCGCTCTTCCGGTACCTGTTGCGAACCGGCAGATGGCTGGCCCTCCTGCGCGAGATGCGAGCCTTCTCTGCGGCGCACGGCCAGGCGCGGCTCAGGGCGCTGGCCTTCTACACACTGCCGGAATCCGCAGCTCGCTTCGCCCGGAGCCTCCGCCGAGGGCCGGGGGTATCGGCGGCGTTCGCCCGCACCCAGGCAACCTTGGCGACCGCCCGCGCCGCCTCCCCCCGGTTCCGAACCGACCTCGATGAAACCCTGGCATCGACCCTCACCGAGACCATGCTGCCGGGGCTGCTTCGCTACGCGGACCGCAATTCGATGGCCTTCGGCCGGGAGGTTCGGCTTCCGTATCTCGACCATCGCCTGGTCGAACTTGCGTTCAGTCTGCCGTGGGACATGAAGCTGCACAGCGGCCAGACCAAGCGGGTCCTGCGCGAGGCAATGAGCGCCTATCTACCCGACTCGGTGAAAGCTCGGAGAGACAAGATCGGCTACGCCCCACCGCAGGCCGCCTGGTTGCGCGGTCCACTGCGCGAATGGGCCGAGGACCTGCTGGCCTCCCAGCGGTTTGCGGAGCGCGAATGGAACGACGCACCCGAGGTTCGCGCCATGTGGCGCACGTTCCGTGACGGCAATGACGAAGCGGAGGCAGATGTGTGGCGATTCCTGTCTGTCGAGGCCTGGGCTCGATCATTCCTCGACCGTCGTCAATGAGCGCGTCGTTCAGGCGGCGGAGCGGCTGGTGAGCGCACCGCGGTCACTGCTGGTGACCGGTGGGGCCGGCTTCGTCGGTTCCAACTTCGTTCGCCACTGGGTCGAGACGCACCCGGAAGATCGCGTGGTCGTGCTCGACCTGCTGACCTACGCCGGGAACCGGGAGAACCTCGCCGACCTCAACGGCCGCCACGTCTTTGTGAAGGGCGATATCTGTGACGCCGAGCTGGTCGAGGGCGTCCTCCGCACGCAAGAGACAAACGTCGTCGTCAACTTTGCTGCCGAGTCTCACAACAGTCACGCAATCGTCAATCCGGGGGCGTTCCTCCGTACCAACGTGCTGGGCACGCAGGTGCTCTGCGAGGCTGCGCGACGAACCGGCATGCTGCGCGTTCACCACATCAGCACCTGCGAGGTCTATGGCGACCTTGATCTCGACGCCCGGGAGGCCTTCACCGAGTCATCTCCGTATCGGCCGAGAACGCTGTACAGCGCCTCCAAGGCGGGTGGCGACCACGTGGTGCGGGCCTACCACGAGACCTTCGGGCTTCCAACCACGATCACCAATTGCGCCAATACCTACGGACCGTTTCAGTTCCCCGAGAAGGTGATCCCGCTTTTCACGACGCGTGCCCTCGACGACCGGCCGCTGCCGATCTACGCCTCGAGCCACCACCGACGCGAATGGATCCACGTTCTGGACCACTGCCGGGCGATCGAGATGGTCATTGACCAGGGGCGCGTCGGAGAGACCTACCACGTCGGCACCGGCGTCGAGAAGAGCGTCGACGAGATCGCCGACCTGGTGCTGGGCGCGCTCGGCAAGCCCGCGAGCCTGAAGACCTCGGTGCCGGATCGCCCGGGTCATGACAGACGCTATGTGCTCAATTCTACGAAGATTCGCGGGGAGCTCGGTTGGCAGCCCGCCGTGCCGTTCGATCGGGGGATCACCGATGCGGTCCGCTGGTATGCGGACAATCGCGTCTGGTGGGAGCCACTCCTCGACCGTGGACCGGTCAACGAGGAGATCGCCTGGAACACGTGACCGGCTTCGAGACGGCGTCGACAGTGGCCTGGTCCGGGGCCCTTCCGCACCGACCTGGACGCGATGTTGGCCTCGACCCTGACCGAGTCGATCCTGCCGGGGCTGCTGCGCTACGCTGACCGCAACTCGGTGGCGTTCGGCCGGGAGGTGCGGCTCCCCAACCTGGACCACCGGTTGGTCGAGCTCGCCTTCAGCCAGCCGTGGGAGATGAAGCTCGGACGGGGCCGCACCAAGCGCATCCTGCGCGCGGCGATGCGGGACTACCTGCCGGCCTCGACACCGATCTCTGGCGGTTCCTCTCGGTCGAGGCCTGGGCGCAGCGCTTCCTCGACGGTCGCTCGGCAGGCAATCCGGCCAGCTGAACGGCTCCGGCGCCCACTACGCCCGGGCGATGATGTAGAGATCGAGTCCGAGCCAGCGCTCGAGCGGCGTGCCGAGGAGCCGACGCCGCGGGACATGGAAGCGCCCGCGGAGGGCGATCACGTCAAAATTGCGCGTCTCGATGCGGGTCGACGGGAAGGCGGCGAACAGCCGCCGGACATCGCGTCGCGAGACGAAGTCGGTGTGCGGCGCGGCCTTCCCGCTGGAGTCGACGTCGTAGCGGCGCGCGATGGTCTCGTCGGACGGACCGCTCCGCCCACGAAGGCGGGCAGCGAGGCCGGGGATCTTCACGTGCAGCCACTGTCGGGCGGAGCCCGCGTGGTACAGCATCACCACCGCCACGCCGCCCGGAGCGAGCACGCGCCGAACCTCCTCGACGGAACGCTGGAGTGCCCCGGTGTGGTGCAGGCAGCCAATCGAATAGACGTAGTCGAAGCTCTGGTCGGCGAAGGGAAGCGCCGCCGCCGAGGCCTGGACGATTCGGTCCATGCCGGGATCGCCCAGCATCGAGAGCCGATGCCGCATCATCTCGACCGGACCACGGGCGATATCCACGCCCGTGTAGATGGCACCACGCTGCGTGATCGCCTCGCCCAGGGTTCCATATCCCAACCCGATCTCGAGCACGCGACGGCCTGCAAGGTCGAAGCGACTCAGGTAGCCCTCCAGGTAGGGGTAGTAGGCGAGGTAGGCGGCGTCATAGGCTTCGATCGTCGAGCGGTCGCGCGCCGTCAGGCCCAACGCCCGCGCGAAGCCGGTGCCGCACAGCTCGTCCCAGAATTCCTCGTTCTGGCGCTCGAGGTCCTGCATCTGGCTGATCAGTCCTGGCTCGTGATCTCGCGCGCCTCGGTGTGCCAGTCGAGCATCGGCCTTACCACCCCGCCCCACTCGTTGGTGGATTCTCCACGGACTCCATCGCCCTGGCTGCGGTCGACGATCTGAAACGCGATCGCATCGCGCTCAAGCGCATGGGCTGTAGCCGGGTTGAAGGTACTCACCGCCACGCTGATGATGACGCGGCCCTCGGCGAGGAAATTGCCGGGGATCCGGCAGGTCGAGCGCACGATCCTCGGACCGGTGGCTGCATCGAGGGCGTCGCGCCCCTGCCAGTCGTTGGTGATGAAGAGGCAGACCCCCTCGTCATTGTAGAAGGCGAGATTGGCCGACGGCCGAAGTGATCGGAGAGTCCCTGTCCAGTACTCGACCTCGATGTCGATCGCCTGCCGGATCTCGATCTCCTCTGGCGATCCGCCCCCCACCGGGAGAACGCGAATGCTCTTGAGCCTGGCCACTTCGTCTCCGGGCGCCTGGGCAGGATCAGCCCAGCGGCGCTCGCTGCTCCGACCGAGGTCCGATTCGAGGTAGATCCTGACGGCCTCGTGCGTCGGGCCATCAGTGACGACTCGACCGTGGTCCAGCAGGATGGCTCGCGAGCAGAGCCGCAGGATCGCCGACATGTTGTGCGAGACGAAGATCACCGTTCGGCCGGTCGCGCCGATCTCCTCGATCTTGCCCAGGCACTTGGCCTGGAACTTGGCGTCGCCGACCGCCAACACCTCGTCGATCAACAGGATCTCTGGCTCGAGGTGCGCAGCGACCGCGAACCCGAGGCGGACCTGCATCCCGCTCGAGTAGCGCTTGACCGGCGTGTCGAGAAATTTCGGCTCGATGCCCGAGAATTCGACGATCTCGTCGAGCTTGCGACGGATCTCGTCACGTCGCATGCCGAGGACGGCGGCGCTCAGGTAGATGTTCTCCAGGCCGCTCAGTTCCGGGTGAAAGCCGGTCCCGACCTCCAGGAGTGAAGCTACGCGCCCGTACAGGGTCGCCTTCCCGGTCGTCGGCTCGGTGATGCGTGACAGGACCTTGAGCAGCGTGGACTTGCCGGCTCCATTCCGCCCGATGATCCCCACCGCCGCGCCGCTCGGGACCTCGAACGAGACATCGCGGAGCGCCCAGAACTCGGCCACCTCGCCGGCCGTGCGCCGCCGGCGCAGCCGGAGCGCACGGAAGAGAGTGTCCGATAGCAGGAGCCCGGACGTCTCCCGGTTCTGCCCGAGCCGGTAGCGCTTGCCGAGGCCGTCGGCGCGGATCGCGACATCGCCCATCAGATCATGTCGGCGAAGGTTCGCTCCACCCGTCGAAAGTAGGCGACTCCTCCGGTCAGGATCACGAGGGTCGCCGCTGCGGAAAAGACGATCGCCTGATCGGGCCGAGGACCACCGAGCAGTGCCCATCGGAAGCCCTCGATCACGCCGGCCATGGGATTCAGGGCATAGATCCCGCGCCACTCCGCTGGGACGAGGTTGGCGGAGTACGCCACCGGCGTGGCGAACAGCCAGACCTGGATCAGAAACGGGATCGCGTACCGCAGGTCGCGATAGCGCACGTAGATCGCGGAGAGCCACGTTCCGACCGCAAGCGCGGCGAGGACCGCCAGGAGCGCGAAGACGGGCAGCCACAGGACAGTCGCGCCGGGGATTCGCCCGAAGGTCAGGGTCACGACCAGGAGCACGGCCAGGGCGATGAAGAAGTCGACGATGTGCGAGCCCACCCCAGCCAGCGGCAAGAGAAGCCTCGGGAAGTAGACCTTGGAGATCAGGTTCTGGCTGCTCACCAGGCTGTTCGACGCTGCATTCAGGCTCTGTGAGAAGAGGATCCACGGAACCAGTCCCGCGAGCGCGAAGAGCGGATACGGCACGTCCGGCGGGCCGATCCCCGCTACGCGGCCAAGGAAGGCGGAGAAGACGAGCATCAGGAGCACCGGTTGCACCACCGCCCACGCGGCGCCGAACAGCGTCTGCTTGTAGCGGACCTTGAGGTCGCGCCAGACGAGGAAGTACCCTAGGTCCCGGTATTGCCACAGCTCCCTGATGCCCGGCCCGATCCAGCCCCGGCTGGGGCGGATCACGATCGGCTCTGAGTGCTGCGCTTGCAAGGGGCCTGATGATACCCGACTCCGACAGCGTGGCCCGACCCCCGGACGGAGTCCTCGTCGCTGATCGTCCAGCCCTGTCTATGCTTCCGCCCGAAGGAGAGCCAGCATGCCGACCGGTGCTCGATGGACGAGCGACAACGTGATGGAGGGAGCTCCGCCCGGCGGCGGGCGACGAGCGCGGCTGCTCCTCCTCTGCGATTTCAGGCCCTACGAGGCGGCAACCGTGCTCGACCACATCGAGGCGATCCGTCGCTGGTCGCGCCACGAGGTCTTCGTGCTGCCGATCTTCGGTGACCTTCCCGACGAGCTGCCGCTCGATGCCTTCGACGGCCTCATCGTCCACTACAACCTCGTCATGTCAAACCCGTCCTTCCTGTCGCCCCTCGCCCGGTGGCGGATCAACCGGTTCTCCGGGGTCAAGGCCGCCTTCATCCAGGACGAGTATCGATTCGTGAATCGGACCATCGGCGTCATGCGAACGCTGGGCATCAACGTGCTCTTCACCTGCGTGCCGGAGGACCAGGTCGAGCTGGTGTATCCGGACACGGCGCTCCCCGAGATCAGGCGCAAGGTCACGGTGCTGACCGGCTATGTTCCCGAGCAGCTCCTGGCCGAGCCGGTCCGGCCATACGACGATCGGCCGATCGAAGTCGGCTATCGCGGTCGCCGCCTGCCGGCCTGGCTCGGCAGGCTCGGCCAGGAGAAGGCGGTGATCGCCGATCGATTTGGCGCGGATGCTCCCGCCTACGGCCTGGCGGCCGACATCTCCTGCCACGAGGGCGACCGGCTCTACGGGCAGGCGTGGGTCGATTTCATCAGCCGCAGCAAGGCGACCCTCGGCGTGGAGAGCGGCGCAAGCGTCTTCGACTTCGACGGATCGATCGAGCAGGCCATCCGCGCCTATCAGTCGGTTCACCCCGACGCGTCGTTCGAGGAACTGGACCGAACGTTTCTCACCGACGTCGACGGTCGCATTCGCCTGAACCAGATCTCGCCGCGCTGCTTCGAGGCTGCCGCCCTCGGCACGCTGATGGTGCTCTACCCCGGGGCCTACTCCGGCGTACTGGAGCCGTGGCGCCACTACGTGCCCCTCCAGAAAGACCACTCGAACATGGCCGAGGTTGTCCAGGCCATCCGCGACCGGGAGACATGGGAGCGGATCACCGCGGACGCGCGCCGGGAGGTCGCCCTTAACCCGAGATACTCCTTCCGCGCGATGGTCGAGACGGTCGACTCCGGCCTCGAGCTCCAGCTCAGGGCGCACACCGATGTCGATCCCGGGACGTTCGAGCGGATCGCCTCGCGGAGCTTTGGGCGGATGCCGACGACCCAGCTGCACGCATGGGGGCTGCCACCGGTGATCAACCGCGCGCGCCTCGTCGCCAGGCGGGTAACACGGGTGCTCGTGCCGAGCGCGATGGCGATCTCGCCCTCACCGCAGTGGGCCAGCGGAGCGCAGCACGCGCTTCGCCTGGGGGTGGGGTACGCGCGGTCGCTGACCTACTGGGCGGTCCGGCCCCGCCGACTGCCGCCGACGCTCCTCCTCGCGCATGGGGGCCAACTGCTCAAGGAGCTCAGCGAACTGGCTCGGCTCCAGGATCTCGGCTCGCGTGCTCTGCACGCTGCATCGGACAGCCCGTTCGTCCTGCTCGTCGACGAGGGGAGTGCCGAGCTGCGGATCGTCCTGCGCGCGGACGTGCCGGCGAACGCCGGTCCGCCGACCGCCGACCCACCGGATCTCTCTGGTATTTCGGCGATCTCGCTGGACCTGAGCGATGAGTGGTTGGTCCCCAGCGGGGTCGGCGAGGCTCGCGCCAGGAGGCTCGACGCCCTGTCAGCGGTGATGAAGGCCAGGCCCGAGGTTGGGCGGCGACTGCTCGCCGGACGGAGACCCTGGTGCCGGTACGCCTTCCTCAGGCAGCCTCAAGCCGTCGCCGATGCCGCCTGATCGATGCCTCGATCGTCTCCAGGTTCTGCTGCGTCCACGCCACGGTCCGACGAATCCCCTCGGCCAGATCGACACTGGCCGCGAATCCGAGGCGCTTGCTGGCCTTGACGGTGCTCCCCAGCCGGTTGCCGGAGTGATCCCAGTTCCTCCGCGGCGCGAGTTCAACTGGAGCCGGTCGCGGAAGGCAGGAATTGATGGAATCCGCCAACTCGCCGATGGTGGTCTCAACGCCGCTCGCCAGGTTGTACACCCCCCCGGCTTCACCCCGGGTGGCACACCGCTGCAGTCCCCGGACGATGTCGTCGACGTACACGAAGTCACGAGACGACTTCCCCTCATTCTCCAGGACGAGGGGAAGTCCGCGGATCGCCCGGTAGACAAACGTCGGGGTCACATTTCGCCAGACGGTGGCCGCAGTGCCACGCCACCGACCTGCGCCCAGAATCTCCCCCGGCCCGTAGACATTCTGGAACCGGGCATTCACGACCGGGAGGCCATGGCGGGTGTGGTAGTAGTTCCCGTACATCTCGCCGACGACTTTCGAGATCTGGTAGGGCGAATCGAGGTCGAGCGAGATCGGGTCTTCCTCGAGCGTGGGCTTGGCCGTGCCGTACACCTTCCGCGCCACGGTGCAGCCCGCTGAGGCGTACACGACGCTGCGGAGTCTCCGGAAGCCGGCCAGCGTCTCGTACAGGCTCAGCGTGGTGAGCAGATTGTTCCGGTGATCGGCAAGCGGGGCGTGCATGGAATTCTGGTTTCCGTGAAACGTCGCCAGATGAAAGACATGGTCCAGGTCGTCCGAGAGTCGAGCCAGGATGTCAGGATTGGCAATCGATCCACGGATGAAGGTGACCTGCGGCAGCTCAAGCACCGAGGTCCGATTCGACGAGAGCAGGTTGTCGACGACCACGATTTCGGTCGCGCCCGCATCGGCCAGGCTGCGAACGAGGTTCCCGCCGACGAATCCGGCTCCCCCGACGACCAGCACTCGCGCGCCCCGGAAGTCATTCGGCTGCGTCATGCTCTGAGTTGTTCCAGCTTGAGGTGCGTGTACGTATCGCTGATTCCGAATTGCCGGTAATACTCGACGGCGGTCTGGACACCCTGCGTCAGCGGTACGCCGGCACGCCATTGGAAATCGCGCTCGGTCCGCGACGGGTCCAACAGGATGGTGTACGCGTCGTCTGCTCCGCGCGGGCGAACCTCAACGGGACCATCGAGCTTGATGCCGAGCGACGCAACCGTTGCGTCGAAGAGCTCCTGGATCGAGTAGTCCCCGCCAGACGAAGCGTGGTATGCGCCGGCGCTGCCCACTCCGTCGATCGCCTTGACAAGAAGGTCGATGAGATCGGTCACAAAGACGAAATCGCGGCGAGTGTCCATGACGAAGCATGGCTTGCCTGCCATCAGACGCGAGTAGAAGGTGGGCAGCGGCCCGCTGAGGTTACGTGGCCCATATGCATTTGCGAGTCGGAACGACAGCCAGTCCAGGCCGCTGAGAGCGACGTAGTGCTCGCCGGCCGTCTTGCTGATGGCATAACTGCTGGCGCTTGGCCGTATCGGGTGATCCAGGGTGATCGGCTGCTCGAGCGGTTGCAGGCCGTAGCACAGCGCGGTTTGCAGATAGATCAGCCGGCGGACCGAGGCCATCGTGGCCGCGCGCACGACGTTCGCCGTCCCGACCACGTTCGTGGCCGCATCGGTGGCCCAATCATCAGGGTCCTTGTACGACGCCGCGGCGTGAACGACCACCTCGGGCCCGAACTCCGCGAAGAGCCGATTGACGAGGTCCCCGTCCGCGATGTCGCCCTCGACCACCGTCAGGCCAGCCGCCGACGGTGGCAGATTGTCCCGGCGCCCGGTCGCGTAGTTATCGACAACGAGCACCTCGTCCGAGCGGCCGAGGAGCCGGTCGGTGAGATGCGAGCCGATGAAGCCCGCTCCGCCGGTGACAAGTACTTTCACGCTAGACAACCTTCCTCAATTCCTTGTGCAATGCCCGGAATTCGTGAGCCCGGTCGTGGAATTCCTGGTGCCACAGCTCGAGTGAGAAGAGGCCCCAGAAGCCGCGTCCGAATTCCGACTCCGACGTGACCGATCGCAGGACACCTCGATTGTCAACGAACTCGCGTCCGAGGGCTGCCTTTGAAGACAGGACATCGACGACGAAGTCGTGCGCCGGCCCCTTCGCCCATTGGTTGAGAGGGGTCGGGAATCCCATCTTGTCGGTGCGTCCTGCGATGCGAGACGGGAGCATCCCGTCGAACGCCACCTTGAGGATTCGCTTCAGGCGCCCACCCTCGAACTTGATGTCTGCTGGCATCGTTGCCGCGAGTTCGACCAGAGGATGATCGAGGAACGGCAATCGCGATTCCAGTCCATGGGCCATGCTCATCCGATCCTCGACCTGCAGCAAGGCTGGCAGCAGCGTCTTGAAGTCGAAGTGCGTCATCCTATCGAAATAGGACTCGCCCTCGAGATTGTCTGCCCCGAAGATCGACTGGAACGTTTCGAACGGTGAATAGTCGCCGAGCAGGTCCCAGCGGATATCGCTGCCCTGTTCGTCGCTGCGACTGACGAGGCGGAAATACCGGCGATCCATCGGCTCGAAGAGTCCTTCGCTCCAGAATCTCTGAAGCATCGGCTTGTACTGGCGCAGCGTGGCAAGGTTCGGCAGAATCGACTCGTAGCTGACGACGAAGTTCCCATCGTGCAGCGTCCCGTCGATGGCCGCCTTCAGGCAC
>Ga0315281_10013349_pt1 | contig 11120 bp, 12 predicted proteins | sample YL17G07_0_MG_FD_204540 | JGI IMG/M metagenome (GOLD analysis project Ga0315281, IMG submission 204540) | Sediment microbial communities from Yellowstone Lake, YNP, Wyoming, USA - YL17G07_0 | ecosystem: Environmental > Aquatic > Freshwater > Lake > Sediment | place: USA: Wyoming | collected... | reverse complement strand
CGTCCAGGTAACGGTCCTTGAACAAGAGGTCGTGGCTGCCTCGGTTGAGGTAGACCAGTACCGGCAGTAGGCTTTTTCGTTCCCGCGGTTAGTTCGGGGCTATAGCTCAGTTGGTTAGAGCGCATCCCTGATAAGGATGAGGTCACAAGTTCGATTCTTGTTAGCCCCACGGAGGTAGCCGATGAAATTCATCAGACGAGTGCTGTTGGTGCTGGGAATTGCTGGAGCCGCTGGGGCCGTACTTCGACTTAAGGGTCGTACTGGCGACACTCCACAACAAGGCGGATGGCGGCAGGTCACTCCACCCAACGACCGCACGTAACTGTCGCACATGATCGGAGTTGTGGGCGCGGGAGTTACGGGTGCACGAATTGTTGATCAATTGTGTGCAGCCAGAGAAGATGATGTATTGCTTTACGATGTGCTGTCGCTGGTGGCCCAGCGGATCGCCTCATTTCGACGTAATGAAACGACTCGCGTGAGCGTGGTCGATGCCCATCAACTCAACTCAGCACCGGTGGTTATCTTGGCGTGTAAAGCACCGCATGCTATTTTTGCGCGAGAACTGCTTGAAGCCGGTGTTTCGGTGGTGTCCTTGAGCGATGATGTGACCGATGTGTTGCAACTACTTGAGTTGAATCAAGTAGCGAAACAAGAACGACGAACATTGATTGTTGGAGCCGCATCGTCGCCTGGAATGTCGGGACTTTTGCTACGACATCTTGCCGCTTCATTCGACTCAATTGATGAAGTTCACGTTGCGTTGCATGGTACGGGTGGTCCAGATTGTGCCCGTCAACACCACCGTGCACTCGGCGGGCAATCTATTGGATGGCACGATGGCAATTGGATTCGTAGACCGGCTGGCAGTGGCCGTGAATTGTGTTGGTTTCCCGCACCAATTGGTGCCTACGACTGTTATCGCGCTGAAGTTCCCGATCCATTGCTACTCAAGCGAGCGGCACCGGAACTCCGCCGCGTGACGGCACGAGTGTCTGCTACTCGGCGCGATCGATTTACGGCGCGATTGCCGATGCTCGCCCCACCCCATCCAGAAGGAGGAATGGGCGGACTGCGAATTGAAGTTCGTGGCATGCGAGATGGTGCCAGACACACGTCAATCGCTGGTGTAGCGGAGCGAGTTGCGCAGGTGGCAGGAGTAGTCGCAGCAACGACGGCACAGGCAATTTCCTCTGGCTCACTTACGATCCCCGGAGCGTTCGTTTTAGGTGAGTCTGAGTTACCCAACGAGGAATTGCTCAGTTGTGTTCTGGCCGCAGGTGTGCGTTTGCATGAATTCGTTGGAGCCTGAATTCAATGGCACTCGCAGAAATTCACACCGAGGTCATTACTCGGCTTCGTCAGAACCATCAGCGTTACACGCCCCAACGTAGGGAAATTATTGAGGTGTTGGCGAAAGTGGGACACCCACTTACCATCCAGGACATTCGTGAACATTCGAATGATCTGGCCCAAAGTTCGGTGTATCGCAATTTGGTGGTCCTAGAAGAATTCGGCATTGTTATAAAGGTCGTCACCAATGGTGATATTGGTCGTTATGAACTTGCCGAAGATCTCACTGGACACCACCATCATTTGATTTGCTCTCAGTGCGGTGTCGTTCGTGACGTTGTTGTGCCACAAGCACTTGAACATGACATCGACCGTGTATTGGCCAAAATTGCGCGGCGGGAAGGGTTTTCTCTTGATCACCATCGCCTGGACGTGATTGGACGTTGTTCCAAATGTCGTTGATTCGTAAACCGTCAGACGGCACCGATGAAACCTCGACGATGCCGTGGTTGCCAGATGGACGAACTGTTGTGGTGCCTGGAAGGGGAGAGTTTTTCATCCGACATTTTGTTCATCCAGATCCAGAGGCTCCAACATTGCTCTTACTTCACGGCTGGACCGCAAACACAGATCTCCAGTTCTTTACCGCGTATCAGGAAATGGCGGAGAAATATTCGTTCATCGGAATCGACCACCGAGGTCATGGCCGCGGACTTCGCTCATCCAATCCATTTTCATTGGAAGACTGTGCCGATGATGCTGCCGCAGTGCTCAATACGCTCGGGATTTCTCAGGTAGTCACCGTTGGCTATTCGATGGGAGGTCCAATCAGCATGTTGCTGTGTCAGCGACACCGTCATTTGATTCGGGCGATGGTATTGCAGGCAACGGCACTGGAATGGCGGGCCACTCGTCGCGAACGGAACCATTGGCGTATTTTCCGAATCGCTGCACCCGCCCTGCGTCATTTGAGTTCACCACGTTTCGTTCGAGCAAGGGTCAAGAAAATAATCTCCACAAGAAGTGAGATTTTCAATTATCTTGACTGGATCGTGGGCGAGATACGTCGCAATGATCCCTGGACGATCGGTCAGGCTGGTCGGACATTGGGTCGGTATGATGCCAGGTCGTGGGCCAATGATTTGAATATTCCAACGGTCATGGTGGTAACGACGAAGGACCGATTGGTGGCACCTAAAAAACAGCATCTGCTAGCCGAGGTTCTACGGGCACACACCGTGCTTGTGGATGGCGACCACATTGTGACCCTCGTATCCCCGCAGAATTATTCGTCAGCAACATGTGCTGCCATCGACCATGTGTTGCGCGCGGAGCCGTAATCCGCGCATAATCGACACGGTGATTTTAGTTTGTTGAAGTCCCTTGTTGCTTAATAGTCTTGGCGAGTTGTTCAAGTTGTTCATGTAATTCATCGGTGGTGACCACACTTGCGAGAACCATTCGAACGCTTGCTAGTTCACGAGCCAGAAATTCGGTGTCGGCCTGGGTACGAGCTACAACCTTTCGGTCGTCGGCGGATTGTTCTCGCTCTCGATCTTCTTGACGGTTTTGGGCCAGCAAAATCAAGGGGGCGGCGTATGCGGCTTGAAGCGATACAGCCAAGGTGAGAACGCCATATGGGTTCGGATCGAAGCGCCAACCCATGGGTGCCGACAAGTTCCAGCCGAGCCACAACACAATAACGACGGTTTGGAATATGAGAAATCGCGCTGTACCAAGAAAACGGGCGATGGTTTCCGAGAATTCACCGAATGCGCCTGGGTCGTAGTGGATTCCAAGTTGTCGGCGGCGGCGGCGCGGACGCGCAAGGTCGAGGCGGCGTTTCATGACGTCGCCACCGATCGTGGTTGTCGCCGCCAATCGGAGGGAAGGGTGCGATCAAGCACGTCGTCAACGGTGATCGCGCCGAGCAAACGTCCACTGCTATCGCACACACCGAGGGCGAGCATGTTGTATGAGGCCACCCGTTCGGCGACTTCGCGTTCGGTCATCAGCGGGCTAATCGTTGGTTCATGGTCCAAGCAATGCTTTAGTGCCATATGTGGTGGCTCGCGCAGCAGGCGCTGAAAATGAACGACGCCAAGATATGTGCCTGTTGGCGGGTAATGAGGCGAATGGGAAACGAATACTTGTGCAGCAATTGACACCAATTGTTCTGGATCACGGATGATCGCCAGCGCATCGGCAACCGTGTCATCTGGCGAAAGCACAATAATGTCGGGATTCATTAATGATCCAGCCGTACCTTCTTCATATGACAGTAGCTGGCGCATCGTTTCGGCGTCATCATCGTCCATTGCTTCGAGTACTCGACTTCGCTGTTCGCCCGGCATTTGGACCAAGAGGTCGGCCAAGTCGTCGAATTCCATTTCTTCGAAAACATTTGTGAGTCGCTCCATGTCGAGTCCCTCGATCAAACGCAATTGTTCGTCTTCTGGAAGTTCTTCCAACACGTCGGCAAAACGTTCGTCATCCATTGCCTCGGCAAGAAGGCGTCGTTGTTCGATTGGAAGTGCACGAATGACCGCCGCGACATCACTTGGATGCATATCGCGAAGTCGTGCTGCTTCGGCAGCAATTGCCGTGGTTGGCGCGAACAGCGATGCGATGATTTCCCAATCCACCAATCGATAACTCGGACGTGGGTGGAGAAGACTGCGCCGTGACAAACGTACCTTGGCCACAAACCAACCGGGCGCGCGGCCCGAGGAATAACGCAATGCCACATCGTTCACGACTTCGTCTCCGACACGTTGATCTAGAATATTTTTGCCGATCAATCGTTCCCCTGGTCGCGAGCGAAATGGATGCAGATCCACATCCCATGACTTCAGCCGTGCTCCTGAGTTGTCAAGTGATGCAACGCGAGTGGCGGAGACAAAAATTCGTCGGCGTTGACTGGTAGCCACAAACCCAAGCACTCGGGGTGCCTCGGGGTGCTTCCCGGGGACAACGACAACATCGTCAATCTTGCCGATTGACGCCCCAGCGGCATCCAGTAACGGCAATCGCATCACACGGAATGCATAAATGAGTTCGCCAGCCATGATGCGAGGCTACCCTCGCACATTCAAAGAATTTGACTACTTTGGCAGATGCCGTATCACTGCTATGTCAGTAATAGTGGTGCAAGTACTTCACCGGCTCGATGTACCGAATCAATATCGTGGGCTGCGGGCAAATTGAAAATATGGCCAGTGAGTCCGGCATCAAGAAGGCCTTGTATTTCTTCACTGACACTTTCGGCACTTCCGTAGGTAGTCATTCGCGTAATTTGAGCTCGTTTGTCCTCGGGCAGATCGACGATATTTTTAGCCCCGAATCGACCAGCAACCACTGCTTCAGCCTGTTCTTTGGTGTCACCAAGTACAAGGGTGCTAAGTCGGGTGCGACAAATCGTTGCTGGATCCCGCCCGAGGGTGGAGCAATGTTCGTCAAGGATCGACATCAGAGTTCGCACCCTGCCGACCGGACCAAAAACATTGCATGCATCGGCGTATTGAGCAACCATCCGCAATGTCTTCTTTTCTCCGCTCCCACCAATGAGTACTGGAGGTCCGCCAGCACGTATCGGTTTGGGAGAGTTAAGTGCATCGGTCACGTGGTACCACTTACCATGAAATGTTGTTTGTTCATTGACGAACATGCTCTTCACTATTTGTAGAGCTTCTTCTAATTTTTCAAAGCGCTCTCCGAAAGTGCCAAAGTCATACCCGTAATTGTTGTGTTCAAGTTCAAACCACGCCGCACCGATACCCCAGATCGCCCGACCTTGAGAGACAACATCAAGTGTGGTTACCGTCTTGGCCAACAACGCCGGATTCCGATATGTCACACCACCGACGAGAGTTCCTAAGTTCACATGTTTGGTTACGCCAGCAAGTGCACTCAGCAAGGTGTATGCCTCAAACATTGGAGCTTGTGGTTTGCCCAGTCCAGGTAATTGATAAAAGTGATCCATTACCCATACGCTGTCGAAGCGAGATGCTTCGGCGGCCTGGGCAATTGAAGCCACACGACCAAAAAGATCACGATCTGCAACACCCGGGTACGTGAAGAGTGGAAGTTGAAGTCCCATCCGAATGAGTTTGTTCATCTGATCATGCTAAAGCCCTCTAAACGGCTACCCTAAATGCCGCCCCACGGGGACGTAGCTCAGCTGGCTAGAGCACCTGCTTTGCAAGCAGGGGGTCGTGGGTTCGAGTCCCATCGTCTCCACCATGATCTGACTTTTTGAATTCGACATATTTCACGTTTGGTAAAATTAAGTGATGTCAATCCGGCCTTTCATATCTGAAGATATTCCAGCCCTCCATCATCTACTCACGTCAAATCGTTGGGAATACTTTTTAGACCCGGTAATTGACAAACGAGGATTAAAAGTACGAAATGAAAAGTATTTTGCAAGTAATACGACCCAAACATTGGTCTATATAGATTCCGAAAGAAGTCTGAAGGGCTTCATTCGGTTCTTTGATATTAAGAATTCGGACACCGATTCCCCTCTCTTTATTGTGAATGTTGATGAGAGTGCTCGCGGGAAAGGCATTGGGACAGAGCTGATAAGTCGAGGAGTTAGATATATCTTCGATAGATATGACAAAATTCGTCGGATCGAAGCCACGACTCGAGTCGATAATAAAGCGATGCAGAAGGTGTTTGAATCAGCAGGATTCAGGCATGAAGCAACGTATAGAAAAGTCTGGCGAGTCAAAGAAGGAAAATATGTAGATTCTTTGGGTTACGCGATCTTGCGAGAAGAGTTCGAACTCAAATTATAGATTGGCTCAATCTGCCTAGCGCCTGCTTCGCAAGCAGGGGGTCGTGGGTTCGAGTCCCATCGTCTCCACTTATTATTGGTATATGGAAAACTCGACTTGCATCAGTTGCCAAATAAACGCGCCCCGTGCGATTGTTTATCACGCGCTTGTCGATGCGGATTCGGTGGCGGCATGGATGGTGCCGACTGGCATGACTAGCCACGTGCATGCCTTTGACGCCCGCGAAGGCGGCTTGTTCCGAATCTCGCTCACGTACAGTGCGCAGACTGGTACCGGCAAGACGAGTGCGAACACCGATACTTTTCATGGTCGCTTCGTGAAGCTCGTGACAAACGAGCAGGTTGTCGAAGTGGTGGAGTTCGAGACAACAGATCCCGCGCTGCGCGGCGAAATGACGATCACAATCTCGCTTGCTGATGCGCAAGGCGGCACCGATGTCGTCGCTGTGCACGACGGGTTACCGCGCGGCCTTTCGATCGCCGACAACGAGATTGGCTGGCGAATGTCACTCACCAAACTCGCGACGCTCGTTGAGGCGGATATTTGCAAACAAACACCGCTCAGTCAATGATGTACTCCTCGGCGACAGGAGAACGGGTTCGTTCCCAGAATTCGATGAGTGAGAAAGGCCAATTTTGAGCCACACGACCGTAACGATTCTTATACCAACTGCTTACCTTTGAGACTCCCCAGGCCATCTGAGAATTTCCTTGATCAACGTATGTGTTGTAGGCGTCATGAATATCTTGGCGACACTCCAGTTGGTGCTTGCCTCCTTCGAGCAGCAATTTGAGACAGCCAAGAACATAATGAACTTCGCATTCTGAGAAAAAAATGATGCTGCCATTGACGACGACATTTGTATTTGGGCCATACAGACAGAAAAAATTAGGAAAGTTTGGCACCGTAATACCGAGATAGGCCCGAGCATTGCCGCTCCATTGTTGATGCAAGTCAATTTCATTGCAACCAATAACGCTCATCGGGGTAAGAAATTCGGATGCCCGAAAACCTGTGGCATAGATGATCACATCCACTTTGTGTTCCAATCCATCTGCCGTGCACACACCTTTTTCATTGATTTTCGTAATGCGATCGGTAATCAGTGAGACGTTGTCACGTTTGAGTGCGGTAGCCCAGGCGCCATTATCGACCACGATTCGCTTGGCCGCCGGCGGATAACTTGGCACCACTTTGGCCCGTAGATCGGGACGGTCAGAAAATTGAAAGTCGAGGTACATCGTCAGCAGTGCCCGAAGCTCATCGTTAAGCGGACTGATGCTTGCTTCGTCGCCATCCCACTGTGCAGATATTCGACATGCCGGCAAAACATTTTCACTCAGTCTCCAAAAGAGCCAGAACCTGTACCACTGTGCATATCCAGGGATGTGTTGAAATAGCCACTGCAGCCCGGTTGGAACCGTTTGATGATATTGGGGTGCGGGGAAAAACCAATTTGGCGTGCGTTGAAAGACGGTGAGGTGCTCCACTTGCTCGGCAATGATCGGAATAAATTGAATTGCACTTGCACCGTTTCCGATCACCGCCACACGTTTGCCGGTGAGATCAAGGTGCTCTGGCCATTGGGCAGAGTGGAACGACAATCCGGTGAACTGATCTAGTCCATCAATTTCTGGCAGCGCTGGACGATTCAGTTGGCCAACGGCACTAATCACCGCATCGGCAACTACCTCAGAAGTTCCGTGATTGGTGCGCAGTTGTAACTTCCACTTTGCGGATTCAGTCGAGAAACGCATCTCCTCAACCGATGTTCCGAACTCAATGTGTTCTCGCAAGCCGAACTCATCGGCACAGTCTCGAAAATATTTGAGTAGCACCGGTTGTGGTGAGAAGAATTGGGGCCAGTCATGGCGCTGGGCAAACGAATATGAATACATATGGTTGGGAACGTCGACCCGGCATCCTGGATATGTGTTCTCGCGCCAGGTGCCACCGACATCATCGTTCTTTTCGTAGATAGTGAAGGAGATCCCAGCTTGCTTCAACCGATGTGCGGCTAATAGTCCGGACATTCCAGAGCCAATGATGGCAACCGTGAATTCGCGATCTGGCGCAATATCAGACTTCGCCCACTGCGGTGCGCGCAGATCGTCTCCACTTGCGGAAAGTTCTTCGCGCAGTAGAGGAAGATAATTGACCGGCACCTCCTGGCCAGTTGTATGTTCCATAATTCGATGAAGAATTGAAGGGTCAAGCGGCATGGCCGGTGGTTGTCCGGAGTCTCGGTAAGAGATGATCGCGTTCAGCGCACGGGAACGAATTTCGCGTTGCTGATCTGGGGAATATCCGTTGAACTCATCGCGTGCAAGGATTGGATCAGGTCGAAGGTGACTGCACAGAAGCGAAAGATCACCGGTGAGATATGCAAGTGCTGGCAAAAGTGCGGGAAGTTCCGCCGATTCGAGCGCAGTGGCGATGTCATCATCGTCATCAAGAATCTGTTGAAGTTGACGTCTCACACGTGCGACCATGCCCTGTACTGTCGTGGTGTACTTGAGTGTAGAACTCGTATCCAATTCACAAATCATTGAAGCAGGACACCAAAATGGATCATGTCGTCGTCGTTGGCGCATCTCTTGCTGGAATTCGCGCATGTGAAACGTTGCGCAATGATGGCCATACGGGCGCAATCACGTTGGTCGGTGCCGAACGTCATCGTCCATATGATCGTCCCCCGTTATCAAAGAAGTTGCTGCTTGGTGATTGGGAACCGGAGCGGGTTCAATTGCGCTCAAACGATGCGTTGAACGCGCTAAATCTGACATTCAAGCTCGGTGTTGTCGCTACCGCCCTCTCAGTGGCCAATCGTACGATCACACTTGGCCTGCCCGTCGTCAGCGATCAGGCCAACGGCGATTCACAGGCCATATCTTTTGATGGTTTGATTATCGCTACCGGAGGATTTCCTCGGCGATTACCACAGCAACCGGAACTAGGCGGATTGCATCTGCTGCGCACTATCGACGATGCGATTGCCATACGCAAAGAATTACAGCCAGGAACTCGAGTCGTTGTCATTGGCGCTGGATTCATCGGTCTAGAAGTTGCCGCCACCGCCCGTCAACGGGATTGTGATGTCGAAATACTGGAAGGACTTGCTGCTCCGCTATTGCGAGTTGTCGGCGAAACCATCGGTCAAGTCATCGCCCGCGTGCATGAGAGTCATGGGGTAAGGATTCGATGTGGTGTAGATGTGCGGCGAATTATCGGATCAGAAGTGGTGAGTGGCGTCGAACTTAGCAATGGCATCGTTGTCCCGGCAGATGTTGTGATCGTGGGCATTGGAGTCGAACCGGCTACCCATTGGCTTGAGTCCTGTGAGTTGTCATTACACGATGGCGTGATGTGTGACGCATCACTCAATGTAGGTGTCGCCGGAATTTACGCCGCAGGGGACGTTGCGCGATGGCCCAATGCGTTGTTTATTCCCGATGAACCGACAATGCGCATCGAGCACTGGACCAATGCTGCCGAACAGGGCGCCCATGCGGCAAGGAATTTGTTGGCAACTTCGCGGGGCGAAGACGCGGAACCGTACATTTCGGTGCCTTTCTTCTGGAGCGATCAATTTGAAGCGCGAATCCAGTTTCTTGGTCGGGCAACAGCCGAGGATGAGATGAAAATCGTTACCGGCAACGAGAAGTCTGGAAAATTGGTGGCGCTCTACCATCGAAGCAATCGACTTCGGGGAGTTTTGGGTATTTCGATGCCCAAGGCGGTTATGTCCTGTCGATCACTGTTGGCCGAGCGAGCCACGTTGTCAGATGCAGTGGCAGTGATCAATAGTCTTTGATGATATGACCGCCCCCGATGCTGACCGCCTAGAAGTGTGGCGAGCGTTTCTGCTTGGTCACGCCGCGATTGTTCGCATGCTTACCCGGGAATTGCATGAGTATCGTCAACTTCCACTCACCTGGTTTGAAGTTCTTGACGCCCTGCAGACTGTAGGTGGACAGTTGCGGGCCATGGATCTCGCCGAACGCGTGATGGTACATCCATCTAGTTTGTCGCGGCAGATTGACGGTCTTGAAGAAGCCGGGTTTGTGATTCGTGAAAAACTCAACGATGACGACAATCGTGCGGTAATGGTGTCGATCACGAAGAATGGTCGCGAAACATGGCGAGGTGCGAGTGCGGTATACCATCGCATTGTTAAGCGGGCGTTCACCAACCAACTCACCGACACCGATGTCGTGGCACTGCATCGAATATTTAGCAAGGTGCTGGACGCCCAGTGAGTGTTCGGTGGTGGTTTTTGTTGTTGTGTAAGGCAAACTAATGGAATCGAGATCTAGATATCCCAGAGGAGTTGACCATGGCGACAGCCGTAATAGTTGATGCGATTCGAACCCCACTTGGCAAACGAAATGGTCGGATGAAAAATTGGCATCCGGTTGATCTTGCGGCTGAAGTGATGTCAAAACTTATTGAGCGAACGGGTCTGGATCCAGCAACCATCGATGATGTGGTGATGGGCTGCGTGATGCAAGTAGGTGAGCAGAGCCTCAATGTTGCGCGCAACTCGGTTCTTGCGGCTGGCTGGCCCGATTCTGTGCCAGGCACCACAGTTGACCGTCAATGTGGTTCTAGCCAACAAGCGGCACATTTCGCCGCCCAAGGAGTGATCGCTGGTGCATACGACATAGTTGTTGCTGCTGGAGTGGAGGTCATGTCGCGGGTACCAATGGGTTCAGCGGTAGCCGAAGGCAAATATGGGTATCCGTTTGGTCCTCGTGTGCAAGCCCGATACGCCGATGTCGGCGGACTCGTTGGACAAGGAATTTCTGCCGAAATGATTGCCGAAAAATGGAACATTTCCCGCGAGGCTCTCGACGAATTTGGTGCTCGATCACAGGAGTACGCCGCTCGGGCCACCGTCGAGGGCCGTTTTCAGAGCCAGATCATTCCAGTGCTTGATGCCGACGGCACAATGATGACCACCGACGAAGGCATTCGCGAAACATCGCGTGAAAAGCTTGCATCGCTGAAGCCAGCGTTCCGCCC
>Ga0315281_10013348_pt1 | contig 11120 bp, 11 predicted proteins | sample YL17G07_0_MG_FD_204540 | JGI IMG/M metagenome (GOLD analysis project Ga0315281, IMG submission 204540) | Sediment microbial communities from Yellowstone Lake, YNP, Wyoming, USA - YL17G07_0 | ecosystem: Environmental > Aquatic > Freshwater > Lake > Sediment | place: USA: Wyoming | collected... | reverse complement strand
GCTCTATTTTTTTATGGCTTTTTTAATCTTCTGTGCCACGTCGGGGGGGATAGGATCCAGACCATGAGCTTCCTTGCCATGTTTCTTAATTTTAGTCATCAGTTCATCCTCAGTGGCCGCGCTAGCCTCAAACGAGCAAGTCATACCTATGTCTTTACATTTAAACGATGGCATACTTTCCTCCTGGTTGTTATTGCCAATCATCATCGGCGATAGAAAAGGGACCTGATTTTGTTATAGGGGAGACCAGCGGAAATAGAAATACGTAAACCTACTTATATTGGACTTCAATATGCATTTACCGAGCTGCAATATATATAAAGTTCACATTAAGACCAACTGTGGTATGATATTATTTTAATATTGTTCGCATATGGAGCATCTCAAATTTGCATATTAAAGCTAACCAATTAATTGTTATTATTAACGTTCTTACCGGCCTGCTAATACTCATAATCGCATTGTTTCCGCAGAATGTTCTCAGAATAGCCCTTGGTCTGCCATTCGTACTTTTTTTCCCTGGATTTGTCTTGATTACCGCGTTATTTCCGCGGAAAGAAAACCTGAGCGACATCGAGCGTATAGCTTTGAGTTTTGGACTCAGTCTTGCGGTGGTGCCTCTTAATGGACTCGTCCTAAATTATCTGCCGTGGGGCATCAATCTAAACTCAATACTCTACTCGTTCTCCATTTTCATTGTCGTGACCTCGGTAGCAGCGTGGCTTAGGCAGAGGAAGTTATCGGAGGATGAAAAATTCTCGGTCCGAATCAGTTTTGGTTCGTGGAGCAAGCAAAATCCATTGGGAAAGGTCCTTTCGATTATTCTGGGTTTTACAGTCGTTGGGTTGTTGGGAGTAATTGTGTATACGATTGCGGTACCTAGAACGAGCGAGCAATATACAGAGTTTTATGTTTTGAACACCGAAGGCAAAGCCACTGATTATCCTGATGAACTCAGGCTGGGCGAAACAGGATATATCATATTGGGTGTCGTTAATCACGAACGGCAAGCCGTAAGTTACACGATTGAAATTCAAATAGATGGGGAATCTTCAGGTGCAGTCGGTCCTATGACACTTGAAAATGAAGAGAAGAGCGAGTTTATTGTCGAGTTTCATCCGCAAAAAATTGGCGAACACCAGAAAGTTGAGTTCTTGCTATTTAGAGATGAGGTGGTTGAACCTTACCTGCAGCTGCATTTGTGGATTAACGTGAATTAAAGTTGATCGTCAATGAAACTAAGAGAATCACAATTCTTTAAATTTCTCTCTGAGGTAGTGGAAACCGGCACTTCCCGGGACAGGATTAAGGCGCTCGTTCACTTGCCTTTATATTCCAACGCCCTTTTCTTGATGACTGCGAGCATATCTGGCGCAATCCTCGGGTTCATTTTCTGGATTATTGCCGCCAGGCTTTACTCTGCCGAACAAGTAGGCCTGGCTTCGGCTACGATCGCGAGCATGGGAGTTGTCGTGTCGCTTTCGCGGCTCGGATTGGATATGGGTTTAGTCAGGTTTCTGCAGCAGAACGGCGAGAAGGATATCTCAGTAATTAATACCGTGCTGACAATCGGCTTGATATCATCGGTGACGGCGGCGTTGGTTTTTATCGCTGGTCTCGGGGCGTGGTCGCCGGCGCTTGTCTTCATCCGAGAAAATCCTGCATATCTAATTGCCTTCTTTGTCTTTTGCTCCGCGTCAACTTTGTCCGTATTCACTGATTATACATGCATTGCCGGACGGAAAGCGCATCTCGCAACTGCCAGGAGTCTTGTTTTTACTATTTTAAAGATACCGCTCGCTGTTGGGTTGGCAGGGCTGTTAAATGAGTTCGGGATTTTTTCATCCTGGGGAATTTCGCTGGTGGTCGCGCTTCTCGTCAGCATGATTTTCTTCCTGCCGCGTTCCCGCCCTGGCTATCGCTTTTTCTTCACAATTAAAAAGCAGGTCGTTAAAGACATGATGCGGTTCGCTTTCGCCAACTATGTTGCTTCTTTCCTGTGGAGCGCGCCGGCGATGGTCTTCCCGATCATCGTGCTCAATCTGATCGGGGCTGAATCCAATGCCTTCTTTTATATTGCGTGGGCGATTAGTTCTGTGCTAACGACGGTCTCCAACGATACCTCGACGTCATTGTTTGCAGAAGGGTCCTTTGATGAGGCTCAGCTGAAGGCGAACATAAAGCGGAGCCTGAAGATGACGGGAGTGCTGCTCTTGCCGTCTGTTATCCTGGTGCTGGTGCTCGCTGATAAATTGCTGTTATTGTTTGGCAGTACGTATTCAACGAGCGCGACTGCTCTGCTGCGAATCCTGGCTCTGGCTTCCATTCCGACAGCGGTAAATAATATTTTCATGGCAATAAAGCGGGTGCAGAAGGACTTGAAGGTGTTAACAAGCTTGACAGCCTTCGTCGCAGTAGTTACGCTGGTGCTGGCTTTTATGCTGATACCACGAATGGGTATCGAGGGCGTCGGTATTGCATGGTTGGTGGGACAAACCGCCGCTGCGCTTGTGGTACTGGTGAGTGTGCTGAGAGGGCGGCGGAACGTTTTGGAATAAAATCTATTGAACATTACTCAACCCGACATTAAAAACTGAAATGTAATTTAAATCGGAGGCGATTGAACCCTTCAACCGAATAGCAAAACTACCTTTAACGATACTTATCTTGCTTGAAATATCGTCTTGAAGTGATTCGGACATTGCTGAAGATGTTCCTAACGGCATTAAATGACAACCAATGCTTCCACTACCAATTCTGGAAAAATTCGCAGAAACTTGTGCCAGTCCGGAGTGCTTGATTTCAAATGGGAAGGAAGACCAACCAGTTGTACAAGTACCTACCCCTTGCCATAATTGGCAAACACTTACAACAGCATTACCAGCATCAACCCATAAAAAGACCTCGATTGTATTAGCGCTTTCGAGGTTAAATTGTCCCTCGGTAGCGTCCCAACTGATAATATTATCAGCGCCGACCCCAGTAAACTCACCAACTGCTCTTTCAGTAGTATTTACTACAATAGAATAATTGAGCTTGGTTGCAGGTGGGACGCCACCAATACTATCAATATGGATATTTAACCTCTGACATAATCTTCTAACTACCACGCGGGTGTCGGGAACATTTGGCGTGGTCAGATTCACAGCGTAATCAGCTACCGTAGGTTTGGAAGTTGCGGTAATCGTCCTGGCGCCGGCTTCAAGGTCGCCTGAATCTTGGAGACCAGGATTATAAATAATAGCCTCGATTTTTTCCAGGGTATCGGAATGAAATTTGTCGGACATGAAAAGCTCCTTTATTAATTTAGCTATCAGCTATCAGCGTTCAGCGATCAGTAGGCAATGAACAGTAAGCAGTTAGATAACCCCTTACGCGAGTTCAGACTATTTACGCTCCCTGCCCTTCATAGTCGAGTTGATAGGTAGCGTGCCCGCTGCCATCAACAACTTGTAAGACAAGCTGGTGCCACTGCCGGTCGTAATGGAACTCAGCGATTTCTCCAGCGAGAAGAGTTGTTTCGGGGACTAACTCCTTAACAATTCCGTTTTCGGTCGCGTACCCAGAGAGCTTGTATTTCAAAGAGAAAGAAGCGTGGGTGTTTTTTAAGAGGATAGTCTTTTTCCCGAGTTCCGCGGTATGCCAATCCAGTGCGCTCGCATAGGATGTGTTGGTTGTGCCGGTAATTGAACCTTTATCTATTTTCCACATATGACTAACCTCCATTAGAACAATTGTTTTGATTGTAGAAGGCAAGCCAGCTGGTGGTCAAGTGGAAAATGACGCAATAGATGCTATTGAAGTCAATTCGAAGAAGATTTCCGAAGAGATTCCCAAAGGATTTCAACAAAACCCTTCAACATTCCTAATGTCTGGGAAACGCCATTTGTTACAAAGTAAGGGACAAGGTTTGGCTTACCATTCAAAAAAGAAAATCCAATCCAATATAACATCACTAAGGGGGGCCAAAGATACGCGTGCCATATTCCCCAGTTGTGTACATAGTAAGCCGCAGGTCTGCCGTAGTGATTAAATCTGTGCGAGAAAAGCCACTTGAAGCCAGTTCTGTAATGGTTGTGAAAGAGAGCAGAAGATATACCGAATCGATACCCTTTTCTTCTTAACCTGAACTCCATATCCAAGTCATCGATATGTACTTTTGGAGAAAGGTTAAACCCATATTTCAGGATTATCTCTCTTCTGATTAAACCAGCCATGGTAGAAAAATAATTCTTACGATGGCCGTGAAACTGGCTATATAGGTCGTGTTGGTATTGCCCCCATTCCCAATAATCAGAACATTTCATATTCGGAGCTATTTTTGCATTTATGCCGACACAATCTGAGTTCTTGAAATCGGTGAACATTGTTGCTAAAGCCGTTTCGCCGAGTAAAATAACATGGGAATCTACGTACGCGATATATTCTTGGTTTGCCATTTCTGCTCCCAGTTGGCGGGCGTAACCGAGCCCCTTACCTTCATCTGAATATATTCTTTCTGTATATCTTCTAGAAATTTCTATGGTTCTGTCGGTGGAATTGCCATCAATCACTATTATCTCAAAAGGTTTGTTTTTCTGAACTGCACTCATGCACTCAGCTATAGTCGCTTCAGCATTCTTAGCTACGATAATTACTGATATGGGGAGTTTTTCCATGATATGTCCTATTCGTTTAAATGATTAATATATATTTGAAAAGTTCCATTATGATATATAACGGCTGCTCTCTGTCCTAATTGGGTTTGAGGCCAAACGATATACGGATCTACTCCCCAAGAGAACATTCGAAAATCTGATCCAATTTTATTAATGATGACATAGTGCGTTTTATCTAACACCGAAAGATCAACCTCTCTTGGCGATGTGGCTAGGAAAGCGGAATCATAGCGAGGAACAGATACAAGCTCTGGAGCATAATAGAGTACCAACTGCCCACCAGGACCATAAAAATAACTGTCTTGTGGTTTTACGTAAAGCGCGAAAAATTCTGTTCCTTTAAGTTCAGTTGTGGTTACCTGTCCCCACCCAGCTAGCCCAGCGTAGTTAGCTAATGGCGATAAAAATACAAAAAACAAAAAGAGTGGTATCAGCAACTTCCTGCTGGAAAATGATAGGACAGCGATGCATAAAGCTGGGACGATGCAGTAATTAAATGTCCTGAAAACTGCTTCGCCATGTCCCCAGAAAACAACAATACCAACTCCTGCTGTCCATAGAAATAGGGTAATAACTTGTTGTCTTATCTCCCCTATAATTTTATGCTTAAGTAATAATATAGTGCTACCTAACATCAGTAAAGCGTATAAAGCTGCATAACATAGTTCAGAGTAACGGTTAACTAACCTAGCTATGGAAGCAACAGTCTGATATCGTTCGGCTCGTAAAAGTTCAAAAATATCTTTTAGGGGTTCGGTAAAAGCATTAATTCCTATTTCAAACGTAGCGGTCGCTTGACTTAAATACCAAGCTCCAAAAATAAGTAAGTACAAAGTTATCAGTCTTAACTCTTTATTATAAAGCGCTAACAAAGCCAATCCTGGAATTACAGCTACGGCTGTTAGACCGTGACTCATAACCAGGGCAGAAGAAAGGAGTATTATCACAATTGTCTCAGCAAACACCCTACGTGGCACTACCACGAACATAAATATCGTTAGAAGGAATATCATTGCCGGCAAACGGGCATAATAGTATCCAGCAGCAGCAATTAACCATGATGACACAGATAATAAGCAAAGACAGAAGCATCTGTTTGACTCAAAATGCAATCGCTTACCTATGGCATAGGTAATAAATACGAAACAAACTATCCAAAACACAGGTGCATATTTCATAATGAGCATAAGATCTAGTCCTGTTACTCCAAATATCCAAGCCGATATGAAGTGTATTGCCGGCCATGTATAATAAGACGCAATATGTGGTGGAGATGTAATATCAATGTGACCTACTGCCAATAGGTTTTTCACCTCTGCAGTAGGATAGTAAGCTGTAGCATCTACAGCGTTCACTTCAACAAATACTCTTATCCCCAACAGAAAAATTCCTAATGCAAGTAAGATAGTAATGAATACACAATCTTTTTTAAGTTCACGATCAAGAAAGGCAAAAATGGATGTCAACAATAGCAAAGCTAGTCCTATCCAGTACCCTGGTTTGAGGTATGAAGCCAGCCCGAAAGACGCCTCTACTTCTACAATAACCGGCTTCACCTGCCATGCACTGTAGAAAAAGAGAATCAGGCTGACAAATACAAGAATCAGATATACCTTTACCCGTGAGTTTATCAATAGATTCCCCGCGATTGTTTCAGTCATTTCCAGCTTTCAATTCTCGCTGTGGAATTAAATATCTTCATAGCTTTTAATCCCAATAACCAATAAATCCGCTCCGTTAAGAGGTCGAGGTAATGTCCGGTAAGCTATAGCGAAAATAAGTCTTCGTGAACGTACCAGAAATTTTATTGCAAAAAGACTAAATACTGCTTTAAATCCCTTCTGTGATCTTGGAGGGAGGGGAGGCAGACCTCCCGGAAAACAAGAGCCTACTTTTATATCCGTGATGTCGTTCTTTGTCAGCGCTTCGACATATGTTTTGTGCTTGTTGATAGTCCGGTTGGGGGTGTCCCAGCCTTCATGCAATACCCATAGCCTCAGCAGGGGCAGGTCTTCGATTAACCGGCTGAAGCGCATCGCGAGATTAGACTCATTGGGCTCCGCCAGGGCAATCATACCGCCGGGTTTTAAGACCCGTGACAGCTCGGAGACTGCCTTATTTATATCAGGGAAATGATGCAGTACCCAGCCGCAAAAACAGATATCGAAAGTACTGTCGTCGAAAGGCAGGTTCTCCAAGTCGCCGACACGCGCCGTAAAATTCACGCCTTTTTCTTTTGCCCGCTGGTTTGCCACCTGCACGCCGTCGGGCGATATCTCAATGCCAACGACTTCATTCCCGGCTTGAGCGAGCATGATGCCATAGGTGCCGGGACCGCAGCCAGCATCAAGGATTTTCTGTCCGTGTAATGACATCAGTCCCAGCAGTTCCAGATGTGTTTTCCTCACCCTGTATCCGCTGGTGTCGTCCAGCCACTGGTCTTCCGGTGTACCGCTACCGGCAATTGCTTCAGCCTGTTTATCCTGCGCTTTCATATAATTTAGCTGTAATTTTCTCTTTTTATGTTATTAATCAACGCGCGTCTGTTGTTTGCGGAAGAGGAGCGGGTTTGATAAGATTAGGTTCTGGGAAGTCATGGGCCACTAGCTCAATTGGCAGAGCAGCTGACTCTTAATCAGCAGGTTCAGAGTTCGATTCTCTGGTGGCTCATTTCCCAAATCAAATTTCTCTTTCAAACGGGCCTGATCCTCGAGCTTTTTGAAGTATAACCCTGCATTATAGCACAGTTCATTTTAGAAGTATAGAATATTAGCGGTCAGCTATCAGCTTTTTACTATGGAGATGCATGAATATTAGACTTGAGCAGACCGTCATAATCTGCTGCTGTTGAATGGATTCCTGCTTACTCAGGAACGACAAGATTAACGATATTAGCGGTCAGCTATCAGTAGTCAGCAAACAGTAGATAGTGGACAGTAAACAGTAAACAGTAGACAGTAGACAGTAAACAGTAGACAGTAAACAGTTAACAGTCTACAGTTTAAAGTCCACGGATTAGAGTGAAATTTTAGATTATTCTGGAATCTGTCCTTCTTTGAGGATGATAGTGTCCATCGATACCCTGGGGCGAGGTGGGGGGTCTTCATCAGGGTAGCCCAACGCAAAACAGGTCAGCACTGATATATGGCGCGGCCAGCCGAGAATCCGCGCGATTTGACCGAATTTGACGCGCTGCACCCAGCACGTCCCAAGTCCAAGCGCTGTCGCCATTAAGGTCATATGAGTAATCGCGATGGCTGTATACATATTGGCATCCGCCGAGAATTTCCTTAGTTCTTCAGGATCGGCGCTTTCTGCCCCGAAATAATCGCCGCCTGGAGGGGCGAGTTTACTTCCCTTGACAAAAGTAAGCATCTCAGCACCGCAGACAATAGTTATCGGTGCCGACTTAAGTGCTTCGCTGGGGAAAGTGCCTTCTTCGAGTAATTTGGTCTTGAGCGGTCCTTCCTTGATAACCTGGAAACGCCAGGGCTGCCGGTTAGTCCCCGAGGGAGCAAGACGTGCGGCTTCTAGTACCTGGTTGAGCAGGTCATCGGGGATGGGTGTCGATTTATATTTACGGATACTGCGGCGCTTTTCGATAGCTTCCTTCACAGTGAGCATTCGGATATTCCTCCTGAAAAATTAGTTCGACTGCAATGCTAACATAAAAAGCTATCAGTTGTCAGCTTTCAGATATTAGGATGGAGTGTTGAGTCTTATAAATATTTATCTCTATGTAGCTTGATTTGAAGCTAATTTAGTCACAACGACCCACACCCCATTCGACTTCGCTCAAGGGCAAGCCCTAACCCTCTCCATGCAGGGCGAGGGTCTTGTTCTAAGAGGGCTATGCCCTCTTACACTCCCGGATATAATTCTGTAAGGATTTTTGTCCCACTAATAACCTTTTTCTTTGTTGACGACATTGATCATTCGTTTACCTTCGACGTAGCGATGTAGATTGCGACAGAAAATGTCCAGCGCGCCGACCTCGTAGTCTTCCCTGCCGCCGGAAACATGAGGGCTGATGATGACGTTCGGCAGGTCCCATAGTTTGCTTTCAAGGGGGAGGGGCTCGGTAGCAAAAACGTCTAACCCCGCACCAGCGATAATTTTTGCCTGGAGAGCCTGGATAAGCGCATCTTCGTCGATGATCGGACCCCGTGCGATGTTGATTATATAGGCCGACGGTTTCATCATCTTTAACTCAGAAGCTCCGATTAGTTTGTTTGTTTCCCTGGTCAGAGGCAAGCAAATCGCGACAAAGTCGCTTTCTTCGAGTAATCTGGGCAGACCGTTTGGCGGCAGAAGTAGGTCGACATTTCTGGCAGTCCGTTTTGTTGGAGAACGCCGCGTGGCGATAACCCTCATCCGAAAGGCTTTGCAGAGTCGCGCAACTTCCTGCCCGATGCTGCCTAGACCGACCACGCCGACTGTCTTGCCGTTCAATACGGTGCCGGGGGTACGCATCCACTGTTTCTGTTGTTTCGCCTCAAAGAAAGTGACGGCGTTCTTGGCGAACATCAACATCAAAGAGACAACAAATTCACCTATGGGAGTAGCATGCACGCCGCTGGCATTTGTCAGGATAATCGGACTGCGACGGAATTCGTCGTTGAGATAGCGGTCGACACCCGCCGAAGTTACCTGTATCCATTTTAATTTCGGGGCGCGAGCTAGTAGATTAGTAGGAATACGCATACCGTATGAAATCTCTGCCTCTGCGAGGATATTATCGAGCTCTTTTCTTGCCTGTAAATCACCCTGGTAATCACGTCGGGAGAGATCAGAGACATCGAACAAATTTATCCTCGGACTGACGGCTTTAATCGCACGTTTCGCTTCTTCACTGGCGGGTGTGGCGAGAATGACATTTACGGTATCCATTCTGTGTTCCTTCCTGGTTAATAATAACGATAGTATATTGAAATGGAAGATAAACAGTCAAGAGTCACAAGTGGACACATTGCTCATCGTATGATAAGCTACTTCTATTGAATTACTTACATCCTACTATAGTATCATGACGTCAAATTGATAGCGTTCAACCTTCAGCATTCAGATTTCTGCAGCTCTCACACACCAGTTTGATTTCTTTTAGTTGAAGGCTGATAATTGAAAATTCATTTGGAGGCGGGGTTTGGAATATTTTTTAACTGAACAGCAGAAGACTCTGAAAAACCTGGCACGACGAATTGCCGAAGAACGGGTATTACCGGTCCGTGCCGAGCTTGATGAAAAAGAAGAATTTCCTCATGCCATCATGAAAGATCTCGCGGACAGCGACCTTTTCCGTATTTTTGTCCCTGAAAAATATGATGGGTTGGGTGGGGGTTGTTTCGAACTGTGTCTTGTTGTTGAAGCATTGAGCCGGGTATGCAGCGCGGTTGCTGTTACATACGCGGCTACAGCTCTCGGAGCTTATGCCATTTTGCTTTACGGCAGCGAAGAACAGAAGCAAAAGTACTTACCGCAAATTGCAGCGGGAAAATTGGCTGCCTTCGGACTCACCGAACCAACGGCTGGCAGCGATGCCAGCAACATTAAGACCACCGCCCAGAAGACTGCAGAGGGTTACATCCTGAATGGTACCAAGCAGTTCATTACCAACGGCGGTGAAGCGGATATATATACGGTCATTGCTCTGACTGATAAAACAAAAGGAGCCCGAGGCGCCAGTGCCTTTATATTAGAAAAAGGGATGGAAGGATTCACCTTCGGGAAGAAAGAGAAGAAGATGGGTATCCGCGCTTCCTCGACGCGCGAACTTGTATTCCGTAATTGCCTCGTGCCTGCAGGAAACCTGGTTGGAAAAGAAGGCATAGGTTTTATCATAGTGATGCGGGTGCTGGACTACTCGCGACCTGGTATCGGGGCGCAGGCGGTCGGGATTTCACAGGGTGCGATCGAAGCAGCGGTTGATTACACCCGACAACGAATCCAGTTCGGGCAGCCTCTGATTTCATTACCTGTCGTTCAATACAAGCTGGCAGAAATGGCGCTGCAGACCGAAGCGGCTCGAGCGCTTGTGTATGCCGTTGCGAAAACAATAGATAATGGTGCAAAAAACTTCACCGAGGAATCTGCCATGGCGAAGGTGTTTGCCTCGGACGTGGCGATGAAAGTCACTACCGATGCCGTACAGGTCTGCGGGGGGGCTGGATATATGCGCGACTATCCCCTTGAGAAGATGATGCGTGATGCCAAGATTACTCAAATTTATGAAGGCTCGAACGAAGTATTGAGGAACGCCATTGCCATCGAGCTGCGCAAACGGAAGGGCAAGCGGGAATGAACATCGTCGTTTGCCTGAAACAGGTGCCCGGCACTACTGAAGTTAAAATAGACCCCAAGACCAACACCCTCATCCGGCAAGGTATTAAGAACATCGTCAATCCGTTCGATACCTATGCCCTTGAAGAGGCTGTGCGGCTCAAGGAGCGCTTCACTGGTAAAGTA